>Ga0114922_10003686_pt1 | contig 14261 bp, 13 predicted proteins | sample AartaG_FD_100975 | JGI IMG/M metagenome (GOLD analysis project Ga0114922, IMG submission 100975) | Deep subsurface microbial communities from Aarhus Bay to uncover new lineages of life (NeLLi) - Aarhus_00045 metaG | ecosystem: Environmental > Aquatic > Marine > Oceanic > Sediment | place...
AATGCCTTGTAGAGATTGCTGATGAACTTGACCGTCTTCTTGAAGCTGTCGCCCTCCATGCCGAGGCCGAAGGCGAGAGCGCGGGCCTGGAACGGCTTTAGGCCGACGATAGGATCGATGAACGCCTTGAGGATCTTTTCCGGCGTCTCGGCGGCAACCTTTTCGATCTCCACTCCACCCTCGGTGGAGGCCATGATCACGGGTTGCTCGGTGGCGCGGTCGACGACGATGCCGAGGTAGTACTCCTTGGCGATGTCGGCTCCCTCCTCGATCAGCACTCGCTGCACCACCTTACCCTCGGGGCCCGTCTGGTGGGTGACCAGTGTCATCCCGAGGATCTGCCCGGCATATTCGTGAGCCTCGTCGGGATTCTTCGCGAGTTTCACTCCGCCGCCCTTGCCGCGGCCGCCGGCGTGAATCTGCGCCTTGACCACCACAATGCCGCCCCCCAATTCTTCCGCGGCGGCGCGGGCGTCCCCTGCGTCAGTGATCAGCACACCCCGCGGGACCGGAACGCCGTAGCGGCGAAGGATTTCCTTTCCCTGATACTCATGGATCTTCAATGCAATCTCCTCTCCCTGGATCACGCGATTTAGTACGCGTGTTTAAGAATATTATCTTCTAAACCCCTGAACCGCTTACCTTTGCTGCGTTTCTTGCCTCGCGCAAGCGAAAACGATTCTCGCAGGCGAAGCGCGAGATTGTCAAGATTCGGACAATAGTACTTTCGTGGCCAGGATGTTTGCAGGGATAAAAACCGAGCCCGGGCTCACGCCCTGTCCGCGTCCCCGGCCCCTCCATGCGGTTTACACCAGGGGGCCGCATGGATCAGATAACGAATAATGCAGGAAGCTGATCTTGTCAAAGGCAACCGAAGGAAAACACACACCAGAAAAGGAACGAAACTAATTAGCTACAACCGGGTGCAAATAACCATTTTTCGCGTGAGCGGTATCACTACCTTCGTCATCACTTTGCGTAAAAATGTATTTAGAGGAGTTTAAACAGGTTTCGACAGGGTATGACTCTGACGCTGCTACTGACTGCCGCGTTGCTGCTGGCCGCACTGAATGTTGCGGCGGCAGCCTATGTCGCCGGCCTCTCGGCCAGGCGCAGAGCAATCCCTGCGGGCGCAACGAACTCCGCCGCCCCTGAGCCCGGACCCTTTCCCCCACCTGCGCAGTTGGAGATCTCGACTTACGGAGGCGGGCCTGCCGTTCCGGGGACCAGGCCGGATCATCCGCCGTTGGGCGAGGATTGTTTGGGGATAATTCGGCTCAACGCCGCTGCCGCTTCGAGATCTAATCCAACCTCGGAAGAGAGCGGCGACAGCTGGATCTGCGAGTCAAACGCCGGCATCTTCGCGGTGCTCGACGGCAGCGGACGGCGAGGCGGCGAGGCAAGCCGGAGGGCGACCAAGTCGATCCTGCGCTGGATCATGGTCACGCGAGGCAAGGAAGGCCTCGATACTCTGGGCTCCGACGACCCAGTGCGCGAAACCCACCGCCTCGGCCTAGCGCTGGATCACGCCCATGCGGAGGTGAGCAATCTTAAGAGGGCAGCCGAAACGCATCTTGAGGAATACCAGTGTTCGGCGGTCACAGCGGTCGTCGCGGGCGGGCGGTTGCTCTTCGGGTGGTGCGGCAACGCTCGTGCCTTCCTGATGCGCAACGGCCTGTTGAACGAAATAATCCCCGAAGACTGCGTGCGGGACGAGCGGCCGGGAACGGGCGATTACTCGCCGCTGGACTTTGATGAGCCCGAGTACATGACTTACGCCAGCGAGCCACTTGGCTCCGAGGGTATCGTGGAGGCTGCAACGGGCAGGAGTGGGGTCGAACCCGACGACCGCTTTCTGTTGTGCAACGACGGGCTCGTGAAAGCGCTCGGAGAAAGAAGCCTCCGGGAAATACTGGACAAGCCTCACTCGGCGGAGGAGATTGCCGAGAGGTTGGTCACCGACGCGGCCAATTCCGCCCCCGACGACGACATGACCGCGGTGGTGATCGAGGCTGAAGAGATACATTTCGGATCTGGCGGGAACGCGTGAAATGACCGGAACTGAGATCCTTTTCGTGGTTCTATTGACTGTGGTGGTGATGCTGCTGGCGCTGATGCTGGTGTTGCAACTGCGCGTGGCGGCCAAGCTCAGGAAGATGCCCCATCGCCGGGAAGAGTTGGCGAACCCGCCGCTTCCCGACGCGATTTCAGCGAAGGTGGAATTGCAGCAGCTTGAGCAGGACGAGATGGCCTTCTACGGCTCGGTGTTGCGCGTCGAGATGGGTGACGATCAGGGCCAGATGTTCAAGCTGCGCCAGCAAGGCAGCACCTGGATCGGACGCGACGGCCACGTCAACGACATCGTGCTTACCGGCTCATCCGTCAGCCGCCGGCACAGCCGCATCGAATCCGACGGCAGTAACTTCTTCGTCCACGACACAGGCTCCACCAACGGCACCTTCGTCAACGGCCAACGGATTTCCACTTCTATGCTGCGCCACGGCGACACGATCTCCATCGGCAACGTAGTCTTCCGCTTCCTAGCCGGTCCTGAGGCCAGCTCACCGAAGCACTGAGCCCCGGATTTAACCAGCCCCATCAGCCCCTGGCCATCCGTTTATCCGGAAACCGCCCAGTCGTGTTGCCTGCTTATCTTGGCTGTTTCAATCAATCCGAGCTCGCTTTGAACTTCATCTCTGCGGATTGTAGAAAGGTTTAATTAGCTGTTGACGCTCCCGTTTGAATAACTAATATTGACGGCGCTTCGGTAGTCTTCGACGAAGCAGGGAGGCAACGCCGCATGAGTGCGATCGCTCGCAAGGTTTTCGAGCTGTTTCAGAAACACGAGCGGACCGCGATCACACTTATCGCGATTATAATCGGTGTGATCGGCGGCTACGGCGCCATCCTCTTCAGAATCGTCATCCACGCGGCCGAAAAAATCTCCTTCGGCACAAGCGAGCAGTTGCTCGGTGCTATGGGGCAACTCGCCTGGTGGCAGCGGATGCTGCCTCCGCTGATCGGCATTTCCATCGTCGCCCCCCTGGTTTACTGGCTGGCGCGCGAGGCCAAAGGCCACGGCGTGCCGGAGGTGATGGAGGCGGTCGCGTTGCGCGGCGGGCTGATCCGTCTCCGCGTTGTGTTCGTCAAGCTCATCGCTTCAGCGATAACCATCGGGACCGGCGGTTCGGTGGGCCGCGAGGGCCCGATCGTACAGATCGGGAGCGCAGCAGGCTCGGTCATCGGGCAAGGGATAAAAGCCTCGCGCAGGCGCATGCGGATAATGGTCGGCTGCGGCGCTGCGGCCAGCCTGGCGGCTACGTTCAACGCGCCGATCGCCGGTGTGCTGTTCGCGCTCGAGGTGCTGCTGGGTGAGTACGGCACGATGACGCTCAGCCCGATCGTCATCTCCAGCGTCATAGCCACCGTCGTCAGCCGCGCACACCTCGGCAACTCGCCCGCGTTCCTGATCCCCGAAATGCTTAAGAGCTTCACCTGGACAAGTTTCTACGAGATCGGCACTTTTCTGTTGTTGGGGCTGATAGCGGGAGCCCTCGGAGTGCTTTTCTCCAAGCTGGTCTACAAGGTCGAGGACACCTTCGATGCGGTGAAGTTGCCTGTCTGGATCAAGGGCATAATCGGCGGGGTGCTTGTGGGCGGCATGGTAGTCTTCTTCCCCAACGTCGCCGGAGTGGGCTACGACACGATCGAGGGCCTGATGCAAGGTGACCTGGCCTCCATCTCGGCGCCGGGATCGGCACTCAGCCTGCTGACCATCGGCTGGATGGTCGCCCTGGCATTGTTCCTGGCAAAACTATTAACGACGGCCTTGACGCTCGGTGCCGGCGGCAGCGGCGGCATCTTCGCCCCCTCCCTCTTTATCGGCGCATCGGCAGGTTACCTCGTCGGCGTAGCGTTCAATGCCTTGCTGCCCGGGTTGGTTAGCTCGCCGCAGGCATACGCGCTTGTCGGCATGGGGGCGTTGGTAGCCGGCGCCACGCACGCGCCGATGACCAGCATCATCATCCTGTTCGAGATGACCGGAGACTATCGCATCATCCTGCCGCTGATGCTCGCCTGCATCTCCAGCACGCTGTTGGCGCAGAAACTCGATCGCGAGAGCATCTACTCCCGCAAGCTTGCGCGCCGGGGCGTGAAGCTTCGCGAGGGCCGCGAAGAGAACGTGATGGCCGGCATCAAGGTCGGCGAGGTGATGAGCGGCGAGTTCGAGGTTATCGCACAAGCCTCGCCATACTCGGAGCTGGTCAGGGCAATGACCACCAGCGATCAGCTCTACTTCCCGGTCGTCGACAGGGATGGCAACATGACTGGCATCCTCTCGTTCCACGACCTGCGCGAGCACCTCTTCGACGAGGATCTGGGGCAGCTGGTTATCGCCGACGACCTGGCCACGCGCCGCGTCATCACGCTCACACCGGAAGACAACCTGCTCACCGCCTTCGAGCGATTCAACCAGATCGATGTCGAGCGCATTCCCGTTGTCGACGCTGCCGAGCCGAGGCGGGTGGTGGGGATGATCAGCCGCCGCGATTTGCTCAACAGCTACAACGTCGCAGTCATGCGGCGGGATCTGGAAGGTGTGCAGCCCAAAGACTGATTAAAGCGTAGTAATCCGCTTCAGCAGGTTCTTACTTGTATACACCGGTTCTGAAGTGGTAGGTGTTCAGACCACCGATGTTGTAGACATAAATACTACGGGGCAGCACTTTCAGCATGGCGCCCTCGATAGGTTCTTCAGAACCGCCGCTTTCTCGGACAATCAATGACACGATTGTCTCTCCGAACCTGGGGGTCAGATATCCCCCTGGGATAATTACTAGGCGGACGTGAGACTTGGCGAGAAGCGGAATCGGGGAGCCGCCGTCGACGGTCACCCTATAGTCCGAATCGGATGCGTTATCAACGTAGAGAACCACGTTATCGATCAAGAATATCCCAACCAGATAACAAAAGAGCAAAGGCAGGAAACTCATTGCCAACCCGGACAAGAAGTCATCGAGCGAATCCCACAGGCTTTGCGACCGATTAAACAGGCACATGAACGCGAAGGTGATGCCGGAAAGCAAGAAAATACCCATTGGTAGGAAAAGAAGAAACACGCCGATCGGGATGAGATCACCCCATTCGAAAGAGCCCCTGACCTCCCCAGACGTTAAGATCTTGGGTACTAACGCAGACCTCTCGACTTGTTGGTTTTGATAATCGGCAAGCGGAATGCCCGGCACCTGTATCGTGAACGAGTCAGGAAGGTCTTCAAACATAATATCGCAACCGTCCCCTCCGATTTCAAAAAACCTATGACCGATTTCTGTGTCTTCATCGTATTCCGTGATTTTGGTAGCGGCGCTTAACGCCTCTGACTGCATACCACCACCAGCAAAAAAAGTGCTCGAAATAAATAGATAAATGATAAATGCAATGAGAATCAGAAAGAAACAGCCCGATATATACTTCACGGCCTGCTTTGCCTTTTCAACCATTATTTCTCCATTATAAATGAATTATTTTATTCTTTTAAAATAATTATATAATATACTATCAAAATATTTGGCTGTCAATGAATACGATCATGAGCGCGTGAGCAGAGGGCTCTGCTATTCATGCCGTTGCCACAAAGGCCTGAAGCTCTTCTCTCCAGACAACCCGCCAGCCTCCATTCCGCAGGCGCCGTCTGACACCATCAACAAAATCTCGACCGCGGCCACGGCGATAGGGCTCGCCGGTGTAGAACATCAGGCGGCCGCCGGGGCACAGGACGCGGCGCATCTGAGCGATGAATTCAGCGCCATAGAGATGTCCGGCGAGCGAGAAACGGGGCGGGTCGTGCAGGATCGCCGTGAAGGACCGATCGGCTAAACTCTCGATTAGTTCGGCGGCGTCTCCCTCGATCTTTTCGATTGCGGGATCCTCGAGATATTCGCGCGACCAGGGATTGAGTCGGCGCAATTCGATCACGACGGGATTGACCTCGACACTCACCACCCGTTCCGCGCCGAGGCGTCTGGCCCAGGTGGCCGTGTAGCCGATGCCGCCGCAGGTGTCGAGGACGACGTCGCCGTGCCGAACGACGGCTGCAGCCTTGAGACGGGCGTCTTCGAAGGGATCGATGCCTGCGGTGCGGTGCATGCGGATGCCGCTGAGTTCGATCGTCGGTGCGCCTTCGGTCGGGACCAGCTTGGCGTAGCCGGCTCCCCGGACCTCAACGGCATCAAGACCATCTTCATGGACTGTGAAGACAACGGCTGTCTTTTTAAGGACTTTACGAAGCAGGTCAAAGCCGACAACAACACCCCTGAGAACCGCTTCACCGGGCCTCAAATCGATTCTCTCGCGGCTGAGATTTAAATTCAGCGAGACATCCACCGATGAAACGCCTCGCTCGAGTGCGGCCAGGATTTCTTCGGCAGCCGCGGCCGTAACCAGCGGCGGCAGTTCCGGAAGCGTCTCAGGCATCGGAGTATCTCAGAAAACTGAGAGCGGTTATCCCGTAGGTGCGGGTATCGACGCTGTAGCCGGGAGGGGCTTTCAGGGGATCGCCCGCGCGGTACTGCAGGACGATCGTGCCGCTCGGGCAAAGGTCGGCCTCGTGCAGGGCGGCGAGGATACGGTTGTGGTGATCGGCATCGTAGGGCGCCCCGGCAAAAACAAGGCTGAATTCCTGGCCGCCGCTTCCCAGCATCTCGACTGCCTTGTAGGCGTCGGTGCGCATCACGAGACTGCTGGAGCGCAGCCCGAGGTCGTCGAGATTCGCGGTAATGATATCGGCCCATTCCTGTTCGCTCTCGACGAACAGGGTAGCCGTCGCGCCGCGGCTGAGAGCTTCTATGCCGACTGCGCCGCTGCCCGCGAACAGATCGAGGAAGCGTGAGCCCTCGAGCTCGGGCGCGAGGATGTTAAAGAGGTTTTCGCGCACCCTGTCGGTCATCGGCCGCGTGCCTGGAGCGTCGATGGTCCTCAGCCGGCGCCCCCTGAAACGCCCGGCGATTACCCTCAATCCGGCACGCTTCGCCATCTATTCGATCCTCCCCAGCATTCTTCGCACATCCTCGGCAGAAACACCTTCCAGCAAAACCCTCTTATTCTTGCTGCGCTCCCCGGAGACAAGCTTCACGGCGGACTTCGGAATGCCAACCAGCTTCGCTAGATAGCGGATCAGCTCGGCGTTCGCGGCTCCCTCAACCGGCGGCGCTGCCAGCCTCAGGCGCAGGCCGCCCTCGTCGACGAGAAGTTTCGAGCGGGAAGCCCTCGGCACAACGCGCAGGCATAGCACGATCCCTTCCGGCCTGACCTCGAAGAGGGTATCCGGCTCCGCCCCGCCGCCCATCATACCCACCAGATCCTGTAGAGGAAGTAAAGGATGATAAGGGCCAGGATTCCCATCGGCGGGAAGACAGCGGGATCTATTCGCGACGACCCGCGACGCAGCCCCCGGAAAGGGCGCACGAGCGGCTCGGTGATGCGGAAGAGGAATTGTATGGAAGGATTATAGGGATTGAGCTTGAGAGCGGCGGCTATCGCGCGGAAGACCAGCAGCCAGAACATTGCGACGGCGACGATATAGATTGCGGTGATGATAAATTGCATCGCGCCGCCCTCATCCACGAGCGCCGAAGATTGCGGTGCCGACGCGGATCATCGTCGCGCCCTCCTCGATTGCCACGGGGTAGTCGGCGGTCATCCCCATGCTGAGGTGGACGAGTTCTATCCCGCCGAGATCCATTTTGGATAGACGTTCCCGCATCTCACGCAGGGTGACGAAATACGGCCGCGTCTGTTCGGGATCGTCGAAGAACGGCGGCAGCACCATCAGTCCGTCGACCTCTATCCGCTCCAGCTTTGCCAGCTCGCGCAACAGCGAGGCTGTATCCTGCTCGTTGGTGCCGCTTTTTTGCGGCTCGTGACCGAGGTTGACTTGCACCAACGCCTTCATCGTCCGGCCGCACTCGGCGAGGTAACCGTCGAGCCGACGGGCGGTCTTGAGTGAGTCAATCGAATGGATGCGATCGAAAAATGCGGCGGCGGATTTCGCCTTGTTGCTCTGCAGGTGTCCGACCATGTGGAGCTCCGCACCCGGCAGCGGCGGCACGAACTTGGTTTCCGCCTCTTGCACGCGGTTCTCCCCGAAAACGTTGTGGCCTGCAGCGAGCACTTCCTCGACTAATCCTCGCGGTTTGGTCTTAGAGACTGCCACCAGCGTAATCTCCGCTGGATCGCGTCCGGCCTTCGCAGCTGCATCTGCGATGTTTTCACGCACACGGTTCAGATTCGCAGTTATGGCGCTCAATTTCTCCTCCTGAAGGGAATCGTAGCAGGACAGCGGAGCGGGCGTCAACGCGAGCGGGGGGCACACCCACAAAAATACTTGACAACAACACGCTCAGGTATTATATTATGAAACGACTAAGATAACCGCCGGGGCGACGAGCCCGAACGAAATTTGAGAGCTTATACGGGTCGTGTGGCCCGGCAGAGCGATAGATGGAGGAAGAGAGATGACACTGATGCGTTGGGATCCGTTCCGCAACCTGATCGGCGTGAAGCGCGATCTGGACCGGATGTTCAGCGATTTCGATGACGACGGCGAAACGACCGCCAGCCTCTGGCGCCCGGCCGTCGACATTTTCGAGACGAAGGACAACCTGGTTCTGCGCGCCGAGCTTCCCGGGATGAACAAGGACGACGTTCACATCAGCGTGGAGAACAACGTGCTGACACTGAAGGGCGAGCGCAAGTTCGACAAGGAGATCAAGCGCGAGAATTATCACCGCGTCGAGCGTGCTTACGGCACTTTCTGCCGCTCCTTCACGCTGCCGACCTCGGTCGCAAAGAATAAGATCGAGGCCACGTTCAGGGACGGCGTCCTCGAGGTGATCATGCCTCACGCCGAGGAAGCCAAGCCGAAGCAGATCGAGATCAAGGTCAAATAAGACGTGCAACGGGGGGGTGGCCACGGTTTTCCCCTTAACCCCCTGAACGGCGAGGAGCGGCAACCCCCGCCGCATCCTTGCCACCCAACACCCCCCTTACTCCGTTAACTCGGAGATATAGCCCGCTGGAGACAGCGGGCTTTTTTTGTTCTTTACTTAACCAACTGCGGACAAAACCAAGAGAACGTACCAACTTCTTCAGAACACCAATTCCGAGGAGGCAAGCATCTCCTCAGTAAGCCTTGTCGAAGCAAAAACCTCTCCAACAGCGGATTCCCCATCTGGCATCTTGTTTGTCGCCAATTACGCCCGGCGGAGTAACATAGCCGACCAATCACGCTCTGTGAGAGTCCGGCGAACCTCCAGCCCGTGCAACGCCGCGACGCCCTCTAATCGGTCAGCCTCCGAGGGGGGGAATCCGGAGATAATCAGCGCACCGCCGGGCTCGAGCAGGTCGGCGAGGCCTCGTTCAAACAGGGAAAGTAGCGGCCCCGTCAGGATGTTGGCGGCAATCAGGTCGAAGCTGCGGCCCTCGGCCCGCTCGATCGAGCCGTGACGAAGTTCGACCGATTCGCTAATACGGTTGATGGCCAGGTTCTCGGCGGCGTTTTCCACGGCGTCGGGGTCAATGTCGACAGCCAGTACCTTTTTTGCGCCCAGCATCGCAGCCGCTATTGCAAGGATACCCGAGCCGGTGCCGAGATCGAAGACGCTTTTCCCAGGCTTCACCAGCTCGCAGAGCAGCTCGATCGTCTGGCGCGTGGTGGCGTGCGTGCCAGTGCCAAAGCCCATACCGGGCTTGATCCTCAGCAGCCGCGCATCCTTCACGGGTGGAGGGGATGGCCCGGCGGGAATGATGAGAAACGGCCCAACGGCAACCGGCTCGAAACCGCCGTGAAGCAGCGAGATCCAGTCGTCTATCTTCACGTTTCCGCTGTCGACCACCTCCGCGTCGGGAATCCCCTCGCGCAGACCAAGGAGGCAGGCGTGGCGGGTCTTCCGCTCCTCAAAAAATGCCTTTAGGCGGACGCGACCCTCCGGCGCCTGCTCAAACATTTCCTCGACGCCGATGGTCCCACCCTCCCAGAGAGCGGAGACGAGAACCTCACCCTGCTCAGCCACCACCTCTACTGTGATGAACGGGAACTCCCGCGATCGTGCGCTGCCTGCCGCATTCATACAGGAAGTCTGGCGGCCGGCGGCCGCCACTGTCAAGCGGGGAGTCGGAGCTGGAATTTACCAAGACAACACCACGGATTTAATCAGAACCAGCTGCGGGCACGGATACTTATTTCTTATATCTCTCAAACTTTTTTCGCGGCTCCCATATTTGGGGCGGTGTTTATCAAGCCCTCAGCAGCCTTCAGCCCGACGATACCGATGATCACCGTTCCCCACCCCGATTAGGGTGCGATGGCGAGCGTCGCGCCGGCAGACTTTGCAGCCGGCAGGGCGATTTCCCCGGAGAAGGTTATCCCTCTCAACGACAGTGATCTGGCTGAATTCTAGGCACTCAGCCGCTCAGGCAGGGCTGTTGGGTCCGGACCGGACTCCCTCCACGCCCGGCTGAAAATAGATGCAAAGGCGCGGTGATCTTGCTAAGGTTCCGCGCCTTTTTTCCACATAAGCCTCTTCGCGCAATCACTGGCTGCAGCCGGGGAGGCGACCAGCCCGGTAAAGGTATCATGGGGCGGGCGACGGTGATGGTCTTTATCGGATTCCGTCCAAGACTTACCAATTTTGATCAATTCCAGGCGTTCCAGGGCCCCGGGATCGGTCTTGAGTATTTCCTCCAGGTCGGGGCAGGGGCAATCGCCGCAAAAGGCGCAGCTCACGAGGCCTTTTTCGATACAGCAAGCCCTAACCCTGCAGTTGCCGCAGCCGGAGAAGAGCCTCCCGCCGGCGGTGGTGCAGCTGTCGCATTCGGTGATGTCCTCGAGCGTCAGCCCCATGCTGTACTGCTCATTGCAGATATGCAGTACCTCGCGCCTCATCCGCTCCCGTTTCTCCTCGTCCTGCTCGCGAGTCGCGAGGAAGATTGTGCAGTCATGGCACTGAAGGCCGCAGTAGGCAGTGATCTCGTTCATGTGTTCGCTCCGGATCAACTCGATTATACAAGCAATGGTGGGCTCGCGGCATAGAGAGAGAAAGAAAAATCCCGCCGGCGCTGAGATAACGCCGACGGGATTTCTAATTTTAATCCCGGCGATGACCTATTTTCCCACACCCATAGAGTGCAGTATTTTCGGCGCTGAGGGGCTTAACTTCTGTGTTCGGAATGGGAACAGGTGTGGGTCGGATTAAGGCTCCGGAGGTTGGATGTCAGCGGTTTCGCGTCACTTGAGCCGTTGCGATATTCTTCAGGCTGTTGAACACCGGGTTCTGCTACAGAATGTGCACCACTGTTATCAATTGGGTTCCCGCGGCTCGCTTTCAAGACACTCCTCCCCCTGGGGGATATAGTCGTAATCGAAGTCGTAGATTATCGGGTAGTCGCCGAAGTCGCCGAAGCCGAAGTTATCCCAGCCATAAGTGTAACCGCAGTACCCTGCGAAATATCCTTGGATGAATCCCTGATTGTAGCCATCGGTGTACTCGAAGTAAGGGCCGAGGCAGGGATCATAGCCCCAATAGCATTCAATGAAGCTGTCATATGGTCGGCCAGCGTTCCAGTCCTCGACACCTGTCATATAGCCCGCGTAGTAGCCATGCTCGTAGCCATGGTTGAAGGTGTAGGTGAAGGCATAGCACGGCTCGAAGTAGTAGACGCCCATCTCCCGGTAGTTGAGGGGAATGAGAATCTCCGATTCCCAGTCGAAGTAGTATTCCCAGGAGTCGAAGCAGAAGCGCCGATCCCAGTCGGCGTAGTCATCTTCAAACTCGTACCCGGCCGCCTGAAGGGCGCAGTAGAAATGATAATTCCTGCCGTTATAGCGGGGAACTGCGTAGCCCCAGCGACCTCCCTCGTCTATCAGACAATAGCGGGCGATCTTGCCTTTGCCTTCCCTGGTTCGCCGTACAAGCTGATAGTTGCCATGAGCATAATCGGGCTTGCCCCCGAAGGCCTTTATCCGCTCGACAGTCGCAAAATCGAGATCGTCGGTCCTGATCTCGCCGCGGTCTTTTCCCAAACGCCGCCGTATATTACCGACGAGGTCCCGGTCGCGGGAGGCTCCAGGGTCCTTACTGATTTCGAATCCTCCTTTCCTCAATCTGGTCGGCGCGGGGCGATTGTAAATATCTACATTAGATTTTCGATGATGAGGATTATCGCTTAGGTCGGAGCCTGTGGCGCCTCCATGCCGCCGCTCCAGGTGACGCGGCGGTCCGGTCTGCACGTCGACGACCGCTCGGGATGCACTGGTTGTCTCCGAATCTGGAACATCTAAAATGCTTACTGAGATCGAGGATTGTCTGCGGCTGTCGGGCCGAACCTTGTCGGAGTCCCTTACACCGGGGGCGCGACGGTCATCGCTATTTACGTCCGACTTAGTTGATTTCCCCTTTTCTACCAACTGTATGATTACCTGGTGAGTGGCATTGGTTGACGCCTCTTGGCGCCTTCTTTCCTCCCTCTTTCTATTAATCTTTTCCTGTTCAGCGCGCTCCATATCGGCCTGCTCTTGATCAGCCCTCTCTTGTTCAGCTCTCTCTCTATCGGTCCTTTCGCGTTCGGTCCGCTCTTGTTCCTCTCTTTCCTTGGCTGCCCGCTCCTGATCAGCCCTGTCGCGTTCAGCCCGTTCTCTTTCCTGGCGCTCTCTTTCCTTTCGTTCCTTTTCTTTCTGTTTCTTTTTATCCTTATCCTGCTCGCTGATACTCTCTGTGCGGTTCCTACCCAAGGATTCACCGGTTTTACTATCTGCACATCTCATTTTCTGAGGGGTGAGGTTGTCATCCGAGGACGCACTGCTTGGGTGATTTTCCAGACCGTTTACGACGAATGTGCAAGCGCCCTGGGAAAGTGTGGATTTTGTGAGTGATATTAATTGGTGTTGGGTTTCGACCGGATTCTGGCAGGAGATCAATGAAGCAAGGATGAAACAACATAATGAAACACTCATGTTTACCCCCTCATCCATTTCGTGACTAACTTAAGCATTGGCCGTGCCATAGGACCTGAAGAAGATAAAGCCATTAGAATAAAACAGTTAGAAACTGGGAGAAGAATTGCCTGCTCTATTTTAAGGACCGAACTGTCCTTCAACATGGACAAGTGCCGACAGATTCCCGATCGCAGGAGACTTCAGTTTCAAGCCTGGACTGTGGTTCAATTCTTCCGCCACCTGTTTGCCGGGTTTGGCGCAGCCTTTTCTATACAGGCGGATGGCCCTAAACGGTTGGGAAGGAGCACTGATATTCAGCAAGGGAAAGATATGGCGATTTCAAGATTGGTGATTCAAAGGGCCGTTTTAAGATATCGAGGCGCGCTCGGGCTATCGGGTGTAGTGCAATGAACTGTTGCAGCTCCTCGAAAGGGTATTCTGGGCCGTTGGCGCAGTTGTGCACTTCACGGCGGCCAGCGCACGACGCCCTCACGGGGCAGTTGAGGCAAGCTAGGATGAGGCGTCTGGTGGCACCAAGCGGTTAAGCTACGGTGGAGACGATGCAGCGTACACTGAAAATCCCGCCGGCGTTGCTGTAACGCCGACGGGATTTCCAATATTAATCCCGGCGATGACCTATTTTCCCACACCCATAGAGTGCAGTATTTTCGGCGCTGAGGGGCTTAACTTCTGTGTTCGGAATGGGAACAGGTGTGGCCCCCTCGCTATTGCCACCGGGAATTCCTTTATCAACCTGTGAGGCGGCGCACGCGTCGCGGTGCATCGATGAGCTGCCTGAACGCGGCGGGCCAGATGTGCCCGGCGCAGATCTAGTGGTCAAGCCGCACGGCCGATTAGTACGAGTAAGCTAAACGCATTGCTGCGCTTACACATCTCGCCTATCAACCTGGTGTTCTACCAGTGGCCTTCAGGGTCTTGCGACCGGGAGAGCTCATCTTGAGGTAGGCTTCCCGCTTAGATGCTTTCAGCGGTTATCCCTTCCGAACGTAGCTACCCAGCTATGCCGCTGGCGCGACAACTGGCACACTAGAGGTTCGTCCACCCCGGTCCTCTCGTACTAGGGGCAGCTCCTCTCAACTCTCCTGCGCCCACATCAGATAGGGACCGAACTGTCTCGCGACGTTCTAAACCCAGCTCACGTACCGCTTTAATGGGCGAACAGCCCAGCCGTTGGGACGGACTTCAGCCCCAGGATGCGATGAGCCGACATCGAGGTGCCAAACAGGGCAGTCGATACGAGCTCTTGGGC
>Ga0114922_10003688_pt1 | contig 14258 bp, 12 predicted proteins | sample AartaG_FD_100975 | JGI IMG/M metagenome (GOLD analysis project Ga0114922, IMG submission 100975) | Deep subsurface microbial communities from Aarhus Bay to uncover new lineages of life (NeLLi) - Aarhus_00045 metaG | ecosystem: Environmental > Aquatic > Marine > Oceanic > Sediment | place...
CTACATATTCACCTGGTCCAAACATTTTGATAACCTCCAACATAGATTTAGATTTCTATGTTGGAATATCGGCCTTTTGAACCAAAATGCGCCAAAAATACTCTGTATTGTTGCTACAGTCTCCAAATTTCTCACATTATTAGGTCATCTGAGACTGGCCAGCGTTCGAGCTACAGCTTGTTGAACTTCTTCAGGAGTGAGCAATTCAATCTGCCCGCCCAGTCGCAATACGCTGCAACGTCCGTCATGAACAGCCTTTGGTTCGTAGAGAAGAACATTCGCAGGGGACATGCCACCATTTTGACCAGGAATGTAAACATATCTTTCGCCGTCAGGAGCTGGACAGCGAAATAGCTGTGTACTTCCACTCCATTCCACCAATGCTTTCAGTGATGGCGGAAATATGTCATTGCTAATGGCATACATTTGTATATTCTGCCCAATTGCTCGCAGATTTGTTTGGCACTTCACAGTTATGGCTGTGTATTTTGTTTCTATCATTGTTTCAGTATACTGCTGTCCTGCTTGCCCTAAACTCTTGATGACCCACCAGATGCCAAAACCAAGAAGACCGAGAAAAATCACAGCAGTGACAATATTTATAATCGTACCACCATGTGGATCTGCCCGCTGAGCTGGTATGGATTTTCTGAAACGAGTTTGTTCGCCAAGTTCATTTTTTGAGTGCCACTGGCTGAAAGTAATATCTTCCATAGATACCTCTTAAGAAAGTTTGTAATCTCCAACAGTTCTTTTCAGGTTTATTTGTTTTTGCTTTCTTTTAAGAGCCGAGAGTTTATACATTCAAACTCATCTCCAGAAATACGCAGTTTTGGGTTTAGTCCACCGGATAACGCCATAATGTGAACTCGCACTCCTTTACGCATTACTTCCTTAATAAGTGGTATAAAATCGCCATCGCCTGATATCAAAATAATCTTATCAAGATTTTGGGGAGAAGCGTAATTAAGCATGTCGATAGTGATACTGATATCAACAAGTCTGCTTCTCAATGATTTATTTTCTTTTTTGAATACGTAAGGAACGATATGCCCTGTGGAATTCTCGTGGCGAATACCCGCAAGGCGACCACCGACTCCAATTGATGCTCTTCTGTAACGATATTCTATACTTTTGATGTCTTCACTTAAGGAAAGTAGTTTGCTTTCGTCTCCCACGGCAGAAGTATAATAGTCTACACGAATAATGTTCCCGACATCCTCTCTTATTACATCTCTGTGCCAAACATAAATGTCTTTTTCGTGTAAGACGCCTGGATTTGGTTCATATCCATTTTTAAGCATCTCTTGGTAGCGAAATACAAGGTTTTCACCATCTATAAAGAACATTACACGTTCATACATTGATAATTATCTCCACTTTAATTTTGAACGCTCGCCTTCAAATTCACTTTTCCATTCTAACGATTGCCTGCCTTCTTCGATTCCTCACAGCGTCTTATTTTGGCCTGTATTGTAATTCTTGAGGGCTTAAAAAGCAATGTCCGGTTTGGGTGCGGTGATGGTGAAAAAAAAGCTTGAATTTTCAAGACAAACTTGGTATTCTATCAGAAATGAAGCTAAAGGACATAGCTGAGAAGGGATAAATGGGAAATCTCAGTTTACAATCCTTAAGGACGTAGGGAGTAAAACTGTTATAGAGTGGTATGTGAGCCAATTTTATACCAAGATGATATACAACAGTGGTTTATCGATGAAGTACAAAACAGGGGGCTAAACAATCTTTCCATTTGGAGGAATATGTAATGAAGATGCTAACATCTCACAAGACAGTCTGGTTTCTTGCTCTTATAGTTTCACTGACGCCCCTGGCGGGGTTACAGGCTGGACGAGCAAAGAGAGGGATTACAGGAGACTGGCAAGTCAAGGCGGACGTTAATGGCGAGCAGATAACGTCGATTGTGACGTTTTCCAAGAACAAGGAGGGCAGGCTTGCTGGTAATTGGATTGGTTTTTGGGGAGTCAGCGAGCTGACAGATATTAAGCATGAAGGAAAAGAGCTCAGTTTCGCGTGGTCCGCTCGATTCGGCGACAGTGAAACCAGGATGAACTTTAAGGGATTGATAGAGCGTGGAAAACTTTCAGGGCTCCTATCGAGTGACAGCGTTGAGTTTGATGTCGAGGGCAAACGCCTTAGACGGATGCCATTAGTGATGGGAAACTGGGATACTAAGCTCAAGATGGGTGAGCGGGAATTCAGCGTAATGCTTGCAGTCAAGGCGGACGAAGAGGGAAAACTCGCTGCGGACTGGCAAAGCCAATGGGGTGAACATGAAATTACGGACGTGAAGTTCAAAGGCGGCAAACTGTCATTCAAGCGGAAGAGCAAAATCAAAAATCGGCAGTGGGAATCGACCTTCGCGGGAACAATCAAGGGGCATACGCTTTCCGGCACAATTTCGTCGGAACGAGGTGACATTACAGCAGAAGGAAAACGTGTTGGTGCTGCCCTTGTCGGCCAGTGGGAGCTTGAAATCACATCAGAACGCGGCAATCGGAAACAACTGCTGAGAGTTAATCCCGATTTGAGCGGCATATTAGGGGCAATCGCCATCAAAAAGATTGATCTTGATAATGACAAGGTGGCGTTTAAGACAGTACTGGAATTCAGCGAGCAAGAATACGAAATCAGCTTTGCAGGCCAACTGGAGGGGGGGAAGCTTACCGGGGAATTGACGAGTTCCAGAGGAAGCCAAAAGGTAACAGGCCGGAAAAGACGTTGGACATCGGCCAGGCAAAGAAGCAGCCAAACCAAGAAGCCTTTTCGGGAGCCGGATATCCTTTTTGTTCCCACCCCGCAAGAGGCGGTGGACAAGATGCTCGAACTGGCTCAAGTCAAGAAGGACGATTTGGTTTATGACCTTGGCTGCGGTGACGGACGGATAGTAGTAACGGCGGCCAAGAGATACGGATGTAAAGCTGTGGGCTACGACATAGACCGCAAAAGGGTGAAAGAGTCGCTGGCAAACGTGGAAAAGAACAATGTGGGACATCTGGTTCGAATTGAGCAGAGGGATATTTTTACTTTGGACCTCAGCAAGGCAAACGTAATCACGCTCTACCTGCTTCCGGAACTGAATGTGAAGCTGATTCCCCAGTTGAAGAAACTCAAGCCCGGTTCGCGAATTGTCTCACACGACTTCGATATGAGGGGAGTAAAGCCTGACAAGGTCGTTAAGGTTAATTCTGATAATGAGTGGGATGAGCACACTATTTATCTCTGGACCACTCCATTAAAGATAGAAGATGTAAGTGACGAAGAAGCAGAATTTGGGCGATAGTCCTGGTAAGAGCTATATGTAAACCTTTTTATCTAACAACTTGGAAAAATATTTTTTCACAGAACGTCCATCAGCATTCACTTTGCTCTGTAGAGATGAGGCTGTGCAGGAGAAGCCATCCCCAAGCGTGGCACGGGCATCCTGCCCGTGATTACTATATTATTCACGGCCTGGAAGGCCGTGCCACGTTACGCTTGAGGCTGCCACCCTTCCAAGCTATCAAATCAATTTTGACAGACTACTACGGGCTCAGATGCAGTTGCCCTTGCCGGATTCAGACTTTAACGTTTGAAAAATGGAAAGAGCTTTTTCAGTCCAGCGGAGAGCCGATGGCCGTATTCACAGACCTCGAACGCCTCGGCACAGCGCACCTGTTTGCCTTTTCTTTTGCCGTAGGCCTCGAACTTTTCGCTTGGCCTCATAACGACCCGGTTATTCGGATAAGTTCTAAAACGTGGTGGCAGTGGACAAAATCTTTACAAGATGGGTTGGACTTTAGCTGCTGATTCGTGTATTATGCTGAAAGCACGCTTCTAACAGGCGTGACGGGTGACTATTACTACTGGCCATTAAGGAGATCGTAAAATGTCAAATGTGTTTATTGGAGTCAATATGGAGTATGTACGGCATGCCGACAAGCCGTTCGAGTGGGCCGTGGAAAAGGCAGCGGAGTTAGGCTATGAATATATTGAGCCGTGGGTCCACTGGGGACGGGAGCTGCTCAGTGAAGCTGGTTACTACCAGAGTGTTTCATTGCTGGACGACCCGTACCGTGTCAAGCGGGCCTGTGAGAAAGCGGGTGTGAAGCTTTCCGGCTTATCGTCACATACGCCGCTTTGTAAGCCGGAGGTGAGTACCGAATACCTCAAACAGGCGATTCGTTTTGCAGCGGAATGTGGTGCTCCGGTAGTCAACACGGATGAAGGTCCGAAACCGACCTGGACAACGGAAGAAGAAGACCATGTTTTGATGCGGTATGTGCTTAAAGAAGCGTCGGCAGTAGCCGAAAGTCACGGCATTCTGATAGGCATCGAGCCGCATCAGCAGTACAGCCAGCACCCCGAAGGTCTTGATAAGATTTATGAGCTGGTTGATTCAGAAGCCATCGGTATCAACTTCGATACGGGCAACAGTTACCTGTGTGGTCACGACCCAATTGAATGGCTTGAGCGGGTCAAGGACAGGTTGGTACATCTGCACGCTAAGGATATTTCGGTGCAGCAATCGGAGGACGAGCGCGGCAAGGTAACAGGAACGCCGGCCGGCTGCGCTTGCGGCGATGGTGTTATCGACTGGAAAAAAGTGGTCGAGGTATGTAAAGATGCGCCGCGTGACATCGTGCTGAGTGTTGAGTGTGGTACTGTGGAACAAGCTGAGCGAAGTATCAGCCACCTCAAAGAGCTGGTGTAGTAAGTGATTGCAGGTAGTGTTACGTGAGTTGAATTTAGTGGCCCGCGGTCCGTAAACAGATAGACAGTTGAAAATGCTGTATGGGTAAGTCTTATGAAAAAAAGACATATTAAAAGAAGGGAGTTTTTGCAAAGTGCCGGGCTTGGGGCAGCTTCGGTTTTCTTAGGGTCAGGCTTGGCGGGATGTGCAGGCGCAGAGTTTTTTGGCGCAAAGTCCGCACAAAAACCAAATCTTGTCTTTATCTTCGCTGACCAATGGCGCGCACAGGCGACCGGTTATTTCGGTGACCCTAATGCCCAAACGCCGTACTTAGACAAACTCGCGAAGGAAAGTATCAACTTCACTAACGCAGTGTCAGGTTGTCCGGTGTGCAGCCCGTATCGTGCCAGCCTGATGACCGGACAGTATTGGCTTACGCATGGTATCTTTTACAACGATAAGCCCTTAAATCCCGGTGCGATGACTATTGGCAAAGTATATAGCCAGGCCGGTTACGAAACAGCATATATCGGCAAGTGGCATATAGACGGTCATGGCAGAAACGCCTTTATCCCGAAGGAAAGAAGGCAGGGCTTTAAGTTCTGGATGGTCTGTGAATGCACCCATAACTATAACAATTCACTTTATTATGCCGATACAGACGTCAAACAATACTGGGACGGTTATGACGCCATCGCCCAGACCCGCGAAGCCCAAAAATACATCCGACAACACGCGAACGAAAAGCCGTTTGTTCTGTTTATGTCGTGGGGTCCGCCGCACGCACCATATCAGACGGCCCCGGAAAAATATCGAAGGATGTTCTCCGCAAACAAAATCGTTCTTCATCCCAATGTCCCTGAGTCGTTAAAGAAGAAGGCCCGGGAAGAGTTGGCCGGCTATTATGCCCATATCGCAGCATTGGATGACTGCATTAGAGATGTTCTTGATACGTTAAAAGAATGTGGCATTGAAGAAAATACTATTTTTGTTTTTACCTCCGACCACGGTGATATGCTGCATTCTCACGGTCAGACTAAAAAACAAAAGCCATGGGAAGAGTCGGTCAGGGTCCCGTTTTTAGTACGCTATCCCGCAGTACACGGGAAAATAGGCAGGAAGATTGATATGCCGATTAACACACCTGATATTATGCCGACACTGCTTGGTTTGAGCGGTATTGCCATTCCAAAATTGGTCGAGGGTAAGGACTTCTCAGGCGTGATTAAAGGGACACAGTCGCCGGATAACGATGCGGCTTTGATAATGTGCCCGGTGCCGTTCCACCAATGGAATTATAAGCGTGGCGGTCGGGAATATCGCGGGGTGCGGACGCAACGCTACACCTATGTGCGGGACATTAACGGCCCTTGGCTGCTTTATGATAATCAGACAGACCCGTATCAACTGGAAAATCTCTGTAATAATCCAGAGTACGCTCAAATCCGGCAAAAGCTGGAAAAGATATTATCTCGAAAGCTAAAAGAAACAAACGACAAATTTCTACCTGGTCCCGAATATATGGCTATGTGGGATTATCAGTGGGATGGAACAGATGGACCAAAGTGAGTTTATTAAAAAGTAGCTGAAGGAGAAGTGATTATGGAAAAGTTCAAAAGTATTACCATTATTCTTTTGTTGGCCATCGGTTTTTTAGCTGTCTCGGATACGACATTTGCGGAAAATCCTATGCGGATTACGACAGAAGAAAATGTCGTGTCGGTCCACGAAGATGATAGTGTTTTGCTGCGCTATCATTACCGGGACGTGCCTTTCAAACCATACGTGCAGCAGTTATTCTCGCCGCGTGGCTTTAACGTTCTGCGTGATGCTCCTGCCGACCATCTGCATCATCACGCATTGATGTTTGCGATTGCCGTGGACGGCGTGGATTTCTGGGAAGAGCAGCAGGCACCAGGCCGTCAAGTGCACCGCTGCTTTACCGACACAAGAATCGACAAGCGCGTTGATGTTCCTCTCGCGGGTTTTACGGAACAGCTCGACTGGGTCAATCCTCGCAGCCAGGAGTTATTACTAAAAGAGTATCGGACAATCAAAGTCTGTCAACTAAACGACTTTAAGACTACGCTTTTAAGCTGGCAGTCCAGCTTTGCCGTGCCATCCGGAAAAGAATCAGCGACGCTTACAGGTTCACATTACTTTGGTTTGGGTATGCGTTTTTTGAAATCGATGGATACTGGCGGTCAGTTCCGCAATGCCGAGGGTAAAACCGGCGATGTCGTGCGGGGTGACGAACGGCTTGTGCAAGCAAGGTGGTGCGCTTATACTGCGGGGGTGAACGGCAAACCTGTTACGGTAGCTATGTTCGGCCATCCGGATAATTTGCGTCATCCGACACAGTGGTTTACGATGACCAAGCCTTTTGCTTACCTTTCGGCGACGCTGAATCTGCACAAAGAGCCGCTGGCAATAACATCAGATAAACCACTGGTATTACGCTACGCCGTGGCAGTGTGGGACAATCGAGTTGAAAACGAGCGAATCGAAAAGCTTTATCACTGGTGGGTCAAAAATAAATAGTATTTGTCGCGGAAAACAAAGACCGACGATGTCACCCCTGCGTAAGCAGGTGTCCAGAACGAAAAAGCTGGATTCCCGCTTTCGCGGGAATGACAAACACTGTTTCGGCAACAGAAACTAAGTAATAATGTAAACTGAATTGAGGAGAAAGTTATGCGTGACAAACAAAAATCACTGGAAAAGACAGATTACAATCTAACGCGTCGGCAGTTCATTAGTCGGGCCGGTGTGGCTGCTGCAACAGTTACAGTTGCAGGTACATCTGCGAAACGTGCCATTGGCCAAAGACGAAGTGCCAATGAGCGTATCGGAGTCGGCTTCATCGGCTGCGGCGGCCGTAGCGGTGCTCACTTTAATGTCGTTCACTGGCTCAAGACACAGGCAAAAAAACCAATAGATATTGTCGCCGTTTGTGACGTTTACAGGCCGCGAATGGAACAACGCGCGAAAGGCTACGGCGCCAAGGGATATATGGATTATCGGGAACTGCTTGATGATGCGAATGTCGATGTCGTCTGCATCGCCACACCGGACCATCACCACGGCTATCAGGCGATTGACGCGGTCCGAGCAGGCAAGGACGTTTACTGTGAAAAGCCGGTAACGCACTGGCGGCAGTTCGAGCTGACCAAGCGGTTGGCGGCAGAGGTGAAAAAAAGCGGTCGGGTCTTCCAGCTCGGCACGCAGGGCATGTATGATTCGGCCTGGCAGCAAATGAAGAACCTGATTGCTGACGGTTTGATTGGCCGGCCAATTCACGCCGAGTGCGGCTATTTTCGTGTAGGCGACTGGGGTGAGCGGGGTATGCCAATTGATGATGCCGATGCCAAGCCCGGTTCTGAGCTGAACTGGAAAGCGTTTCTCGGCGATGCGCCTAATCGTCCCTTTGACGTGAGCCGATTCTTCCGCTGGCGGATGTACGAGGATTATGCAGGCGGGCCTTCGACGGATTTATTTCCGCATAGTCTGACGCCAGTGCTGTCTATGCTCGGAGTTAGTATGCCCAGCACGGTCGTAGCAACCGGCGGCAAGTTCCGCTATCAGGAGCGTGAGATACCCGATACGTTTAATATGCTCATCGATTACCCGGAGAATATCACAGTTGCGGTATTAGGAACGCAGGGAAATAATTATGCGACAACCGCGTGTCGTGGTGCTGGAAACCGTTTGCCGGTTATCCGCGGATGGGCAGGCACGCTCACAATCGAAAAGAACGAAATCGTTTTTAATCCCGCCGAGGGTTCCAAGAAAAAGCCCCAGCGTTTTGCCATCGAGCACGGGGAAGACTTCGTAGGATACTGGCAGAAATTCCTCGACTGCTGCCGTTCGCGACAGCAGCAGACTCTAAGTCCGATGGATTTAGCGTACTACGTGCAAACGCCATTACAAATGGGTATGCTTGGTTTGCGCCAGGGCAAGGTCGCACGGTTTGATCCGGGCGAAGAGAAGATTCTCCTGTAAGATGTATCAAGTAACAACAGAATCAGAGGAGCAAGTTATGAAAACAAGAGCAAGACTAACGGATTCGTTCTTCGCAGCAGGCCTGCTACGGAGAATGGAGATTATTGTTTGCCTGCTTTTGCTGGCAACTATGCTGCTGATGAGCACAGCTAATGCTCAACCCCTGAATATCCCCGAAGTGTCCAGAGACAAGGTTATTTGCTTTGCCCTGTACACTGTCCATAACAATATCATGAAGATGACCGCTCAGTTGTATCCGCTGCAGGAAGGTGAAGACAGAACAGTCCGGCTTGAGGTCAGGCAAGACGGTAAGTGGAAGCAAATAGCGCAAACTCAGGTAGTCGAAAGGGGCTGGACAGCAGTTTTTCGGGTTGAGAACTGGGATTCCCCAAAAGATATTGAATATCGCATCGCACACGGTAAGAACGCATATTACACAGGTATTATCCGCAAAGACCCGGTCGATAAAGATACTATCGTCGTGGCTGCGTTTACGGGTAATTCAATATATATACCGCACGGCGGAGACATACCAAAAGTCGATATCGTTGAGAACCTCAAAAAGATAAAGCCTGACCTTTTGTTTTTTTCCGGAGACCAGGTCTATGACCATAACAGGCATTACGCCTATTGGCTCAAATTCGGCAGAGACTTTGGAGATGTCATTCGCAATACGCCGACGGTAACCATACCTGACGACCATGACGTCGGTCATGCCAATTTGTGGGGTGCGGGTGGAAAGCTATCGCGTACCCGTGCCGGCCATGATGGTGGATATGCCGCTCCCGTCGAGTACGTCAAAGAGGTTGAGCGTGCCCAAACCAGTCATCTGCCCGACCCTTATGACCCTACTCCGGTAGAACGGGGCATAGGAGTGTATTACACCTCTCTGACAATAGGCGGAGTAAGCTTCGCCATCATCGAGGACCGCAAGTTCAAGTCAGGTCCAGAGGGTCTTGTTCCCCAGCGTGGGCCTCGGCCGGACCATATTCTGGACCCCAATTATGATCCTAAGAGCATCGATGTCCCCGGTGCAAAACTACTGGGCGAGAGGCAGTTGAAGTTTCTGCGTCAGTGGGGAACCGACTGGCGCGGCGCAGATATGAAGGCGGTACTGTCACAGACAATCTTTTGCGGCGGTGCACATATTCACGGCAAAACAGGGAATCGGCTGCACGCAGACCTGGACTCGAACGGCTGGCCGCAAACGGGGCGTAAGAAAGCACTCACCGAGATACGCAAGGCTTTTGCCATACATATTGCGGGCGACCAGCACCTGGCGACAATCTTTCACCATGGAATAGACGACTGGAATGACGCATGCTATTCGTTCTGCGTGCCGTCGATTGCGAACCTCTATCTGCGGTGGTGGAGGCCGCTTGAACCGGGCAAGAATCGCGAACCGGGTGCACCGGAATATACGGGGGAATTCCTCGATGGTTTTGGAAATAAAGTAACGTGCCTGGCTGTCGCCAATCCGAGTCCGGCGGCGAACGGTGGGCAAAAGCTGACGACGCGGGCGGCCGGTTTCGGGATTGTCAAATTCAATAAGAAGACCAGAGAAATCACAATCGAATGCTGGCCCAGAAACGTGGATATTACGTCACCGAATGCCGAACAATATCCCGGCTGGCCAAGGACTATCATGCAGGAGGACAATTACGGGCGTAAAGCCGCAGCATATCTGCCAACTATCCAAGTCAGAGGTATGAGAAATCCCATCGTGCAGGTGATTGACGAGTCGAACGACGAAATCATCTATACTCTTCGCATCAACGGGACTTCATACAGGCCCAAGGTCTTTAAGAAAGGCAAGTACACGGTCAAGGTCGGCCAACTGGGCACCGACAAGACGAAAACCCTCGAAGGCATCCGAAGCCTTCCGCCTAACAGGACCAAAAAGATAAGGGTAAAGTTCTAAGGGAGAATAATGAAAGAGATACCATTAGGGAATGGGCTAAACGCAAAAGTTGATGACGAGGATTACGAATGGTTATCCCGCTATAGCTGGTACGCCTACTATGATTCAGAACAAGGAAAAACGTATGCAGCTCACGACACACCAAGCGGAAGACGTGTATATATGCACGATGTCATTATGGGCCTTGATACGCTGGAAGACGAGTCGTTAAATTAAGCTTAATGAGCTCTTCTTGAAAAACAAGTGCCATTTCCAATAAATAAGTTTAACTTTTTGATTCGCCTTCAGCGAAGCTATTGAAATAGATTCCTCCGCTTCGCCCCCGTGGGCTTTCTTGCCTGCACCCCTGTGCTTTCCTGCGAAAGCAAGAACAGGGGGTAACGCAGGCACAAGTACGAAAGCACGGGGGCTTCGGTCGGAATGACAGCGGGCTTCGGCACGATAAAGCCGTCCTTTCAGTCGGAATGATAATCCATATAGAATGTTACCTTCACTTTTTAGAAACGGCACTATTTTAGTGAAACATTAAGATTTACCGGCAAGCCCTTTTCCGGAGGAATCAGGAAGTTTGTAATCTGGCACCTCAGCTTAGCTCGTTCGGTCTTGCTATTCACTTTTGTCTTTACCATCGTAATGGCATTGGCCGGCAACGTCAGTTTTCCCAGTCCACCCTGTCCGAGACTTTGCACCTGAATGTCAATGTCGAAATTATTCGTAATCTCAAACCATATCGTATCGCCCTGCCTGCGGTAGGGCTTGTCAATCTGAACTGCCCTTCTGAAAATTGCATGAAGGTATCTTGGCCTGCCGATGAGTTGATTCTTAAACCAAACTGTAGTCCTACCTGCAATTAACGCTTTGCTTTTGTTATGACACTTTCGATTAAATTGCCTATTAGCAAAACTTAGCCATACTGTTAAGCTTCCCAACTTTACCAACATGGCAGATTTGTACTGAAATTGTAATCTTTTTTGCTCGGCTTGGGCAAAAGAGGCTGCACCAGGAGTCACCCACTGGGTTCTACTCTTTTTTGGGTCCGATGGAGATAAGGTGCGAATAAGTGCGAAGGTACATTCTCCCGCCCGCAACGGCAGGAGTGGCGTGGCTCTTTTCGCCGAGAGGATTGACTGCCAGCAGCTCATAGGTGGGTGCAGCCTTGATTACTACAACTTCCCCCTTGGTTGTGATACAGTATAGCTTGCCGTTCACCCACACCGGTGAGCCATAGAATTGATTGGCTGGTTTCTCTCGCCAGATCTGCTCGCCTGCGGCGCTGCGCAGGCAGGAGACATAACCGCGGTCATGAAATGTAAACAGTAAGCCTTCCATGGCCAGGGAAGTGGGAACGTAGGGCGCAGTACTACTGCCAATTGTGTATGCCTCTGTCAGTTGGGTTGATTTATCCCTTGCGCCCGGCTGGATAGCAACCAAGCACTTGCCGTTAGAGCCATCACCGCAGCTACCGATTAGCAGTCCGGCTGCGATGACAGGTGAACTAACCACGCGAGCAGGGAATACTGATTCAGCTTCCCATAAGATCGTCCCTGTGCGAGGATTGACGCTGGTTATGCCATGAGCGCGGCTGGTAAAAATTAATTGTGGAGCATCTGTCATCGGTGAATAAAGGCACGGTGTCGAGTAGGATGTTTTTGGACTGGTTTGCCGTTCCAATTCCCAACGTGTCCGGCCGGTCTTACGGTCAACCGCAATCCAGGCACTGCGGGCATCCTTGCTGCTGTCCTCGTGCTCGTGGGTAAAGACCACAATGTCATCGAAGACGATGGGAGAACCGCCCGCCCCGTGCTGGCAATGCACACCGCCAAAGGTGCACTGCCATATTTCTCCGCCGTCGTGGTCCAATGCAACTAAAATTGTATCTTTGGGAGTAGGCCAGAGTGCATAAACGTGGTCGGCATCCACTACTGGTGTCGCAGTGGCGTAGCTATTGCGAGGGTTCATACGGTATGTGGTCAATGAGTATTGCTTTTGCCATAATATTTTTCCGTCAGAGACTCTTAGAGCCAGAAGGAAACCGTGGCCGGTTTTTTGGTCCCCGCTGGTTATGAAGACCTTGTCCTCCCAGAGCACCGGAGAGGAATGGCCGCCTCCCGGTAGGTTCACTTTCCAGTTGTAGTCCTTTTCCGTCCATTTAACAGGGATGTTTTTTGCGTGGCTGATGCCCTGTCCGTTGGGACCACGGTACCGTGTCCACTCCTGTCCCTGCGTGACGGACGTCAATAAAATAGGAAATGCCACCAAAAAAACTTTCAGAAATTGTTTATCAGTGATGGCCATCCACTTTCGTTTTTTCATCGGAACCTCCGGTTTAATACATTTAGCAACACGCCAAGACTTTTCATTACATCGAATTATCGAATTATCGAATTTTATTCAAAATCTTATCTTCGCAATATTCTCTAAAAAGATTACACTAAAAACCACCTCTTGTCCATAATAAGGAAAATGAATATAAAAAAAGCCCCTGCGAAGACATAAGCAAGTGTATCCCTTTAATTTCATTTTGTATGTTATTTTTGAGATACTCGCCTTCTGCTTCGCAGGGGCAATAGTAAAGTGTGGCTCTTTCCTTTTCTTTTTTTAGCCGTCCCTGACAGTGCCCGGATTACCATCTTACTTGTATGCAAAACTCTAAGATGGACAACGCCAGTTCAAACTAATATGGCCGGATTGGTCATTTTCCAGAGCCACTATTTTTTTAATTTCATCTAATACGGTGCATCGACAGATTCCATTGTTAATCTTGAACTTTTCTGGATGTCCCCGAGTCCCAACAATATAACACGGTTTAATACAGGCAAGGATGCCAATAAACTGGATACTTCCTACTCTTTTTCCACTTCCCCAGACTCCGACTTGAGACGTTTAATCTTTTCTCCCATACCTGATGATTTGCCTGGCTTAACCCCGATAACAAGAAATATCCGTACTTGAAATTTTTTTGGGAAAATGAAAAAAACTTGAATATTTTCTGTTTTTTTCAGCCGAGTTTAAACCGCTAAGCCAGCCTCAAACTCTTATAAACAAAATCCCCTGCCGGCTCGATAACGCCCCTTTCCGGCGCTGCCATTGTTATTTGAAGGAAAACAGCGGGTTTGGGTACTTAATATTTTGCAAATTTTTGTAGTAATAGAATAGTGCGTTCGTGCGTCTATAATATAAGAAGCAGAGAGAACTTACATCGCAAATTCCAACGAAGAAAAAAATATGGCGGAACAGAGGAGAATATTCGACCGCCGCTGTACAAAAAACTTTAAATAAATCTGTTACGTTTTTGTCGTGAAGTGCCTTACGTAAGTAAAGGCTAAAATATTAGCTGCACCGACGAGAACTTATCAGAAAGGGTCTAAGGATGAGAAAAATCGATGTCCAAAACAAGGCCCAAATAAAACAATTACTTTATGCCGGCAATGTCTTAGGTATCAAAGACGACCAATATCGCTCCTTCGGCGGCTTTCAGCTTTGGTGGTATGATAAGCATCTTGATATTTGCGATTGTTGCGAGTCTCACTGGTCTGACGTTAGAAAGAGAGTTCAGCACTACAGTTTAGACAGGGCAGCAAAGATATTATGGCACAACCGCAACTCACTATTCATCCGCAGCAAACATCTGCCAGAGGACAAGAA
>Ga0114922_10003689_pt1 | contig 14258 bp, 12 predicted proteins | sample AartaG_FD_100975 | JGI IMG/M metagenome (GOLD analysis project Ga0114922, IMG submission 100975) | Deep subsurface microbial communities from Aarhus Bay to uncover new lineages of life (NeLLi) - Aarhus_00045 metaG | ecosystem: Environmental > Aquatic > Marine > Oceanic > Sediment | place...
GGACCTTCCGATCCAGGATCGACCGTCGAACCGTGGTGTACTCCAGCTCCTCCAGCAGATCTTTAACCAGCCGGATCTGCTGCTCCGGGATCTTCTCGGCAACACTTTCCACCGCCTGATCGCGGATCGCCTTGATCGCGGCGGCTCGGGCCATCTTTCCGGGAACGAAGCAGGCCTCCTCCATCCGGGGTTTTGCCCAGGCCAGCAGTTCCTCTTTGACCGCAGGTTCCAGGCTCTCCTCGGCTATCTGGGAGAGATCGATTTTCTTCCTACCGGCGGCTTCCGCCAACTCGAGCTGGATCCGGCACAGCTCCTTGATCCACTTGTGAGCCTCTTCGATGGCGGCAACCATGACCTCTTCACTGATCTCACCGGCTCCGCCTTCGACCATGGTGATTCCCTCCATGGTTCCGGCCACCACGATATTCAAATTACTCTGCTTTACCTGGTCGTAGGTGGGGTTCACGATGAAGGAACCGTCCAGATAGCCGATGCGGACTGCCCCTACCGGGCCTTCAAAGGGAATATCGGAGATGGTGAGCGCAGCCGAAGCCGCCACCATGGCCACAACATCGGGGGGATTTATCTGATCCGTGGATAAAACAGTGGGAACAACCTGGATTTCCCGTTTGAATTTCTTCGAGAACAGTGGGCGTATGGGCCGATCGATCAGCCTGGAGACCAGTATCTCCTTGTCTTTGGGCCGACCTTCCCTCTTGATGAAGCCGCCGGGGATTTTGCCCGCTGCGTAGTACTTCTCATTATACTCCACCTGAAGTGGTATGAAGTCGAGGTTTTCAAGATCCTGGCTGGAGCAGCAGGCCGTAGCCAGTACTGCCGAACCCGCATAACGACCAAACACGGCTCCATTGGCCTGTTTGGCGATTTTTCCGGTTTCCAGAATCAGGTCTTCCTCGCCTATCTTTAAATTGACCTGATGATTCATTTATTTTTCCTTGTTTGATTCGAATTTTGTTGCGTCATTTGCGCTTATTTGCGCCCTATATGCATATTTTCGTCTTCTACGCTTATTTGCGTAGCGACAGTTTGTCCAGGATATCCCGGTACTTCTGGATGTCTTTGCGTTTCAGGTAGTTGAGAAGCTTTCGCCTCTGGCCGACCATCTTCAGCAGGCCCCGCCGGGAGTTGTGATCTTTAGGATTGGTTTTGAAGTGTCCGGTAAGATCCTCTATTCTCCGAGTCAGAAGGGCAATCTGCACCTCAGCGGAGCCTGTATCCTTATTGGTCCTGCCGAACTCTTTGATCACATCCTGTTTGTTGTCCTTGGTCAACGACATCGTTGCCTCCTCTTTTCACTCACTTTCCAAAAATCGTATTTCTTTTACTGTTCCGGCAAACTCTCTTTGCCAGGAAATTTGTTCCTCCCCGACCGTCAAGACACCCGCAACCTCGAGACTGTCAGTGATAAAGCGAACCTGATAATCGCCGATTCGAGGAAGAATCTGCCCGATATCCGATCTCCGCACCCGGAAGCTGCCCTGCCGCCTTTGCATCGCAGCTTCCCGAAGATCCAGGCGAAAATTATCGCTCAGCATGTCCTTTACTTCGGCAAAGCGTCCCTGCTGGATCAGGTTCCTGATCCGCGAGCTGCTTACGACCTCTTCGCGGTACATGGTCGCCGGAACGATTTCCAGCTCGGTGCCGGATCCGGTCAGGATTCCGACAAGCTCCTGTGCGTTCGTATCCCGTCCCCTGCCCATATGAAAGTTATAGCCAACAACGAGTTTTTTTACGTCGAGACGACTCGCCAGGAGCTCCAAAAAACTCTTTCCAGTCAGTTTACTAATTTCAGGAGAAAAGTCAATCAGCACCACCAGAGCGACGCCTAGGCCTTCGAGCTTATCAATTTTCTGGGGGAAGCTGAGAATGCTGCCGGGGAAAGGCCGGCTGCCCAGGACACTGGCCGGATTCTGCTCGAAGGTGCACATCGCCGCCACCGCCTCATGAACGTTCTCCACTACGCCGCGAATCAGGCGTTGATGTCCTACGTGCAGGCTATCAAAGGTGCCTATGGTAAGGGCCACGGGGAGCAGTGCATTGTTTTCTTTTGACAACTGTTTCCAGCCAACAACTCGGATCATTACACCCTACATTACCATCCTGTAGCGATACTCACCCCGATCCCTGACAGCCATAGCCAGCAGGCTGCCGCTGGAGTCCAGCAGGGAGTACAATCCGTCGGTTTTCGGTTCATCCGTGAAAAAACTGCCTTTCAACTTCTGTCCGTTGCGTACCCCCGCCGCCGCTTCAGCTTTGACGGTCACCGCGCTCACTCCATCTAGCCGTAACAAACGCTCTACCGAGCCGGCAAGCATCTGGGCTGTCGCCGATGCATGGACCGGCGCAGCTTCTCTCACATCGTAGGGGCCTACCCGGGTACGGCGCAGACTCGTTAGATATGCGCAGGAACCGGAAAGAGTGCCCAGGTCTCGAGCCAGAGCACGCACGTAGGTGCCCTTGGAACATTCCACTTTAATATCTAGCTCGGGAGGCCGATAGTCCACAATTTCGAGGCGATAAATCGTCACCCGCCGCGGCTCGAGCTTGGGCTCCCCCCCGGATCGGGCTATCCGATAGGCCCGCCTACCCTCCACGTGCACGGCCGAATAGATAGGCGGGATCTGCTCTATCGTTCCAGTCAGCCGCTCCGAGGCCTCCTCGACACGCTGCAGATCGGGAAGCGGTCCCTCCTCTATCACCTCCCCTTCCGGATCCAGGGTATCCGTGCTCCTGCCCAGCACCATGGTCGCCCGGTAGCATTTGTCCAGGCCCGAGAACAGTTCAGCCAGTTTGGTGTATTTGCCGACCAGAACGACCAACAACCCCGTGGCGAATTTATCCAGCGTACCGGTGTGTCCGATCCGTCCCGTTCCCAGAGCGCTTTTCAGATCTTTGAGCGCGGAAAAGGAGGTTATCCCTGCCGGCTTATCGAGCAGCAGTTGTCCGTCAACGCTCAAAGCCTGTAAGATCCCTGAGTTTTTTGGTCAGCCGCACACCCCGTTCGATTGAATCATCGGCAAAAAAGGTGAATTTTGGGATGAAGCGCAGTCGGACCTTCTTCTTCAGCTTGGCGTGAATGAATCCCGAGGCGTGGTTCAGAGCATCTACGCTCTGCGCTCGGATCTCCGTGTCTCCGTACAGGCTGACGTAGACCTTGGCATAGTGTAGATCCCGGGAAACCTCGACATCGGTTATCGTGGTCATAGGAGCCAGACGGGGATCTTTGATCACCCTCCGGCTGATCAGTCCGCTGATTTCCTCTTTGAGAAGGCTCTCAACCTTCCGCAGTCTTATTTCCGCCATCGGAGCTCACACCTTCCAGCGTCTTGGCCAGCTCGACCTGCTCGAAGGCTTCTATGATATCTCCTACCTTGATATCGTTGAAGTTTTCGATGCCAATGCCGCACTCGTATCCCTCCTCCACTTCCCGGGCATCATCCTTGAAGCGTTTGAGAGAGGACAACTTCCCCGCATAGATCTCCCGTCCGTCTCGCACGACCCGGGCCGAAGCGTTGCGCCGAACCTTACCGGAAGTCACGTAGCAACCGGCAACCACGCCTATCTTGGGAACCTTGAACAGATTCCGAACCTCCGCGGTTCCGATCGTCTGCTCCGAGATCTCCGGTGCCAGGAGACCCTCCATGGCGGCTTTGATATCGTCAACAACTTCATATATGACGTTGTACTTGCGTACTTCCACCTTTTCCTGATCCGCCAGGCTCTGGGTGCTGGGGGTGGGACGCACGTTGAAACCGACGATGATGGCATTGGAGGCGGAAGCCAGCATCACATCCCGCTCGTTGATGGCCCCGGCTGAAGCGTGGATCACGTTGAGACGGATCTCCGGGGTGCTGAGCCGCTCCAGGGTCTGGCTGAGAGCCTCCACGGAACCGTGCACATCCCCCTTGATGATGATCTTGAGCTCCAGCTGCTCCCCCTCTTTGATCTGCTCGTAGATATTGTCCAGGGTGATCTTGCGTACGTTACGGGCGTCTTCCATACGCCGAAGATCCTGTCTCTTGTCCCCGATCTGGCGGGCTTCCTTCTCGCTCTCGGTGACCTGGAAGGGACCTCCGGCATCTGGAATTCCGGAAAACCCCAGTATCTCCACCGGGATCGAGGGAGTAGCCTCCTCAACCTTCTCCCCCTTGTCATCGAACATGGCCCGCACTTTGCCCGAATAAACACCGGCCACAAAGGGATCGCCGACTCTGAGGGTCCCGCGCTCGATAAGAACGGTGGCAACGTTTCCCCGGCCGAAGTCGATCTTCGACTCCACGATTTTGCCCTCCGCCCGGCAGCTATAGTTGGCCTTGAGCTCCAGTATCTCCGCCTGCAGCAGGATCGCGTCCAGCAGTTCCTTGATGCCCGTGCGTTTCAGGGCGGACAGCTCCACGTACTGCGTGCTGCCTCCCCAACCTTCCGGCATCAGATCCCGGTCGGACAGCTGTTGCTTGACCCGGTCCGGATTGGCCTCGGCAAGGTCGATTTTGTTGATCGCCACGATGATCGGGACCTTTGCCTCTTTGGCGTGACTTACCGCCTCTTCGGTTTGAGGCATGACTCCGTCATCAGCCGCCACCACCAGCACGACGATATCGGTTACCTGAGCGCCCCTGGCGCGCATCGTGGTGAACGCCTCGTGCCCCGGTGTATCCAGAAACACGATCTTTCCCTGATCGACCTCCACGCAGTATGCTCCGATATGCTGGGTAATGCCGCCGAACTCGGTAGCAACGACATTAGTGGCCCGGATCGCATCCAGGAGCTTGGTCTTTCCGTGGTCCACGTGCCCCATTACCGTAACGATGGGCGGTCGACCGGCCATGTCCTCTTCCCGATCCTCCTCCTTCTCGATGATGGTTTCGTCGTACAGGGACACCACGTTGACCTTGCAGTCGTACTCTTCGGACAGGATCGCGGCTGTTTCCGAGTCGATCTGCTCGTTCATAGTTACCATCATCCCCATGCTCATGAGCTTGGAGATCAGATCCGCCGCCTTCAAATTCATCTTGCGGGCCAGCTCGGACACGCTCACGTTCTCCATGATCGAAATCTCTTTGGGAACGGGATTGGCCCTCTGCATGGACTTCTTTTTCGCCTGGGCGAAGAGCTTTTCCTGATGTTCCTCGAATTTCTCCCGGGCCTTCGCGAAGGTGCCTTTCTTCTTGCTCTTGAAGAACTTCTTACCCGCAGGCTTGGCCGCTTCCTCCTTCTTGGGAGGCGACGTCTGTTTTGTCGGTGTAGAGCCGGCAGGTTTTCTGGGTGGCCGGGCGGGCCGCTTGGTCCCCGCCGCGCCCTCTTTGGGTTTGAATATTCGTGACGGAGCTCGATCCCAGGATGGTTGCCGCTCTCTGGTTACCGGGCTCGGCTTGCGTGCTATTGTCGCGCTTTTCTCTTGCAGGCGCACCCGTTCCACCGTGGGAGCCTCCTGCTTGATCTCCACCTTGGGCTTCTTTGCCACGGCTTTTTTGACCACGACCTTTTTTTTCTTGACGACGACGATCTTCTTTTTCTCCGCCTCGTCTTTACCCTTTTTATCCGCGGACGGCGCCGGGGGTTTTTTGTGTTTAATCAGTGTTACCTTGGGCTTTTTCTGTTCTTCCGACATAGAACTCCTTTGCTACAGCTGAAGGTAAGCGCCAGCCTGCCTATTATCCTCTACCAAGCGCGCGCTACTGTTCTTCCTCTTCCTCTTCTTCCTCTTCGAAGCTTAAACCAACACCACAGTTTGGACAAGCGGTCATGTCCGTTGTGATACGTGCTCCGCATTCGGGACATTCATAGGCCTCTTCCTCGCTCTCGGCCTCTTCGCCCTGAGTTTTTCCCGCGGCCTTTGCCTCGGCCTCCGCTTCCGCAGGTGCCGTTTCGGCAGGTGCCGTCTCGGCTTCCGCTTCCGAAGGTGCCGTTTCGGCAGGGGCCGTCTTGGCCGGGGCAGCCGCCTCCGCTTCGGGCTCGGCTGCTTGCGCAGCGGGCACCTCGGCTTGCGCCTCAGTCTCGGCCTCCACTTCCGCAGGTGCCGCCTCGGCCTCCGCAGGTGCGCTCCGCGCAGGTGTTGCCTCCCCAGCCTCGGTATCAGGAGCAGCGGCCTCCGGCTTTTCAGCTTCAACCGTCACTTCCTGTTCCTCTTCCACGATCTCTACGTTTTCCTCGATTATCTTAGAGATCAGCGCTGCATCCTCTTCCCCGATGCCTTCCAGGGCGGCGATCTGCTCTTTGCTCATGGCCACGAGCTCTTCGATCATCTCGATCCCATCGTTTTTAAGCGCTTCGACAATGTTTTTCGGTATATCCGGCAGCTCGCTGATTTTTTCGATTTCTTCCTCCACCTCCCCGAAAAGGGCGGACACGGCCCTCTTGGTTTCAGCTGAGAGATCCATCTCGGCGAACTGCTGTTCGGTCTTCACATCGATATTCCAGTCTACAAGCCTGTTGGCAAGACGCACGTTCAGACCCTGCTTGCCGATAGCCAGGGAGAACTGATTGTCCGCCACGATTGCCAGGGAAGACTTCTTCGCTTCATCGACTATGATCACCTGCTTGACCTCCGCGGGAAGCAGGGCGTTCTTGATAAAAGACCGAGGATCGGGATCGTAGCGCAAAACGTCTATCTTCTCCCCTTCAAGCTCCCGCACAACGGCCTGGATACGCACTCCCTTCAATCCCACGCAGGCTCCCACCGGGTCCACGTCTTCACGGTTCGAATACACGGCCAACTTGGTGCGGTAGCCAGGCTCTCTCACGATTTTGTAGATCTCTATGGTCCGGTCGTATAACTCCGGAACCTCCAGCTCGAAGGTTTTCTTCACAAAATCACCGTGGGTACGGGTAAGAACGATTTGCAGCCCCGTCGGTGATTTGCTTACCTCGTAGATCAGCGCCCGGATGCGATCGCTGGGATGATAGACTTCCCGGGGTGACTGGAATTTCTTGGGCAGTATTCCTTCGGTTTTGCCGAGGTCGACGAAGATGTTGCCATTGCGCTCGCGCTGATAGTAGCCGATGATCATCTCTCCGACCCGTTCCTTGAACTCCGAGTACAGCGTGTTTCGCTGGATTTCCCGCAGCGTCTGCTTGGTCTTCTGCTTGGCACTCTGCACCGCGCTGCGGTCGAACTCCTTCGGACTGACCTCGATCAGCAACTCATCACCGATTTCACTTTCCTCGTTGTACTCCAAAGCATCGGGCAGGGAGATCTCCCTAACCGGATCTTCCACATCCTCTACGATCTTCTTGCGGGAGAACACCGTCACTTCGGTCCCGTCATCACTGAAACGTACAACCGCATTGTCCATTGATCCGTATTTATTCTTGTAAGCGGCCAGCAGTGATTCCTCAATAGTTTTGCGGACCAGATCTTCAGAGATTCCCCGTTCCTGAATCAATTGCTTGATCGCATCCGCCATCTTCGAAGCCATTTTTCTTCTCAAACCTCCTCAAGAGTCCAGTTTCGCCTTGCGGATCTCATCCAACTGTATGCTCTGCATCTCCCCACCTGCTTGCAGGGTAATCTTTCCTTCCTCGACACTCTCGATTTTGCCACGGAGCCACTCCGTTTCTCCGTGCAGCATGATCTTGACATCTCTACCCAGGAATATCGAGTATTCCTCCTCGCTCTTGAGAACCCGATCCAAACCCGGGGAACTGACCTGCAACTGCAGATTTTCCAGTCCGTCGATCAGTTCGAGTCGGGGATACAGGTTCTTGGAGATTGCCGCACACTCGTTCACACCCACTCCCTCGGGGCGGTATACGACCAGAATAACGTGGTTCTGATTCTTGCTGCGATTGTGGCGAAGCTCCACCAGTGCGAATCCCATTCCGGATACTATGGGTTCCACTTCGCAGTGTAACTGATCGTCCAGCTCAGTCGCCATCCAGGCATCCTTAAAAAAAAAGAGCCGATTCATCGACCCTTACGTTCAAGCGTATACTGTAGATTGTTTAGGTACGTTTAAAATAACAAACCCCCATGCAATTGTCAACGGTTATGGTTTCACAACTCCATGGCCAGGGTGAGCACGAATACCTCCCGCACTCCGGCAAGACGGAGCATCCGGGTGCATTCATCGGCGGTGGCTCCCGAGGTGAAGATATCGTCCAGCAGAACGACTTGCCGGGCAAGGTCGCCGCCGCAGCGGCCGACTCTGCGCAGCTGAATCGTTCCCCTGATATTTTCCATTCGCTCCTGGTAGTGAAGCCCCTTCTGCGGACCCCCGCTCGTGCGGATCAAGGGCGTGAGGATCTCGATACTCCGGGTCCGATGCAGGGTCCTGGCCACTTCGAGCATCGGATCCCAGCTCCTCCGCCGCACCGACCGCCGGCTGCCCGGTACGGGAATGACCGGAAGACCCGGATAGCGCCTTTCCAGCTCGGGATACAAGAGACCGGCGATCAGGCCGGCCAGGGATCTGCGGTTTGAAAACTTGAACTGGCTGATGATTTGACGGATCGGTCCGCGATACTCGTAGAGGGAGAAGTTGGTAGTGAAAGAAAAAAAACGCTTGGAGCAGCGGGTGCAGCGCTCCAGCTCCGAGATCAGGGGTATACTGCACACGACGCATCGCCTCTGAGCCTCAATCGGAGAGAGAGCCCCTTCACACCTGCTGCAGATTGGCAGGCGCAGAGAAGCACGAAACAGAAGCGGGTCTCCGCAGCATATACAGCGACGGGGATAGAGGATCTCCAGGAGGGATCGTCCCAACTTCTCCGGCCAGCGAATGGGTGATGCAATCATTCGGGGTTCCATGACCATTATATCCGCTTGAAATGTGATTTGACAGGAATCGGATCCTGGTCTACAATCATCTCCAGTAACTCTTCACGGGAGGGGAGCTATGAAAATCTACCCAGGTGACAAGCCTTTTGGCCAAGTCTCTCAAAATCGTCTGCACGAACCTACGGCCATCCAGGCCGGTGTGCGGGACCGTCCGATTTCGCAACAGGCGGCGGAAACACAGCCCGTTCCGGAAATCCGCAAACAACTCCTCGTGGTGCAACGTACCTTAGGGCGTTACCAGAGCATGCTCGGCGGCTTGGAGGGATTCAAGGTCCTGCTGAACGCCGAGGCAAAAACGGCGAACGACTATATCAGTCATGTTGTCTATCGGGGAGAGGCCGTTCTACAAGCGCACAGCGACCGGTTGAACGGGATTCTGCAGGACAAGGATCTGGAGTCTCTCCAGCAGCTGATCGAAAATGCCAAGACGGAAATCCACGGATTGGCCGTCGAATTGAGCCGACTGGAAACCGCAGAACAGAACAGCCGGGCTCTTGCTCTGGGCAAGGCCGCCCTTTCAAATGTAGTGCAGGGCATCCGAGCTCAGGGAGATCAGCTTCTGAATATCGAAGGAAAAAACGTACTGGACCTTCTGGGATAAATCCCCGGGGCTCAAATAGTCAGCTCCGTCCCCGGGAATCCCTCTCCGATCCGCTGCCCAGCTCCTTCTGCCACTCGGCAAGGCGGTTCAACGCCTGAAGAGGCGTCATCCCGGATAGATCCAGAGAGCGGATCTCGTCGTGAATCACCTGTTCCACGGCAAACAGCAACGGCTGGGTGCTCTTGTTCGTTTTTTCAATCTCGGATTGCGCGGGACCGGCCACTGCTTCTTCCTTCAGCTCCCCGAGCATCTGTTCGGCCCGGCGCACGACTTCCGCAGGAACTCCGGCCATCTCGGCTACGTGAATGCCGTAGGAGTTGTCAGTCGGGCCCTCCCGTACCTGTTTGAGGAAAACAATTTCCCCTTGGCTCTCCAGCACGGCCATGGACAGATTCTGCAGATGCCGGTGCTGCAGGGCTGTAAGCTCGTGATAGTGCGTGGCAAAGAGGGTAAAGGTCCCCAGTCTCTGGAGAATATACTCGGTAACGGCCCAAGCGATGGACAAACCGTCCTTGGTACCTGTGCCCCGCCCCACCTCATCCATGATGATCAGGCTGCTCTCCGTGGCCGAGCGCAGGATGTTGGCGGTCTCGCTCATCTCGACCAGGAAGGTGGATTCCCCCCGGGCCAGATTGTCCGTGGCCCCGACGCGGCAGTAGATACTGTCCACCAGCCCCACGGTTGCCTCGGAGGCGGGTACAAACGAGCCGATCTGGGCCATGAGGACGATCAGGGCGTTTTGCCGTAGGAAGGTCGATTTTCCCGCCATGTTCGGTCCGGTGAGCAGCACGAAGCTCTTGCCCCCTGCCTCCAGGTCCAGGTCGTTGGGCACGAAGCTTCCCCCCGGTAGATGAGCCTCGACCACCGGATGCCGCCCCTCCCGGATCTTCAACACTCTCTGCTCGCTTACCTGGGGTCGAGAGTAGGCGTAGAGGATCGCGGCCAAGGAAAAGGACTGCAGCACATCCAGCTGGGAAATAACCTCGGACACGCTCAACACCGGATCCAGTTGTTCCCGGACCGCTCGGCGCACCTCCAGGAAGTGTTTTCGCTCCAGCTCTATGATTTGCTCCGAGGCGTTGTGAATCTCACTCTCCATATCAGAAAGCGCTTCGGTAGAGAATCGTTCACCCCCGACCAGGGTCTGGCGTCTGATGAAGTGGGCAGGCACGGCCTTGAGATTCGATTTGCTCACTTCGAGAAAATAGCCGATGATCCTGTTGTACTTGAGTTTAAGGGAGGGGATACCGGTTTTTTTCCTCTCCTCCTCCAGGTATCCCTTGAGCAGCTGGCGGGCGTTCTCCTTCAGGTCCCGCAGCCGATCCAACTGCTCATCGAATCCCGGCTTGATGAGATTGCCCTCATTGATCAGGATCGCCGGCTCTTCCAAAATAGAGCGCTCCAGAAGATCGACCAGGTCTTTGAGCTCTTCACACTTGTCCGAAAGCTCCGCAGCCTGTGCCTCAACCTCGGGATGCCCACGCAGCAGCAGGGCGATCTGCCCGGCAGTGGAGAGGGAGCTCTTCACTGCCAGGAGATCTTTGGCATGAGCCTTCTCCAGGGCGATCCGTGAACCTAGACGTTCCAGATCGAACATGTGACCGAGCTGCTCTCTGATCTTTGACAGGAGAATCTGATTCCTGTGAAAGAACTCCACCAGATCGAGCCGGCGATTGATCTGCTGGAGTTCTCGCAGCGGCTGGAGAAGCCACCGTTTCAGCTTGCGGGCACCGATCGCCGTTCTGCTTTGATCCAGCACTGCCAGGAGGGTGTAACGTCTGGTGCGGTCGTTCAAATTCTGGATGATTTCCAAATTCTTGAGGGTGGATTCATCCAATCCCAGATAGCTGCCATCCGTGTATATCTGCAGATGGCGTATATGTGAAAGGACTCCCTTGGCGGTGTCCGCCAGGTAGGCAAGCAGAGCACCGGCTGTTGGGACCTCCGGGGAGTCATCCTTCAGCCCTAATCCGCGCAAACTGGTAACGTGAAATTGATCCTTGAGCAGCCGGATGTTGTTCTGCAGATCGAAACTCCAATCGGGCAGGCGGTTGATCACCAGCCCTTCATGTTCCCGCAGCAGGTTGTCCAGCTGAGGATCCTCGGAGAGAAGCGATTCCTGCACCAGCAGTTCCCGGGGACAGAGGCTGAGCAGCTCCTTCTTGAATCCTTCGTACCTCCGGGTGTAGGGGAAGTGACTGGCTGCAAAATCTGCGGTGGAAAGATCGACGTAGGCAATCGAAACCGATTGGCCGGACCGGGCCAGGCAGACAAGGTAGTTGTTCACGGCGGCTTCCAGCAGGTTTTCGTCAACCACCGTTCCGGGGGTGATTACCTCCACCACCTCCCGGCTGGCCAACCCGGTTTTGGGGATATGGGTCTGTTCACAGATCGCAATCTTCTTGCCCGCTTTCAGCAGCCTGGAGATGTACCCCTGGGAAGCGTGGTAGGGGATCCCGCACATGGGGACCCCGTTTCTCTTGGTAAGAGTCAGATCCAACAGATGAGAGGCTTCTGCTGCATCCTGCTCGAACATCTCGTAGAAGTCACCCAGCCGGAAGAAGAGAATCGTATCGCGGTGCTTGCTCTTGATGCTGCGATACTGGCGCATCATGGGGGTTGTCGGAGGCATACCAAAGAGATTATATTTTAATAGGGATTGGAGTACAATATTGCCATGGCAGTAGAAGGTATTGATTCGAGCTATTATCCACAGGCTTCGCCTCCTCCGGAACCACCTCCTCCGCCTCCGCCCGAGGCCAGTACGCCACCAGCTCCGGAACCTACATCGGCGCCGCGCACGCCGGAGCCTCCGCCTGAGGTGGAGAGCCTCGAGCGAAGCGTAGACATTTTCGCCTAGACTATCTCTTTCTTATCTCTGACAGGTAATCCTCTAGTATATAGGAAGCGGCTATGCTGTCGATCTTGGCCAGTGCTTTTCTGCGGTCCAGTCCGCAGCGTTTCAGGCTCTCCTCGGCATCCCTGCTGGTATAGCGTTCGTCCCACAGGACCGTATCGACGCCCCGGCGGTTCAGCTTGGCCGCAAAAGACCGGGAACGGGCACTGCCTTGGCTCTCCGTCGCGTCCTCGTGCAGCGGCAGGCCGATCACCACGGTTTCCACGGCGTTGGCTTCAGCGATTGCCAGGACTTCGCCGATCAGTTGTTTGTCCGAGCGGTAGGCAAGCGTCTTGTAGGGAGAAGCGATCATTCGCAGCGGATCGGTCATGGCCAACCCGATCCTCTTGCTGCCCAAATCGATCGCCAGAATCCGGCTCATCCTACTGCCCGTCGTAGCTCTGGCCGGCCCGTCGCATCAGTTCCTGGATGACCAGTTCGGTAATATCCACCTCTTTCGTGTAGAAGAAAAAGAACTGGGAGAACTGACCGCTGGAGTTGAGCACCAGAGAAAAGCCTTCGCTCTCGGACACGAATTCGATGGCCTCGAGCAGCTCATCGAGAAATTCGTCGGACTTATAGAGGTTCTCCGAACGTTTTCGGATCTGGTCCATCTTGATGCGCCGATAGTCATCCCTGTACTGCTTTTTCTCGAAGATCTCCCTGTCCAATCTGAGGGCGGCCTCCCCCTGGTTCCGGCTCTCCGCATCGAGCTTCTGCGACTCCAGGAGCAGGATCTCCTCATCGATTCTGTTGATCTCCCGCAGTACGTCGGCACGCAGCTGCTGCAGCTCCTTGACAGCCTTGGACTCTCGAAAGTAGATCGAATAGACCTTTTCGATATCCAGAATCCCCACCTTGGTTATCTGATCGGCAAACAGGGGCACTCCCGATATCATCAGGAACAACAGCAGGTATGCCCCGATTCCGGCTCGTTTCATGTTTTGCTCCTCGAATGTGTTTCCATACTTAGAAGAAGGTATCCGCGGCCAGGGAGATTACGAACTGCCAGCTGGGAGCATTTTCGTAAAAGGGATTATCCTTCGTTTCGAAATCGAAAGCGCCGTTGCTGAAGCGAAAGCGCTTGGCAAAGTAGAGGCGAATCGGGAACTGGGGAAGGGTGAAACGGATTCCCGCTACCAAAGTGAAGAAGAAATCATCCAGCAGCCAATACTCGTCCTCTTTCGGATCGTACCTCGCCTTTACGCTCAGGCTGTCCACATTATCCGGATCGTACGGATCGGTGATCTCCTTGGCACCGACCGCCCCGTCCAGGAAAAACACTCCCCAGATCAGCTGCTCGGCCAGTGGTATACGCAGTTCCAGCCGGTTGTCCCAAACGGTCTTCAACTCCTTTTCCAGGGGCCAACCCCTGCCGATGTTCCAGCCGTCGATGTACAGCTCGTCATTGACGATGGTAAGCGCAACCTTGCGTCCAAACTGGGGCAGAATGAACGACCAGGTGGAATGCGCCGCCAGGACCAGTTTGAAGTTCCAATTCTCGAAGACCGGGACATCCACCAGAGTCAGAAATCCCTCCAAGGTCGAGTCAGTCCGAATATACTCCCGTTTTTGATCGATAAAATCATGTGCAAAGGTAACGCCCTGGGCGATGTAGAATCCTTTGGAAGGATTGAGGAAAAAATCCCGGTTGTCCCAGAACAGTGTGACGCCCAGCTTGTTCACGTTATTCCATTTATCCTTGCTGTCCCGCAGTTCCACGGCGAAGGGCCTGTAGAAATCTTCGTAGGTTATTCGTTCCATACTGGTGCTGATCCCAGAGCGCACTCCCAACCAGCCCAGTGGTGTATAGTACCGATAGCCCGTATTGAATCCGAGGGAGAACTTCAGAAGCGTGTACTCCATGAGATAGGCGGCGGGGATTGATTCGCCTGCCGCGAGAGCCGCCTGGTACTCGTCGTAGCTGGTGTACGGATCCGGAAAAAGGTTGCCCTCTTCAC
>Ga0114922_10003690_pt1 | contig 14257 bp, 6 predicted proteins | sample AartaG_FD_100975 | JGI IMG/M metagenome (GOLD analysis project Ga0114922, IMG submission 100975) | Deep subsurface microbial communities from Aarhus Bay to uncover new lineages of life (NeLLi) - Aarhus_00045 metaG | ecosystem: Environmental > Aquatic > Marine > Oceanic > Sediment | place: Aarhus...
GCCGATGCCCGCGTCACACTGCAGCGGGTGGATCTTGAGCAGGTCGAAGTCCACGAGCATCGTCCGTCCCGCCCAGGCGGGATCGCGGCCGAGCATCTGCCCGTAGTTGCCTGCCGCCAGCCCTGCGTACACCCAGTGCCGCGGCCCCTCGCTGATGACCGGCCCTCCGATGATCTCGCACTCATCGCGCAGCAGCTTCCCGTACGCCTCGAACTGTCCCCGGAGCCTGCCTGCCAGCGGCACCCGCGCATCGAAGTCAACGTTCCTCCCCACCGAGAACGCCGTTGTCTGGTCTATGTACTCGCAGTTGACCTCGAAGCGCTCCTTCTTCAGCGTACTGTAGTGCCGCTGCAACTCTGCTACCCGCGACGGCTTCACCGCGTAGCTCCGTCCCCACCCCGTCTTCCACTCCCCGTCGCTGCCGCGCGTGACCAGGTCCTCATCCCACAGCCGGTGCGTCCCCGGCGGCAGGATGCAGTAGTTGGTGTGCAGCCCGAACAGATACCCCAGCCCCTGGATCGTCTCGCCGAACTTCGCCATGTCCTCGGCACCCACGTTGATCCCGCCGTCGGCGTAGAAGGACCTGCGCGTGAAGTCGGTCCCCTTCTCCCAGATCACTCCGTTGTACTCCATCATCGCCTTGCGCAGCCCCCAGCGGTACATCTGCTCGATCCGCGCCAGGTCCTTCCGCCCGACGTCCCACCACGCCCGATCCACCATCATCTTCGAGTAGGGATTGGGCGGGTTCGGGATGTTCGGCAGCACCTCATCGAAGGTCGGCGAGACCGTCAGGAAGATCCGCTCGTGTGCGTCGTTCCGCTGCCCGTCTGTCTTCGGCAGGTACTTGCACCCGCCGTTGTAGCGCGCCGCCGTCCGCGACAACACCGCCCCGCCGCCGTCGAGCAGCGATGCCTCGGTGACGTAGTGGTCGAAGAACGCGCTCACGAACACTGCGCCCGCCGATAGCACATGCGGGTCCTGTCTATCCCGCGTCAGGAACGACACCCGCACCAATTGCGGCCTCTCCAGTCCCTCGCATTGCCCGATCCGCACTCCGGCAACCAGGCCCCCCGGTACATCCACCGTCACCACCAGCGACTTCCCCTTGATTTCGTACGTCGTGGTGCCCGTCGCCGCCACGTCCCCGAGCGTCACGCGCCACTGCACTCGGTAGACCTCCCCGTCCATCTGCGCGCGCACCGTCCTCCACGCCAGCCCCAACTCATCCGCCGGCACCTCCTGGTCATCCCGGGTGAACTCCGGCCCTCCGGCCGCTATCGGCCGAAACTCCGGCCCGTCCGCCCACTGCGCCGTCACCCCGCTAAACCCCGCCGCGGCGGGGTCCACCCGGTAGGTCAGCGTTCCGTCCTCGCCCCGGTAGACGAACGCTGCCCCCTTCTCATCCCCGCTCGCGCTGGTCTCGTGCTTGGCGTGGCAGGTCGGCAGGATCGTATCCGGCGTTGTCGGGAACAGGTCGCTGGTGTCAACCGGCTCGATGTTCAGCGGCCTCAGTTCCTCCCGATAGAAGCACAGATGGTCCAGATACAGCGCAGCCGTCTTCCCGCCGGTTGTCCCCTCGACAACGATCGCCTCCAGCACCGCCGGCATATCGAGCCGCCCGTTCCCATCGCCGCCGCTGGCCGCGGTCCCCGGCTCCGCGTGCGGCGGCCTGACCACCCGCCGATGCGCTAGGAACCAGTCCTTCCAGTAGAAGGTCCCCAGCCGCACGAGGTGCTCCTCACCTCCGGCGTCCCGCAGCCTCAGGCTCAGGCGCGGTGCCACCGGCGGCTTGGCGTACACGTACCACTCCCCCGTCCGCACCCACAGGTTCACGCAGTCGAAGTCCTCCGGCAGCGCGATCGGCTCCGGCGGCCTTAGCTCCACCCGCGATCCTCGCCCCGGCAGGTTACAGCTCACCTTCGCGACGTACGCGCTCCAGATTTGCGCCTCCCGTGTGCGTACCATCTCCCCCTCCGCCTCCCCATAGAGCCCCACCGTCCACCCGCCGATGTCGTCGAAGTTGAGCGTCGCTGGCCGCGTCGGCTGCCGGTTCTCAAATGCGTAGTGCCGCTCGCCCACCTGGTCTGTCGGGGGATCATTGACCGCGGGCTTCACCCGCGGCTCTTGAGCCCACGCGAGCCCCGCTCCCGCTGCCAGCAGAAGCGCGACCACTGCCCTCACCCGTTGACCTCTCACACGTCGGCCTCCCAGACCGAGAGTGTCGCGAGCATGGAACGCAAGTGCAGGGGCGGCCAGGGCCGCGGCACCCGCCTCGCGCTCCTCACGGCCCTCCGCCCAGAGCTGGCGCGCCTCTGGGGCCGGAGGGCGGTAGCCCAGTGAGCTGTACGGCCTCAACTCAGAAATCGGAGATTCCTCGGCGACTGCTTGCACTCGCAAAGAGAAAGCTCCCCTTTTTCAGCGTTTTAGTGCTTCCGCCAGCGCTCCACCAAGACCTGCGCCTCGAACAGCGTGTCAAAGCTCTCCACGTTCAGCAGCTTGTCCCGCAGCTTGCCGTTGAAGGACTCGATGTAGCCGTTTTCCGTGCGGATCGAAGATCCGCCGGGCTCCCGGGCTCAATGAACTGCGACTGCTGACGCAGTCGCTTGGGAGTTGCTGATGCAACTCCACGCGTGTTTACGCTCAGCGCCCTCAGCCACTTGCGCACCTTGCTGGCCGTGAACTCGGGCCCGTTGTCGGACCGAATATACCTCGGCGCACCACGCTGTGCGAACAGCCACGTCAGTCGGTCCAGCACATCGTCAGCTTTCAGCTGCCTCGCCACGTCGATGGCCAGGCACTCTCTGCTGAACTCGTCCATGAGAGTCAGCAGCCGCAAGGCCCGACCGTCGTGCGTGCGATGCAGCATGAAGTCGTAGCTCCACACATGGTCCACGTGCGCCGGTCGCAGGCGCACGGATGACCCGTCGTTGAGCCACAGCCGGCCGCGCTTAGGCTGCTTGCGGGGCACTTCCGGGCCCTCCTGGCCGATCATCGCTCCGTTGGCGATCTCCACCTCCGCCTGCCTGAGCTTGCTGATGATCTGCTCCGGCGCGTGCCGCTTACGACTCATAACACTGCCCCTTTCATGCCTCCAGGTGCCCACAATACTGACATGACACCTGGACCCATTATTGGGGGCAGTACATGGAGTCCGTTCCCCCGTCGGGAGGCGGCGACCTTGTCAGATTGGAGCTTCCCAAGGGCACGAGGTGTGCGCTTGCGGGCGGGGAAAACAGTATCGGCAGGGTCACAAGCGCCGGGGACGGGGAGGCCGACAGAATGCCGCGATGCCGTGAAGTCAGAGTCTTCATCAGTTCGATCTCCCGGAACATGCGGGGGCGTGAGCTACCGAGAGATGGCAGGCGAGCTCGGCATAACGAGAGGATTCGTCGTCGGGTCCTCCACCCCGCTTAGGGAGCAGCTCGGCGTCAAGACCATCAGCGAGACACTGATCGTGCTTGCGCCGGAACGGAACCTCCAGCTTTCCGGCAAGTCGAACTCCTCCAGCGCAGACCACAGCCACTCGACTTGAGCACATAAGGCATCTTATGCCCACAGTGCTCTCCCCCGAGGCACTCTCTGACACGCTATTGGAGGCACAGGTGCGAGCGTAGCCCTGCGCTTCCCGAGAGTTCATGTCAGCCACATTCGTCGGCATTGCGGCCGCGCGGCGAGAGCCCCAAGCTGGCCATATGTCCCGCGGTTGGAGTACTTGACGGTAGCAACTCCGCCTCGACACGGGTTTTCGGGAGGGACAGGTGCCTGGCAGATGATCTCGGACGAGAAACGAGCGGAGTTCGCGCAGCTCTTCGAGGAGTCCGCGCGGTCCTACGCCGGCACCGAGGAAGGCCAGCAGCACGCCGCGCTGTACGAGGAGGGGCGCGAACAGGCTATTCTTCCCCAGAACTCACGTCAGCTATATTCATCGGCCCTGGGGTCGCGTCGCCTCGAGACCCCATGTTGGCCATATGTCCCTTGGTTCCGCTATCTGACGATCAGAACCTCGTCCGGACACGGGTCTTCGGGAAGGACACCCGAGGAAGGAGTACCGAACTCAGGTGGCGAAAAGGAGGTGCGCTAGGGGCAAGCAGGGCAGTAAGCCTACTGTACCAGAACGCACGGTTACGTGCACGTTCGTTGGCAGGGAGTTCACGCAAGATCAGGAGATTCGCCCCCAGAGTGTGTGCACAACTCGGCTTATAGGTGCACTCCCCACTCTCGAAATAGGGGCCGTAGCGCCGAATGTGAACGCAATTGGGGTCTGAGGGGGTACATAACCTCCCCTGTCATACCCACTGTCACAGACGGCCAAGCGGCGGTCACTCAATCGAGGTCCTGAGCGGACGTTGCGGTCTTCGGATGGGGCAGCACACAGCGAAAGGTGTGTGCATAACTCCCATGCTTATGAAGACAGTAGCTCAGGATTTCCTCGTGTACCTGGAGGCCGAGAAGGGGTACAGCCCCCACACAGCCACTGCCTATTGTGACGACCTGCGACGTTTCTTCGGCTTCCTCACCGGTGAGGGCGTGGAGCTGGAGGTCGAGAACGTCACCACGACGCTGGTCCGCCAGTGGCTCGTCGCGATGCATCATGACGGGCTGTCGCCCACCACCATCGGCCGCCGGCTCTACGGTCTGCGCAGCTTCTGGAAGTACCTCCTGGCCTGTGACTACGTGGAGGATGACCCCGTCTGCAAGGTCGGCGTCCCCAAGCGCGAGCGACGTCTGCCCAAGTACCTGATCGCCGAGCAGTTGGAGAAGCTGCTCGACGCTTCCCAGCGGAACAAGTACGTGATCTGTGGCTTCCGCAACTATGCGCTGCTGTCAATGCTCATCTTCACCGGGATGCGCAGGGGTGAGCTAATAGGTCTCCGGATGGGGGATGTCTCCTTCGATGAGAAGCTTGTCCGTGTCCGGGGCAAGGGCAACAAGACGCGCGTGATCCCGCTGGTGGACCGGGCGCTCGATGCGGTCAGGGACTGGCTCGAACTGCGACCCAACCACAAGGGCCACGACTTCCTGTTCACGACTACACACGGCAACCGAGTAGGGCCGTGGCGGATGCACAAGATCTGGCGGCGAGTTTTGGAGGACTCGGGCATCGAGACGGAGGGTGTGACGCTGCACACATTGCGCCATTCGATGGCGACACTGCTGCTGCAGAGCGGGGAGTGCAGCCTGGTCGAGATACAGCGCATCCTCGGGCACTCGCGGCTGGATACGACGGCGATCTACCAGCACGTTACCGAGGGCGAACTCCGTGACGCCGTCCATGCGCATCCGCTGGCAGGCTGAGGGGCCCCGGCAGCCCTGTTCGGATTACAGGTGAGGTGCGGCCAGGCGCCGAAACACATCTGCGGACCAACTGAGCGCGAGAGGGGTTGCCAGGGATGGCCGCAGGCTGGCGCGAGGTCCGGGTGTTCATCAGCTCGACGTTCCGCGACATGCAGGCGGAGCGCGATCATCTGGCGCGCTTTGTCTACCGACTGCAGGGCGAGACGCTCAAGCTTAGCCCTTCCGCGCGCGGCAACACAGACTGACGGTAGCGGCAACCGAACAGGAGACCTGGTGGACATGACGGCGGCAAGGCGCTCGAGTTGGGGCCTGCTGATGAGCGTGATTCTGGCGTTGGTCAGCTCCGCCCGGCCCGGTGGCGCGGAGTTCATCGAGGCGCTCGACTTCCGCGTCGAGCGCGCGCCGGAGCGTGCGGTGGTGCATGCTTTGCAGGTCACGGTGCCTCCGACCATCGACGGCGCGCTCGACGAGCAATGGTGGGAGGACGCGTTGGTCTCCCCGGCCTTCTTAGTCGGAGGCCAGCCCGCGACCCATCCGACCTCTCTGCGTGCGGCCTTCGATGACCAGAACCTGTATCTGGCCGCGGTCTGCACGGCCCCCGACCCCAAGCGCGACGTGCCCGCCGACGTCCACGACGGCAACGTGTGGGGTGACGACTGCATCGACCTGAAGCTGTCCCCCGATGGCGGCGCGACATCAATGCAGTTCCTCGTCAACGCCAACGGTGCGCGTTGGGACCTGCGCGATGGCGACGACCGCTGGAACCCCGAGTGGACGTGCGCCGCTGTGCTGAACGACGACGGCTACGTGATCCAGCTTGCCCTCCCCCTGGCTGAAATCGGCGTCGCCGAGCTGCAGCCGGGGATGTCGCTGCTGTTCACCTGCGGGCGCGCCGACCGCACCAACCGCCAGCTCAGCACCGCCTTCGGGGAGACCTACGGCGACGTGATGAAGGCCGCTGAACTGGTGCTCGGAACAGCCGAGGAACGCGCGGCCCGGGCCTCCGCGGTCTCGATGACCCGCGACGCCCAGCTCGCGGTCTACCTCGATCGCGATCAATACCCGTCATTCCAGCGACTGGCGACGGGCCGCATACGCACCACCAGCCCGAGCAGCGGTCCCGAGCTGCAGGGAGCGCCGACCATCGAGATCGCCCTGCTTCGCGACGGCCGCGAGGTCGAGGCGCGCACGGTCACCCCCGTCGAGTCGCCCGTGCTGGACTTCGACTTCCGCGTGGCCGATATCGAACCGGGCGCCTGCGAGATCGAGGTGAGACTGCGCGATGACGGTGGCGTCTTCGCCAGCGCCCGCCAAGACTTCATCATAGAGCAAGCCACGGCGGAGCGCTCCGGCCGCATTCCGCTCACCGTGACCCTTGCGCCCGCTGGGTTCGGGGGCTGGGGGATGACCTTCGGGGTGCCCTTCCCCTGGGGGGCGCTGGACTCGGCGGACCACGTGCGACTGCTGGACGAGGCCGGGCGCGAGGTGGCGATGCAGGCCACCGTCGCCGGCCGGTGGTCGAAGCAGGGCAGCATCCGCTGGCTGCTGGTTGATTGCGTCGCGCCCGTCGGCGGCGAGGCGGGCAGCTACACGCTGGAGTACGGCCCCGAGGTCACGCGCGCGGCGGTGCCCTCGCCGCTGCTGACCGAGCAGACCGACGAGGAGATCACGGTCGGCACCGGGCCGTTGAGGCTGGTCATCCCCCGCAGTGAGCCCACGGGCATCGGCGAGGTCTGGCTGGATCGCGATGGCGACGGCGAGTTCGCGGACGCCGAGCGCGTGCTGGACCCCAGCGCCGCCATCGGCCCCTACCTGACCGACGCGGAGGGGACGCAGTACCTGGGCTCGCGTGACGCGCAGGCCGAGGTGGTCCTCGAGGAGGCCGGGCCGCTGAAGGCCTGCGTCCGCCTCTCCGGCTGGCATGTGGCCGAGTCGGGTGAGCGCCTGGGCAAGTTCATCGTTCGCCTGTACGCGTATCGTGGCCTGCCCCAGCTTCGGGCCATGCACACCTTCATCATCACCGCCGACTCCGACGAGGCCCAGTACCGCGACATTGCCTGGTCGCTGCCCTTCGGCTGCCTCGACTATGTCCTGGGCACGCCCAACGTCAGCGTCGGGCGTGTGCCCGAGCAGGGCGCGTATCTGCGCCAGCGCGACGACCTGTGCTACAAGCTCTACCATGACGGCGCCTTCAAGGAGGAGGGCGAGAAGTCCGAGGGCTGGGTGACGGTCGGCTCGCCGGGGCGCTGGATGACGCTGGCGGTGCGCGACTTCTGGCAGCAGTTCCCCAAGGAGCTGGAGGTCACGCGCGACACGCTGACCGTGCACTTCTGGCCCGAGCATGGCGAGGACCCGGTGCGCACCGGCGACAACCTGAGCATCCGCAACGCCTACCACCAATGGTTTGCCCACGAGGGCCAAGAGCTGGACTTCCGCGTGCCCGAGGAGTTCCTGCAGTTCGTGAAGGAAGACAGCGAGCGCTACAACTGGCCCAGCGCCAAGGTCGCCAACGCCATCGGGCTGGCCAAGAGCCACGAGATGCTCCTGAACTTCCACACGCGCGATTGGGAGAGCGCGCGGTCGCGGGACGTCAGCCGGGTCTTCCAGGATGACCCCACGGCGGTGGTCGATCCCGCATGGATGTGCGCCAGCGGGGCCTTCGGGAGCATGCACCCGCAGGACCGCGAGCAGTTCCCCGAGGTCGAAACCGCGATCGATGAGACGCTCGACAACATCGCGCGGTTGCGGGCCATGGACCGTGACTACGGGATGTTTAACTGGGGCGACTCGCACCACAACTGGGACTGGGCCCCGCGGCGCTGGAACATGCACCGCATCTGGCGCAACACCCACCACGGGTGGACGCGCTGGCCGTGGCTGATGTACGCCCGCTCGGGCGAGAAAGCCCTGCTCGACTGGGCTGACGCCAACGCCCGACACGTGGCCGACGTGGACCACTGCCACTACGCGACCGAGGACCTGGCGAAGCAGACCTACCCGCTGCAGAAGCTGGTGGGCGGGATCTGCGACTACAAGGGCTTCGTGCACTGGGCCTCGGGCGGCCGGCTGCACTACAACTCCATCGCCGACTCAATGATCTGGCACTACTACATTACCGGCAACCGGCGCAGCCTGACCGCCGCGCTGGAGCATGGCGCGGCGCTGATCGCCGACGGCAAGCCGCTGGCCCACCGCGAGGGCGCCGGCCGGGCCACCAGCTCCGCGGCGCTCTACTTCCTCACCTGGGACAACGACTACCTCGAGTTCCTTGAGCGCACCGTGGACACGCTGCTGAACACCCAGGAGGAGGACGGGCGCTTCCCGCAGTGGGAGAACTTCTCGCCCTACCTGCAGCGCTACGTGGACCTCACCGGCAGTCGCCGGGCGAAGCAGGCCATGACTCGCTGGGGTGACTGGATCTGCGCCCAGCCACCGCGCGCCGAGGGCTACCACGCCAAGACCAACATCCTCGCCCACGCCTACCTGTACACCGGCGACGAGAAGTACCTGCGCGCGGCGGCGTATGATGTGGAGGCGGCCGTGGACTTCATCTACCGCGGCCCGGACCCGCGCTACTACGGCCAGTTCATCAGGCTCCGCAGCAACCTCGACCAGTCCTACTTCATGCAGGAGGTGCCCTACTACCTGACCGCGCTGGAGCGCCTGGGCCATGAACCCGAGCCGGTCCACCCCACCCGCACGAGCATCCGCACCCTGTCGCGAGAGACGATCGACGGCGAGGAGCGCTATGTCTTCGACGCCCGCCTGCGCCAGACCACCGACGGACCTCTGGCGCTGAGCGTCGCGGTCCGCGGCTACGAGGATGCCTCCTACGAAGCGACTCTGACTCCGGTCGGCGGCGGCGAGTCAGCCACGGCCACCGGCGCGCCGGGCCATGACGAACGCGCCGTCACGCTGGAGCTGGCGCTGCCCGCGGACGGCGCGCTGGAGTATGCCCTGCGCGTGTTCTGTCCGAAGAACTTCTTCGTGAACGTGCCGATCACGGACGGAGACGCGACGCTGCAGGAGGTCTATCCCATCTTCGCGGACGGCACCTGGGTGGGGGATGGCTTCCGCTGGTTCTTCGGGGTGCCGGACGGGGCCGAGCGCTTCACGCTGCGCTACAAGGGCCGCTCCTGGCCGCTGCAGTTCGACGTGCAGAACCCGGCCGGGCAGGTGGTGTCGAGCGACGTATGGATCGGCTCGAACGACCTGACCGAGCGATCGCAGACGGTGGCCGTCGGCGACGCCAGGCGGGAGGGATGGACCTTCGTGGTCTACGGCTACGGTCAGGCGTGCCTGCTTGGGCTCGACGCCTCACCCGCGCCGGCAGACCAACGTTTCTACTTTGCGGCAAGCGCACCGAAGTTGTTCGCGCCCCGGTGAGGTGGCGCGGACCAGGCAGGATGGCTCGACCACATACGGCAGCAACTGCTCGCACAAGCTCAACCCATTCGTGTGCGGCAACTCGGACCGGATGTAGCGACCGAGGTGCATGGTGATGGCAGTGCCAATGGCCAGCGGCGGACAGTGAAGCCCGGGATTACCTTCCGGGTCTTCGTGAGTTCCACGTTCCAGGACTTCGCGGCGGAGCGCAATGCGCTGGAGAAGCGCGTGTGGCCAGCGATGCGCGACCCAGGCGACGCCACGCCGATCTCGCCCGGGCCGATCAGTGGAGGGAGGACGCACCGTGATACCTGATGAGGAACCTGTCCTTCCCGAAAACCCCATCCGGACGCCGATCTCAGGACTACGTGCCATCCAGATGGGGTTTTCGGGAGGGACAGGCGGAGCATGTGTGCATAACAACGGTTATGCACCGCGGCCACGCCTTTGGGCCCTCGGTGCCTCACTTTTCGGCCGCCACCCACCGCGCTTTTCCACCGGCGTTTACAAGGCATGCCGCACATCGCTGTTGGCCAACCTGGCCGGCTTCGCGATCTTCGTGCTGCTAGTGTAGCGTAGCGCCTCGCCGGCGCTCACATGACCTCGATCTCGGTCAGGTGCAGCTCGTTGCGCGCGTCGATGGGCCCGCCCCGCGGTGCCTGCACCAGCCGCAAGCGGTCGGTCACCACCGGCGGGGCGACCAGCTCGCTGACCTGTTCGGGCACGTAGACGTGCCCCAGCGCCCAGTAGGCCCAGTCGGCGCCATCGTGGTACTGGATGGCGAACTCAGTAGAGCTGAGCGGGCGGCGCTGGCCCTTCGGCCAGTGCAGCAGCACCTTCGATACCTCCACCGGCGCCTCCCACCGCAGTTCCAGCGCATGCCCCGCGGGACTCCCTTCGGTGTCATAAGCGGGGGCGCCGTCCACTCGTACGGCGGCCGCGCGCGCCAGGTTGTGGCCGTGGGCCGCCGCCGCCGGCGCGACGTAGATGTCATCGAACCAGGCTTTCCCCGAGTGGCCGCGGAAGATCGCCCACACGTTGATGCGGTTCACGTCCGGCGGCACCGTAAAGGTCTCGGTGACCTGTTGCCAGTCGTGGCTGCCGGTGTCGAACTGCGCGGTGCCGATGTGGGCCCAGCCGTCGCTGGTGGTCCGGCCGCCCACCCACACCGAGTAGTCCTTGTCGCGCTCACCGGACACCCGCTCAGCCCGGCTCCAGCCCCGCACCACCATCTGCGCGGGCGGCGGCCCGTCCAGTGTCATCTGCCACTGACAGGCGTGGGTGCCCTCCTCGTCCTGGCCCTCCACGAGCAAGCAGCCCTCGCCGGCACGCGCACCCTCGCTGACGACCTGCGCGGTGCCCTGGAGCGTGGTGTTCGCGGGCGGCTGGTCCCAGCCCTCGAAATCCCCGTGGGCCAGCATGTTGCTCGCGGCAGGCGTGAGCGCGACCGTGCTGGTCGCCCAGCCGACGAGCTCGCCGCCGACGGTCGTTGCCACCCAGTTGATGCTGACGGCGCCGGCCTCGTCGGCGGAGCCGCTCAGTCGCGCCTCGATGGTCTGCATGTCGCCCCGCGGCAGGCTGAGTTCGCTTCGCGCCGGGATGATGGTGAAGCCCGCTCCCGCCCGGCCCTCGATGCTCAGCTGAAACGCTCGGTGGGTCAGATTGGCCGCGGCGACTCGCACCGTCCCGTTGCCATCCGCGCTCGGGACAAGCTGCACCGGCCACTCGGTCACATAACTGCTCTGTACGCAGACGGGCACCGCCTCGCCCCCGAGCATCGCATCGGCCACCGCCGCCACGCTGATCCGCTCGCGCGGGCGCGTTGACCAGCTCTGGCCGCCCGCCGGCACGTCCAGGAGCCGCACCTCGACCTCGCCCAGCCGCTCATCCGCGCTCACTGCCGGCACCGGCTCTCCGGCGGCGATGCGAGCGTCGAGCGGCAGCAGGTCCGTCCGCAGGCCGTGTCGGAGCGCCAGCGCCGCCGATAGGTACCTCCAGCACTCCCGCGCGCGCAGCGTCAGATATCTCTCGGGTCCAGGCTCGTGGTAGCTCGCGTTCCGCAGCGCCAGGTCGCGCAGCTTCGCGGCCAGCGCCGCGAGCGCCGCGGTATCCTCAGGCGCACAGGCCGCCATCGCCGCCCGCAGTCCCGCGAGGCCGGCGGCCAGCGGGTCCCCCTCCTCCGGCGGGACCAGCTCCAGCGCCTGCCTCGCCCGCCCCCACAGCCACTCGATGGCCCTCTCTCGCGGCGCCACCAGCAGCGCCCGGCATTCCAGCGAGCGCACGGTCGTGGTCAGGTCCGCCTTGCCGTCCGGCAGCGCGAACCAGACCTCCGGGTGCAGCAGGTCCATCGCCACCACGTCCTCGCCCGGGCAGGTCAGTTCGCAGGTTACGTCCGCCCCGGCGGCATCCGCCAGTGGGTTGTAGAGCGTGAGAAAGAACTCGCCGTCGCGGGGCTCGCCGAAGCGCTCGATGCCTAGGAGCGGGTCACTCAGGGACGCCCGCGTCACCGGTTGCCAGCCGGCGCGGTCGAGCGCCTCCACCACTGGCAGGTAGAGCCGGTACTGCTCCCGGTAGCGCTCGTACATGGCCGGGTCCACCCAGAAACTCTGGTACTTCCAGCCGCCCGACGTGTAGATGCTCGGGTAGAAGCTGTAGTGGGTGCACTCCGCCAGCCAGTCCTCCAGGTGTGAGAAGAGCGCGTTGAACTCGGCCTTGTCGAACTTGAGCAGCGGGCAGTGCACCTTGCCCTGCATGAGCACCCGCGCCCAGTCGAATCGGCTCCCCAATCGCCGCTGCTGTGTGGCCCAGAAGGTCTCGGTACCGCCAGCGTCCAGCACCGCGGTGTGGAACAGGTGAGGCCGCGTCCAGCCGTTGGCGAAGACAATGTGCCCCTGCGGCCAGTGGATGCGCCCCAGGTGCTCGGCGTACTCGTGCTCGGCGATGCCGGTGTGGGTGCAGGGACGCAGGTTGTCGCGATCGTAGGTCAGCGGGTGGTCCACCCTCGCCCAATGCTCCCGCCGGTGGTCGGTCGCCGAGCCCCCGAAGTTGTCCAGGTACACTCCCTCCAGGTCGAAGCCTTCGGCCTCAAGCTCCGCATCGGCCTTCTGCCAGACGGCGTCCATGGTGCGCGCATAGGGGTGCTCGACCTGCAGGTCCGGGTCTGAGTTGACCATGCAGTCATAGATCAGGCGCCCGCGCGCCCAGTTGGCGTAGAACTCCTTCACACGCGGCCGGCCCTCCGCGTCGAACATCACCGAGTCACGCATGACCTGCAGGCGGTCGAGCAGCACCTCACGGGCGCGCTCGTACTGCTGGTCGGTGCGGACCATATCTTCGACCTCGTCGAAGCTCATGCCGCGCCGCGCGTCAAAGGGCAGCAGCACGTCCGTCTGGCCCGGGATCACGTACTTGAGGGTCGCTACCACGAGCCGCCGGTTCGCGGCCGGGTTGCTACCGGATTCGTGAAACCCGAACTGGAAGTCCTCCGCCAGTGGGATCTCGGCGAGGTCATGGAAGGTCATCCACAGGCCCCGCGTGCTGGCGTGGGTGGTGAAGGGCCCCGGGTGTGCGCGGTAATACTGGTCCGCCGCCGCCCGAAAGCCCCACTTCGGGTGCGGGCAGAACACGAACAGCCCGAAGTGCGCCTGCGAGGGGAACTTCGCGGTCATCGGGCTCAGACCCAGCTTCAACTCCAGCCGCAGCTCCCCGGCCGCCGCATCGTAGACCAGCCGGTGGGTCACACACCGGTCCAGTGGAATGGCCAGCGACACCGCGATCTCGTCCGTGCAAACGCAGCACAGCGGGTAGGTGCTGTGCCAGAAGTGGTCGCTGTAGGTCCCCCCCGCCTCGATGACCTGTGCGCGCCGCATGTCCTGCCACCAGGTCCAGCCCACGGCGTCAAAGCCGAGCGCGAAGATGAGCTGCGCTGCGCGATCCCGGCCGGTGGTGTCCTGCAGCGTCCCTGCGATCTCGAGGGCAGCTGTCCCCGGACGGAGATCGGCCTCCAGCTCCAGGCCCATTCCCGGCGCGGCGCCGCTCCAGTGAACGACGTCGCCCCGGCGGACCGCGGCCCCCCTCAGCTCGGCGACCTCACCGCTTGCCACGTCCTCGACCCGAAAGCCCCCGCTTGCCGCCAGCCGCGCACCGCCCCGCTCCAGCCCCAGGACGCGCCCGGTGCTGCCGTCAATGGTCAGGGTCGCACCGTCGCCCGCCGGCAGGGCGATACTCTCCGCGCCGGCACACGTGGCGGCGACCGCGGCCAACGCGATGATGATCGCCGGCCTGACCTGTCTCACTGTCATCACCCTCACACTGAGTTTGGTTCATAGTTCACTGCCGCAACGCGGTACTCCTGCGCAGCCAGGCGGCTCCCGCAGGTGGGGCCCCGCGGGCGACGAATACTCGCTCGGCGCGCGGAGTCCGATCACCATGAGCGCATCATCCCCCAAGATCCGCGTGCTCGGTCACGCAGGCAGACCCCTGCAGCTGTAGCAGGCAGGCCTGCTCATCGTCATCCCGGTGTTTGGGGTCGCCCTGACGCTCTTGTCGGACAGCCACGCTGACCGGCCCAGTGGCC
>Ga0114922_10003691_pt1 | contig 14250 bp, 12 predicted proteins | sample AartaG_FD_100975 | JGI IMG/M metagenome (GOLD analysis project Ga0114922, IMG submission 100975) | Deep subsurface microbial communities from Aarhus Bay to uncover new lineages of life (NeLLi) - Aarhus_00045 metaG | ecosystem: Environmental > Aquatic > Marine > Oceanic > Sediment | place...
GAAAACTCTGAAGCCACCCCCGACGACACCGATCAGCAGCCAACCATGGCTGAAGATTCAGCTGACACCTCCGAGCAAGCGGCAAAGTCAACCGACACTCCCCAGCCCGACTATGACACCGATGTTTCCGAACAGCCTGGCGCCATCGCCAAAGACGTCGTGGGTGCGGCTGACAACGAAAACGTGGCCGACGAAATCGAAGGATCCGAAGAAACAAATGGACGCCGCGGTCGTCGGACCTCCGCCCGAAGCAGCCCCGGCCGCCGCCGGCGTGGCGGACGCTCCCGCCGCCAGCACCCGCGCGATTCCGAAGTCTCAGCCGACGACGATATCGACGCCGTCGACCAGGTCGGCAACGAAGATGCTCTTGAAGAGCTTCCTTCACGTCCGCGCCGCTCGCGCCGCAGCTACAAGATCCAAGAGGTCGTCAAGCGCCGTCAGGTTCTGCTGATCCAGGTTGTTAAAGAGGAGCGCGGCAGCAAGGGCGCCGCACTCACAACCTATCTTTCCTTGGCGGGCCGCTACACCGTCCTCATGCCGAACACGGCCCGTGGCGGTGGCATTTCGCGCAAGATCACCAATCCGCAGGACCGCAAGCGCCTAAAAGCCATTGCGGCCGAACTCGATGTGCCCGACGGCATGGGCCTGATCATCCGCACCGCGGGCGCCGCGCGCACCAAGCAGGAGATCAAACGCGACTTCGAATACCTCCTACGCCTGTGGGAGAGCGTCCGTGAATTGACGCTGCAATCGACCGCGCCAGCTTTGGTCTACGAAGAAGGCGACCTCATCAAGCGCTCGATCCGCGACCTCTATAACAAAGACGTCGACCAGGTCCTGGTTGCCGGTCAAGAGGCCTACCGCAGCGCCAAGAGCTTCATGCGCATGCTCATGCCGAGCCATGCCAAGAACGTCATGCATTACGAAGAGCCTGACCCGCTCTTCACCGGCCATGGCATCGAGCGTCAGCTCAATGCCATGTTCAGTCCATACGTGCATCTGCCGTCCGGCGGCTACTTGGTGATCAACCAGACCGAAGCTCTGGTCGCCGTCGACGTCAACTCGGGGCGTTCAACTCGTGAGTTTTCCATCGAGGAAACGGCGCTTAACACCAACATTGAGGCGGCCGAGGAAGTCGCCCGCCAGCTCAAGCTGCGTGATCTCGCGGGCTTGATCGTCATTGACTTCATCGACATGGAGGAACGGCGCAACAACCGTCACGTTGAGCGGCGCATACACGACGCACTGCGCGCGGACCGCGCCCGCATCCAGGTTGGACGCATCAGCCCATTTGGCCTTCTTGAAATGTCGCGCCAGCGTCTCCGGACCGGCGTGCTCGAGGGGTCGACCTCGCCTTGTCCACATTGCCAAGGTACCGGCATCATCCGTTCTGTTGAATCGGTGGCACTCGCCGTTTTGCGTGGATTGGAAGATGCCGTCATGGCCGGTTGCCGAACTTCATTGATCGCCAGCACCACCGCCGAAGTTGCGCTCTACATACTCAACAACAAGCGCGAATTCGTCATCGACATGGAAAAGCGTCTCGGCATGCCAATCGTCATCCAGGCGTCGCCGAAATTGGCCGGTGCAAACTTCAGCGTTGAAAAAGGCGAAGCTCTGGCCGCGCCGGTCGTGAAAAATGTCAGCTCCGATGCCATCAGCGTCGACTGGGGATTTGAAGGCGGAAAGGCTGAAACCTCTGAAAACGGCAGCGGCGAAGGTGAAGATGGCCCTCCGCGCCGCAGACGCCGTCGCCGCGGCAGTCGCCGCCCGGACGAGTGTGTTGCTGGCGAAGCCACGGAAACCGACGACATTGAAGATGAGGCAGCATCCGACGACAACTTAGTCGAGGAGGTCGACGCTACCGACGGCGAAGCGGACACCGGCGAGGAGAAAACCGGCCGCCGCCGCCGCCGTGGCCGCCGAGGTGGCCGCCGCAACCGCTCCCGCAATCGTGATACCGACGATACTGACACGTTGTCGGCCGACGACGCACAGCTGGACGGGGATGACGGCGAGGAATTCGCTGACATATCGCCGACGAGCGACGATCAGGAGCGCCCCGATGTCAGCGCCGACGCCAACGGCCAAGACGCGGGACATGACGATCACCCCGAAACACCTCCGACCTTGCCACTGGTTGCTGCTTCCGATCTGGTCATCCCGATCGAAGTAACCACACCTAACGACCAACCGGAAACGGCATCTGATGAACCCGTTTTTCAAGCATCTCTTGAAAACGAGCCCATCGACGATGGCGCCAGCAAAGACACCCGCGACGATGACGGGCCAAACGTCGAAGATGTAGACAGCCAGCGTCCAAGACGTTCGCGCGGCGAACCCATCGCCAGCGAACCGCGCATCGAGCGCATTACGGTCAGCCCCAATGGCCCGTCAGCAGGATCGGAGGCACCACCGCCCACCGAAAGCGATGACACAATTGAGCAAAGCCAAACGGGCCAGCCCACACGGCGCGGCTGGTGGCAACGAAAGCTACTGGGCGAAGCCTGATCGGCCTCCAAACACCATCGCTAGCCTTCGAATGGATGAAGGTACGAAAAAGCCCCTCAACGTCAGGCGACGCTGAGGGGCGGCGAGGTGTCCAGGCTCGGTCGCCAGGGAAAACGACCGTCTGGGGAAGGACGGGGGGTTAGCCCGGACAACACTCCTACTTTGCCACCGTGGCTGATGCCTCTTGTGCAAGGCATCGGGGGGTCCAGCGCGGCAACACAGACAACCTACGCGCCAGCACACTACGGCCGCTGTCACCCGGGGAACACTTGCATCCAACTTGTTGAGAAAATCTCAAGCGGCGGCAAGCCATCCGCTAATCTGAAGTCTCGCGCGGGCAGATCTGCGCCAGGATCTCTTCGGGAGAAGCATCTGACGCCAAACGGTGAAAATCCGTGGGAACCTTCAACGCGTCTTCCAATCGCGATTGGAACTCCTCGCGGTCGACCTCAACCGTTCCAAACTGGCGCAGATGGTCGGTAACGAACTGTGTATCCAGAAGAACAAAATTTCCGGCAATAAGACGTCCGCATAAATGCACCAGCGCGATCTTTGAAACATCACGCTCCACGGAAAACATGCTCTCGCCGAAGAACGCACCGCCCAGCGCGACTCCGTAAAGACCGCCGATCAACCGCGAACCGTCCCATACCTCGACCGTATGGCAATGACCAAGCTCGAACAGTTCCCGGTAGAGCTGACGAATGCGGCGGTTGATCCATGTCGAACGCCGACCAGGTCGCGATGCGGCACAACCATCGATCACCCGATCGAATTCAGAATCAATCCGTACTTCGAATTCGGCATTACGAATGGTTCGCCTCAGCCGCCGGGGCACGTGCACCTGATCGAGAGGAAGAATCCCGCGATGCTGCGGTTCGATCCAGTAAAGCGCAGGATCAAAAGCGCTCTCAGCCATAGGAAAAATACCGCAGCTATAGGCCTTGAGCAGAACCTGCGGCGTAATCTCGATCATAATATCGTCGCGTGAAGCCACGAAACGCTTTGCTCCATAGGTGAACCGGCATCCCCACTTTAACAGCGAGGCGCTCGATTGCAGCGAATTCAGTGCTGAAAATTATGGCTTGCTGAGGAATTTTTCGAGCCAGTGAATGTCGTACATGCCATTTGCGATGTCCGGCTGCCGTATTAGCTCATTAAACAGCGGGATTGTCGTCTCGATCCCGTCGATGACGAACTCGGACAAGGCTCGCTTCAGCCGCATCAGACACTCGTTTCGTGTCTTGCCGTGGACCACCAGCTTGCCAATCAGGCTGTCGTAGTACGGCGGGATGCTGTACCCCTGGTAAACGCCTGAATCGACACGCACACCAAGTCCGCCCGGCGGATGCCAGTACGTGATACGCCCCGGAGATGGCCGGAAGGTCCGTGGATTCTCGGCATTGATCCGACACTCGATCGCATGACCCGAAAACGTCACATCGTCCTGCGTGAGCGTTAGCTGTGAACCCGAGGCCACGCGGATTTGCTCAAGCACCAGGTCGATGCCGGTGATCATCTCCGTAACCGGGTGCTCGACCTGCAACCGGGTATTCATCTCGATAAAAAAGAATTGGCCGTCTTCGTATAGGAATTCGACCGTGCCCGCACCGCGATAGCCGAGATCGCCGATTGCCTTGGCGACGGTTTCGCCAATTCTCTGGCGCGAGTCGGCATTCAGTGCCGGTGAAGGCGCTTCCTCTAAAACCTTCTGGTGCCGCCGTTGCAACGAACAGTCGCGTTCGCCAAGGTGGACGGCGTTACCTTGCCCGTCACCGAAGACCTGGATTTCGATATGCCGGGGCCTGGTCAGAAACTTCTCAATGTAAACGGTATCATCACCGAACGCAGCTTTCGCCTCGGAACGCGCTGCGGCCATCGAAGAGGAAAGATCTTCCGGCTTGTGCACAACCTTCATGCCGCGCCCCCCCCCGCCGGAGGCCGCCTTGACCAAAACGGGATAGCCAATGGCCTCGGCCACCTTCCGCGCCTCGAGGTCTCCGCGGACCCCTCCTTCGGAGCCAGGCACAACCGGTATGCCAAGCCGCTGCACCGTATCCTTGGCAGCGATCTTGTCGCCCATGATGCGGATGTGTTCCGAACTAGGTCCGATGAACGTGATGTTGTGATCTTCGAGAATTTCGGCAAATCGCGCGTTTTCAGACAGGAACCCGTAACCCGGGTGGACCGCATCCGCGCCGGTGATTTCGCAGGCCGCCAAGAGCCTTGGAATATTCAGATAACTATCCGACGCCTGCGGCGGCCCGATACACACGCTCTCGTCAGCCAGGCGCACGTGCATGGCTTCAGCGTCCGCTGTAGAATGCACAGCCACCGTCGCGATACCAAGTTCCTTGCAGGCGCGCTGAATCCTGAGCGCGATCTCCCCGCGGTTGGCAATTAGGACCTTGTCGAACATGGCACCCGCCGTCATTCGATGATGATGAGCGGCTCGCCGAATTCGACGGGCTGACCATTCTCAAAGAGTACCGCTGAAACAGTCCCAGCCTTGGGAGCCGGTATGCTATTCATTGTCTTCATTGCTTCGATGATAAGCAGCGTGTCACCTTGGTTAACGCGGCTGCCGACCTCAACGAAGGACGGTGCACCAGGTTCCGGAGCGCGGTAGGCGGTGCCGACCATCGGCGACTTCAGCGCACCTGGATGCCGAGCGGCATCGGCGCCAGCAGCATCGCCTGCAGGTAGCGCACCACTGGCAGCCGCAACCGATGGATTTTCGAGCGTTGCGGGCGCCGCCGCGGTAACGTTTATCTGACGAGCCACGCGCACGCGCAGCCCGCTCTTTTCGATCTCGATTTCGCTGAGACCGGTTTCATTGAGCAGATCGGCCAGTTCCCGAATCACCTGGCTCTCGGTGATGGCGCTCTGCTTGGCGTCCTTGGCGGTCATGGCCTTCTGCCCCCTGGTGTTCGGCCGATCAACGGGCCGTCCTTTCTGTTTCGTCACGATCCTTGCTTTTTGATGATGTCTGCAACCGCTTCCACCGCAAGCTCATAGCCCTTGGCTCCAAGGCAACAGATCACGCCATTCGCACCAAGTGAAATATAGGAATGCTGGCGGAATGGGTCGCGGCGAAAAATATTAGATAGGTGAACCTCCACGACCGGCAGCTCCGCAGCCTGCAAGGCATCGAGCAGGGCCACCGATGTATGCGTCAAACCGGCCGCGTTCATGATAATCGCGCCGGCAACTTCACGAGCTTCTTGAACCCAATCGATGAGTTGTCCCTCATGATTGGACTGGCGGAAGTCAATCGCCAATCCCAATTTCTGCGCCCGCGCTTCGGTCCGCGCACGCACATCCTCCAGCGTCTCGGTCCCGTAAATTTCCGGTTCCCGTTTGCCGAGGAGATTAAGGTTGGGTCCGTTCAGGAAGAAGACGGTCTTGACCATGTCCACGAGTTGTATCACGAAGCAACTTCACAGCACGCGACCGAAACTTGATCGGCGACCGAAGCCGCGGCGCGAATTGCAGGAGATTCATCGTTGAAGCGTCTATCAGCTTTCTTGATGAAGTCAAAGCTCGCCCCCGCCGCAGTGCACTATAAAAAAGCTCACCACCACCGCAACGCACTATCGAATGCAGTAAGGGCAGCGGCCCAAATTAAACCACTGCCCCTCATCCAACATCGCCTCAAAACGCCTCTCTAAGGGCGGCAGAGACGGTCATCAGCAGACTTCACATCCGTTGGCGCGAAGTTCTTTTACGTGGCTTGCAAGCTGTTCGTAGAGATTCTCCGGTGCACCCGGGATGGTTCTGTCGCCGACTAGGAAGTGCGGCGTTCCGTTAATGCCCATCTTTTGGGCAAGGTCGCGCACCTTATCGATCTCGGCCGTTACGGCCTGTGAATCCTTGTCCTTTTTCAGCTTCTCCACGTCGAGGCCCAACTTGCCGGCGATGCGCAGGGCACTATTGCCATCAACCGAACCTCGGTGATTGAGAAGGGCCCTGTGGACATCCCAATACTTGCCCTGCTGCTTGGCTGCGAGTGCGACCCGCGATGCCTCTTCAGACCCCTTTGAAAGGATCGGCAATTCTTTGAAGACGACACGCACTTTCTTGTCGTTTTCAATGAGCTGGCTCAATTGAGAGAAGCCGCGTTTGCAGAAACCACAGTTGTAGTCGAAAAACTCAACGACGGTGATATCGCCATTGGGATCGCCGGCCATGGGCGCATCGGTCCGCTGGTAAAGATCCTTGGCGTTCGACTTGATGGCCGTCTTCATCCGCTCGGCCTGGGCATGTTCAAGCCGCTTTTCGAGCTCCGTCTGGACTTCCAGGAATATCTCTGGATTTGCGAGCAGGTACTCGCGGACGATGGCTTCGATGCCGGTTTTTTGCTCCGACGAGAAGACCTTCGCCGCAGCACTCGAAGAAGCTTCACCATCCGCCGGACCTTCCGCCGTCGCCCGGTCGAATAACCCTCCGAAAGCTAAAGCCCCGCCAAATATAGCCACAGCAGCCAGTAGCAAACCCCGGTGTGCGATCACGCCAGGCATCTTTTTCGTCGGGTTCATATCAGGTCCTTTTTCCACTTCAATCCGATTCAAGATCACCGAGCTCGGCTGGCACTGAGGTAAAGCATCAGTCCCAGATTAGAATGCGAAATCGTAACGCACCCTGAACGATTCAACCTCTTGGTTGAAACTTCAAGATATCCTCATTCTTAATCCATTCTGGTGAACCCGCCTTCAAAGCTCTGTGAGCTCGTGTCGCAAATATCTGCGCCTGCTGAAGATTTCCTTCCAAAAAATAGGCCTGAGCGGTCATAGCGTCAGCCTTCGGACGGTCGCCCTGCTTATAGTATGCGGTCGCAAGAAGCCGGTAGGCGCGCGGGTTTTTGTCACCAATAAGGGATTTCCTCAACAGCTTCACGGATTCCTTGACCGAACCGCGTTGTCCCGAATTTTGCAGTGCTGAGGCAAGCTGCACTCGGATCAAGGAAGCTCCACCACCAGCGAGCGAGATTGCCTTGCGTAAATGCGGGATAGCCTGTTTCGACTTACCCGAGCGCATCAAAAGATCGCCCTTGACCTCCCTGAAGTAAGGGTAAGTCGGACGCGCGTTGATTAGATAGTCGATCTCGGCAAGAGCAGCCTGCAAACCACCGCTGCCGCCTTGGAAGTATCGCGCGATGCCCCGCGCATAACGTGCAGGCAAGGACGTATCGGTCCTCGGATACCGGTTGAAGACGGTACTTGGAGGCTCCAGGTAGCCTGAAAGCTTTGCCCTCATCAGATCGTGGCGCAGCTGCATTTCCGCGGAATCGACCTGGTTGTAGTACTTGCTGCGCTCCACCAGCCGACGTAGCTGATTGAGCCGGTTAGTGGCGATCGGGTGACTGCGCACGAACGGATCTTTGTAGGTATCCGAGATGTATTCTTGCTGTGCGAAGCGCTCGAATGTTTCCAACATCCCGCGTCCGGACTGCTTCGTCGCTCTCAAATAGGCCAGCCCTGCCTGATCCGCCGCCGATTCCTGCGAGCGGCGTTCCGCCAACAGCGACCGCATGACAATCTCGTTGCCACCATACAGCAAACCGGTACCGGCCCCAGCGACTTCACGATCACCAGCCGCCGCACCGGCGCCCATCAGACCAACCGCCAGAATCTGCAACAGCAAGGCCCGCGTCTGATCCTTCTTGATCCTGTGCCTCAGCGACGCCATGTGGCCGCCAGCGATATGGCCGGCTTCATGAGCAACCACACCGATCACCTGATTGGGCGTCTCCGACTGCATCAACATGCCGGTGTGAACAAACACATTGCGGCCATCGACAACGAAGGCGTTAAAGGCATCGTTTCGCACTATCCGCATTGCGATGCGTCCAGAGCCGAGGCCCGCCGCCTTGAAAATCGGCCGTGCATATTCATTCAGCAGCGCCTCGATCTCACTATCGCGGATCAAAGACAGGCCACGGGCTTGCGCAGGTGCGAAACTCGATGTCAGTCCGAGCAAGAACAGGCCCAGAAATATGCCCGCCCGGAACCTAGTAAAATTCATGGTGTCCTTACCCCCGAAACGCCGTCCTCGCGCCGGCCTTTGCCCCGCGAGAACGATATGCATCCTTTTTTGCGTGGCAACAGGTTCAAAACTTGGTTTCTTCGGCACGGCCTATCGCCACAATTGCAGCATTAAAAAGCTTGCGCGAACGTAGTGTCGGGCCCAGTGAGCGTCAACGCGCGGCCGCTTTGTATTGTTCGCTACTTCGTCCGCCAGCGCACAACGATCGCTGGGGAAATCTGGATCGGGAACTGCTCTTACTGACATAGTCTCCCGGGTGCGATCCCGATCAACGTGCCATATTGCGGCATCAGCATGGCATTCAATGCTATCAGCACACAGTCGATATGGTCGGCAAAACCAACGGACGAGGCTGCATGACGAACGCTAATGCTGACGATGAACCCGCGATTCAAGTTGGAAAAGCCGCAGCTGCGCGCAGTGCAATCGACAGCTTTATAGTGATGGACGTCATGCGTGCCGCTTCCGCCAAGGAACGCGCCGGGCAGCGGATCATCCACATGGAAGTCGGACAGCCGGGCACAGCCGCCCCGCAAGCCGCCCTCGACGCACTTCGCTCCGCACTCGACACGGACAACCTCGGTTACACCCTCGCCCTTGGAATGGATCCATTGCGCGAGCGCATTGCCCGCCATTACTTGGAAACCTATGGGGTTGAGGTTGCTCCAGATCGCGTAATTGTGACCTCGGGATCCTCTGGTGCGTTCATTCTCGCCTTCATCGGCCTCTTCGATAGCGGGTCGCGGGTGGCACTGCCATCACCCGGCTATCCTTGTTATCGCCATATTCTGAAGACGCTCGATCTCACACCTCAGCTCATCGAGACATCTGAGGCGGACCGTTGGATGCCAACGCCACAATCCTTGCGCGCCTGCCATGACGCGACCGACCTGAGCGGCTTGCTGGTAGCTTCACCCGCCAATCCGACAGGCACCATGTTGCAACCCGCGCGGCTGAAGGAGCTGTGTGAGGCATGTGAACAATTGGGGCTCTGGTTCATCTCCGATGAAATTTACCATGGGTTGACCTACGAAGCTCCAGCCGCGACCGCGCTCTCCTATAGCGACGACGCCATCGTCATAAACAGCTTCTCTAAGTATTTCTCGATGACCGGATGGCGGGTCGGCTGGATGATCGTTCCCGACCGGCTCGTCCGCATCTTCGAAAGGCTCGTCCAGAATCTGTTCATCTGCGCACCCGCCGCCTCTCAGATAGCTGCATTAGGCGCCTTCGAGGCAATCGACGAATTGGAAGCGAATAAAGCCACCTATGCCCGCAACCGCGATCTACTACTGCACGAGCTTCCCAAGGCCGGTTTCGACAAGATCGTTCCTGCCGACGGGGCTTTCTACCTCTATTGCGACATGTCAAACCTCGGCGCGGACAGCGCCCAATTGGCCAACCAGATCTTGGAACAGACCGGCGTAGCCGTAACGCCAGGCGTTGATTTCGACCCAGCCCGCGGCCGCCAATACTTACGGTTTTCCTACGCACGTTCGCAAGCCGACATCGCCGAGGCGGCCCGACGATTGATCGCATGGCAGCAACGCCGCTAACACGCTGCCGGGTAGACCACTAAGTCCTCTTGCAACGCGCCTATCCAAAAGATACGGCGGCAGTTGGTCACTGCCGCCGGTGTCAAACTTTGTGACGCGAGCTAAAGGCGATCAATCGCAATCAAGATATGCCGTACACGACAGCAAATTGTTCCGCTCGTTGGTTTCCCGATGAGGTTGTAGGGATCAACGACAGCGAACACGGCGATCTTGGTGCGGCCCTGATCGTCTTTCTCGTTCTGCGGTCCCGAGCTGCCCGAGCCCGGGATCAGGGATGCGATCCTCTCGGCGGTCTCTTTGTTCCAATCGCCGTTGCCCGGCAAACCAAGCTCCTCTGGAAAGCGGCCAGCGCACGCTTGGAGCCATGCCCCCAATCCCCATCGAAAGTCACCGAGTAGGCCCGATCCTTGAGGAACTGCTGGGGATATCACGGGCCAGGTCATCGTCGTATTCCAACGCACCAGGACCGGTCGGCAAAGAGCCACCCGCCGATCCCGCGTTGAAACCGTTATAGCTCCGGCCGCGTTTGACCTTGTCGCGGGCCAGACTGAACTTCACGGCGCGCTGCTCGCCCGGCTCGATTTTGCTGCGCTTCGTATCCTTGTCGATGAGGTCAATGTTTTCGGGAGCATAGACCGCGACAAAGCTACAGAAAAACTCACCCGCACCACGCAAATTGGCCGCACTGTCCCCTTCGTCGCGAATGACGATACGGCCGTCGGCAAGCGGCTGTCCCTCTCCGCAACCGATGAAATCGACCTTCGAGTCGGCAGCCTGGATAACAAGATCCGGCTCAGCCCGTACCACCTGCGCAAATACGGCGACGCCCACGGCAACGCCCACTGCAGCGCCCACGGCAGCGCCCATTCGTACGAGAGTCTTTGGTTGCATTGCTTGTGTACCCCTAAACTTGAAACGACCGGCTGAGAAAGCCGCCAGGCAATGCAAAATGTCCTTGATCGAACCAAGCAATCGGAGAAGCCATTCACCGAATCAATAAAAGCTGGCGTGGCCCGATTACACCTGCATGAGAATGGCTTTGCGTTCAGCGTTCTAAAAACCGCCGTTCAACGACTTTGGCCGATGAACGGCCTACTCCCACTCGATGGTTCCTGGCGGCTTTGAAGTGATGTCGTAGACAACACGGTTGATACCGTTGACTTCGTTGATAATGCGGGTACTAGCCCGCCCCAGGAACTCGTGGCTGAAGTCGAAGTAGTCGGCGGTCATGCCGTCCATCGACGTCACCGCGCGCAGCGCGCAGACATAATCGTAAGTGCGCGAATCCCCCATCACACCGACACTTCTTACCGGCAGCAGCACGGCGAAGGCTTGCCAGATCTCATTGTAAAGGTCCGCCTTACGGATCTCCTCCAGATAGATTTGATCGGCCTTCCTCAGGATCTCGAGCTTCTCCACCGTGACCGCGCCGGGCATTCGGATCGCCAGCCCCGGTCCAGGGAACGGATGCCGACTGACGAACGCATCCGGCAGACCGAGTTCGCGGCCAAGTACGCGCACTTCATCCTTGAAAAGCTCGCGCAACGGCTCGACAAGCTTAAGGTTCATTCGCTCCGGCAATCCGCCGACGTTGTGGTGCGACTTGATCGTTACCGAAGGTCCGCCGGTGAACGACACGCTTTCGATGACATCCGGATAAAGGGTGCCCTGGGCGAGAAAATCCGCGCCGCCAAGCTTACCTGCCTCCTCCTCGAAGACCTCGATAAAGAGACCCCCGATCGTCTTGCGCTTCTTTTCAGGGTCATCAACGCCATCGAGCGCGGACAAAAACCGCTCCCGGGCATCAACATGCACCAGCGGAATATTGTAAGCGCCGCGGAACATCTCCACGACTTCCTCCGCCTCGCTGGCCCGCAGTAGCCCATGGTCGACGAAGATGCAGGTCAATTGATCGCCGATCGCTTCATGGATCAGTACCGAAGCCACCGCCGAGTCGACACCGCCCGATAGCCCCGAGATGACCCTTGAGGTGCCAACTTGCTCGCGGATCTTCGTAATCTCCGCGGTCCGGAAATGAGCCATCGTCCAGTCGCCCGGCAGGCCAGCGATCTTGTGAACAAAATTACTGATCAGCGCCGCTCCCCGCGGGGTGTGCACCACCTCTGGGTGAAACTGCACCCCATAAAAGCGGCGTTCTTCATTCGCGATTGCCGCGAAAGGAGCCCCCTCGGAGACGGCAACGACCTCGAAGCCCTCCGGTAAACCGGTGACCCGGTCCCCGTGGCTCATCCAAACTTGGTCACGGTCACGAGGCGACCAGACCCCCTCAAACAGAGGGCAATCTGCCGTCACCTCGATCTCGGCCCGGCCGAATTCCCGAGAATGTCCGCCTTCGACGCCACCGCCAAGCTGCTCCACCATGGCCTGCTCGCCATAGCAAATCCCGAGCACCGGCAAACCCGAAGCCCACACCCATTCAGGGGCCCGCGGCGTTCCCATTTCGGTGACGCTTGCTGGTCCGCCAGACAAGATCACGGCCTTCGGAGTCAACCGTTCTTGCGCCCCCTCGGCTTGATTGAAAGGAACGATCTCCGAATAAACACCAGCCTCACGCACGCGCCTCGCGATGAGCTGCGTAACCTGGCTGCCAAAGTCGATGATGAGGACCGTATTCGTCATGAAAGGCCAATCTTATGGGCACGATCCGGCGGGATCATTGGCGGGACGTGACGGGGCCGCCCGTCTACGAATTCAGCTTCAAGACAGCAAAGTTGAGCGCCGCAGCAAAACTGACCCAAGCCAGATACGGCACGAACATTAGTGCGGCAAGCCTGCTTACGCGCCAGGATGTTAAAATGAACCCGGCGATCGCCAACCAAAGGAGCGCGATGTCGATCATCGCCGAATCAATCTCGTTCAGGCCGAACATAAAGTAGGACCATAAGCCGTTAAAGGTCAGCTGAGCGAACCAGAACAGCAGCGCCAGGCCCAAGCCCTTGGAACGCCATACCAACCACCCGGCGATCGCGATGAAAAGGTAAAGCAGCGACCATACCGGACCAAACAGCCAACCCGGCGGAGTCCACTCCGGCTTCGCAAGGGCCTCATACCAATCGCCCGGCGGGTACGCACGGGCAATCGTCGCCACAAGCGTCGTCAGGACGAGAAAAACAAATAGTGAGCTGTACCTGCGCATAGCTTTCTGATCTTTTGAGCCGCATTTCACCGCGTGCCGCATGAAGTTTTGAATTCAGTCTGAAATCTCTGCCAAACTTTTCAGGACTTCACCGACGTGATCGTAAACCCAGAAATGCCCCGCCCCCTCACGCAGCTCGAAACGGCAATTGGGGATGAGGTCGGCCAGCCAAACGGAAACGGGGACCGGAACGATCCGATCCGCCGTCCCCTGAAAAAGAATAGCCGGCGCCGTAATCCGTTCAAAATGCACGGGCCACGGTCGTGAGAATATTGTAAGATCGGCCATCCCGCCGCCAACACCGTGCCGCAACGCCTCCAGCGTCATCGCCACCAAACTCTTTTCGACATGCGGCTGTGACAGTACCTTGGTGTCCGACCGGCTCAACAACTGCGCAAAGATTTTCGCGAACGAGTTTGGCGCCGCCTTGAATGCACGTGCGCCGATGCCTGCCTGCAGCACCAACAAGCGCTTCCGCTTTGGCAACTCGAGGAAGAACAAGCGGTGTCCACGCGGAACGGAGCCGTATTCGCTGCCGATTGTACCGGCTCGTTTTGCCGCCATGAACTGCGCGATTGGTCCCATAGGGCTGACCAGCGCCAATCCATTAACGCGCCGACCAAGCCGCGCCGCCAAAGCCACGGCGTAAGGTCCGCCACCGGAAACGCCCAAAACGGCGAACCGTTGCAGCCCGAGCCGGTCCGCGATCGCCTCAAGGTCGGCCACGCGCGTTTCCAACGTCGGCGCCTCATCCTTCGGCGTCACCCCATAACCTGGCCGCTCGGGACAATAGATCTGCAGCGTCAATTTTTTTGCGGCTGCATCGGTCACATCAAACATGATGCGGGACGCTGGCGCGCCGTGCAGAGCCAAAACCGCCAGGCCATTTTCTGCGCCATAGCGAGCAAGCCCGAAACAGCGTCCGTCGGCCAATTCAACAAATTCGCTCACGCTCACCCCGTTTCAAGCGCTCCTTTGAGC
>Ga0114922_10003692_pt1 | contig 14248 bp, 9 predicted proteins | sample AartaG_FD_100975 | JGI IMG/M metagenome (GOLD analysis project Ga0114922, IMG submission 100975) | Deep subsurface microbial communities from Aarhus Bay to uncover new lineages of life (NeLLi) - Aarhus_00045 metaG | ecosystem: Environmental > Aquatic > Marine > Oceanic > Sediment | place: Aarhus...
CAAGGTTTATTGGCTGTTTCTCAATAAATCTATGCATTTTTCATGACAATTGCAAGCTCTAATTCTATGTTATTATAAATAGTTAAAGACTTTTTCAGGAGACCCTATTTTGAGGTGAACATCGTCTTCCACAGAAGCAGGAGCCTCTGCGGAGAAAAAAATAAACCAGAGGAACATCGAATGAGAACACCTTTTGTTTTAATCCTGGTTTCGATTGGGCTGTTCCTATCCGGTAACATCCAAGCACAGGATGAACACGGGCCGGATTGCTGCGGTCAATTGTCAAGAAACCGGTATCCACAGAGGACCCTCCCTCAACCCGACGATCCGGAAATCAGCCGGAATGTCTCGCTGATCGGCAGATGGCCTAACGGACCCTGCCTTGCCGTATTCTTCAAAGACGGCCTGGCTTACATCGGCAATGGTGGGACAATGAGTATACTCGATGTTTCAAACCCAGACTCACCGGTCGAGATTGGCCAGATCATAATGCCGAGTCCGGTGGAGGGCATCTGTGTTTCGGGCGACCGGGCCTATGTGGCGGATTCCTGGTCCGGTCTGCGAATCGTCGACGTGAGCGCGCCGACGAATCCGGTTGAAGTCGGTTTCTACGATACACCCGATTATGCCGAGGACGTCCATATTTCGGGCCATCTTGCCTATGTGGCCGCTCACTGGAGGGGATTGCGGATCATCGACGTGAGTTCTCCGGACAACCTAAGAGAGGTGGGTCACTTTGATATCGATGGTTTTGGAAGTTGTACCCGGAACATTCATGTTTCGGGCCATTACGCCTATGTGGCTGATTCGGACAGCGGCCTGCGGATTATCGATGTGCGCCTGCCGTACATTCCAAAGCAAGTCGGCGCCTTTTTCCCTAGGTACAGGGCCTCGGATGTCTACGTTTCCGGGAACTACGCCTATGTGGCGGATGAATTTTACGGATTGTACATCCTCGACGTGAGTGCGCCGGACAATCCGGAAGTCGTTGGTTTTTATTATACAGGAGCTTATTGTGATGGTGTTTACGTCCAGAACAATTATGCCTATCTGGTCGATATCTGGAACGGGTACCTTCGAATCCTCGATGTGAGCGCGCCGGACAGGCCGGTTCAAGTCGGATTCATCGATATGGAGGGTTCGACTTACGAGGTCCACGTCTCGGGGGATCACGCCTACGTGGCGAGCATGTCTCGGGGTCTGCGGATCATCGATGTGAGCACTCCGGAAGATCCTGCCGTAACAGGCATTTTTCCTACGGGTAGTAACGCTAATGATGTGTATATCTCGGGCCATTATGCCTATGTGGCGAATGCAAACGCCGGCTTGCAGATCATCGACGTCAGTGTCCCTGAAAAGCCGAAAGTTGTGGGAACATCGCCCACAGAGGGAAATTCACTGGCCGTTCACGTTTCAAATCACTACGCCTACGTTGCCGACGGACCGACAGGTCTGCGGATCGTGGATGTGCACGATCCGGAAAATCCGGAAGAGGTGGGCTTCATTGCCAATGATAATCCATGGAATTGGTTCTGGGACGTTTACGTTTCCGGCAATCACGCATACGTGGCGAACCGGTGCGAAGGTCTGCGCATCATCGATGTGAACAATCCGGATGAACCCGTTGAAGTCGGCGTCTTTGATACGGAAGACCCCGATGACATGGTGATGGGTGTTCATGTTGTGGGGCATTACGCCTATATAGCCAATGGAGATGGCGGTTTGGGGATCGTGGACGTGAGCGATCCGGCCGATCCGGAAGGGGTGGGTTTTCTCGATGCGGGAGAGTGGGCCAGGCAGGTCTTTGTCTCCGACCATTACGCCTATGTGGTGTATTCATCCTCCGGTCCGATGCGGATCATCGACGTGAGCACGCCGACGAATCCGGTGGAGGTCGGTGCTTTTGATGATTTATACTGCTGCCCTTATGACGTTTCCGTTTTCGGCAGATACGCCTACGTGGCCGACGGAGTTGAAGGGCTGCGGATCATCGACGTGAGCAACCCGGAAAATCCGGTAGAGGTCGGTTTCTACGATACGGGGAGTTTGGCCTTAGGCGTTTACTGTACAGGCAGTGACGTCTATGTGGCGGATGAGGATAACGGGCTCTACATCTTGCGGAATAATTTAGTGACCGGCAAAAAGATGGCATCGTATTTCTTGCTGCATCAGAATTATCCAAACCCGTTCAATTCGGTCACGACCATTCGATTCCAGATTCCGGTCCCCGAGCATGTGAGGTTGAAGGTCTTTGATATCAGAGGTCGTGAGGTGGAGACGCTCATCGATAAAAGCTGCATTCCCGGCGAGCATGAAATCGAATGGAATTCCAGTCGTCTCGGCAGCGGGGTTTATATGTACCGTCTGCAGGCAGGGGATTTTATAGAAACAAAAAGACTGGTTTTTGTGAAATAAAGGAGACTAAAAAATTTTTCAGCTCCGCAGAGGCTCCTGCCTCAGCAAAGTAAAAAAAGGCGCATCGGTTGCCCGGCAAGGTACTTCCGATACGCCCGTGAACGACAGAAGAGTATCAAATTCCTTGGGCAGGTGTTCCATCTGCTCGAGGAGCCCTCTCTGTCTGAAGAAATGTACAAACAGACAGTTCAAAAGTCAAACGTTAAAATATCTATTTCCAATTTGAGGAGGACGACAGATGTGCCCGAAAAACATGATGGCTATTGATAATCGTATCCGTTCACCCCCTGTCGATGCGATTCTTTTATATTTTCTGAGGCATCAAGACTGATATAACATTCAGTTGATTTGCCGTTCGTCTGTCAAACCCTATAAAAAGAGAGGAAAATAAAATGAATACAGGATTGAAACTCACGTTGCTCATGATCTTCGCCCTGGCCTTTGCCCTTTTTACAGTCTGCGAAAGATCCCAGATAAATGAGGCAGTGGACACGGAAGATGTGAGTGCCTTAGAGAAGCAGAATGTGTCCCTAACAAAGGGTGTGCAGGAGAAGAGTGGATGGGATTGCTGGGGCTGGGCTGTATACCGTACAAAAGTACATAATCAAGATCAAATGATGGGTTGTTTTCCGGAAGCTATATTCTCTGAAACCACTGACCCGACAAAAGCAATATTATGCCAATGGTGTAATGACCATGGCGCTTTTGTTAGTTCGTACGTCGCATCAAGTCATGTTAAAGTTGATGAATATGCTGAGTGGTTTGACCCCCATGAGCAGTATGGTAACGATTACGACTACCCTAACTATACTCACCCACTCTCGAATTGTGCCATTACAAAGTGGTGGAAGAAGGATGCTCCAGCAATCTTGGTTACGATTCGTGGCCCAACTGTAATTCATTCAGGTGAAACTGGTACTTTTACTGCATTTCGATCAGGTGGAAATGGAGACTATAGAAATTATCGCTGGTGGAAACGAAATGATCAATCTTCTAAAGGTAAAAAAGGGATTAAGGCACCTCCACATGGAGAATGGATTGAGTTAACGGAATGGGAAGGAGAACAAATAATTGAACAAAGGGCCCATTATGATTTTTCTTTGAAATGTATAGTTTACGATTCGTGGGGTAATACTGGCCAGGATATTCATTCCGTTGAGTATGTAGTAGGCTAATAGTAATATCTACAAATAATTGTAGATGTAATCCATCCGGAAAATGCGTACTTATTGAACTTTTGCAATTTGCCAGTTATTTATAAAGTACGCATTTTCCGGAAAAGTAGAGAATATTTTTTATTAGCTCGGCGAAGTGAGGAACACCTCGTCGATAGGTAAAATCCACTGGTCAGAGATGAGTAAAGTGACTTTTAGCTTCATCTTGATATACGTCACAAGCCACCTCATCAAACCCGAACCCCTGAGCTGTAGAATTACTCTCTTCTTCGGTTTGATATTAGGATTTTTCTTGATCACAGTCTCATTGAACAGTCAAATGAGAAAAGAATGCAAAACGTTCCTACGAGACCTTAAACCAGGGTGACCCCCAAAATGCAAATATGTAGTATCTTTAAGCAACTATAAGATATATGCCTAAACTAATCACAAATCATGAAGGAAGCTGCTCGAAATGATCCCCTCTCCCTTGATAGGCTGTTGCAAATAAGCCCTTTTTGTCATGCTGAACTTGATTCAGCATCTATTTTTAAGGAGTTAGAGACCCTGAAACGAGCCCTTGGGGGGGATAAACTTCATCCGACTGCTTTTCCCTTGAAAAAATGCCTGAAAATCGATATTATCTGATTTCCGGGAGGTCGGATGTTTGCATTACTCACTTTTATATTCAGTGTTATCTTTAATTTGATAAAATCAAAGAAGAAATTAATAATTCAAAATTGTTTACAGAAAAAAGAAATTGATATTCTCAAAAGACAGAATCAGAAGAAACGACTGAACATTAAGCATCCTGATCGAATCATCTTTTCAATTCTGAGTAAAATAGGTAATATCAAAGAGATTATTGCCATCGTCAAGCCGGAAACTGTGCTGAGGTGGCAGAAAGAATTAATCAAACATTTTTGGACTTTTAAAACAAGAAATCGTGTCGGAAGACCTCCTGTTCAGTGTGAGATCAAGCAGCTTATTCTGAGTATGAAGAATGACAATCTATACTGGGGCTACAAGAAGATTCAGGGAGAGTTGTTAAAATTAGGTATTGTTCTTGATCAAAAGACCATTCGGAATATTTTAAATGATTTTCGTCGAAGTGGAAAAATCAGGAGATCCTTAACCTGGAAGCAGTTCTTAAGACTACAGATTCATTCAATCTATGCGATGGATTTTTTTACGATAGATACGGTTTTGAATCAGAGGTTCTATGTTTATTTTATTCTCTATCATAAAACCCGAGAAATTGTTCAGTTTGCGGTTACGAGGAATCCGACAAGAGAATTTGTGAGGCAGCAATTAATGGAATTTGAGCAGATATTAGATCATGTCGTTTATATGATTCATGATCATGCAGCCCAATTCAACTTAAATTATATTGCTTATGGAATCGAGGGTATAGAAAAATCAGTAGAAGCCCCAAATATGAATGCACTTGCTGAGCGTTTTGTTGGTTCAATACGTCGAGAAGCAATGGACTATTATCTGCTGATAAGTGAGAAACAGATTATAAAGATATTACAGGAATACATTGAGTATTATAATTCAAAGCGCCCACATCAAGGAATAAATCAACGAGTACCTATGGGATATAAACCTCAGCTTCATGGAAAAGTGTTTAAATTTCCGATTCTTGGTGGTTTATGTAATCATTATATGAGGAGTACAGCGTGATGGATAGAGTTTGTCCCCCCTACGTCATAAAAAGTGCAAAACTACAGTAGTATTTATTAATCGTAATATAAGGTTTTTTCCTGAAAAAAATAAGGTATACACCTTATTGGAAACATTAATTATTTTTAATAAAGTAATAAGCAGCAATTGATATCAAATATAAAGCCACATTGCTAGAGTAACCAGTTTCGCTCATGGGGAAAGGTGAACGAAGACTTTAGTGGAGGCGAATTGTTTGGAATTGGTAAAATAGTTAGCCGAGTTCAAGAGGTGAAGTGCGTCTTGGGGGTCGGCTTTTTTATTAACTTGATAATTGAGGAGTCTTCATCACAAAACTGACCACCATTTAAAATGTTAAATTCCGCGAATTTTATCTAATTGCAAAGGATAATGCATCGGTGGATATAAAACCGAATATGTCAGAATCATTTCCTCTAAAAACAAGAGAAGTTTTTAGGGACTGCATAATGATGCCCTACAATTATTCTGATGTCTTTTATCACTATACAACACAAACGGGACTGGAAGGGATTCTTAGAAGTGGAGGATTACGAGCGGCATATCGGATGACTATGAATGATCCTGGGGAGTTTGAATACGCAAGGCGTGTTGTTTTTGAAGCCTTGAACAAGGTCAGCCAGAGTAATAATCTTGCGCCAGTCGCACAAAGCATTGCGATCTACACCCTTAGAAATCTGGAACAGTTACTCAATAATACCCTCCAAATGAGCAGTTCATTTTGTGCTTGTTTCACAGCCAGTCCTGACCATCCGAAACAATGGGAAAGATACGCAGATGATGGCAAAGGTTTCGCAATAGGATTCAATCTTTCTAAAATTTTAATTAATCAATTTCCAGCAGTTCAGAATGGGAATCCTTTCATATTCTGCGCTCCAGTTACTTACAATGAAAGTGGTCAGCGTGAACTGGTGATTCGTTTGATTGAGACTGGTATCAGTGACTTGCAAACCTTTACAAGCAAGTGTTCACAACAGTCGGCGGATCTTACTTCGCTTCGAGACCGGATAACAGAAGAAATTGTCGATGACTTGATTGTTCTCATTGATTTTTTTAAGGCACCCATTTATAGTAGCGAACAGGAAATTAGGTTGATCCTTGATCCGAACGATGGCACATTGAATGCGCCAAATATTCAGCACTATCGAAGCAATCAAGAATCGATTCCTTATATCTTCATGGATCTCTGTAGCCAAATGACAAAACGGCTTCCTCTGAAGGATATCAAGGTCGGTCCAAATGCTTCATTTGACAAGAATAAGAATTTTGTTGATAACCTACTTGACGAACTCGGTTATGGTAGTAACTATATGGACCGACCTGAGATAACAAAATCGTATGTTGTTATATGATGCTGAATCTAAATTGAATTAATTCGGAACATCTTTAAAATATATATTTCAGTGATGAGTATTAAGGCTGCCCAACGAATCGCTGCAACGGAACGCAAACGCGTTCCAGTCGCAGCTCATTCAGTTGTTTCGGTCTCGGCTATCAACAACAATAAACGCGTCGCCGTTATGTTTGCATCCGGCGAGCTCCGTCCGTTATACAGCCAATAAATTTGTCAATCATTTAATAGATTCAGTTTTATAATATGAACGATAAAACTAATATATTCAATATTGAATTAAATAATATTCCATTAATAAACATTAGAATGGAATTTAATAATACATACCAAATTTTATGTTCAACAAAATTTTATCATCAGATTAAGAATAATAGTGAATCAATTGACTTGACATATTTACAGTGGTATACAAGATCTGGTTCATTGTTAAGCCTAATTTTACAAAGAGCAATAACTGGTATTGAGTCTTATATTTGTGGTGCAACATATTACGAGGGGGGTGTTAGAGGTTTAATACATAGACATAATGAAAAATACATTAAAAATCCATTCTTATTGAAAGGGCATTCTACTGCTGATAATTATTATAATAAATTACCTGGCCTCCTTCATGATGATTTACGATTAAAAATAATGGACAAGAAATTATGGAAAAAAACCTTGAAATATTATAGGGAAATAAGAAATCCAATATTTCATGGTTATGAAATTTCAAAATCCGAACTTAAAAATATTTATGAAGCCTTTGTATTAATGGCTGAAATTTACGAATGGATTGATTTATGGCATCCACCTGAGAATTTAGTAAATGGTGGTTCCATTTTTCAGGATATAAAAAAGAAATTTAAACCTGAATGGTTGAAACTATAAATAAGGCTGTATAACAACAGCATGAATAGGGGATGAAAACTACTACGTTTTTCATGGATTTTTGATTTTGGAATCACTTTTTCATATTAAGATATCGGTTGGTTTTCATCCCATTATGCTGGCCGTTATACAGTAAATAAAAAGGAATATCTTGAGTCGTTTTCAATTAACAACTGGCTTACCCTTTTTAATTCATCTAAAAGATGATGATTATTATATTAGGCATAAGGGCAAAGAGTAACAAGTTAGGACAAAAAAAATATGGTCACAATTTGCAAGAAATAGTATAGATATTGATGATTATGAAGACGAGCCAGAAAAAACACCTACAAAAAAGTCCTTTCAATCACCTACTTTCTCTGGCAAATTTACAGATTTTATCGAAAAATATTCAGGTGAAAATATTGAATTTATAAATGATGACACAGACCATTTCAGGAAGACTATTATTCAAATATTTTGGGAATCAGAAACATCAATAGAATCTGATAAATTTGAGAAAAAAATTTACAAAGAATTAAAAGATGTAATAAATAAATTCATCGAAATATATAGATCAATTTCAGGAGATTTTTATTTACCACTTATCGACAATTTACCTTATAGGAGTGTAGCTGATTTGCGCGATCTTGATTCAGGTTGTGGTTTTCGCTCAATGAATGTCGGTATTACAAGTGCTCGTTATAATATTTCAAAGATTAAACATCAAAAAATCAAGGAACGCTTAAATCTTGAAGATGAGCTTACTTCAACAGAGCTGTCATTAAATGCAGCACGTCATTTATATAGTAAAAATCAATATCGTAATTCAATATTAGAAGCGGTTATTGCATTAGAGCCAATAATTACAAATGTAGTAGAAATACTTTGGCAATCAAGAGGTATAAAATCAAAAACCAAAATAAAAGAACAATTATCCAAAATAGATTTAAACTATATGATGACAATTGAAATTCCACATTTAATTGATTTAACAGATGACGCCGTTAAGAATGTTTATGACAAATCCCTTGCTGCCATAACTTTAAGAAATAAAATTGTGCATAAGAATTTCAATATTGTTACTGAAGTTGATTGCTCAAATGCAATAGAATCAATTATATCTTTAATTTCGATCCTTGAAAATAAAAAGAAGTCTGCATAACACTGGTTTCATCGTGCCAAGATAAGTCCAGATCGTCGGGATTTTAGTTCTTTGAATGAAATTCGATATTGTTACCCAGTAGGTGAAAATTTTTTGTGCAAGACCTACCTGTTCAAAACCTGACAAGAATGAGGATCTGCCGGAACCGCATGATGCCAGGGCGAGGTTGGCGAAGTTGAAGGAGCAGGAATAGCCTGTAGAGTTCGTATTTGGAGCATTTGAATTACAAATGTGTATATAGGCATATATAACCATACCTTACACTGAGTTTGTAAATAATACGCCTTCTACAGGCATAGTAATTCGCAAATAGAGGTATTCGGGGGGAATCGGGCGAGGAAAGATCGTAACACGGAATTTTACTTGCATTTCGCATAATAAAAGATTATTTTTCAGTTACACTGAGACATTTGAAGCCAATCGACTATGGGGAATTTACCGCTCGTGGGGAGAGGTGAATAGAACTTTAGTGGAGGCAACATGATGGGGAAAGATCAATATTATTAGCCGAATTCAAGAGGTGGAGTGCGTCTTTGGGATCGGCTTTTTTTCATAGTGTTGTTTATGAACGGATCTTTTTTATAGTTTATTTCTATTAGAGTTTATAATAATGTATACAGAAATATATTAGAGTAATTAAATGTTATAAAGATAATAAGTTGGGGTATTAGCATAATGGAAAACATACATCTAAACTTATATAATCGTACTGTTGATCTCAGTAATGAAAAATTGCTATCTGAAACTAAAATAACTGCAAGGTATAAATATTCTATCGATTACATTAATAAGCAATTTATTGATGATTTATTTGGGATTATTTTAAAAACTAAAGGAGATTGGGTTGATTTTCAATACAATTATTTTAATAAGAATTATTATGTGGATATCTATTTAGTATATCAGAATGAATTCACTGCAAGAGATAAGGTTACGAATAATCGAGTAATTAAAGCTTGTGAAGAATATTTAGAAATAAAGAGTGCTTCCAATATAAAAATGGATTATAATAATGCTGAGATCCTCTCTAAAATATTAGATGATGAAGGATTCATTATAAATATAGTTGAAGAGGACGGTTCTGCTATTTTAAATTATAACGCCGTAAATGAAATATTTAAAAAAAATAAAATTGAGTATGAAATTCTTAATATAAATGAATACAATCGAGAATGTGGTGCAAGTATGGGAGCAGAAGACATCCTATACTTTATTGCTGCCTCTTCAGCTTCGGGTATAACTTGGGATGTAATAAAGAGCATATATAATGTCAATATTAAACCAATTTCTGATGCCATCAAACTTTATATATTTGATAATTTCTCCTTCAAAAAAATGAGAAAAACAATTGCTGAAAGGATACGGGAAGAAGAAAAAAATATTGTTTTATATAAAATGATTAAAGATGGAGAAAAAAACCTTATATTATTCCGAACTGAGAATAAGAGTATAAAAATAGTAACAGATAATCATTATAATATAATTAATTTTAAAATGAAAAATGAATAATTTGAGAAATTCAGGCATTACGGTAAATACCTACATCTGGCCGAAAATTTTAGTGGAGGCGAAATGATTGGGAGAGTTGAAATTTATTGGCCGGATTCAAGAGGTGGAGTGCATCTGAGTATACGGCAATTTTTATGGACTGTTATACAATATGAATCGGTAGTAAAATTAGTTTATATTATATATTTCTTAACAGAGGATAATAATATGTTTTATGAAGAAAATCAAATATTCCGATATGATTCCTTATTGCCGGTTCATTCGCCTTTAGATCCCATCGAAGATCTTATTTGTTGGATCTCGGGTTTAAATAGTATTAGCTATGTATCAGATATATTAAGAATTAAACATACAATGAGAAATCGTACAGACATCAAAAATGCTGCTAAGCAAATATCAGTCCACGCTAAGACAGTCATTGGTTTTGTTGAGCAGGCATATTCTGGTACACCCGAAGTGTCGTTTTTGCCTCTTTACTATGCAATTTTAAATTTATCGAAAATTTATCTTATTTGTGCAGGTAAACAACAAGATTTATTGTCTAATAGGCATCACGGTGTGATATATCCTCACGATATGAATACAGGGAATGAGCTCATGTCAGAAATTATTAAAATATATGATAGAGGAGTTTTCCCATTTTTTTATAAGTTGTTAAAAAATATAAATACTCATAGGCTTGAAAAACACATTACTTGTTCATATTTTTATCCTTTTATACGATGTGTTTCCTATGAGTACAGGCAAGCATATAATCAGCCATATTCTTTTCAAGACATTACGTTACAAATCAAAAAAGATAATGAGGGAAAATATAAATTAAAAGCCATTTTTTACCAAGATGAGAATCCGCCGATACGAAGTATTAAATTGCTTAAAGGATTTACAAAGGTAGGAGAATCTGGAAAAAAACTTCTATATGAAGGTAAGAAAATAAGTGCGAATGACGATAAAGATGCATATGAAAAGTTATTAAACGATGTTAGAAGATTTTTGATATATGATATCACGTTTAATCCAGATACTTCTCCAAGGGCGGTAGTAACACCAATATCAAGCAATAAACTATTATTACCTGAAGAGATTCCAATTTGGTTAGCGTTTTATCATTTATCCAATATAGTTAGGTATAAACCTGATCATTTATTAAAATTCATGGATTCTAAATCGTGGCCAGTATTGCTTTCTTTACGGAAACATGCATTTTTAAGATTTCTAATTTGTTTCTGGTCATTTTTGCAAAAGCAAAGTACGATTTTAAGGCCGTAAGGGGGATAAATTCCATACGAGCTTGAAAGAATGCCTGAAAATGAATAAGGAGTGCATCTCTTAATTTCTTATGTCAAATGTCCGAAATGGTCTGACGACGTACAAATTTAATCTTAGATAGGTTGAGTGCCGTGATATTAAAAATATGGTATTTCGATTGATGACTTAGTAAAAAACGGTTATTTAATAGAAAAGGCTAAAGGATGTTATTTTACCGAAGGAGAAATTGTTAATATTGAAGAATTATTTCAAAAAATCAATATCTTTCGAATTTTTAAATATATTAAATATGTTTTTTGTCCTAACCGTTAGTGTATGCCTTGTGTGCAAGGAATATCAATTAGTTTATTTATTATATTAGGTTCATTATTTTAAATAAGGAGGAAGAACTATGAGAATTCAAATTATATTTATCATAGACATAATAATTGTTTTTAGTGCAACGGTAGCAATTTATGGGTGCTATTATAGTCAAAAAAAAGAAAATGAAAGAGCAGTCCCAATTATTCAAAATCTGACTTCTGAAAATGTTCAGACTGATACTTCAAATTGGCTCACATTCAAAAATAAAAGACATTATTTTGAAATTTCTTACCCCGTAAAATATAAAGTCAGCAATCCAAATGAAATAGGAAATATCCAACATTTGATGAAAGATTCAGAAATTTATTATTCAATTGTGGAATCTAAATTATCTGGTTATGTACTCTTTGAAGGTAAACCTCGCTCGGTAGCTAGTTTAAATTTGAAAGAGCAAATATTACTAAATTTAAGTCAAAGATGTAAGGTTTCAGATTTAAATAGCATAAAATGGGTAACACTAAAATTAGGCGGAGTGGAAGGTATACAAGCATATTCAAGTAATGATGAATGTATTAATAAATACCTTCCCTGGAGCTCGGTGATAAAAAATGAATTTATATACCATATAAAATATATTAAAGGCTCGGTACAGGAATATAACAAGATAATAAATACGTTCAAGTTTATAAGATAGTAAAATACTATAATAATTATATTTTTATTAATTTAAATGTATATTATTTAGTTTTAGGTAAGAAAGGTAATATGTGTTGAAGATGTATGAAGGAAGTCGAAAAAGAATAATTGTAATTGTATTTGTATTCATTATTATCCCATTAAAAATTACATTCTCAAAGTATTCGGGACCTATTTTCCGTAACATTACATCATATAATCCTGATAATTCATACGATTATGCTGAGAAATACGCTTTTAAAGTTTGTAGCGATGGATATTTTTTTGAGAATTCTTATCCCCCTTCTTATCTGGGGGCAGGTGCAGTAGTGCCATCTGCAACAGGATATGATTGCGCGCACTATGTATCTTGTTGTATCGGTAGTGAGGCGAATGAAACAGGCGGTGGTTTAAACGTTCCAAGTCGTACAGAAGCGTATGGTGAACCCGGAGCTGAGCGTTTGGGTAATTGGTTGCTTAGTAGTAATATTGGTAAAGAAGTATCATCGATTGGGGAAATGGTTAAAGGAGATGTTGTAAATTATGATTGGGATGGTGACGGTGACTGGGATCATGCAGCAATTTACTTAGGAGATTACAAGGTAGGAGCACACTCGAATTCAGTTTGGGAAGTCTCTTGGGATCTGGGGGGGGCCTCCTCTTATCGCTTCATCCATATAATAGTGGGATCCCAATTACCTATTATTTCAATAAGTCAACATTTAGGTGTCTATGCAACACGAACAAATCCATCGACTATATTTTCCTTACCGAATGAGTATAGTGGCACACCCCCTGACCCGGAAAAAAACATTGTTGCTCGATTTAAATTGAGAAATAATGGAACGCAGTATGTTACTCTGGATGATTATGGTGTGATGATAAGTAAGGATGGAAATGATTTATTCCGTTTAGAAAAGAATGCCTCTTCTACGTTAGCTTCTGGTCAAGAAATACCATTGTTTGATATACGAGGATATATTACAGATCGATGGACAAGTAATCAGACGAAAGAATTTAAAGGGCAAATTCAGTATCAAATCGATGGTTCTTGGATAAACGTGACCGGTAGTGGTAATTATGCCCATTTTATGGTGTATTCCAGACCCTCACTTCAGAATGGAATGATAATCAAAAGATCCAATAATCCTGATGTCTATTATTATCAAAATGGATTTAAATGGAAAATTTCAAATGAAAATGCAGCTGAATATTTAAATCCATCATGGCAGACTGAATTATACGTTTATCTGCAATCTGATTTAAACAGGCAGGATCCTCCATTATCACCAAGTCATAACTCTACTACTCCACAAATCATTGGAAGAAATCTCTTATATAAATCTAATAATAATCCTGATGTTTACATCATTGAACCAGAACCTGGAACAAATTCACCATTAAGAAGCCGTAAGTTTAATGATGAGAACGCATTCTACAATTATGGTTATCCTAGTGGGGCTTTAACAAAGCAAATTGTTACTGTTGGTTCATCAATGTATAACTGGATACAAAGAAAATATCCGGTAGGCAGTACGATATATGTTTCTTTAAATTATGTATCCATCTCAGGACCTGATCAGGTAAATGAGAGCAGCAATGCTGATTACACGTGTACGGCTCATTACAGCGATGGTTCAACACAGAATGTAACCTATGCTGCTTCATGGTCGGAAAATTCAGTTTATGCATTGATAAGCAGCAGTGGCACCCTGAATACCAGTTCAGTAAGCTCGGACGTGTCGTGTACGATTACCGCCAGTTATGGGGGAAAGAGTGCAACCAAGAACATAACGATCAAGAATGTAACAGCAACATTGAATTCTTTATCTATTTCAGGACCAAACCAGG
>Ga0114922_10003693_pt1 | contig 14246 bp, 12 predicted proteins | sample AartaG_FD_100975 | JGI IMG/M metagenome (GOLD analysis project Ga0114922, IMG submission 100975) | Deep subsurface microbial communities from Aarhus Bay to uncover new lineages of life (NeLLi) - Aarhus_00045 metaG | ecosystem: Environmental > Aquatic > Marine > Oceanic > Sediment | place...
GGTCGCCGACGGTGACGTCGAGGTCGCATTCCTCCTTGAGTTCGCGGCGGATACACTCCGGGATCGTCTCGCGGTCGTGCTGTTTGCCGCCGGGGAACTCCCACAGGCCGGCGAGCATCTTGCCGGCCGGGCGCCGGCACATCAGGACCTTGCCGCGACGCCAGATGATGCCCGCCCCCACCTGAATATGCGGAATCGGCTTGCGTTTTCGCTTGACGGGCACGCGCCCCTGGATGCCGCGCCGCTTGGCCGCACAGAGCGTCCGGACCGGGCAGACGAGGCACTCGGGCGACCGAGGCGTGCAGATGCGGCTGCCGAGTTCCATCACGGCCTGGTTCCAGTCGCCCGGCGCCGAAGCGGGCACCAGTGATTCGGCCAGGTCCCACAGCCGCCGGCGCGTGGCGGCGTCGGTCACGGCGTCGGTGACGGCGAACCATCGCGCGAGCACGCGGATGGCGTTGCCGTCGAGCGCGGCCAGAGGGTGGCCGAAGGCGATCGACTGGACCGCCCCGCAGGTGTAGCGTCCGACGCCGGGGAGGCGGGCGAAGACCGCCGGATCGTCGGGCACGCGCCCGCCGTGGTCACTCACCACCGCCTTGGCTGCCGCATGGAGGTTGCGTGCCCGGCGGTAATAGCCCAGCCCCTCCCACGTCTTGAGGACGGCGTGGTCGGATGCCCGGGCGAGGGCGTCGACGGTCGGAAACCGCTTGAGAAACCGTTCGTAATAGGGCAGGGCGGTGGGCACCTGCGTTTGCTGGAGCATTACCTCCGCCACCCAGATGGCGTACGGATCCGCGGTCCGCCGCCACGGCAGGTCGCGCCGGTGCTTGCGGAACCACGCGAGGAGACGGCGCTGAAACGCCCGGCGTCGGGCGGCTGGCAGGCGAGGAAGACGTTTGCGGCTGGCAGGCGGCAGCGTGGGTTCCTATCACGAATCGGGTTCTGCCCGGACAACGCCTTCGAGGGCGGCGTCATAGACCGGGCCTTGATGGCTCCAATCGTATCGCTCGATGTAGTCGGCGAGTTCGGCGGCGGTGTGCCACGGGCCCTTGCCTTTCAGTAGGGCGGTGAGTTTGACGCGGAGTTCGCGGTCGTCGTCATAGAGGAACGTGTGGTGCCACTCGGGCGGCACGATCTCGGGGTAGCAGAGACGGTTCGGCATCAGCGGGAAGCAGCCGGCCGCCATCGCCTCGACCATCGCCAGGCCGAAGAACTCGTGGATGGCCGTCGAGACGACGACGTCGGCCCCGCAGACGTGTTCCTCGTACCCTTCGCGGTGCGGCAGGTAGCCGAACTGGACGATGCGGTCGGCCAGCCGCCGCTTGGCTTCCTCGAAGACGTGCGGCCATTTGCGGAACGTTTCGCCAAGAATCGCCACCTGAAATGCCAACCCCTCCTCGGCCAGAAAGAACAGGACCTCGAAGAACCCCTCCGGGTTCTTGTCCCACTCCCACCGATGACTCCACAGAATCGTCAGCGGCGATTGACGTGGGCGGCCACGGCGGCCGGGAAGCAGCGGTTTCAGGTCAACGCCGAGGTGCATCACGCGGCTCTTGGCGTGGATCGCCTCGGGCAAACCTTCGGGCACGTAATCGGGCATCTTGCGCAGCAATTCGCCGACGGCGTCGAGGAACGACTCGCGGTGGTACTCGGAGTTGAACCACACCGCATCCGACGCCAGGCACGTCGTCAGGTTCGTGAAGGCGTACTGGTAGTCGCGCCTCTGGCCGGGCTCAAGCGGGTACGACAGTTGGTTCTCGTGGAAGAACGTGACCACAGGCAGGCGGGCCAGCGACGCCGGGGCCAGGGCCTTCCAGTCGGCCACGCCCAGGAAGTCGCTGGTGAAGACCAGGTCGAAGCCTTGGCCGGCCAGGGGCGCTGCCTCGCGGGCGAAGTGGATGGCCGACCCGCGCATCCGCCACTTCCATTTCCGCGCCGGCAGTGTCAGCAGTGTCCAACGGTGCCGGCTGGCGGCACGCAGACCATCGAGGAAGTCGGCGTGCGACCCGCCGAAGTACGGTTCAATGGCCAGGATGCGCAAGGGCCTGCGCAAGAGGCTGGTCCTTCCTGTCGGGCGCCTGCATCCTACGCATCAGCGGCGGAATGTCAACTGCGGTGGCGCGGAAGCGGGCACGGCGAACAGGGGGGCGGGGCGATGGGTATCGCTCAGGCCGACCGGGCCAGATGCCGGCCTCGCGGCCGGCGGAGGCGGACGCTTCGGCCAGCGGCTACCGTCACCTTCGGGACGCGCACCACGGAGTTGAACTCCTTCAGGTCGTTGGCACAGACGCCGAAGGCGGCGTAATCGGTGAACCACCGGCCGGCGGCAAAGTACCTGAACTGGTACGTCCCCGGCGGGAGACGCAGCATCAGGACCCATTCGTGGTTGCTGACCTGCCGCATCGGCAGGTGATCGCGCTGCCAGTGGCAGAAATCGCCCACGACGTAGACCGGTCCCTCGGCGCCGTGGCGAAACCGAAACGTCGTCTTGCCGGTTTTGTCAACGTGAACCATCCGCGAAACGTCCTGATTGAGAAGTCAGCGCCTGCACAGACCGGATAGGCGGCCTACGGGTATTCTCGGCATCTCGGCCCCCCGGGGCGCAGTCAAAATCCGGACCGGTTCCCTCACCAGGCCGGTGCCGATGGGGCAGGGCAGGAGGGTGAGCGGCCCGCCCGATCAAAGCATTGCCCTGGACCGCGCTTGGGCGTAGAATGTCGCCGAACACCGATTCTGAAGGAGCGAGCCCGGCGTGGCCAAAATCACCAAACGCAGCGACGATTACAGTCAGTGGTATCTCGATATCGTTACCCGCGCAGAGATGGCCGACTACGCGCCCGTTCGCGGATGCATGGTCATCCGCCCCTGGGGGTACGCCATCTGGGAACGCATGCAGCGGGCCCTCGACGACATGTTCAAGGCGACCGGGCACCAGAACGCCTATTTCCCGCTGCTGATTCCCCAGTCGTTCCTCGAAAAGGAGGCCGAGCACGTCAAAGGTTTCGCCCCGGAATGCGCCACCGTTACGCGCGTCGGCCAGGAACCGCTGGAAGAACCCCTCGTCCTGCGTCCCACGTCCGAGACCATTATCTGGGCCATGTACAAGAAATGGATCCAATCGTGGCGCGACCTGCCGCTCCTTTATAACCAATGGGCCAACGTTATCCGCTGGGAGATGCGGACCCGGCTGTTCCTGAGGACGACCGAGTTCCTCTGGCAGGAAGGGCACACCGCCCATGCCACCGCCGACGAGGCGGTCGAGGAGGCCCTGCGCATTCTGGCCATCTACCGCACCTTCGCCGAGGACTGGATGGCGTTGCCGGTCCTGACCGGCCGCAAGACCGACGCCGAGAAATTTGCCGGCGCCGAGACCACCTATGCCATCGAAGGCGTCATGCAGGACGGCAAGGCCCTGCAGGCCGGCACGAGCCATTACCTCGGCCAGAACTTCGCCAGGGCCTTCGACGTTCAGTTCCAGAACCGCGACGGCCAACTCGAATACGTCTACGCCACGTCCTGGGGCGTCTCGACCCGCCTGGTCGGGGCACTGGTCATGACGCATTCCGACGATCGCGGCCTTGTCCTGCCGCCCAAACTCGCGCCTATCCAGGCGGTCATCGTGCCGATCCTCAAGGCCGATGCCGACAATGCGGCCATTCTGACCGCAGCCCATGCTTTGGCCGAGTCCTTCGCCGACCGTGTTGCCGTCAAGGTCGATGACCGCGACAACGTATCACCGGGCTGGAAATTCAACGAGTGGGAACTGAAAGGCGTTCCCGTGCGCATCGAACTCGGCCCGAAGGACCTGGACCAGGGCCAGGTGGTCCTCGCCAGACGCGATACGGGCGAGAAGACGCCCACGCCGCAGGGGCAAGCCATCGCCCGCGTCGAGGCCATCCTGCCGGAGATGCAGCAGTCCCTCTTTGCGGCGGCCAAGGAGAGGCTCAACGCAAACTGCCGCAACGTCGATACCTACGATGACTTCAAGGGCGTTATCGAGGCCGACGGCGGGTTCGTCTTCGCCCCGTGGTGCGGTAATCCTGAGTGCGAGGCACGTGTCAGCGAAGAGACGAAAGCCACCATTCGCTGTCTGCCGGACGAGCCGGAGGCCTGTTCCTCGTGCATGGTGTGCGGCAAAGGCCCGGCGACGCGGGTGCCGTTTGCCAAGGGGTATTGAGGCCCCGTCCCCCCGTCCCGGCTCAAAAAAACAAAAAAAGAGGACGGCCATGCGCCCGGCCTCAGCGGGCGGAAACGGGGGTTGGGGATGGGCTCGGCCGTGTCTTCATGTCAAGGTCTGGTCCTGGTTTCCAGGTGTCCTCCTTCGTTCCTGCGCGAGAATCCGGGCCTCGGAGAGGGCCGCTGAGGGTGCTTCAGGGGGCATAAGCGGTGGTGCAGGCCGGTCGAGGAAAAACAGGGCTGGACCTTTGCGGTATGGGGCCTATTATGCCAACGGCGGGGAAGAGCGTCCGCCAGCACAACGCATCAGGAGCCGGGCGCGTGAGAAGGCACACGAGGAGGTCGGGGCTGATGAGGAAGGCTGCGGTACGGATGGCAGCGGGTGTGGTGGCGGTCATGGCCCTGGGGCTGGCAGGCTGCAGCGATCCCAGCGAGAATCTCGATGCCTCCGACCGGGACGTCTGCCGGGAAGCCCTGCGGGAATGTGCCAGGGAGGGCGGCGGCGCCGAGGTGGTTGAACGGGTGGCCGCGGTCATTCCCCACGACGACACGGTCCTTGCTGCGGAGGCCGTGCGAACCTTGGGCAGAATCCAGACGGCTCGTGCCGTCGAGATCCTGGGCGAGGTGGCCTCCGGGGCGCGGGAGAAGCGAGCCGCCATCCGCCAGGAAGCCGTCGTTCAACTCGGACGCCAGGAAGGGCCCGAGGTCCTGGAGGTGCTCCGGAAGGTCGTGAAGGTGGACCCCGACCCGCGGGTTCGTATTGCCGCCGTGACGAGCCTGGGATGGAAGCAGTCGCTGAAGGACGTGCCGCTGCTTGTCGAAGTTGCCGAGAACGAGACAGACCCGGTCGTCCAGGCGCGGGCGGTGGGCGCCATCGAACGGCTTGTGAGTCTGAAATTCGGGTTCGATCCGTCGGCCCCGCTGGAGGAACGGCAGAAAGCCCTGCAGCGCCTGCGGCCGACGGCGTTGACGGCCGCCAGGAAGGTTTCCGAATGGCGGGAGAAACGCAGGCAGGGGCGGCAGTAGCCGCCGCTCGACGTATGATAAGGATGGACGCACGGGGCAGGTCGAAGGGGAGGAAAAGCCATGGACGCGAGCAAAAAGACCGGGATGGCGGGCCGCGGCAAGGGCGGCGCCTTTACGTTGGTCGAACTCCTCGTGGTGATTACGATCATCGCGTTGCTGGTGGCGCTGCTCGTGCCGGTGGCGTCGTCGGCCTGGCAGACGGCCCACATGACCCGGTGCAAGACCAATCTGTTCCGGATCTACCAGGCCCAGGCCCAGTGGCGGGCCGACAACAAAGGGTTCTTGCTGACCGGATCGCGGTGGATGCGGTACCTGTGGCCCTATGTTGAGGGCGACGTCAGCATCTTTCATTGCGAGACACGCGGCGCGTGGGGCTACGGCCGCGAGTTCGCCGAAGCGCGGCTTGAAGAAGAGGAGGCTTCAGACGGTTCGGGCTCGGAGTACTGGGACAAGGATTCCTCGCCCTGGGAGCAGGGAGGGGCCGGCGACCCGTTCAAACCGACCGACGACGACCGCGACGCCATCTTCGAGTTCGATATCTACCTTCAGAAAGGTTCGACGGGGACGAGTCCCGGCCAGGGCTCGGAGTCGCACGAACGCGGACCCTACTCGCACACCATTCCCCTTGGCGGACACGTGTGGGTTGAGCGGCACGATCACGGCAGCCACACGAAATACAACGTGGACGACACCGGGTCGGGTATCCAGAACCATGACGACATCGAACTCGATATCTATTACAACGAGAACGGGGATCCTAACAGGGTGGATATCATCCAGGCATCCGGGTGGAATTCGGGGTCGATGAGAAAACGGTTCATCGTCGACTTCAAAATCTGCGGCGAAGTCCTCGTCCAAGACTGGGGCGGGCAGTTGAAGCCTGACTTCAAGAAGCACTACGGCGAGTCGATTACCATCGAGTACGAGGAGGAAGCGTGGGACGATCAGTCGGCGGCCGACACCGAAGGCGGATGGATCAACACCGACGGCGCCGCCATCGGCATGCGCGTCCAGAACGGGAAGGTCATCATCAGCGGCGGGCTTCGCCGGTACTACGGTGACTACGCCATCAACTACGGCACCTACGTCCGGCGCGACGACTCCGTCGTTTCGGGCGTTGATGGCAAACTGTTCTACATCTTCGACTTCGGCGGCTGGGACCCCGTCGCCGACTTCAACCACGGCGGCACAGAGGAGGACACCTGGGACAAGTACTTCATCTGGAGCACCGCCGGAGAGTCGGTTGCCATCCAGGAATGGGAGGAACGCTTCGTGGACGACGCCAAGGACTGGAAGGCGTGGCAGGCCCTGAGACATTTCGGGAAGGCCAACGTCCTGTTCTGCGACGGCCACATTGAGTCCCTCGGACCGGAGGAACTCGACTACAACGACCCACGCTGGACCTACAAGGGACGCTGATGCGACCGACGCCGTTCGCTCCCGGCAAGGCCGGTGCGGGCGGTGGTATCTGAAGCCATCCCCGGGGCGCTGCCCCTAGCGGCAGCGCCCCTTCTATTGGATTCGTAAGTCCGGCTGCGGCGGCCTTTCCGTGGGCCCGGTTTGTTTTTGCCGCCGGGCGGTGTTACAATGGCCGGGTCACTTGTGGAGCGGGTTCGGATGGGCCTGTCGCCGGATCTGTTCAAACGCCTGAGCCGCCTGAACCGCAAGTTCCTGCGGAAGAGCCTGGCGACGGGCGACGACCTCTCGCCGCCCGAGGCCGGCGACCGCGGCGACGCCTCCGGCGCCGAACCGCTGGCGCTTGAGGACGTCATCCCCGGCGAGCAGCGGGAGGCGTTTGGCGGCCACTTCTACATGGTCCGCCGGCCGGTCCGGGAGTTCGAGACGCCGCACGCCGGCCACGCCGACGAGGGCGGCGGCGACCTCGCGAGCCGCTATCGCCGCGTCTTCTTCGGCGCGGGAGCCGCGGCCTCGCCCGAGGAACTCCATGAGGACCTCCGGCCTCTGGCCGCGGCCGACCCGGCCGCCGTCACGTACCTCGACATCGAGACGTGCGGCTTGGCGGGCGAACCGTTGTTCCTGGTGGGCCTGCTCCGGTTCCGCGACGAGACGCTGCTGGTCGAGCAGTTTCTTGCCAGGGATTACTCCGAAGAGGGGCCGCTTCTGGCGGCCGTACGGCAGGAACTCGCCGACACCGCCTGCCTGGTTACCTATAACGGCAAGACCTTCGACATGCCGACGGTCGGGGCGCGGAGCCTGGCGTGCGGCCTGTTTGACCGGCCGCCGGCGCCGGACCACGTGGACCTGCTTTTCGAGTCCCGTCGCCGGTGGAAAGGTGTGTTGCCGAACTGCCGCCTCCAGACGGTCGAGCACCACATCTGCGGCCGTCTCCGCGCGGGCGACATTCCCGGCTGCGACATTCCTGCGGCGTATCATGAGTTTGTCCGGGCCTGTCGAAGCGAGGACCCCGCCCGGCGGACGCGGAGCCTGCGCCGCCTCCAGACGATTCTTCATCACAACGCCCTCGACCTGCTGACACTGGCCGATCTGTCGGCGCGCATGCTTTCGGGCACGGCGTGAGGGCGTGTCCGATAATGCGCCCGTCCGGTCGCATCGTCCGCTTGTTCCGCTCGTGCGGTCTGCGCCGCCGGTGCCGGTTGTAGGAGCGGTGCAGGCGGTTCGGATTCTGCTGCGGTCTGTGTCGAACGGAGCGGAGGTGTCGGTTCTCAGGCCTTCGGTGTCTTTCGGCGCCGGCGTTTCGCGGCGGCCTCGTGCGGGCGCGGTGGCGCAAGTCGTTGCCGGTGGCGGGTTTAGCGTGGCGGCTGCCGCGGCCGGGGCGGCGAGGCGTTGCGTTTCGGCACCGTCGGCCTTATAGGCGGCGCATCTGTCACGGACGGCACGGCCGTTCCAGTCCGACCTTCCCCCCCCGCTGGCGTCCTGTCAGGGGGTCCTTGACCATCCTTTGCCCTGCGCGCCGGCTTTGGCATTCCCTTTGCGATTCCATTCGTGCGGCTGGGTTTACTGGGTGCTGGAGGAGATCGGCCGTCGGTGAACTGGTGAGCCGGGCGACCGACCCAAAGGAGACGAGTCGTGGATGAATCCGCTCTTCGTGAAAAGGTGGGGCAACTGCTCTCAGAGGTGCATCAGTTTCCCGAGCGCGAACCGTCCGGGACGGTGGGCGTCGAGCAGGCACAAGGCGTCCAGAGGTCGGACGTGAAACGCGAGATGGCTGCCATCGAAGACAGCCTCGACCAGGTTCGCCTGGCCGTCAAGTACCTCGTTTTTGACCTCGAAGCCACCAAGCGAGAGAACCGCTTGCTCAGAGATTTGTTGAGCGAGGCATAGGGAGATGTCTCGGTGGGCGAAATAGGGAGAGCGCCGCGCGGCAGCCTGTGCCGTGCGGCAGGGAGACAAACGGGCTGACGGGATGCAAGGGACCGTTGGCGCTGCACGATCGCGCCTGCCCATCCCATATTCCGTCCGCCCAATCCGGAGGGGAAGTACGATGCGGGCCATTCTCAGAGCCATTCCCGCGCACGACCTGCTGGCGGTTGTGGCACTCGGCGGCGGCGCCGTCCGCAGCCAGGTCCAGCACGAACTCGACTTGCGGGCCGCGGGCACGCTCGTCAGCCGCATCCTCAAGGACGCCGGGAAGACGGACGGACAGGCGGCTCGCCGATCCGCCGACGCGCCGGTCGCTGCCTGAACGGCCCGGCCTTTCCGGACGGAACCCATCCGGCGCCGCAGGGCGAGAAGGGTTCAACGAGGGACTTGCACGCACCCTGCGCGCACGAGCGCGCGGAAAGCATGGTTGCCGTGGTCGGAGATAGCAAGGAACGCACGATGAAGAATCTCGCACAAGGCATGGGCGTGGTCGCCTGCGTGGCGGCGGTGTTCTGGGGAGCGGTGGCCGGGGCGGCCCCGACCGGAGGCTTCTTCTTTGTCGACGGCTTCGACCGGCCCGACTCGACCGACATGGGGCCCTACTGGACCGAAACCTGGGCCGACTGGCGGGTCGAAGCGAACGTCGCACGCAGTGTGCCGGGGCCCGAGTCCTCGCTGATGGTCGTGGACGGGTACGAATTGGCCGAGCCGATCCTCGAAGTGACCGTCCGGCACGACGGGACGATACGCCCGACCTACGTCGCGCTGGTGTCGCGGTACCTGGACAACGACAACTGCATCTTCATCAAGGTCCAGGACTACGACCTCGACGGGCTCTACGACACGGCCTACTTCTACCGGGGCAACAACAGTCAGCAGCCCTGGGGCGACTTCGTCCACGGCTACGACGACTGGGAGGACCTGTGGCCGTACTTCGGCGAGGCGCGGATCGGCACCTACATCGTGATGGACGAGGTCATCCTGGGCATCGACCGCGACTTTGACGGCGTCTTCGAGTCGCTGTATGCGCGCGGCGGCGCGCCGTTGGAGGAGTTGGGCCTCGGTATCGGGCTCGGAGGGTACGACAACGCCGTAGCGGAGGATTTTCTGGCGGTTCCCGAGCCGGCCACGCTGGCCCTGATGGCATTCGGCGCGGCCGTGCTCGCGGCGACTCGCAGAAGGCGTGTCATCTCAGGATAGACGTTGAACCCAATGGAGGGCGTACCATGAGACGCATCTGGAGCATCTCGACTTGTCTGCTGGCCGTCTACCTCGGCCTGGCCTCGACGACCCCGGCCAACGGACTCCCGCCCGTTCACGTGAACCTGTCACACACCAGTTGGACGGGCGTCGGCGGCGACACGCTGACGAACGAACTGCTGCCGTACGAGCCCGGCTGGGCGGTCCACGTCGATGTCATCGGGGTCGACCCGGTGACGGGGCCACGTGTTGAGTTCACCTCGGACGGTTCGTTTGTGGAATTCTGGCCCCCGCCGACGGGCCTCGTCGCACCGTCCACCACCGTGTGGGACTATCCCGGAAGGAGCCTGGTCCCCGGCGAAAGACCGCTGCACTTGAACGCTGAGGAAGCGGGCTATGTGGCCACGCCGGGCTTTACGGCAACCCGTGCCGTGGACACGCCGCTGCTGGTTGCCCCCGTCACAACGCAGACGGTGGACCTGACCGTGCGGTTTGATGCGCTCCTGGCGGGGCACCTCAACAGCGTGGGCGTCCAGATTGGGGGCTTTGAGTGGGACCCGTCAGCGATTCACGAGACCGTGCTCTCCCAGAACGTGGTCGCCGGTTGGACGGCGATGGGCAACGGGTGGTGGAACATCGATCCCGCCGCGATTGTCGTCGGTACCCCCTACGCGTTCCAGGCCGAAGTTCAATGCACCAAGCAGCCGGGCTTTGAGGGCGCCACGATCTACCACAAGCCGCAGGCCTTCGTCAGCACGGCCGAGTGGAAGAACCTGCCGCAACAGACCGGCACCGGCACGTCGCTGGTCCATCCGGAAGGCGAGACGGCCCAGGTCAGCGTGAACGAGACCGCCACCTGGAACCGCGGCGTTTCGACCGGCGGACAAGACGCCTTCATCGAGTCGGTGACCCTTCAAGTCGACCAGGTCAGCATGACGGTTGAGAAGATCAACACCTACTACGGCAGGGAGCACGACGGGCAGGGCAACTACGTCGGCCACGGTTTTCACGTCGAGGCTCTCGGCCACAACATCGTCGCCGCCGAGATGACCACCCCGACGGGACGCACGTGGCACATGATGGCCGACGAGGACGAAGGCGGGGTGCTGCAAGCCGACTTCGAGATCGATGCAGAATGCCTCTCGCCGGCCGATCTGGCTGCCTTGGGCATGGTGCCGGGAACCTACGGATTTACCTTCCACGGCGCCTCTGGCGAACTGCTGACGACCAGCGTCGACGCCGCGTTCGAGACGCCGACGCAGATCCCCAACCTCCTCGACCCGGTCGGCGGCCAACAGGGTGTTCCCGTGGCCAAGATCGTGTCGTGGGACAGCGTTACGGACCCCGACGTGGACGGCATCTTCCTGGACCTGGAGGAAGCCGTGGAGGGTCCCTGCTGGGAGTTATGGGCCGAGGAACTGCCGCCCGGCGTCGATTCCTGGCCCGTCGCGGGTATGCCCGCCGACGCCGACATCGAGTGCATGCTCGCGTTCGCAGTCATGGAGGGCGGCGTGACGCCGGAAGGCGTCCCGTGGAGATCGGTCGGGTACACGAACGAGTTCATCACCTTCAGGACCGCGCCCGAGCCGGCCACACTGGCCTTTCTGGGCCTGGGTCTGGCGGCCTTTGCGGTTCGCCGCCGGTCCGGGACCCGCCGCTCCGGGCGGATGTTGTAGCCGAGCATCGCGAGAGCAAGAGCAGCCCTCGCGGCGGGGCAGAGCAGAGCCGTTTTGCCGCAACACGTTCGACGGCGGGCAGTCTGGGGGCTGCCCACACGGAAGCGAGAACGCGAGAGCCGCCCCTGCGGCGGGGCAGAGCCGTTTTGCCGCAACACGTTCGACGGCGGGCAGTCTGGGGGCTGCCCACACGGAAGCGAGAACGCCAGGGCCGCAGTGACCGACTGCGAAAGGAGACTGCCCATGCTGCACCAGGTACAGCGGTGTCTGCCGGCGACGGGGAGGGTTGTCCTGGCCCTGGCGGCGACGATGGGCCTTGTCGCGGGCCTGGCGAGGGTGGCGGCGGCCGAGTACATCCCCCTGCCGGTCAAATGGTCGCAGGTCCCGCCCGACCGTTACGGCGGTGATTGGGCGAGCAGCGGCAGCCAGGTGGTCGCCGACGACTTCGTGTGCGGAGATCGTGCCCCGATTGCGGCCGTCCGGTGGTGGGGCAGTTACCTCGGCGAGATGGCGGCGCCCCGGCCCACCGGCCACGTCGGGCCCTTCGCGATCACCTTCTACTACTCGGCACCGGGTGCAACAGCCCCGCATCCCTTGAGCCTGCCGGGAACGGCGGTTGCGGCGTACCCGCAGATCACGGCCCAGGAGGAGGTTGTCGGCCGCGAGGAGAACGACGAGTTCGTCTACCGTTACGACGCCTATCTGCCGCAGGCCTTCGACCAGTGGCTCTACTCGCAGAACCCGAACAACGGGATTCAGGGCGAACTGTGGATGAGCGTCGTTAACCAGTTCGAGCCGGATTGGGGTTGGGAGGCGGCGGCCGTCAACCACCCGGTGGTTGATTATGCCGCCTACTGGCACCTGCCTCAAGGATGGCAGTCGTCGCAGAACACCGACATGGCGTTTGAGTTGATGGTGCCCGAACCGGCCACGCTGGCGCTGATGAGTCTCGGCGCAGCGGGCCTTGCCGCGGTGCGCCGTCGCCGGTCGAAGTAGGACGGGCGGTAGGGGAGAAGCCGCCGATAGGGTCGGGGTCTTCGCATCGGAGCGGGAACACGTGTGCTCGGGTCGGCCGCAGCGGCCGGCCAGCCAACAGGAGGTGGTTGTGATGAGAACCGCACGAACTATTGAATGCGTGGTCCTTGTACTGGTGGTGACGTCGCTGGCCGGGTCGCCGGCTCAGGCGACGGTCCTGACGTTCGACGCAAACCTGGGCTACGCTGCTGCGATCCCGCAAGACTATGGCGACCACGTCGTGGCCGCCACTATGGGCGATTACTCCTATGGCAGCGAAGGGGGCTGGACGCCCAATGTCCAGACGACCTACGCCACGGAAAACGTGAACACGACGGTGACTTACTGGGGTGACTCCCACAACGACCTCACGGGTGTTGCCAACAACGAGTATGCGGACACCTGGAGCGACACGGGCTTCAGCCTCGTGCTGACGGCCGATCCGGGTTACGAAGTGCTCCTCTACAGTTTTGACGTAGGCAACTGGGACTACATGGAACTGAGTGTCCCGATCAGCGTAACGGGCCTTGCAGGTCAAGTGCTGTACGACGAGAGGATCTACTTGCCGGACAGGACCGGGCCGCACGCAGCCGTCGATTTCTCCGGTCAGCCGCTTGTATCTCAGCGATTGACCATTCACGTCGATATCGGCCAACTCGAGCCTTCTGGCTGGTACCCGGCTGCTGCGGACTCTTTTGGCTTGGACAACATTGCGTTTGGCCAGGTGCCGGAACCGGCCACGCTGGCCCTGATGGGCCTCGGCGCCGCGGGCCTCCTCCTGCGGCGTCGCCGGTCGAAGTAGCGTCGAAGTAGCAGAGAGCCGTGCGGGAGCCCCCCCCCCGATGGGGGTCGGGGACCTTCCGATTGACGTAAGGTGCACGGGTCCGGCCCGCTGAGTCACGCGGGGATAGACGAAGCGGGCCGCCAGAAGTCGCCAGGGGGGGGAAACCGCCGGTGGAGGCGGATTCCCCCGGTGTCTTCCTGCGGCGTGGGGCCGCCATGAGGACAACAGTTCGGACGCAGGTAGGGCGGTCCGGGCTTTTGGGATGGAGCGGGACGATGGGATTCGGGCAGCAGAGGGGGACAACCGTGGCCGCGGGGTGTGGCCAAGGAGATGCAAGGAGGAAGGACCATGAGACACGCACGAACACTCGCACTTGGACTGGCCGTACTGATGGTGGCGTCGGCAGCACAGGCGGACTGGGACGAGGGAGACGGGCACAAGATGCACTTCCCACAGTTGCCCGATCCCGAAGGATGGGACGTGGCGTTCATCGACACGTCTGTGCAGCGCAAGTTCGAACTGGCCGACGACTTCCGCTGCACGTCCACGGGCCCGATCGAGGATATCCATTTCTGGATCTCGTTCCAGGGCGAGGACTGGAGCGGCATCCCCCAGGACGTGGGCCCGATCGGCGTGGGCATCTGGTCCAACATGCCCGCGGATCCGGCGGGGCCGGCCTTCAGCATGCCGAAAGACCTGCTGTGGAGCGACGTCTTCGGGCCGGGGGAGTTCAGTTTCCGCCTCGACGGGGAGGGGCCACAGGGCTTCTACAACCCCGAGAGCGGGCAATACGTGAAACCGGACCACAACTTGTACTATCAGATTAACATTACGAGAATCCCCGATCCGTACCCGCAGCGCGAGGGTGAGATTTACTGGCTCTCGCTCACGCTGGATATGGAGTTGGGGATGCCCGGATGGAAGACCTCCATCGAGCAGTGGGAGGACGACGCCGTGTGGCGGTCGCGCGACGCCGCCGGCGCGGATTGGCAGCCGCTGACCGACCCCGAGACCGGCGAGTCGCTCGA
>Ga0114922_10003694_pt1 | contig 14245 bp, 14 predicted proteins | sample AartaG_FD_100975 | JGI IMG/M metagenome (GOLD analysis project Ga0114922, IMG submission 100975) | Deep subsurface microbial communities from Aarhus Bay to uncover new lineages of life (NeLLi) - Aarhus_00045 metaG | ecosystem: Environmental > Aquatic > Marine > Oceanic > Sediment | place...
AAACACGCTGTAATCCGTCTGCCCGAAATGCCCAAAGTCATTTCTAAGAAAATTATTGTCGACTCCCAGGAAAAACACGGTTCCTGGACGAAGAATCCAACTGAAAAGGAAACTTCCATAGATCTGTTTATCGAAGTGATTGTAATCGACAATCCCCCTTACAGAAAGGGTTTTGCTGAGCTGGTAGGTCGTCCGCGTGCGGAGGACATTATAATTGTAAAGGATATCTCCTCCTCTGTCTTCAAAAAATGTCTGTTTGATGTACTGAAGATCCAGCCTGAGCCGTTTACTCGGCTTTAATCCTAAAATAAGGGCATAGGTGTTGTTGTACCCAAGAAAAGGATCATCGGGATCATAATAAATGCTTCCTCCCGTCTCAAAAACAATCACAGCCGTCAGCCATTTCAGAAACGTGAATTGTCCCTCCAATTCAAATGAATTTTTATTGAAATCGACACCGGAATAGCGCTCCATATCAGTCTGAAATCGCAGTCTAAGCTGACTGAACTCAGTAAATCGAAAATTGATGTCCCCTCTCAGCCACTCATCCTGAAGGAGGTTTTCTGAAAAGAAGAATCTTCGCCCTGCGTTCAGGTTGAACTGTATCTGGTTTAAATAATTTTTCTCGGGATAGATCGAGATAAAGGTAAAAGCTCCATAGGATTTATAATCCACCCGGTTAACATATCCGGAGGAGGCCTTAAAGTCGGGATGCATAGCCTGGCTGAAGATCCCCGCTCCCCAGTGTTTAGAATAATAGAAAAATTCTCCATAGAGGGCCGGGACAATATCGGTCTCTTCATCTGAGAGTTTTGTTTTTGAGGCCAAGGCCTGAAAATTAAAAAAGAATTTTTTATTGAACTTGAGCTGACCGTCGATCCCGGCCACTCGATTGTATGATCCGTTGATTTGTCGATCTGCCAGACAGAAACCGATGTATGACTCTTTGAGTACATCAGCCTTGATCCTGACTATATTGAAGAGTGCATTGTCAGTGTTAGCTGAGCTGCCGTTGCTGACATCCCATAGACTTTCCGTGGGACTCGTATCCAGTGCCGTTAGAACACCGTACGTAAACCGTCCGATTTTCCCAGTCAGCTTACCTCCCACAATCGGATCATTGATCCTGCGCGTGTAGACCATATTAATCTGAGGAAAACGGAAGATCTCCATCCCTTCAAGGAAAAACGGTCTTTTTTCCTCATAATAGAGGGCAAACCTCCGGTTGACATCGATTTGAGGAGCATCGGCTTCGATGTGGCTGAAGTCGGGATTAACGGTTAAATCCATTGTGGCATTGGATGTGATGCCCCACTTAAAGTTTATGCCGGGGTCAAAATTCAATTTCTCCCCTTTAACCTTAAGAGATGTGGCCACAGGCATCAGCTCAAAATTCTTGCCTTTCTCCACAGCCTCCGTGAGCACAATTTCGCCGCCCTGGGCCAACAGCCCTGGAATATCTCGAGAAAAAGTGGGCCATATGAGGATTTCTCCGCTTCGGGCAATACTCCGCCCAAGAACCACATTCCACACTTTTCTCTCCTCATCCGGAAAGCGGAGACTTTTAAAAGGAATCGCCAATTCGACTGTGTATCCGTCCTCATCGATCTTGCCACTTGAGGAAAAGGCAACGTCCCAACTGAAGTCCATGTTATCATTCCCACCTTCTTCCATTCGGATACAATCCATCTGGACACCAAGAGGATTAGCGAGAAAAGACAGAGCCCGTCGCTTTTCATTGAAGGTATCGAGAAAAACCACAACCCAGTCATCTTCCATACACTGGTCACGATTGGTGATCGAGGCTCTTATTTTATCTGGCTCGGAATCATAGCATTTTATGCCAACATACAGGTTTTCCCTGTCGTATCCCATATACATGACTGTTTTTTCTGTAGGCAGCCCACCTTCTTTAGGAGCCAGTTGAAAGAACTGTTCGAACTTAAGAGCTTCTTCCTCCCACTCTGAATTATTTAAAATCCCATCGATCTTCGGGGCTTTGGAGATCAGAGGTACAAGAAGAGGTTCTTCAGGCACAGAAAATCCCATAGAGGCTAGGACAAACATGGTTATTATTAGACAAAAGAAAAAATAAACGTTTTTATTCATAGCATCTGTCCATCATACAATCTTTTCATGTGTTTTTAGTTAATACGAAATGGGATTCGAGAAAGTTCTCTTTATAAAATAAATCATTGACAGTTTTACATAAATCCTATATTATTACTAATGTAAATATCATAAGGAGCTAAAAATGAAAAAGTATTCAGTTCCTCGGACTGCCCACTGCTCAGAGGGCTGCCAGAAAAAATCCTGAACAAGATGTAAAACTGTTTTTACGTTAATATTACCGATGATTTTTTTAAGCCTGTTCAGGTGATATCTGGACAGGCTTTCTATTTTCCGCTTGAATTCATCTCGGCCGAAAGGCGAAGGATCCGCTGGATGATATCCGTGCTGGAGTGGTGGGAAAGATAGGGAATGGTGACAACTTTCCCTCCAGCCTGTTCAACGTCTTTCCTGCCAACCACCTCTTTAGGCTTCCAATCTCCTCCTTTAACCAGAACATCTGGCAGAAGAGAGGAAATTATTTCCTTGGGCGTTTCTTCAGAAAATGGGACAATGTAATCGATATCTGTAATGGCCTCTAAGACTTCCATTCTTTCTTCAAGAGGAAATATTGGGCGGGACGGTCCCTTTATTGCCCTGATACTTGAATCATCGTTAACGGCCACAACAAGGATATCCCCAAATTTTTTCGCTTCGTGGAAGAGGTGGATATGGCCTCTGTGGAGGATGTCAAAACACCCGTTGGTAAAAACCACTTTTTTTTGACGGTCTTTTAAGCTTTGCCGAATAGAAACCAGGCTAAGGATGTCTTGAATTTTCTCCACGGCTCTAATCAAGATACCCGAGGTCCTTAAGCTGCTGTTTGATTTTTTCCATATCTTCCGGGATTAATTCTTTATTGACAGGAATTGACGCCAGAGGATGCTTTGCCTTGCCCCAATGGATCATATTCCAAACTCTTTCATGGAGATAGTAGAATAGAATTTTGGTGAGCCCCTCAACTCCAATAACTCCCAAAGAAAGGATAATTTCCCCCGTAAAGAGATAGACAACGATCCCCGTAGTCAAAGAGGCAACAATCCGCCAGCTGACGGTTTTCATCACAGTCCGGGAATGCGTATCAACCGTTGATCTATTTCCTGATCTAGCCATTTATTTCTCCAAATTAATCCTTTTCCCCTGTGTGCTTGATCCGGATACCGGAGGAAAATTCCCAGCTGTGATCCGGACGGAATATCCCCACATCATTTTTACGAGAGGAAATAAGAAAGGAGTAAAGGTTGCGGTGGTAATCAAAAGGATAACCATCCCTTTTATGTACGGCGACATCTAAATAGTATGTCCCGTTGATGAAATTAAGGCGATCGATCTTGAGAGTGACTTTTCCCTTACCAGAAATAGAAGTGGGTTCCAACTCCTCAAGAATTGTATTGGTCCCATAGCAGCAGATCCCCTGAGAATCAAAAATGCCTACCCCAAAAGCAAAATCCTTTATTTCGGAGTATGACTCTACATCCATCTCGATAACAAGACCTTCATCCGGAGAAAAGACATGTTTTTTTTTCCCATTAACAGTTTTGATAACCGTTTTGGTTATTTCGATTTCTCTCTTTCCCCATCGATTTTCCCGGCGATTCTCATCGTATTGTTCTTCCTTATCGACGACCTGCTTCCGCATTCGTTTCTCAAAGTCCTCTTCCTGCTTGCCGGCCACATCCTGGAGGTAGGCATCCACTACACGATTCGGCTCACCGATAGTCTGGATGACCCCGTCTTTCAGCCAGATCACCTTATCGCAGATTTTCCTGACAGTCGCTAGATCATGGCTGACAAAAAGTATGGTTTTTTTCCTCCTGCGGAATTCATCGATGCGATCCAGGCACTTGGGGACAAAGGCGGCATCCCCGACAGACAACACTTCATCCACCATAAGGACATCCGGATTAACGTTGATGGCAATCGAAAATCCCAAACGCATATACATTCCCGAAGAATATGTCTTGACAGGTGCTTCGATAAACTCTTCCAGTTCGGCAAACTGCACAATGTCATCAAATTTTTCATGGATCTCTTTTTTTGAGAGTCCCAGCATGATCCCATTGATGTAGATGTTTTCCCTGCCTGTAATCTCAGGGTGGAATCCTGCGCCCAGTTCGATAAGCGCAGACACTTTGCCGTTGACCTTGACGGTTCCAGAGGTCGGTTTCACAATTCCGGAAACTATTTTCAGGAGAGTGCTCTTGCCGGAGCCGTTTTCACCGATGGCCCCAAAAGCCGTCCCCTCTTCGACCGTAAAGCTCACATCATTTAGAGCCGTCACTGTTTCATCCGGTTTCATGCCTTTGAAGAGATCTCCCTTGATTAGAGCGCTCTTGAATGTCTTAAAACGATGGCGCGAAGAGTACTTCTGGTAGATACGTGAGACATTCTCTACAGCAATGGCCGCCACTTAAACCTCCTCCGGAAACGAGTCGCGAAGCTTATCAAAAATATAATAGCCGATAAAAAGAAAGGCCACTGAGACAAGAAACGTGACACCCAGTTTTTTCCAGCGGATCATTTCCCCAAAAAAAACACTGTTCTGATATCCCCGCATGATATGGGTCATGGGATTCAAATCCATCCAGAGCCTCAAGATTTTGGAATTCTGTATGGCCGGAAGTGAATCGGTGTAAATGATCGGCGTGGCAAAAAACCAGAATGTCAGCAAATTTGTCAGGATATCCTTGATGTCTCTAAAATGAACGGTTAAGGATGAGACAAGAAAGGAAAAGCCGAGAGAATACACAAACTGGACCAAAATCACAAGAGGGAGAAACAGCAAAAACAGCGTGTACTGTTTGCCAAGGATGGGGATAAAAATTAAAAGAATAGGGAGCCCAAATACAAAATGAACAAAATTGCTGATCACAACAACAACAGGGAGAATTTCTACTGGGAACAGGACTTTTTTTATCAGATTGCCCTGCACCATCAACACATTGGCCGATTCAATGGATGAGGCGGAAAACCACGTCCAGGGCAGGACACCGCAGAAAAGAAAAAGGGCGTATTTCCAGGGACTGCCTCCAAAAGCAGGATCTCTTGGCCCTATAATTAAACCAAAAACAATGGTGTAAATGACCATTAAAAGAAATGGATTAAAAAAAGACCAAAGAAAACCGAGCATTGTTCCCCTGTAACGGGCTTTGAGTTCACGGCTCACCAGGTTCTGGATGAGAACCCTGTATTTGTAAAGGCCTTTGAGATTATTGTAAAGACGACGCATGGAGTCTCCCTGAAAATATTTCTTGTGTTTCTAAAGAGTAATTTCCCTCCTCATCATAGAGGACGAGGTCGGGCTGTTGGTTCACATGCCGGGAAATAAAGTCACACTCAACCAGAAAAAGATTGGGCCTGTCTTTTGAACGCGCAGTGACAAACCGTCTAGATTTCATTTTTAAACCGCTCATTTTTACTGCTTCTGCCATGTCGTCAATTCTCTTTTCGGGAAAGACGAAATAGGCCCTCCCTTTTTTCTTCAGAAGGACTGAAGTCTGCTGCATTATATCAAAAATCGTACATTTTAACTCGTGTTTGGCGATAGATTTTTCTTTCGAGAGACTCAGATGGCCCTCATCTCTTTTGTGATAGGGAGGATTAGAAAAAATAACATCGTATTTTTTCTCCGGCCAAAATTGCAGAAAGTCCTGTTCTATGACCGTGATCCTATTTTCAAGATGGTTAAATGTGATGTTTTTCCTTGCCAGCTCTGCCAGAGATGCCTGGACTTCGACAGCCGTGATATGCTTAAAGGGCTTTATGCTGAGAAGAAGAGATATGATACCACTCCCTGTCCCAAACTCCAGCAGCTCATCATCCTTGGTCGTGTGAATAAAATCGGCAAGCAGGGGGGCATCCAATGCAAACCTATATCCTTTGCTTTTCTGGAAAACTTGGATGCGTCCGTGATAAAATGCATCAAGGGTTTCATCCCCGGCCATCATCCGATTCCTGTCCATTGTCTTTTAACCGTGTAAAAACTTGAATTCTGTCGGCATGGACCTCCGCATACCCTCCGCTTACTCCAAATGTCTGCTCTTTATTTGATATCCGGTAGGTGATGTCCCCGTCACCCAGAGTCACTAGGAGAGGAGAGTGTCCGGGAAGTATCCCCAAACAGCCATCCAAACCAGGCAGGCCCACTTCATGGACCTCTTCATCAACCAGGATTTGATCGGGAGTGATCACCTTAAGTTTTAGGGAATTTGGCATGCCATCGCTCATACGGACTTCAGCTCCTCGGCCCTGGCTAAAACTTCCTCAATCCCTCCTACCATATAAAAAGCCTGTTCGGGCTTGTCGTCATGTTGACCCTCAATGATCTCTTTAAATCCTTTGACGGTCTCCGCAATGGGCACATACTTGCCTTCGCGTCCCGTAAATTCTGAAGCCACATGAAACGGCTGTGAAAGGAACCGCTGTATCTTTCTCGCACGACCAACAATGAGCTTATCTTCTTCGGACAACTCCTCAATCCCTAAAATAGTGATGATGTCCTGCAAATCTTTGTATCTCTGGAGAATTTCCTTAACATCACGAGCCGTTTGATAGTGTTCGGCTCCAATAATCCTGGAATCCAGAATGCGAGAATAAGAGGTCAAGGCGTCCACAGCAGGATAGATGCCAATCTCAGTAAGAGCCCGGGAAAGGTTTGTGACCGCATCAAGATGAGCAAATGTTGTCGCTGGAGCTGGATCGGTAAAATCGTCAGCCGGCACATAAATAGCCTGAACCGAAGTGATGGAGCCCTTTTTTGTCGAAGTGATCCTTTCTTCCAGTTCACCCAGCTCCGTAGCCAAATTAGGCTGATACCCTACAGCTGAAGGCATGCGTCCAAGAAGCGCGGAGACTTCGGAGCCTGCCTGAACAAACCGGAAGATGTTGTCGATGAATAACAGGATATCCTGGTTCATCTCGTCACGAAAATATTCAGCAACCGACAGAGCTGTCAGGCCGACCCGGAGTCTTGCCCCTGGAGGCTCGGTCATCTGACCATAGACTAGTGCCGTTTTATTTATAACCCCTGATTCTTTCATCTCCAGCCAGAGATCGTTCCCTTCTCTTGTCCTCTCTCCAATTCCTGCAAATACTGAATAGCCTCCATGCTGCTGCGCAACATTGTTAATCAGCTCCATGATGATGACTGTTTTGCCCACGCCGGCACCACCAAAAAGACCGATTTTTCCTCCCTTGAGAAAGGGCTGCATCAAATCAATGACCTTAATCCCGGTCTCGAACATTTCAAGCTTCGTACTCTGCTCTTCCAGAGTTGGAGGTTCGCGATGAATCGGATATTTTTTCTCGGATTTAATGGGGCCCTGATGATCCACAGGTTCACCGATAACATTGATGACACGACCCAGCGTGGCTTCACCCACAGGAACCTGGATGGGCCCATCCAAATCCACCGCTTTCATCCCGCGAGCCAGGCCGTCTGTGGGATGCATGGCCACACAACGCACTTTATCCTCCCCAAGATGCAATTCGACTTCAACAATGATATCCACAACCTCGGAGGTTTTTTTGGCTTCCACATCAGGACTGACGCGAATCCCAAATTCCCTCTTTGTTTCATTGGTGAACTGCGTAGAGCCATCCTCAAAGTCTTCGTTTGTTATCCGCACGGCATTATAGATTTCCGGGAGGTCGGTATCTTTGAATTCGATGTCGACCACAGGGCCGATAACTTGGACAACCCTGCCGACATGTGGTGTGCGGATACTTTTATCTTTCTCTTTCTTTTGAGTTTTCATTGGACACTCCTTGATCCTATTTCTTCTCCAGAGCTTCAACAGCGGATATTATTTCCAGCAGCTCCTTAGTGATTGAGGCCTGCCTCATTTTATTCAAAATCAATCGCAATTCATCGATGAGTTCATCAGCGTTCCTTGTCGCATTATCCATGGCCATCATGCGTGCGGCCTGTTCGGCGGCTTGAGACTCATGGAAAAAGTGTTGGACTTGATCCTCGACATAACGAGAAAGAAACGTTTCAAGCAGATAGGGTGACCTGGGTTCCAGGTCAGGTACAGTGGGTCCTTTTTCAAGGATATCGGGAGGCTCAAGTGGGAGGAGCTTGGTAATTGTCAGCAGCGGAGCCAGAATCGACTTAAACTCATTATAGGCAACATAGACCGCATCTGTTTGATTCAAGACATACAGATGCATGAGATAGTGAGCCAACTCTTTCAAGTCCTCTTGTGTGAGTTTGTGAATTTGATCCGCATAGACACGGTTTTTTTTGAATGTTTGCTTTTCAAAAAATAAAACGGCCTTTTTCCCCATTAAGACCAACCGCACTTCAGAGAAAGCTGATTTGCCTTCTAAAAAATCAACGGTGCTTGAAAGCAGATTGGAATTAAAGGATCCACACATCCCCTTATCCGAAGTGATAACCAGACAGATGATTCTTTTTTCCTCTCTCTTTTGAAGCAGAGGGTGCAGTTCTGCGCCTATCCAGGTGCTCACATTGGCCATCAATCCTGAAAAATTGTGCCAGTACGGCCGGCCTTCAAGAACCGCTCTCTGGGCTGTCCGGAACTTGGCCGTAGCCACAGACTTCATGGCCTGAGTGATCTGCTGAGTGTTTTTAACACTCTTGATCCGTCTCCGAAGGTCAATGATTGCAGGCATATTATTTTTGTTCTTCTTTGAATTGCTGAGCGAAGGATGTAAAAACCTTGTTAATGGCCTCGTCTATGTCATCGTCAATAATCTTTTTGTCGGCAATTTTTTTAAGCAGTTCTTTGTGTTCATTGTCTAAGTGTTCAAACAATTTTTGTTCATATCCATGAACCTGCGAGACTTCAATCTCATCCAAAAATCCCCTGTTCCCTGCATATATGACAAGTATTTGTTTTTCGACCGGCAGTGGAGCGTACTGGTCCTGCTTGAGGATTTCCGTCAACCGCTCCCCCCTTTCCAATTGGGCCTCACTCGCCCGATCCAGCTCTGTGCCGAACTGGGCAAAAGTGACAAGTTCACGGTACTGGGCCAGATCGAGCCGGAGTTTTCCAGCGACCTGTTTCATAGCCTTGATCTGTGCGTGACCCCCGACACGAGACACTGAAATTCCAATATTGATGGCCGGCCGCACCCCTGCATTAAACAGCTCTGGTTCGAGATAAATCTGACCGTCCGTAATAGAAATCACATTAGTAGGAATATATCCTGAAACATCTCCGGCCTGTGTTTCGATGATGGGGAGCGCAGTCAGCGATCCGCCACCGTGTTCATCGCTGTATTTAGCCGCCCGCTCGAGAAGCCGGGAATGCAGATAAAAAACATCTCCCGGATACGCCTCTCTGCCCGGGGGCCGCCGAAGAAGAAGGGCGATCTCCCGATAGGCCGCAGCATGTTTAGAGAGATCATCGTAGACGACCAGAGCATGCTGTCCTTTGTCCCGGAAGTATTCACCGATGGCACACCCGCTGTAAGGAGCCAGGTACTGAAGTGGAGACGGATCACTGGCTGAGGCGCTGACCACAATCGTATAATCCATAGCCCCGTAGTCTTCGAGGACCTTGATGCTGTAGGCAACTGTCGAATTTTTTTGACCGATGGCCACATAGATGCAGACAACATCCTTCTCTTTTTGATTGATAATGGTGTCCAGAGCAATAGCTGTTTTTCCCGTCTGGCGATCGCCGATGATAAGTTCCCTCTGCCCTCTTCCTATGGGAATCATGGAATCAATGACCTTGATCCCAGTCTGCAGTGGTTCTTTGACCGGCATGCGGTCCACAACGCCGGGGGCCATTCGTTCGACAACCATAAAATTATCGCTCTGGATAGGGCCTTTTTCATCAAGGGGAACTCCAAGAGGGTTGACAACTCTCCCTATCATAGAAGGCCCGGAAGGCACCTGCATAATTTTATGAGTCCGCTTAACAATGTCTCCCTCTTTTATCAAGTGCGCTTCACCCAAGAGGACGGCACCCACGCTATCTTCCTCCAGGTTTAGGGCAAGCCCGAACACATCATGAGGAAATTCTATAAGCTCATTATACATAACACGATCGAGACCATAAATTTTGGCGATACCATCTCCCACAGAAGTGACGGTTCCGACCTCTTTAATGTCGATGTCCGACTCGAATCCCTCGATATGACGCTGGATAATCTTGCTAATCTCATCGGCCTTTATTTCCATTTTATGCTACCCTTCTAAAATTTTTTCTTGGAGTTTTGTCAATGCGCCCCTTAGGGAGGCATCATAGATGATATTTCCTTGTCGTATAGAGACGCCCCCGATAAGATCGGGATCGATTTTATATTTTAAAGACACCGGTCTCTTCTCTAGCCTCTCCAGCTTATCCGCAAGCACTTTTTTTTGTGTCTCGGAAAGAGAGATAACTGAAGAGATTTCAAAAGAAGATATGCCCAACTCGATATTCCACATATCAGGCAAATAATCTAAAATATAGAGGAGAAGCTCGAGACGGTCGCTCTCAATCAAAAGAAGTAAAAATCGATGGACCTTTGGATGAAGGTCTTTACTTCCCAGGATTTCTTCCCCAATGGCTTTCTTTCGTGAAGCGGGAAGAACGGATTTGAAGAAGATCTGCTGCAGTTTTTCTTGACCAGACAGAAATTTCTGGAAATCGAGCAACTGGCCTGAAATCACGCCAAATTCATCCTCTTCGGAGATGGCACTGATCAGACCCCGAGTGTATCGTCTGACAAGAATTCTATTTATCATAAATATCCTCAAGTTTATCGATGGACAGATCGATGAAAAGAGACTGTCTCTCCGGAGTCATTTTGGCTTTTATATTCGCTCTGGCAAGTCCGGCAGCTAATTCGGCAGTGTGGGCTTTTAGCTCGCGAACTTTTGTTTGGGTGAACAACTCAATCTCTTGACGGGCAAAATTTTTGATCCTCTCGGACTCATTCTCCGCTGTCTGGAGAATGGATTCCTTCCTTTTCTGTCCCTCTTCTTCGGCAGCCTTTCTGATTTCTTCGAGCTCTTTCTGCAGCTTCTCAAGGCGATCCAGAGAGTCCCTGTACTTCTTTTCGGTCTCCAGCCGCTCCACCTTCACTTCTTTAATTGTCGTGTCAATATCCTGTCGCCTGCGCTCCAGAAAACTCAAAAGAGGTTTGCGGAGGAAAAAACCCAATCCTCCAAAGAGAACCAAAAAATTCAACACTTTTCCCAAATAGCCAACAAGTGGAGACGCATGTGATTCCTCTTCAACCGCCGAAAAAAAGAGGAAAAAAGGAAGCAGCAACAGGATGAAAAGGACTTTGTTCTCCGTGTTCATCAGTGCAGCAGCCTTTTTTCGATATTTTTTGCGAGGACCTCACTTTTTGCTTCCATTTCTTTGGAAAGGATCTTCATCTGTTCTTCCAGGTCCGCTTTACCTTTCTCCACCATTTTCTTAGACTCTTTGGAGACTTCTGCGATCATCTCCTCTCTCTTTTCTTGTGCATCTATCTCAAGTTTATTTCGGGAAGTCGAAGCATCCATGCGGGCTTTTTTCATCTGTTCTTCGATCTCGGAAAGAGTGTGTTCATAGTCCTCTTGGGATTTTTCTGCCGCCAATTTATTTTGATTGATGAGAGCCTCTCTTTCTGCCCTCACTTTCTGCAGAGGATTGAAAAATATTTTCTTGAGTACAAAAAGCAGAATCCAGACGATGGCAAAGATGACAAATAAGCTGATATCCAAATCCAACATTTTTTTTTAGAAATAGTCTAGTAAACGAGTCAAAAATTTAACATTTTTACGCGTAAAAAGCAAGCACCGTCCCTTAGGAAATCTAGCAAATCAATTAGAAATCACGGTTTTGGAGATGCTTCCATCCTTTGAGTCAAAGCCCATCAGGAAACAGTTTTTTGACTTCGCCTACCAGAAAAAGAGATCCGGCAATAACTACAGTTTTCTGCTCTTTTGCTTCATGGACAGCCCGCCGGACAGCCTTAAATACATCCGATTCCAGGACAATTTTATCCTTGTATTTCAGGGTTCTCTTTTGAATTTTTTCGGGGGAAGCGGCACGGAAATAGGGAAATCGTGTCAGGATCACTCTTTCTGCAAGAGGAAAAAGTACATCCGCTAATTGTTCGATTTTTTTATCCCGCATCAGCGCAAAGACTAGAATGACCGGCATGGAGACCGATTCCTGGATATATGTCTTTAAGGCCTGAGCTCCCTCCTCGTTATGAGCCCCGTCAAGAAGAACAGGAGGATTCTCTGAAAAAAGCTCCAGACGCCCCTCCCATCTGGCCGTCTCAACACCGTGAAGAATATGGTTTTTCTTCAGGTTTTTCCAAATGCGGCTGAGGTGTTCTGCAGCAACTATGGCAATGGCCGCGTTTTTTCCCTGATGGTGGCCTAATAAACCCGGAGAAAAAGAGTACACGTCCTTTGAAGTCCGCAAAAAAAATTCTCTGCTCTGGCTCCCATGGCTGAAATGGAAACTGTCCTCTTTATTAAAAACTTGGAAAAACGACGATCCAAGTTCTTTGGCCCTCTTTTTGAGAACAGCTAAAGCTTCCGGATCTTCCGCACCACAGACGACGGGAACATCCGGCCTCATGATGCCGGATTTTTCCAGGGCGATCTGACCGGGAGTTTCTCCGAGGGCTTTTTGATGCTCGGGAGAAATAGTGCAAATCACAGACATAAGAGGCAAAACGACATTTGTGGCATCAAACCTCCCGCCCATCCCCACTTCCAGCACGGCGATATCCACCTTTTCTCTCTTGAAGCTCAAAAATGCCAAGCAGCTCAATATTTCAAAATATGTGGGGTGGTGCAGAAGTTTTTTGGCAAGAATAAGAGCTTCGATTTTCTCTTTCAGAAACGTCAATCTATGGCTGAAAGCCTTTTTGGTGATGAGTGTATCCCCTATGCGGATCCGCTCCCTCACACTCACGAGATGAGGTGAAGTAAAAAGACCAACACGAAATCCGTGCAGGGACAATATGCGTGTGATCATGGCGCAAACAGATCCTTTTCCGTTTGTCCCAGCCACAAGGATTGAAGGGTATTGAAAATGAGGGAAATAAAGCGCTTCGAGGACGGTTCTGACATTGTCCAGGCCGAATTTAACTCCAAGCTTCTGGACGTCTTCCAGATAATTCGAACACTCTTGAAAATTCATTGAGGGCGGTTCATGAACAGACGGAGGGCACGGGCGAGCCAGCTCCGGAGATGAGGCCTTTCGACGATCGTGTCCAGCATGCCATGTTCGAGAAGAAACTCAGATCTCTGGAAGCCTTTGGGAAGTTTCTCTTTGATAGTCTGTTCGATGACTCTCGGACCGGCAAAACCAATGAGGGCTTTTGGTTCGGCGATGTTGATATCCCCCAACATTGCATAGCTGGCAGTGACTCCACCCGTGGTGGGATCTGTAAGCACAGAGATGTAGGGGATCCCCGCCTCTTCAAGACGGGCGATGGCCGCGCTTGTTTTCATAAGCTGCATGAGCGAGAAAGTCCCCTCCTGCATCCGTGCCCCTCCTGAACAGGACACAACTATAACCGGCATTTTTTCTAAAAGGCCTTTTTCCAGAGCTCGTGTGATTTTTTCACCGACAACCGAGCCCATACTGCCACCCATAAAAGCAAAACTCATACTGCAGACAACAGCGCGAATCCCCTCTATGGTTCCCACCGCATTCAAAACGGCATCGGGGAAATTAGTCTTCTTTTGGTTTTCGCTCAAGCGGTCGGCATACTTTTTGGAATCGACAAACTCAAGAGGGTCCTTGGGATAGAGGTTTTGATCAAATAGCTCATATTGCCCATCATCAAAAAGCATCTGAAGCCGCTGCTCTGCCGAAATCCTGAAATGAAAATGGCATTCTGGACAAACAAACGAATTATCAAGAATGTCCTGTTTGTAAAGAATGCGCTGGCAGTTATTGCATCGTGTCCACAGATTCTTCATAATCGTCCTTTATTTCTTGCCTTTATCCGGGAAACTGCCTGCCAGGTCAGAAAGTGTTTTAATAATGTCCTCGGGATCCGGCAGCTCTTCCTCTATGGGCACTTCGTCAAAAATGATGTCGAAAACAGCATTCAGTAGAGTTTCATCATTATAAGGTTTTTCAAAATACTCTGCGACTCCAAGAGACTTTTTCGCTTCATTCCTGTACTGGGAGCCTTTGTAGAGAGCCGTAACAAT
>Ga0114922_10003695_pt1 | contig 14244 bp, 14 predicted proteins | sample AartaG_FD_100975 | JGI IMG/M metagenome (GOLD analysis project Ga0114922, IMG submission 100975) | Deep subsurface microbial communities from Aarhus Bay to uncover new lineages of life (NeLLi) - Aarhus_00045 metaG | ecosystem: Environmental > Aquatic > Marine > Oceanic > Sediment | place...
ACCAGCCGGTTGCCCACTACCCAGTACTGTGGCTCGGTACCCTGGATCAAGCCCCTGAACTCTATCTTGATGCCCGTATCGCCATCTGGTGACTCGACGGCAGTCTCGTCGGGTCCCCAGTCCCAGCCCTCGCGGGCTGGCTCTACATCAGATGGCACGCAGACGACCTCCAACTGCAGCACGTCCAAATCGTCCAAGCTCCCCTTGACGACAGCATAGCCACCATCTACCAACAGGTCAGCGGCCCCACCGGGACCGGTGTCGCGGGCCGCAATGCCCCCGACGAGCCAGCTCCCAGATCCCGCGTCCTTGACCCACCCGCTTACCTTTACGTCGGGACGTCGAACAGCGCTGGACTCTCCGTTGGCCAGGACAGCGCACGGGAAGGTCGTGATGCCCCAGAGCAACGATGTAGCGGCTACCAAAGAGACAACCTTGTAAGACCGCGATCGGCCTCGACTGTTCATAGCTTCTCTCCGATGCATTCGGGATGCAGCTACCGGACCAGCTTCTGCGGAGCGTCTCGCCTGGCGTAGCCAGACGATGGCTGCGCAGCGCCCCCCGTCATAGCAGGGCGAGCGGGCAGCGGCACTTGGGGTGCCCTTGGCACGAGTTCCAGCGGTGGGTCTGGCATATCGGCTGCCTCACCAGTCGCTTGCTCTGCCGTGAGCGACGGCGTCAGCCTCGGCTCCTCCGACCGAGCCTCACTCGGCTCTGGCGTCAGTGTCGGGGTCAGTGCAGCTTGCACCACGATTGTGCGCGCGAGCACGCTGCCATCCGGAAGCAGCAAACCTTCCACTTCAGCGCGGCTGCCGACGGCAGCATTGCCGACCACTTGCGTCTGATCGTCCAAACGGACAGTCACTCCCTCCACGGTCCACTGCACAGCGCCCAGGCTCTGGATCGTGCCTTCAAACTGGACCACTTCGCTGGGAAGCTGGACGTGGATCTGCACTGCAACCAACGAACCATCCCCACGACGCAGCGCATTCACCTCAGCCAGAAGGCCAATCTGAGGTGCGTTCTCAATGGCAGTATCTGTGGTGATGATCAGCGTGTGTCCGCCAACCACCCATTCGGTCGCTCCGAAGCGCTCAACCAGGCCTTGGAACTCGAATGGTTGCTCCGTCGCTTGCGCGACGGGTTCTACGGTGATCTCCAGCGCGAGCAAGCCTCCATCGTCAGTGCGTACCGCAACCACACTGGCCATCGCGCCGATCACCGGTGGCACGTCCTGCGGGCCTATCTTGGTATTGGAATCGAGGCGCACTGCTTGGCCATCCACGGTCCAGACGCCCGGTTCCATCGCCTCAATCCTGCCCCCAAACCTGACCTTGACGGGCCGCGGCGGAACGGGCGTCAGCGTGATAGTCGGCGTAGGCGTAGCTGTGGGCACCTCTGTCTCTGTTGGAAGCGGCGTCTCTGTAGGTGAAGGTGTCTGCGACGGGACAGGCTGCTGCTGGACCACCGAAGTGGGTGGCAGCTTGGTGTTCGTTGCAGTCAGGGTCACAGTCGGTGTCGGAGGTGGCGGAGTGTCCGTTGGCGTGGGGAGCAGGGCGTCATCCCCCGCATCCGGCTCGATCCGCAATGCGAGTAGAGTGCCATCGCTTAGAGATCGCACGTGCACCCGCACTTCTGTGTCCAGGTCGACATCTCCGATCAGCACCGTCTTGTCAGAAAGCTCTACCGGCACGCCGCCAATCGTCCAGCGATCGTCGTCGACCTCCTCCACCGCGCCCCGGAAGGAGACTTCCGCCACCCGCCGGATACTGGCGATGGCCTTTGCCTCCTCACGCCGACGCTCCTCCAGCTGCTGAATGACCTGCGCCCTCAGTTGCTGATCGAAGGCCAATAGCAGCCGAACCTCTTCGGAAATGCGCTTGACCGGGTACAGTGCGTCGCCAGGAAGGCTGCTGGCCGCGACGGCCGCGGCGCCGCCGCCCAGCACAATCACGAGCAGCAGCGAAGCCAGCACAGTTGCAGCCACGCCTCGCTGCATCAGCGGCTGCAGACTCAACCACGACGGCAGGCGGAATCTCGGTTCGCTTTCCGACCGGCCGCGCCCCAGGCGCGCCGCCTCCCGCAGAACGCGGCGCCTACCAGCCTGCAGCGTCGCGGGGGCCGGCTGCTGACGCAGACTCTGGAGCCCAAGCGCCAACGAGAGCAGTGGCTCGAGCTCTTCCCTGTAGCCCGGATACTGCGTTAGGCAGTCCTCGAGAGACGCTCCGGTGCTCAGCTCACGGACGCATGCATTGAGTGCGTCCTCAAGGCTTCTGACTTGGTTGTTGGAGGCTGAACCGACTTTCATAGCCTTTGCTCACCAATCAGACGGCGCAACGCAGCCAGTCCGCGAAACTGGAGTGACTTGATCGCCCCCTCCGACTTCCCCACCAGGACCGCCACTTCTGCATTGCTCATCCCTTCCAGGAACTTGAGCGTGATCACTAGGCTCTGTTCGTCCGTCAGCAGGCCTATCGCCTGGCGCAGCTTCTGCCCGGCTAGCGACCTTTCCGCTTCTTCGTCTGGATGCTCGTCGGACTCGATGCTCCAGTCGTCGAGCTCGACCTGTTTGTCTTGCCGGCCACTGCGAAAATAGTCTACAACCAGGTTGTGCGCGATGCGGTAGAGCCAGCCTGAGAATGAAGTCCGCCAGGCCTTGGAAGTGCGAATCGCTTCCAGCATCCGCACAAAGACCGTCGCCGTGAGATCCTCGGCCACGTTCGCGTTGCCAAGCCGGTGGTAGAGATAGTTGTAGATTCGCTGGGAGTAGCGGTCATAGACCTCGGCGATGGCCGCCTGGTCGTATGACTTTACCCTTTCCAGCAGTACCGATTCCTCGACCGGCTGCATCGAAAGGCCGCTCTCCTCTCATGATGACGTAGTCAAACAAACGGAAGATACGGCGCGCTCGGAAGAAACGATCACTCGCTGGCGCTGCGCGCACCTAGTATACGGCGAACTGCGTTGTTTCGTCAAGTGATGCCCGCGTGGGCCCAATTGCCCTGGAGACGGTCCGACCGCCCACTTTGCAGCGCGCTGCGGATATGCTATTATCTCTCCAGCGGATAGCTTCTGCCGCTACACCCCACTGACTGCCACTGGTTGGCGCGTCCAGGAATCAGCGCTTTCCGTGTAACGACGAATCTGGAGGTTATCGTGGACTATACTGGAATCCTAAAGCGAGCGTGGCACATCACCTTTCGCAATAGAGCACTGTGGCTCTTCGGTTTCCTGTTCTCTCTCTTCAGCAGCGGCGGAGGGTCTAGCACCGGACAGGGTATGCGCTATACTTTCGACAGCGGTGACCGAGTGCTGTTGCTGCCCGGTTGGGCCCTTCTCGTCCTGCTCCTCTGCCTTGGCCTCCTCTTCCTGATCCTGGGCGTAGTGCTGCGGTATTCCAGCCGAGGCGCCTTGATTGGCATGGTTCGCGAGGCAGATCAGACAGGACAGACCAGTGCCCAGAGCGGTTGGCGGATCGGTTGGTCTCGATTCCTGCCCCTGCTCGGCATCGATCTGGTCATGGCCATCCCAGCAGTTCTCGTGACGCTTCTGCTCCTGGCCGTTGGCTTATCCCCTCTTGTGCTCCTGGTGGCGGACAACCGTGGCCTGAGCATCCTCGGCATCGCAGCGACAGCGCTCATGATGCTTCTGGTGATCGGATTGCTTGCCGCTATGGGGTTGGTTTTATCGATCGTCGGTGAGCTGGCCCATCGCCAGTGTGTCCTGGACGGCAAGGGCGTGCTCGAAAGCATCCGAGATGGCTACCGGGTCGGGCGTCAGAATCTGCCGCACACGGGACTGATGTGGGTTCTGCTCTTGGTACTCAGCCTGGCCTATGGTGCGGTCATGGTGCCTACTGCCGCGGTCATCTTTGGGCTGGCCGCAGCTCCGGCCGCAGCCATCTACGCCGCCACGGAGAGCGTCTGGGGCAGCCTACTGTTGGGCTTCCTGTTGGCCATTCCTGGCATGCTCGCCTTTGCGTTTCTCAACGGGATCGCTGAGGCATTCAAGTCGGCCGCCTGGACTCTGGCCTACGAACAGATGTAGCTCTGAAGGACAGGACCCCGGCCTGACTGGGCGAGGCCGGGTTCCCTTATCTCAACGAGCGCCTTGAGCAATCGCTCAGCTCATGGTTCCGAGGCGGTCACAAACTGCAGTGCGATCTTCGCACAGTCCACCATGTCGGCCACCGCGATATGTTCGGCGGTACCGTGCACCTCAGCCATCCCCGTACTGAGATTGACCACCCGTATACCATGCGCATTGTAGATGTTCGCGTCGCTGCCGCCCCCGCTAGGTACGAGGGTCGGCTCCACGCCACAGGCACGGCACGCACCGGCGAGGCTGCTTACCACCGGGTCCTCCTCGGTAAGCTTGTAGCCAATGTATGCCGTAGCGACCTCCGTGTCAACCGTTGCCCCGTACCGCTGCGCAGCTTTCTCGAGCGCCGCGACCATCCGCACAGTCTGCGCGTCGAGCTTCTCGGCGTCATGGCTGCGCGCCTCGCCCTTCAGCTCAACACGGTCCGGGACAATGTTCCTCGCCCTTCCACCTTCGATTTGCCCAAAGTTGGCGGTGGTCTCTTCGTCAATTCGGCCGAGCGGCATGTGCATCAGGGCATCGGCCGCCACCAACAACGCGTTGACCCCCTTTTCGGGCTCCACTCCGGCATGCGCTGCCTTGCCGTGCACGACCACCGTGATCATGTTGCCTGAGGGAGCGGCGACCACGATGGTGCCTGGATCGGCGCCAGCGTCGAAGGAGATGCCCTTCTGGGACCGCAGGCCAGACTTGTCCAAGTGTTGGGCCCCGAGCAGGCCAACTTCCTCCTGGACTGTGATGACCACCTCCAGCGGTGGATGCGGGACGTTGTGCTCGATCACAGTCTCCAGCAGCTCAAGGATCACGGCGATGCCGGACTTGTCATCGGAGCCCAGGATGGAGGTGCCGTCACTGTAGACCACACCATCCCTCACCACAGGCTGGATGCCCCGCCCTGGCATGACCGTATCCATGTGTGCCGCCAACATGAGCGGCGCGCCTTCGCCCTGCAGCCTGGCGACGACGTTGTTCACCGCATCCCGTCCGACCTCAAGGCCGAGGTTGGCGAGTCGCGCCTCGAGCTCCTCCGCCATGGCCTGTTCATCTCCAGACGGACTATCGATGCGCACTAGGTCCAAGAATGTCTCCAGCAGACGCGCTTCGCAGATCACCAGTCCCTCCCGTTCTAATGCGAGTTGGGCATAGTTTACTGCAGCAGACCAGATAAGCCAACCCGTCCACCGGATCGGGGGCCTGTCCGCTCCGCAATCCCGCGCCCTAACTTGCCCTTTGGACTGCTTTGACTATAATGGGTGCGCGGTACGCCCGGAGAGGTCGCATAGTCCGGTTTAGTGCGCGCGACTCGAAATCGCGTGGGCAGCAATGTCCCGTGGGTTCGAATCCCACCCTCTCCGCCTGGATTCTGACGCGTCGCTCGAGGGAGAGCGCTCGCGGGCCGAACGTTTCGCCCACCCGCACCTGCGAAGCGTCTCGCCGAGCGATGCGAGGCGATGGCTGCGACCGGAGGAAGTCCTGCGTACTCTGCAGGGCGTAGCGTCCCCCGTCGTGGCGCCGTCCGTCGCAGGCTACGGAGATGCTGCGCGAGGGCGAAGGGTCGCAGTGCGTCGGGAGCCCGTACTGCAGAGTCGACCACAGAAGGAAGGTGGACCCCACATGACCACACCCCAAGCTCCAAAGGGAGAAGAGAGGCCAGTCCACTCTATCGGGGGCACCGCGATTGGTGGCGCTCCCGTTTCCTACATTATCGCTTGGGCCGCGGTGCTGGTCGTGTTGTCCTTCGTGCCCATGCCTGTGTCTGCCGTGCTGGGAATCGGCGGCACGTTTCCCATGAGCCAGGCCGCCTATGCGCTGGTGGGCTTCGTGCTGGGACCGACCGGTGGCGGCCTGGCGGCGGGCATTGGTCGCCTGATCGGCGTCTTCACCGCGCCGCACACGGCGACGGCGGGTCTGCCTTCGGTGCTCTCCGCTGTGGCCTGGGCGGCAGCTGGCGGGGTCCTGGTCCAGAAGAGAGGGCGCTCGTGGCTGGCGGCTTGGGGGTTTTTCTTGCTGGCCTATGTCGCCTTTATTGGGCGGGCAGTGACCAGGGACGTCGACCTCAGCCTTGGTTTACAGACAACCCTGACCAATCTCTCCGGTTTGATTCTGTGGCTCTTGCCCACGCGCCTCCTCGCCAGGGACTGGATCGCCTCGAGGTCGCCGGCAAGGCTCGCCGCGGGGCTGGCGCTGGGCTCGTGGATTGTCAACACGCTCGGCCACACCTTTGGTAGCACCCTGTCCTTCTTCATCAACCCGTGGCCTGCCAATGTCTGGCGCATTCTCATCCCCATCATCCCAGCCGAGCAGCTGTTCCGCGCCATCGTGGCCACGGTGATCGGCGTCGGTGTGATCACCGGGTTGCGCGCCATCGGGCTGGTAAAGCCAGAGAAGGCCGGCTACTAGCTTCGGCTCCTTCAGCCAGCGGCCAGCGGATCTGCCGGAGGCACACTCAGGCAGCAACACGCGATCCTTGTTCGCGCCGTGCAGTCACCCACGTGCGGCACGTGCGGACAACCTTCCCCGCCTTCTGGTGCAACGAGACCCTGGATGTGCACCGAGATGAGCAACGAGCCAACTGTCCTAATAGAGGACCTCTCCTACCAATACCCGCGGTCTCCACGGCTCGTTTTGCGCGACATCAACTTGCGCGTGCAGAGGGGCGAGTTCTTGGGCATCATTGGGCCTACCGGCGCGGGGAAGACTACCCTGTGCCTGGCTCTCAATGGCATCGTGCCCCAGTTTCACGGTGGCAGGTTCTTTGGCCACGTGACGGTTGCCGGCTTCGACACGGTGGACAACGCCATCCATCGGCTGGCGCAGCACGTCGCTTTGGTGCTGCAGGATCCCGAAACGCAGCTCGTTGCCAATTCGGTCGTGGACGAGATCGCGTTTGGCCTGGAGAACATCAGGCTCCCCCGCGCGGAGATCCGCCAGCGTATTGGTTGGGCCCTGCAGGCGGTGCGGCTGGCGGGACTGGAAGAGAAGCATCCCACCGAGCTGTCGGGGGGCGAAAAACAGCGACTGGCCATTGCTGCGGCCTTGGCGATGCGGCCCAAGGTGCTAGTCCTGGACGAGCCAACTTCCCAGCTCGACCCGGTGGGCAGAGAGCAGGTCTTTGCGACAATACTGGGACTCAACACGCGTCTTGGTGTCACGGTGATCCTGGTGAGCCATGCCAGCGAAGAGCTGGCCGAGTGCGCCGATCGCGTGGCCCTCCTGTCTCACGGCGAGCTGATCGATCTGGATACTCCGGACCGCATCTTTGCACGAGAGGACCTATACACCGAATACCGTGTCCGTCCCCCGCAGGTCACACAGTTCTTCCTGCAGTTGCAGAAGGCCGGTGTGCAGCCCCCCACCATCCCCGTGACCATGGACCAAGCCGTCCAGGCCTACGAGAATGTCCGAGCCGACCTTGACCTCGTCGAGGCCCCGGATACGCCCGCCGCGTCTCAGCCAGCCAAGGCTCCCCCGCTGTTGTCAGCCCGCGATGTCGAGCACACGTACCCAGACGGGACCAGGGCGTTGTGCGGTGTGTCCTTGGACGTGCGCGAAGGTGAATACTTGGTCATCGTAGGACAGAACGGGGCAGGAAAGACCACACTGGCGAAGCATTTTCTGCACCTGCTAGAGCCCACGGCAGGCGAGGTTCACCTTGCCGGTCGTGATGTGACCGACCTTCCGGTGAGTGAACTGGCTAGGCGCGTCGGTTTTGTCGCACAGAACCCAGACCACCAGATCTTTTGCACGAGCGTCGAAGCCGAGGTTGGCTTTGCGCTGCGGAACGTGGGCATGGCAAGAGCCGAGCTGGGTGAGCGAGTGGAGGACAGCCTGCGCGCAATGGGGCTTGCGGAGGACCGCGCATCGCACCCGCTATCGCTGCCCAAGGGAGATCGCGCGGGTGGTGATTGCCGCAATCCTGGCGATGCAACCAGACATCCTGATCTTTGATGAGCCCACTACCGGGCAGGACTATGTCGGAGCCAAGCGCATCCTCGACGTCAGCCGCCGCTTGCACCAGGCTGGCAAGACCGTGATCGTGATCACCCATCATCTCTACTTGATGCCTGGCTACGCCGATCGCGTCGTCCTGATGGGCAAGGGTGAGATTCTCCTGGATGCACCTATCCGCATAGCCTTCCATCAGAACGCGCTGCTCCAGCGCACATACCTACATCCCCCACAGATCGTGCGGTTTGCGCAGCACATCGCGTCTCGCGAAGGACAGCATCTGGCCATCTTGACTCCGGAAGAGCTCCTTGGGCGCATGACCGTACGGAGGGACAACCGATGACCTGGCGCACGATCGGGTCCATTCGCGAGTCCCCCTTCCGACGGTTGGACTTTCGCGTCAAGCTGGCCATCCTGGTGGTCGCCACCGTCCTGGCTTTCCTCTGGGAGAATCCCACCCTCATGGCCGTCTTAGCCCTGTCGCTTCTCATATGCAGCCTCGTTGCGGGAATCCCACCCTCGTACCTCGCCCGCCTTTTCCGCCTGACGCTACCTTTCTACGCCATAGTATTGCTCACCCACGGCTTCTGGAACACCAGCGTTGGGCGAACTGCGCTGTGGACGGCGCCGCGGTCCTGGCCGCTTGTCGGAGGAAGCCTTCAATTGACCTCTGAGGGCCTGGCGTACGGCGCCATGGTCATCCTGCGCACGCTTTCGCTGATCCTAGCCATTCCCGTCGTTATCTTTACTACGGACCTGAACGCCTTGATCGTGGGATTGGTGCAGATGCGCATCCCCTACCGCGTAGCGTTTGTGCTGTCGGCGACGTTGCGTTTTGTGCCTCTGCTCCTGGAGGAGATCAACAGCATCACCGAAGCGCAGCGGCTTCGTGGCCTGGCGATGGAGAAGATGAGCCTCAGCCAGCGGCTGCAGGTATACTCGCGCATCGCCGTACCCCTGATATTGGGTGCCATGACCAAGTCGCAGCAGATCGAGCTGGTGCTGGCTTCGAGAGCCTTCTCGGGGAGCCCGGACCGCACATACTTGCATGAGCTTACCCTGAATCCTGTGGATTATGTCGTGCTCGCGGTGTGCGCGCTGATACTTGTGGCGGCGCTTTGGCTGCGCGTGACCGCCGGTCTGGGGACATTCTCCTAGCCGACCCAGCGGCAGCGAGCGTCGCCGCTGGCGCGTGGCCGTATGAGGCAGTGCCGCAGGCAAGACCTCGCCGTCCTGGGCAATCGTGCCGTTCAGATCCAGCACGAGGTGCTCCAGATGAAGCTTGGCCACCACACGGACCGGCAGCTCGATCTAGCAGCCCCCTCATATGCAGAGAGACCAGGACTCTGGGAAGGCCTGGTCTCTCACCCCTGCTAGCCCACTCTCGTCAGAGCGTTGTGTCGAACAGACCCCCGATCAAGTAGGTGATCACCGTGGCAAAGATGCCTATCGCGACCATCTCCAGCCCGCTCCGGAGCCAGGACAGCCCTGTGAAGAGCGTTTTGACTACGCCTACGACGAATAGCACGGCGATGCTGACGCCTACCGACACCAGGGTTGCCCGCGAGCCACTGAAGAACAGGTATCCGAGGAGGGGAATGAGCGCACCAACGACGAACGCACCGCCGGACTGCAGCCCCGCAAGCCAGGCGTTGGGGAAGCTTTCCGGCATCAAACCCAGCTCGTCGCGCACCATACTCTCCAGCATCAGCTCGCGATCCTGGGCAACCCTCTCCACCAATTGCGCAGCTTCGGCTTCACTGTACCCTTTCAGCTGGTAGAGCGTGCGCAGTTCGGCCATCTCCTCCTCGGGCTCCTGCTCCAGCTCCTCGCGCTCCCGCTCCACCTGAGCCTCGTACACCTCGCGTTGAGACTTGGTGGAGATGTAGGCACCGGCAGCCATGGAAATGGCCCCCGACAGCAGCCCGGCAATGCCGGCCAGGAGGACCACGCTCCGCCCCACGGCAGCACCTGCCACTCCGGACACCAGGCTAAGCGTAGAAACCAGGCCATCGTTTACCCCAAACACAAGCTCACGCATGGCTCCGCCACCCTTGACGTGCCACGTCTCGCGGTCCAGAATGGCCTCCAAGCCCTGCGGCTCGGCGCGTGTCATTGCCCGCAGGTCAGCGGCATGCTGCTGCTCATCCGCTTGGATCTCCGCTGCCAGCCGCGCGCTCGCGTCATCGACCAGGTCGATGTCATATCCGACCACGGCCTGGCGCTCGACAGCTTCCAGTTGCGCAAACACCTGGCGCTGACCGGCGAAGCGCGACAGCCAGCCCAGCCAGCGTGCTTTCCAGAGTGAGGGCGGCGAAGGCAGCTCGCCACCGAGCGCACGGATCCGCTCCGCCCAGCGCGCGGCGTGGCGGGCTTCGGTTTCACTCATCTCATCAAGGAGGTGCCTGGTTGCCTCATCGTCCGCTTCCCGGGACAGCCGCTCATAGACCGTGGCTGCTTCCATCTCATCGCGCCAGTAGCCCTGCAGCTTTCGTATTTCCTTTGGCTCGGTCTCCATCGCCACCTTCCATAATGGACCTGACAAGAGGCCCAAGGCTCGACGCTTGGGCCAGCAGTTGCTCAGAAAACCAACTCCGCGCCGGCAGGACAGGGCGTGACCCGCGCTCCGAACGCGTTTGTCAGCGCAGCCAGGGCACGATCGCCCGTGCAGTGGTTGGGGTACAGACGGACAGCACCATACTCCCGCAAGACGTCTACGATGCGCTGCAGCTGCGAATCGCTCAGGTCCCTCAGGTGCAGCCCCCCCACAACTCCGTGAATCGGCTCATCGTAGGAGGAGCGTACCTTGAGCAGAGTGTTCAGCAGACCAGCGTGGCAACAGCCACACACCACGACCAGGCCTTGTGCAGCTCTGACCACGAGCGACACGTCGTCCCGATACGGATCCGGCGTCCAGCCAACCTCTCCACGCACAAAATGATGTTTGCTGCGGCCCTCGAGCTCAGGACGCTCGGTGATCTCTCCAGTGGTGTACACGTCAGGCAGGACCTGCTGCGGATCGGCGCTCAGGTGAAGTTGCGCACTGCGCTCCAGCGCCTCAAGGCTGACGGGCAGCCCTCTGCTTCGCATCGCCCCCAGACGCAGCCATCGCCTCGCTAGGCTCGGCAAGACGCTACGCAGCGAGAAGCGCTCGCGCAGAATGTCCGCATGAGCATACAGGGGAATCCGGCCCGTCCGGTTCAGCAGGGCGACCACACCGCCGGTATGGTCATCATGGGCATGGCTCAGGACGAGGGCGTCGATGCTTGGCGCATCAATGCCGGCCACATCGAGGTTGTACAGGAGTTTGCTTCCGCTGCTACCCGTGTCCAGCAGCACGCGGCCTTGCTCTGTCTCGACCAGAATGGCTTGACCTTGGTCGGTCCGAAAGCCCGACTGTGCTCTGGCCCTGTCATTCATGACACACAGCAGCTTCATTGCAGCTCTGTCCTTTCGAGCTGTCTGGCTCGCCCCGACGGTAGTCCTGTCGGTGAGGTAGGCTGGCTCAGGGCTTGAGCCGGCGATAGTAGGAGTTGCTGGTGTAGAGAGCACCTACAGGATTGTGGCCGGTCACGCGATCCTTGGCCACCAACACAGTCACCGGAGCCGCCGAGTGCCGGAAGAACAGGCTGTCGTGTCCCACACACAGACCCCCTACAATGTTCAGCTGGGTACCAACCTGCTTGAGCATCTCAGCCTGGCCGACGGGGTTGCACAGCGGTTCAAAGGCCCCCGGCTGGATCTTGTCTGCATCCCGCAGCCCAACGTCCTCCTTGGGGATGGTCCGAACCTTGCAGCATATGCTATGCGCCTCGAATCCATTGGCTTCGAGGATTTCCTGAAGCAATCTCGCCTCCTGGGCGAGGCCAGACGCAGTAGCCGGCCGATTCGGTCTGGGCCGAGGCGACCGCCAACCGCCTCGTCTCCGGATCCTCGCAGCGGTTCCTCGCGACGCGCAGCGCTTCCTGGTGGCCTCCAGCCATAGGGCAGAACTTGGGATACCAAGCCGTTCCCGGCTCGTCCTTGCAGGACTGGAGAGTACATCGGCTGCAACTCAGTCCCACTGCTGCCTCCTGACCATGGCGCAGGCGTGATGCACTACCTGGATACCATTCTCTTCGCAGAACTCGATGGCCACCTCAGACTCTGAACCGGGCTGCATCCACACGCGGGAGATGCCCAGCTCTGCACAGCGCTGCACAACCTGTTCGGTCACGTTGGGCGGCACCACAGTATCGACGACCGCGGGTGTCTCCGGCAGTTCGCCGAGCTCGCGGTAGAGAGGTTGTCCCTCGATCACACCACCGTGCACATTCACACCGTACACCGTGTAGCCGGCGTCGCGCATCGTGCGAAAGATCTTGTTGCCGTATTTGTCCGGGTCAGTCGATGCGCCGACCACGGCCCAGACACGCTGGCTGATGAACTCTGGAATCTCCTCGTGCACTCTCTCAATCCTCCTCAACTTGGTGCCAGATCGTGACTGGTCTACGGGCACATCCCAATGCCCCACCCCACACCAGCGGTCAGGTACCGGTCGCCGTATTCTTCGGCAAAGACAGCCATCGACGCTTCGCCGGTACAATGACAGGGGGCCACGTTGACGACGCCCAGCTCGCGGAAGGTTGCACAGATCCGTCGCACCTCGGCGGACGTAGCCGCACCCAGGTGAAAGCCGCCCACGACCAGACAGATGTCACCCCGACTCACGTCTTTGGTGCGGCGCACCATCTCGACGATGCCGGGGTGAGCGCAGCCGGTGATGAGCACTAGCCCCTGATTGCTCTTCAGGATGAGGCCCTGCTCCGGGATACTCAGACCCAGCTTCCCAGTAGTGTGGATGCCCGGCAGGATCTCTTCGGCCTCGTGCACCTCAAACACGGTCACGAGCTTGCGCAGTTCGTTCTTATAGCTCGTCGGGAAGGTGACCGGAACGTACACGTCCGGCCGCACGCCGGTTTCCAGCAGTTTCTGCATCCCACCGGTGTGGTCGCCATGTATGTGCGACAGCACGACCACTTCGATCGCGGCTGGATCCAGTCCCAGTTCACCCATATTGCTCAGGAGAATGTCACCATCGGCGCCGGTGTCAAACAGCACGATCCTGTCACCGTACTGGATCCAGCACGCAAAGCCCCAGTCCGTCTGCAGCCTGGAATCGTACGCGTTGTTGTCGTACACAATGGTCAGGCTCACCTGGTCTGAACACTGGTCGCCGCTTCCGCCCGTCCACTGCACGAGATCCGTGCAGCTTTCAGGGCTCTCGCTGCAGCTCGCTGCCAGAAACAGGGCGAGCACAGGCAAGCTCATTCGTGTTGCCCAATCGCGAAGGTGTCTCGGCATGTCGCTCACCTATCTCCAATCTGACGAACCGCCGGACAGGCGATCAGCCTGTGATCAGATGCCCGCCACGCGGCTGCCTGCGCCTGGTGGCAGCTCCATCCATCGGGATCGCTTCAGGACGCCTGGACGTGTCATCCATGATCGTGGGCAGGCTGGCAAAGGCTGCCTGGATTCGCTCCATCACATTGGTTCACAAAGGCGGCACAGAGCATCAGCAGAGCGATGTGTTCCGCAGGATCTCGTCTGGCCGCAGCCCCTGGGCCACAGCCGCCATCCCCTGGACGTGCTCGACAACCCGCCTCCCGTCCGAACCGCCAGTGCCAAATGACCTCATCCGGCACGCCGGTTCGGTGTCCACTGGGCCGCGATCACAAAGCCCTGCGAGCGCTGCCGGATGCTAGTGAAGTAGCTCGGTATGATCCACGATTGCCCCATCCAGATAAGCCCGGGCCGCATCCTCAATGGAGGAGATATCGGTAAGAATGGCCACGATGCCCGCCTGTTCGAAGCTCTTCCGCGCGCCCCAGCCCATGCCGCGGGCCATCATGACTTGGCAGTCCTCAATGGCCGACAGCATACGCGTATGGCGATCCTGTGCCTCCGGGCCAAAACCATGAGGCTGGCCCGGGTCATGTTCGGGCTCTTGACGCACAAAGTGGGAGTGTCCCAGCTTGTCCCGCATCTCGCGCTTGACAATCTGACCGTCCTCGACCGTCAGCACCGCATAGCGCGACGCACGACCAAAATGGGGGCTAATCGAAAGGCCATCGTCGGTTACTGCCGCAATCTTCATCGCCGTCCGACTCCTTCACTCCACACGTCTCGCAGTGACCGCCCTGCACGCAACCGGGC
>Ga0114922_10003697_pt1 | contig 14244 bp, 12 predicted proteins | sample AartaG_FD_100975 | JGI IMG/M metagenome (GOLD analysis project Ga0114922, IMG submission 100975) | Deep subsurface microbial communities from Aarhus Bay to uncover new lineages of life (NeLLi) - Aarhus_00045 metaG | ecosystem: Environmental > Aquatic > Marine > Oceanic > Sediment | place...
CTACTTTCCCTTTCTCGGTAAACTTTAAGGCATTAGTAATTAAGTTAGAAAGAATCTGGATGAGCTTTCCTTTATCAGATATAATCCTTAAGGGAAGAGAATCAGAATAGATTAAATCCAGCTCTATTCCTTTTTCTTTAGCTTGTAGTTTAAAGCCAGGAATGAGCTTTTTAAGAGTCTCTCTTAAAGAAAACTCTTTCTCCTCTAGCTTCACCTGTCCTGCTTCAATTCTGGCTAGATCCAGGATGTCGTTAATTAACTTAAGTAGATTCTTGCCGCTTTGAGTGATAATATCACTAAGCTTTCTCTGTTCAGAAGAAAGAAAGCCTTTATCTAAAAGATGGCTAGCTCCGCTAATAGCAGTAAGAGGGGTTCTGATTTCATGACTCATATTAGCCAAAAACTCAGATTTAAGACGATCGGCCTGTTGGGCTCTTTCGGTTTCTACCCGGAGTTGTTCATTCATTACCATCAGTTCCTGGGCGTATGCTTGTATTTTTTGCTCTGCCTTCTTGCGTTCAGTGATGGGCACAACCACTTCCAACGCTCCCGTGATATTTCCTTCTTTGTCTTTGATTGGGGTAGAGACAATCTCTAACCAGGTTGTGTTGTCATTGCAGTCCTTCGTCTCTTGTTCGTGTACTACCCTATCCCTTCTAGAATTAACTATATCTTCCAAACCGCATCCGGGACAGGGGTCAGTACGCTGGTTGCATATCGAATAACACACCTTACCCTCGACTTTCCCCAATATTTGCTCCAAAATCTCATTTGCCCAGAGGATTCGGTGCTCTTTGGAGATGACAGCCAGTCCGACTCCAATGTTTTGTGTCACCGCGTGGAGCCTATCCCGCTCGGTCCGCAGCGTCTCTTCCATCCGCTTACGCAGAGTGATGTCGCTGGTTATGGCTACCAAGGAGACGGCCTTACCAGAGGAATTCCGGATAACGCTGGCAGAGAGTTCCGCTGGAAACTCAGTACCGTCTTTGGTCAAAAGAGTATACTGCACGTTTTTGATGAAACCTTCTTTGAGGGTCTTCTTTATATTCTCCAAAGCCACCTGGTGCTCTTTGGGAGCAATCAAATCAAAAGCACTCTTACCGATCAATTCTTTCCTGGAAGAAAAGCCGTGCATTTCCAGGGTAGCTTGGTTACACTCAGTTATATTTCCTTCTAAATTGGTAACCGTAATGGCATCAGGGGATGACCTGAATACATTTCGCAGCTTCTCCTCAGAACTTCTCAGTGCCTTTTCTGCTCTCTTTCGTTCAGTGATGTTCTCAAAAACTGCAATAAAATACCTCTTTTTTGGACTATATACGGAGATAGAAAGCCAAATTTCCAAGGGCCTAAGGTAGATATCGAATTCAGTCTCTTTTCCAGTTAGAGCAACTCTGCCATAAATATCAAACAATTCTGGATGGGACTCCTTAATACCTGGTATCGCTTCTGTAGCTTTCTTCCCCACCACATTTTCTCTTCGCATCCCAGTCAGCCTTTCGAAAGCATCGTTGACCTCAAGATAGACAAAATCTGTGGGGCGATTGTTCTCATCTAATAAGATTTTACAGTAGGCAAATCCATCGGGGATATTTTCAAACAGGGAACGGTACTTAAACTCACTTTCTCGCAGCGCCTGTTCAGCCTGCCTGCGTTCGGCGATCTCTCTGATAAGAGATAGCAGATGGTCCATATTAAGCGGCTTGCTTTCATAGGCTATTATATCCCTACGTTTCACCGCTTTAATAGCGCTTTCCAGTGAAGTATGGCCAGTAATGATGATACACTCCAACCCGGGGGATAATTCGGCCAATTTCGCGGTCAGCTCTAGACCCGGTATGTCAGGCAGCTTGATGTCCGCAACAACCAGGTCAAAACCCTTCTTATGGAAGAGAGCCAGTGCGGTTTTTCCATCTTTGACAATTGCACTACTGTACCCTTCTTCCTGCAAAATATCCTTAAGGTTTAAAGCCATCTCCACATCATCATCCACAATAAGTATCTCAAAATTGTCCATGCTACTATCCTTCCTTGCCTTTCTATTGCTTGATCTGTTTAAGGAGCAAAATCAGGTAGTCCATATCTATGGGCTTCTCCAGAAGAACATAAGCACTCTTTTGCAGGGCCTGCTCTGCCAGGTTACCCATCTCCTGCAGATAGCCGGTAATGATAATTACCACCACATTCGGACGGATATCCCGGATACTCAGATAGGCCTCCAGGCCATTCAAGGGAGGTAGCTTCATATCAAGGATTATCACATCAAAGTTCTCCTCGCATACCTTCTCTATTGCCGTGTTGCCATCGTAGGCAACACTCGCCCGACGGGCCCGGCGGCCTTTATCATTCAGAATGTCTTTCATGTTGACAGACGAATCCTCGTCATCATCCACCACCAATATGCGTGCTCCATCATCTGGTAATTTTTCAGTTCCACCAGGATGTCTCCTACATTCTGACAGAATTCTTTGTCGTCGTCAATAACCAGTATTTTCAACTTTTCAGACATTGTTCTGTCCCTGCTGGCGTTTATCTACATATAGGGGAAACCGGATGATGAGGATTGTGCCTTTGCCCAAGTCTGATTTGGCTTCTATTGTGCCGTTATGCTTGTCGATAATCATCTTGACAATGGATAGACCAAGACCGATGCCCCTGGCCCTGCTGCTGAAAAGTGGCTCAAAAATCCTATTCAGGTCTTCCAGCGCAATTCCCGAGCCCGTGTCGGCAAAGGATACTTCAGTCCGGGTACCAGTAATCTCAGAGACTGTCACCGTTAGTGTTCCTTTGCTATCCATTGCCTGCACCGCATTGTTTATTATATTCTGGAAGGCCATACGAAGCTGCTCCCCGTCTGCATGAATCAAAATGTCTGGCTCAGGGAAATTATCTATTACATTGATGGTGGCTGGCACTTTAGAGGTACGAATTGCCTCAGATGTAAGCGCTGTGAGGTCAAACCTTTCTAACCGTGGTGCCTTCATTCGAGTCAGGCTGAGCAGACTCTCGATAATACCTGTAGCCCTCTCCACACCTGACCTGATACGACTAAGATGAGCCTGCACCTTTTCATCGACATCTCTTAGCCTTCGCTTCAGGTAGTACACCGAGCTGTCTATCACGCCCAATGGGTTCCTCAACTCATGCGAGATACTGCCCGATAGCTGCCCCAGAGTGGCCAGTCGCTCGGACTGTGCTAGCTTTCCCGCAGTATCCTTGAGGTCTTTCGCCATCTGATTGAAGGCTGTGCTAAGCTCTCCTATTTCGTCTCTGGCCTTTATATCAATTTGATGTTCAAGGTTCCCTTTTCCAATCATTTGTGCTCCCTTTGTCAGTTTACCCAGTGATTCTGAGATACCTCTGGTAACAACGAGTACTGTGATTACTATAAACACAACAAAAATCACCCCTAAGAACATCACTATATTTCTCGCCAGCCCTTGAGTTTCTATCAATTCAGCCATCGACATTTCAGTAAGTCTATGTGCATTAGTCATTATTGATTGTGATATTACTAATAGCTGAGCCACTAATCTCTTCTCTAGCCGAATAGCAGCGTCAATCTCTTTTTGAGCAACTCCCTCTTGAGTAAGTTCTTGTCTTTCTCTATAATTTACAGTCACTCGCGAGAATAAATCAGCAAGAGTAGTAAAGTCGGCGTGTATTGATTCCACTAATTCCCTCTCTACTTCTTCTTCTTCTGCTGCTGCTGCTGCTGCTAAGATTTCTACTGTGGAATCATATTTTAAATGCCATTGCTGCTCCATTCGTTTTTCATAATACATTAGATATTCGTAGGTGATTATGTCAAGTTGTGATATAGCCAAATCTACAGCATGGAATAACTTATGCTCTTTGCTCTTTTTATTTATTCTGTCGGCAGTTAAAGTTATTATAAAAACAACTATGCCGACCAGGCAAACTAAAATTGTGGAACTAAGATATAGTCTAGTTCTAATTTTCATTTTTTGCTGCGATTGTGGCTAATGTATTATTCCAATCGCTTCTGGTCTAACCTCTAGCAAAGCATCCAGGTAAATAGAGTCAAGATAATTTGGAACTTCTGTGGCATCTGTTAAATTGTTTTGAATTGCCCATCTTGCCTGGTCTTCCATGGTTACTAACAAGGATTGAGATAGAGAAAGTCTGAATTTATAGTCATTCCACAGTTCATTTATAGATTCTCTTTCTATTTTCAGACGTGAGGCAACGATATCTATAGACTCTTCCCGGTTATTTTTGACAAACTCTTCTGCTTTTGCCAAAGATTTGATTATCCTTTTTATTAGTTCTGGATTGCTTTCAATGAAATCTTTCTTTGAAACCAGGTTGAATGTTGCCATGTATCCCACCTTGCTGGGTAGAATGATTGCATTGTTCCTCATGATTCGTAGCGAATTCAATATGTTTGGTTCCCAGGCGAAGATTGCATCCACATCACCATTTACAATCGCCTCGACCATTTCTCCAGGTTCCAAATCAACGACTTCAACATCAGAAAGATCTAGAAGATTCAAGGCAAAAAATGTAATCATGAAAAAATGCGCTGATGTCCCTATGGTTGTTGCCACCTTTTTGCCAATTAGATCGTGTGAGGTGTTAATGTTTCTGTTCTTTCTGACAAGAGCCTTTACGTGTTCAGCAGAATCTAAGATGGTGACAAAAATAGCAAAATCATTTCGCTCAAAACTAGTGAAGGCAATAGGCATATCGGCTACTGTTGCCATATCAGTCTTTCCTTTTAATGTGGCCGACAGGGCGGCTTTTCCGGTCGGGTAACCTTTAATTTCCATATCGATGCCTTCCTCCAGAAAATAACCTTTTTCCACCGCGATATAAACTAAACAAGGAAGTAGACTGGTAGCACTAATACCCATGGTTACTTTTTCAACAGGCCCAGTGTATTTTTCTGGTTGTTTCTGCAAAGACCAATAAAGACTAACCCCGGCAATCACCACCGCAGGTACCACGATAATTACTATTAATGTCTTTTTAGACATAATTTTCATATCCTCCTCTCTATCGACAGGAAGTATCCCTGTTAAGGTGTCACCTTCTCCCAACTGACTTCATATCTCGACGCTACCTCTGCTTCCCTCAACCAATGTTTTGCTGACCATTAAGCCAAACCCAATCCCCCTCATCTTATACAAACCTACCTGCATGTCAATTTTCTTGTTACATGAATTTCTTGATGAACTAGATGAACTAGGAAATTATATGCTCTACCGAAGGACATTCCCTGAAAAAAACGTGAATCGTATCTCGTATCTCGAAAAAAGACTCTAGAGCGCATAAAAGGATAGGTTATACCAGATACGAGAATGTCCTGAGGTTCTTCTTGACAAACCGCCCTTTCTATGCTAATTCTTTCCAATCTGAGCCAGGAGATTCTTTATATAATGAAGAAAGGGGGAAAGTGAAATGTCTGTAATCACAAAAGCTATAAAACTTAGCACAAAGGGGCATACCGACATCATTGATATTACCGAAAGGGTGGCTCACTGTGTTAATGCCAGTAAGGTCACTGAGGGTATAGTTACTGTTTTTATACCGGGCGCAACGGGCGGGATAACCACTATAGAGTACGAACCGGGATTGATTAAAGACTTAAAGAAAGCTTTTGAGAGATTAATTTCGGAAAAGATAGAATACGCTCATCACTTAAGACACAAAGATTATAATGGGCATTCTCACATCAGAGCTTCCTTTATGGGGCCATCACTGACGATTCCATTTTCTAAAGGGACTATTCAATTAGGAATTTGGCAAAGAGTTATCTTTATCGATTTTGATAATCGTCCGCGTAATAGGGAGCTCGTTATTCAAATAGTAGGTGAATAAGAAGGCCCGAGAGATTGCCACGCCTGCCTGCAGCAGGTTCGCAATGACAGAAAAGAGGAAAAATGAGCAGAGAATTCTCCAGAATGTTTCTTGTACTGCCAGAAATCAAGGAATTGCTCTGGCAAGATAAGAAAGAGCAACTGAAGAAGATTTTCTATGATTATGAACCTGTAGAAATAGTAGAAATATTGAAAGAATTTGGCCTCAAAGACAAGGTCTTTCTTTTTTCTCTCCTGGATATAGACTTCGCCGCCGATATATTTGAAAAGACCGATAAAGATGACCAACTTACCCTTCTGGGAGCGTTTGACAAGACACGTAAAGCTGAAATTCTAGATGAAGTCGCTCCTGATGAAAGGGTAGATTTCTTCGAGCAGTTGCCGGAAGAAATGGTCTTGCGTTTCCTCAGTATTATGGAGGAAGAGGAAGCTCAGGATGTCCGAGAATTAATGAAATATGATAAGAACACGGCCGGCGGACGAATGACCACGGACTTTGCTCAAATAGAGAAAGGAATCACCGTTGAGCAAACATTAAGAAGTTTGAGAAAAACAGCAAAAGACCTGGAAATGATCTACTACATATATGTAGTAGACAGAACCGATAAATTACTAGGTGTGGTTTCCCTAAAAGATCTCATCGTAGCTCAGCCAGAGAGAGAAATAGATGAGATTATGCATGCTAAACTTATCACTATTCCCGTTGATATGGACCAGGAACAGGTAGCCAAAAGAATTGCCCGCTATGATTTCTTAGCTCTACCTGTAATAGACAAAGAAGGAAAAATCAAGGGTATTATCACTGTGGATGACTTAATTGACGTTATTAGAGAAGAAGACACCGAGGATATGTATAAGTTTGGAGCAGCAGGAAAGCACATAGGTAACTACATGTCTACCACTCCACTTTCCGTCGCTAAACATCGAATAACCTGGCTTTTGATTTTAGTGGTAACAGGTTTTATTTCTGGTACTATAATGGAGGAGTTTTCTTTTGCTCTTAAGAATGTGGTGTCATTGGCCTTCTTTATTCCCCTCTTAATGGGTTCGGGAGGAAATGCTGGGACTCAGGCAGCATCGGTAGTAGTGAGAGGACTGGCTATAGGTGAAGTAAAACTGGGAGATATATGGACAGTAGTAAAAAAAGAGTTTCTTATTGGCATAACGGTAGGAACAGCCCTGGGAATACTGGCTCTCTTAAGGGCATTAATTCTACAAAAAAGCTCTCTTCTGGGGATAACTGTAGGACTGAGTATGATAGCTACTGTAACAGTGGCTACTTGCCTGGGGGCAATTCTTCCTATCATCTGCGAAAAGCTGGGTTTTGACCCGGCGGTTGTATCTGGACCTTTAATCACTACCGTGGTAGATATATCGTCTCTTTTAATATACTTTGGAATAGCCATCCAACTTATGGAATTTGGCTAGATTGCTGTTCCTTGGTTGTAGTTTAGATTTCCTGAAATTTTCTTCTTTTAGATTGCTTCACTGCGTTCGCAATGACGATGAGTTTGCTTCAGCTCTGCCTCGCAACCGCTTTGCTCCTGGCAATGACAGAACAGGAGGGAGGATGTCATTGCGAGCCTGCCTGAGGCAGGCGTGGCAATCTCATATATTTGTATCAACTGCCTTCGACTTCCTCTCTGAATTTATCAATTGCCTCTTTTCCGCTTAGCACTCCTATCTCTAGCTCAAATTCCTTTTTCTCTCCTGGCTTCAGAAATTCTAAAGTTCCTTCTTTTCTTAATTTTTCCCTTCCTTCTGCTGTGCAGTTACCTGGCTCTACTCCTACCACATAGGTTCCTTCTCCCATCATTTTCCATTCAACAAATTCAGGCAGTTGCTCTTTTTTGTATTTGATGTAAAAACCGAAGCTGCCTCCTTGGAGATTTTCATTGACCAAAGCGCACTGAACCAGCCCTGAGCTATCCTCTTTCATCTTATGATAGTAGCACTTTTCCTTGAATCCAGGAATGGGAGAAGTAAATCTGTGGTAATCCTCTTTTCCTTTTTTCGCTTCCTCATCCCGAGGCACAGCCTCCAGGGTAGGTGAAATAAGCCTGCTTCCTTCTGCTACCACAGGGAATCCACCATTTATATGGTAGAGAAGCATAAAAGGAGTTCTCTCAAAACCTTCATTTTCTACTGAGTCATGGATCCAGAGACGAGACTCACCCAGGCGGGTACGAATCTTTCTTCTTAAAACAATGTTCTCGCCAAAGACTACACTCTCCCGCAAAAGTCCACTCAGGGAAAGTTCATACTCATCCCCTTCCCACTTTTTTTCAATAGAGACCTCCTCTGCCGGAGTATGAGAAATTCTTCCGTGAAGGCCTAACTTCTCTCCTTCATCCTCACAAGGAGCTCCGCAATAAGTCAAACCACAGGTGGTAAGCAATCCTCCAAAGAAACTTCGTAGCCATCCCATTCCCTCAGGTTCGAAAAAGTGCGGATGAACTTCGCCAGTACAAGACCTCCAGCAGAGAGACTTTCCACAATATGAGGCTTGGGAGATATCTATTCCTCTGTCCAAAATTACCGTAAAGGAAAACCCTGTGCCAGTCCAAATATCTACTGCTTTCACTCCCCTACCCTTTCCCTCCAGAAGCTCATATTCCTTCATTCCTGCCACCTGAGAAACATCGCCAATCAGCCGCATTAGTTCGCCTTTGTTATAGTCTTTACCAAAAACCTGTGCCATTATTCTCTCCCCCCTTTATTCGTTGCTCGTTGCTCGTTGCTTGTATCTCGTAAGAAAAAATCTTAAGACACCCAAGGCGATGCTATTCACAAAATACGTAAATATTCACTGAAGCACGTATACTGCTGTCATTGCGAGGAGCGATAGCGACGTGGCAATCCCAAAAACTGAGATTGCTTCACTCCGTTCGCAATGACAAGAAGGAACGCACTCCACTGAACCTTGAACCTTCATGGTGAATCGTAAGTGTTTTCTATACGCTAAACGCTACCCGCTATTCACTACTAAGGCTTACTCATTGGTAGGAACAGTAATATACATTGTCCAGACCCCATGACGCACTCGAAGAAGAATCATTTCTCCTGGTTTTACCTCTCGTATAGCTTCCTGGAAATCATCTATGCCAGTGATGTTCTTTCGGTCGACCTCTTTAATTACATCTCCTGGCTCAATTCCTGCCTGCATAGCTGGGCCGGCAGGGGTTACCTGGGTAACTACTACTCCCTGTTCATCTTCGGCCAGATTATACTTCTTTCTTAATTCTGAAGTAACAGGCTGAACTTTTATCCCCAGAAGCACTTCTTCCGGAGCTTTATCCAGAGCTTCTTCTATCTCCCTTTCTGTCTCTTCTTCTTCTTTTTCTTCTTCCGCTCGGACAATCTCCTCCGGTGTTTTGCCTGTAGTAAGAGCAATAGCAATCTCTTCTCTGTCTCTAACCAGAGCTAGTACTATCTCCTCACCAATTTCTAATTTCAGGATTTCATTTTTCAAATCCAGAGGAGAGTTAACATCTTTTCCATTCACTTTTTGAATAACATCTCCAGCTTTAACTCCAGCTTTTTCTGCTGGACTTGACTTCACTACCTCTGTCACCAGAACTCCTCTCTCTACTCCAAATCTTTTGGCTAAATCTTCGGTAAGTTCTGATTGCATATAGATTCCTATCCAGGGCCATTCTATTTTTCCGTACTTGACCAGACTATCCAGTATTCTCTTGGCTTTGTTTATTGGTACAGCAAAGCCAATTCCTATAGAACCCACCCCAGAGGGACTAAGGATGGCGGAATTGATTCCAATAACTTCTCCATGGATGTTTACCAAAGGTCCGCCACTATTACCTGGATTAATAGAGGCATCTGTTTGAATTAAATCTGTGTAGACTCTTACCTCTGTGCCTGCCCCTCCTATCTGCATAGCTCTTTCTCTAGCGCTAATTACCCCTACAGTCACCGTAGGTTCATACTTCTGGTTAAGCTCTGAAAGAGCGTAGCCAAAAGGATTACCTATAGCAATAGCCCATTGTCCCACTCTTAATTTGTCTGAGTCTCCCAGAGTAACTACAGGAAGACTATCTGCCTTGATCTTGAGTACAGCCAGGTCTGATTCTAAATCTGTCTCTACAATCTCTGCATCCAAGATACGCCCATCAGAAAGAGTAATTGAAATGCCACCTTCGTCTGTCTGATGAATCACATGCTGATTGGTCAGGATATAACCATTCTCATTTATAATCATACCAGAACCAAGACCTTTTTGCTTAAATTCTCTGCGTGGTTCCGGAGATCGGAAAAAACGTCGGAAGAATTCGTCAAAATTCTCGAATCGCTCTCCATAAGAACGTTCCTGGTCGGGCCGAAAACTTGCCACTGTTCTTTCCGTACTGATGCTCACTACCGCTGAACTCACTGACTCTACTGTATTTACAATCATTCCCTCTAAACTGTCAGGAGTAATAGAATGAACCTCCTTACTCTCCTGGTAAAGGGTTCCTTCCAACCCTTTCAGCTCAGTAGCTGGCACAGGATAGCCCAATGACGCCAGGCCAATCCCCACCGCTATTAACCCTCCTACAAGAACCATCCAGAAAACAAAGGGAAATCGAAACATCTTTGAAGCTGATAACCTTTCAAGCATAGGAAAACCTCCTTATTTTGCAGCAATAAAACTGCAAGTACATCCTTTTTTTATTTTTGGCAAACAGGACAAAAACAGGTTCCTCTCCCGCTTACTTTGATTTTTCTTATAACTGCTCCACATCGAGAGCAGTCTTTACCCTTGCGTCCATAAACCCTTAGATAGGATTCATAGTCTCCTTTTTTCCCGTTTAGGTTAACATAGGTATCCACTGAACTACCACCATAAGAGAGAGCTTCCCGTAAGACAGCTAAGAGATTACCATATAAGCTCTTAATCTCCCTGTCAATAAGCATAGAGGTATTTCTCTCAGGATGAATACCACTCAAGAAGAGTGACTCCTGAGAATAAATATTGCCAATCCCGGCAATAAATGCCTGGTCCATTAAGAGAGATTTTATTCTTCCTTTCTTTCCTTTTAAGAGCTCTCTAAACCTTTTCTTATTGTCTCTACCTCTGGCAACTCAGGCATCAATAACTCCTCGATGCTCGATACTGGATACTCGTTTTTTGTCGATGAACAATGAACTATGAACAATGAACTATTTATTCATATCTCAGTGCTTCTACCGGGTTTAACTTAGCTGCTTTCATTGCTGGATAAATACCAAAGACAAGTCCTACTGCAGAGGAAAAACCAATACCAACAACGACAGAAAATATGGATAAGGTAGGTGCCCAGCCGCCATAACGAGAAACCAAAACCGAAACCGACCATCCCAGAACAAGACCAACTGCTCCTCCCACCATACTCATTACCAAAGCTTCGATAAGAAACTGAATCAAAATATCTTTTCTCTTTGCTCCCAGAGCCTTCCTGATACCTATCTCTCTTGTTCTTTCCGTTACTGAAACCAGCATGATGTTCATAATACCGATGCCTCCTACTAGCAGGGAAATAGCAGCTATCCCGGCCAGCATAAGAACCATGGTAGAACTCACTTGTTGAATTGTTTCCAGAATCTCCTCTTGACTTCTCACATTAAAAAGATCGGGGTCTTCCAGTTTTTTGGTCAACAAGTATTCCACTTGTTTGATAGCTTCCTTTGAATCAGTTGCCTGCGCTGCATACAAGCTGACATATTTGCTACCGGTCATTCTCTTCATCATAGTGGTAACAGGAATATAAACCTGATCATCAAAGTTAAAAAACATCACCTGGCCTTTACTTTCCAGGACACCAACTACTTCAAAAATAAACCTACCCTGTCCCATCTGGACAATTATTTTCTTACCTAAGGGATTCTGATTGTTAAATAATTCGCTGGCCACAGTAGAGCCCAGAACAACTACTTTCCTGTAGGTATCCACATCTTCTGCTACAAGAAACCTGCCCTCAGCTATCGTGTGATTATATATGTTCTCATAACCGGAAGCAGTGGCAACGATACTGGCCTGATAGTTATTCTCCCCGTACTTCAAAAGACCTCCTGACTGAATGGAGGGAACCAGCTGCGCCACATCGGGAGATTTCTCTTTTAACTCCTCACCCAATTCAAGAGTAAAAATGCTACTAGCCGTTTGAGCTGCCCTTCCTCCCCAACCTCCTCTGAAACCGGGTGAAATAGTAACTAATTCCGAGCCAAGAGAGGAGATAGTTTCCTGAACCATTTGGGTAGCTCCTTGTCCGATGGAGATTATGGCAATTACTGCCGTTACTCCAATAATGATTCCCAGCATAGAAAGAAAAGAACGCAGTTTGTTGATCATTAAGTTTTGCAGGGCAACTTTGGCTAGTTCAGAAATAATCATTGTGCTATAAGCTCCTCGGAATCTATTTTGCCATCTTTGACGTGAATGATACGCTGAGCATATTGAGCTACATATCTCTCGTGGGTCACTAAGATAAGGGTTCTACCCTCTTTATTTAGTTGTTGAAATATTTCTAGTATTTCATCACCGCTCCTGGTATCGAGAGCACCCGTCGGTTCATCGGCAAAGATAATGTCCGGATCATTAATTAAGGCCCGAGCAATGGCTACCCTCTGTCTCTGTCCGCCTGATAACTGATTGGGGTGATGAGAAAAGCGTTTTTCCTCCAATCCTACCTTGGCTAGAGATTCTCTGGCCCTTCTTATCCGCTCCCTTCTACTTTTGCCAGCATAAAGACAGGGAGTCTCCACATTCTCCAGAGCACTCCTTCTGGGTAAAAGGTTAAACTGCTGGAAAACAAAACCAATTTTATCATTTCTGATAGCAGCCAAACGGTTCTCTGAAGTCTTCAGAATATTCTCTTCATCTAAATAGAAAATACCCTTTGTTGGCCTGTCCAGGCAGCCCAGGATATGCATCAAGGTTGATTTACCTGAGCCAGAGGGACCGATAATGGCAATGAATTCCCCCTTTTTAATCTCCAGGCTGATTCCTCTTATAGCAGGAACCTCTACTTCTCCCATATAATATATTTTCCAGATGTCGTTAGCTTGAATAAATGGTTTTTTCATTTTCCTAATGAGGTGCCAGACGCATCGTTCCACCGCCTCCTCGCATACCAGGAAACATCCCCCTTCCTTCTTGGGCGCCTCCTGCCTGTTCCTGGAATTGTTCAAGTATTTGATAGGCATTGGCTGCGATTCTATCATTCTCCTTTAAGCCGGAGAGCACCTCGATATATTGGTCATTGCCCTTTCCTACTCTCACCATGGTCATCTGCGGTTCATTCTCGTTCATCAGCAGAACAAAATGCATTCCTCCTCTTTCCGCCACCGCTTCAGTGGGAACTCGTACTACATTATGAACCTCTTCCACCGTGATTTCTACTTCAGCCGAGAAGCCGGACATAATACGAGGATCGCTTTGAATAAGCTGTAGAGTTACCTCTACTACGGTGATTCCACCCATCCCCGTTGCCAAAGGAGATATACTATCTACCAGGGCGGGTAGTTTTAGCTCAGGGTAGGCATCAAAAGTTATCTCGGCTTGTTGCCCTATAGAAATCTCCTTGATATCTACCTCATCGATATTTACATCAACATAGATCTTGTCCCAATTGACCAGATAGATTATCTCACTAGAGCCAGAGACAGAATCTCCTTCATAGACAAGAATCTCTGCCACCTCCCCGGAGAAAGGAGTTTTGATAAGAGTCTTCTCATAACTTTCTAAGGCTGCCTCATAAGCAAGCTCTCTTTCTTTAAGTTCGCTGGAAGAAGCATCTACCTTTGCCCTTTTATAGGCATTTTCCGCCTGCAGAAGTTGGCTCTTCTGTTGTGCGTTCTGCAAGCGCGCCAGGACCTTACCCTTCTCAACTTCCTGTCCTTCTTCCACCTCAATTTTCTCCACTATGCCGCTGCTGGCAAAAGCTAAGAAAGATTCTCTGTTTGGTCTAACCTGTCCAAAAGCATCAACCGTCCTGATAATATCTCCCCCTTCTACCGTTATGATGTTTTCTGGAGAAAGAGAAAAAGATTGTGTCTCCTCCTTAGAAGAAAAAAACTTTCCATATACATAATAAACCCCTACGGCAGCTACAGCTATTACCACTACCCAAATAACTATCTTTTTCCTTTTTTTCATTTACCTATCACCTCATCAAAATCTATATTCATACCCAAGGATAACTTATAAGAAAAATAGGAAGTCAAAAGCTCATGCAAAGCTGACTGATAACTATTCTCCACTTGCACTGCCTGCAATTGAAACTCCTTTAACTCCTGGCTGCTGATAATGCCCAGGGCAAATTGCTCTTGGGCTAACTCGCCTTTTAATTTTATCTCATCTTTCTTTAACTTCCACAAATTAAATTGAGATAGAGCTTCTCTCAAGGCATTTTTCTGAGAAGAGAGA
>Ga0114922_10003698_pt1 | contig 14244 bp, 7 predicted proteins | sample AartaG_FD_100975 | JGI IMG/M metagenome (GOLD analysis project Ga0114922, IMG submission 100975) | Deep subsurface microbial communities from Aarhus Bay to uncover new lineages of life (NeLLi) - Aarhus_00045 metaG | ecosystem: Environmental > Aquatic > Marine > Oceanic > Sediment | place: Aarhus...
AGGCGCTTGATTTTCATCCGTCGTTTTGTACAATGTGTAGTCATCAGGCTGCTCCTTCTGCCTTAATGTAACTTCTTTAATATCAATACATTATAGCAGAAAGTGGCCTGATTTTCATGGGGGCTGTGAGAAATGCGGGTTAGGGGGAAGGACGGCCATCAGCTTGAAGGTGCCAATCGTCGGAGACGTTTAACACAGTTCAGCCGATATCCTGAAAGTGAGCCCGTCAGGAGCGCCAAAACCCCACGCGCAATTGGAGAGGACCAACACCGCGTGGTCAGCCCTCTGCGGTGCAAAACCATCCATACCTGCTCTCATGATGTCGCGTGCTTGAGGGCGAGCCAGCGTTGCCCTTTCGACCGGGCGCATGTCGGGCCCAACACCAATGAGTTCGCCCCGCAGGAACTTTTGTGCGTGGGCATCATGAAGATCGACTGTCACCGTGAGATGAGAATTCCCCTCCTTGGGGCGAAACCGGTAATATCTACACCCCAGATGATCAATGGGGTCGTTGCCGGCGGCGTCCTTGACAGGGTACTCGTGGAAGGTTTCGGTAATGGCGCGTTCACCATACGCTTGGTACAACGCTTGATCAAAACAGGGCCTCACCGGGTTTCTCAGGAAGTACGCGTCGCAACAATAACCCGACCCAAAAATATCGTCCCTCGTGGCCGACGCAAGTACTTCCTGCCCCCCCTGCTCCCTTGCGCGTCCCTGGATCGCCTCAGCTAAAGCCTCGATTGCTCCCAAAGGCCTGTCGGAAGCTCCAGCCACGCTGTAGATCGCAGGAACGATGCTCTCATCAAACCGGTCGACGAGATAAGTGATAAGAAGCGACGCTTCGTAGCCGAGACCAGTGTCAAGAGATTTCTCCGGGTGTCTGAACCAATCGTGTAAGTGGCGAAGATAGCGGGTATTGCCCTCGAATACGAGCGGCTCCATGGCTGTGGCTGAAGCTTCGTCCAGCCACCACCACGAACGTGGTAGTTGGAACTCAAAGTGAAACAAATGTGTGAGTTCATGCGCCGCAGTCGCCTTCCTTCTCCCACGAGCCTGCTCCGGCCACACTTCTGTTCCTCCGCTGTTCAGGCCTAAGTACGGGGCACTCCTAAATCTGCCGGGCATGGCGTATCCACTCACTCTTCTGTGGATCGAGTAGACGTAGACGCGCCCCGGCAAATATGAAAGCTCCGGCCATCCCCAAGTCCTCAGCTTCTCGTGCGCTTGTTCGAGGGCCTGTGCATACTCCTCGACAATCGAAATATCTTGGATGCCGTGTTCCGGCGCCCCTCGGCCCCCATCGGAATTGCGGTGGTCAAAAAAGATTCTGAACAATCCTGCAACTTCGCGGACTCTCGGCAAACGCGGTAGCCATGGCATCTTACTCATCCTCTGGCGGCAGCAATGAGAGTCGTTTCTCTTCACCATCCAGATCAGCCACAGGAAAGATATGCTTTATCTCAGATTTCAAGCTGTCTTTCAGGCCTCCCCAATTCTGAATAATGTCCTCGTGCAGTTGGATCAGCGCATGCGTGCCACATCGCCTGCTGGCAGCATGGTCAAGGTCGAGGGGCTCAGCGTGTGAGCCCATTGCGCCATCACGAACACCCACGCCAAGAACGGCGTGCAGTCTCTCACGTATCATTCCGCTGATGACTTCCCGACGGTAGGGAATGGTCAATTCCAGGATCCGCTCTGCCCATTCAGAAGTGGCGGTCTTCGCAACGAGAGTAACACGTGCACCGGACAGTTCCTCCTCCGAGTGCAGCTCTCTCATATGCGCCTTGATCTCTGGGTCGTCCGGCCACCCGGTGTAATGAATAATGGGCGCGCCGTCTTGTCTAAGCCGGTGACATATCCTCGTGTCAACCTCGGGCTGCATCCCCGGACTCGACGGAAGCTTGAAATCCAGTAGCCCCAAGTGGTATCTGATCCCCTCGCTGCGACGCCTCTCAATCAGGCCTGTTCCTTCATCAACGGTCTGTGCAGTATCAACGGCAACGCGTCCCAAGGCTTCTCTGAGAAGCTTGGCAAGAAAACGTAACGTATAAAGGGTGTCTTCTACAACAAGGACGCGAAAGATCACGTCGGATAAGCTCGTTGTCACTGTGCCGTCTCCTTGCTCATTTCTGCGAGGCGAGCGAATTCCAGGATGAAACACGCGCCTTTTCTAGAAGTGCCCACCTTGACCGTTCCGTTGTGCGCTTCAATAGCACGCCGCACGAAGCCAAGCCCGAGCCCGCTTCCTCGCTCCTGCTTCGGCCATTGACTATACATGTCCTTGAATACAAGGTGCTTTTGGCTTTCATCTATTCCCGGGCCGTTGTCCGAGAATTCGATTGTGCACCGCGAGGAACTGCCTTCATCTGTCACCCGGACCAAGACGTTGATGCGTAAGCCGCTGCCCCCGCGAATAGCCTTTCTCGCATTTGCTGCGAGTTCCGCCAGGACCTGGCCGAAGAGCTCACGGTCCACATCAGCCATAATCTGACAATCACGAGGCATCACGTTGAAGCGACTCTCAGGAAGCTGCTGCCGGAGGGTTGCCCGTATCAGACTGAGAAGCTCCGCTTCCTCTCGCTTAGGTGTAATCGGGCGGAGTCGCTCTGTAACGTGGTCGAGATCCTTTTGTAGCGATCCCAGCAGATCGCCAAACTCCGCGTTCAACTTGGCGATTCGCTTGACACGCCCCAGAGCCTTGTCGTACCTAAGCTTGAGCAGACCAAGCGCCGCCATTCGGGCGCGCAAGAAATGTGCGGTTACACCGATGGCCTTCTCCATCGATAGGTGCTCCCAGAACACCAACTCCCTTGTCCACGCTTCATGTTGGGCCGTAGCGGCTAAGAGGGCGCTGGTTACTTCGGCCATGATCGTCAAGAGCTCGAATCTTTCAGGATCAAAGTTCGAAGAACAGGCCAGTGACAATTTACCGAGCGGCTTTCTGCTCCCTCCCCAAGACAATGGGAAGTCGATCCAAACATCTCCTGGCCTTTTCTTGAGGATATCGGGACATGCCGGATGCAGGAGGCTTAAGGCGGGCAGCCCTGACTCCGTCGTGTAGCTCTCCCGATCCTCTCGACTTGGGTCATGCGAAAAGACAATCGGCTTTCCGCGTTTCAAGCATAGCCATGACTCGGTTCCAGGGTCGTTGTGACAGGGGAGGATCACTTCTCCACGCGCAAACGCGGCCGCCTCCGGAGATCGCTCCGGAAAGCCGTATTGCATGTGGCCGACGAGGTCGCCGGAACTTGAGCATATCAAGTATAGTCGCCCCCATTCGTGCCCCAACTGCTGGGTCGCGTCCAAAAGTCCTCTCAACAGGCTGTGGGTGTCCGGGCATGCGGCCAGCTTCACTAAGGCGAGCAAGAGTCGCCTGATCGCCGTTAGATCATGGGCCTGCAATGCCGCGCCGATCTTCTCGGTCCGCCAGTCATAGATCGGCGCGGCAAAAAGAGTGGTCCACTCATCCTTCTTTCCCCGCGTGCCGTGAATGTAAGTTGAGACGGGGCGGTCTTCTGAAAGGGCCTGATCGACCGTCAAAAGCGACTTTGGCAGCAGCCATTTCCTGCCATCCGGCAGGGCGTTTTCATTCTGCCAGCCCGCATCAAGGCCGATTTGTTCGGCCGCTCGGCTGTTAAGGTATCGGACCCTGTCCCGTCCATCTAGAACAAGAAGCGGCTCCTTTGCAACGTCAACGGCAGCTTCGAGCATGCTGCCCTTCTCGATCAGTCGAATCACTTTTGCCAACTGTTCTGCGAAATACTCAAGAGCCCTGATTTCACTATCCGGCGGGAGCTTCTTGTCATTGCGTTCGAAATGAATCGTACCCAGCACCTCCCCGTGCCCTATGATCGGAATAATCACAAGGGACTCGATCTCCCCGATATCCACCACGTGCTTATTGGTGAGGGGGTGTGTTGAGGCATCTTCGATCACCAGCCTTTCCCGTGTGAGAACGCAATATTGCTGAACGTCCTCGACAGGCCCGGTGAGCGGCCAGTCGGTGGGCAGCGCGATATCGGACTCACCCTCCGGGCGGGAATCAAACACGCCTTTGATATGCTTTCGTTCCGGGCCAACCATGGAGAACATAACCCTTCTGTAGCCAATGTCTCGGAGTCTGTCAGCAGCCGCCTGGAGAGCGGTCAGCGTCGAGACGTGGCCGCCTTCCATGGCATCCAGTATCGCGGGGATTGTTTCCAGAAGATGGCGCTGCATCTCGGTTTCGCTCTCGACACGCGAGATCCGCCGGGCCTCCGTAAAGGCCGAGCAGAAGTTTTCAATTGCAGCTGCGCACAGCTCGTGCCGTTCGCGAGTAAGCGGAACCTGCTGCCGGAAATTACTTAGGATCACCGCGAGCCGATCTTTCGGGCGCTCGTACGGAAGACCTACGAGCAAGGCGAAGGGAGCGTCATCTTCCTCCAGCGGGTGAAGACCGGAGTGTAAGAGCTCAACAGCGGGCAAAAGCGCTTTACTCCTGGCACGGATTTCGGGCGTCTCAGCGGCTCGGGTTGCCGGACCGGCGGGTTGCCAAGAGTTGTTGAGGAAATGCCAAAAGCTCACCTCCTCAAAACCGAGCACATATCGGGCGCCCTTCAGAAAGAACCTATTCAGTTCCTGAACACCCGACGCGGCTCTCGCGTGCAAGGCTGCTTCGAAGGCCCGCTCCGCCGACGATAATTGCGGTCGGTGCACCGGAGAATAGACCCAGTACCTACCCGGAGCCGCTGCCTTGTCATAATGTGAAAACGCGAACGCCCACTTCTGACTCCGTGCGAACAAATCCCCTAGTCTCCACTGAGTGAAATGCTGTCTCGCAATGTTTTCGATAACCGGAGATGCAAATGTTAAGCTGCCATCCTGACGGGTAGCAAGGCCGCAGAGCTCGACCTCTGTCGGCGGGGTGGATGCTATCTTGCCAGGCTCCTGAGCTGGTTTTCCAGGCAGCGGGAAGGAGCCATTCTCAACCAGACCTGCAACCATCTCGGCGGCCCTCGGCGAATTCTCGATGCGAGAAAAAGCGTGGCTCATAAAGTCCACGGCAGTGTCGCCTGGTGAGTATAGATACTTTGCTGCATCCCGAGCCTCCTGAACGGTGATAGCAGTGCGTGAGGCATCTCGGCGCACACGACGGCCTTCGATTACACCCGTGAGCAATGCCCGCAACAGGTACACGTTGCCCCCACAGAGCTTGAAGAACTCGTCCTGGCATTGCTCGTTCGCTCTGAAGCCGCCCCCCCCAGCAGCTGTTATGCCATCCATGTAGGCCCCGAACGCTTGCCTGTCGAAGCCTTGGATCACGAACTGTGTTGCGCAAGCGAAGTCCGACTCCGCGCCGTGCACGAGGGGGGCCAAGCCCACAGAACCCGTGAGAAGGGCCGTAAACTGTCCCGGGGAACTCTCCGGCATCTTGACGAAAGACTGTATCGCCTTCAGTAATCTCCTCGCCACGTGGTCAGGAAGAGCGTCGACGTCGGCTGCCAGGACGATCAAATGGCACGGGTTGCATTCAAGGAATCGCCGAAGACCCTCCTCTAATTCGTTGAGACTATCTGGCTCCTTCCATGCGAAATCGCTGAGAGTCGTCTTGAGCGCCTCGCAGACGACGTGCAGGAGTTCATCCGAATCGTTCCAGTTGCGCTCCAGCAAGCGGAGTGCAACTAAATGTTTTTCTCCGGCTTGTCGCAGAAGACGCTCGACATCGCTGAGGATATACCGTTTACCGATATATCGCGGACCTAGCAGCACAACGCTTTCGTTAGCCAGTAGATAGTGCGTGGCAATTCTCTGAGAAAAGTTCAGCCCCACCCGCTCGTAATGGAATTGCACTTGATAATCATAGTTGGCATAAGCAACTGACATGGTCTCGTTCCCTTACGGTTCTTGCCCTAGGCTGCGATCTGCTTTTCCACTTCACGCAGATCTGCGACCGTAAAGCAATGTCCCGGCCTGCTCGCCGCCCTGGTTGCAATCTCGAGGCCCCACGTCTGAATTCGCATGGGTTGCCCGCTGCACGCCGCGAGGGCCGTGTCCAAGATCTCTTGCTCGTTTTCAAACCTCACTCCCAGATGTTCAAGCGGCATCTTCAACAGGCCGCGTGAATCCTCTGAATCAAGGGGGGCCAACTTGATGAGCTTCACTCTCCCTTTCAACGGGTTGCCATTATCTCTGAAGACCTTCTCCGCAACCGCTCTGCCACAAAACGTCACTCGGATCAGCTCTGGGCTCGCATGTCTTAGGGTCCTCAAAAGCTGGTATCCCTGGCGTTTGTCTTCCGCCAGGACTTCATCAACTTCGTCAATGAGCAGGTCTATGGGCCCCTCGGAAAACCGAATATCTGTGGAACGCATCCGTCGAAAGAAGGACTCCAGCTCTTTCAGTACGAGGTTACGTGAAAAACCGGTGTAGCAGATTGTCTGGGCTATCCGCCGGGCCGCAGTATTGATCTCGGGGGGGCAGGTGAAAAGATCGACTTCCACGATGCGGTGGCGGCGGGGGGAAGACTGGCGCCTGAGCATACATTGTGTCTGACGCAAAAGCGAGGTCTTGCCAATGAGCCCCTCACCGCAAAGCGCATAGTCAACGTTGTCCTGCTGTGTAAACAGCTCAAGTTCTTCCCTACGGCCAAAAAACATCGGGCCCTCAGCGGGGTGGGTAGCCGTAAAGGGGATCAAGTTTCTGAATGGTATTTGACGGAGTGCGAGAAGCCGGAGTTCTTTCGCCGGCTCATCGCTTAGGAGCATTCGGCCGAGCTGGGAACGAGAGAGGATAAGTCCTTTTTCTGCTCGAAGAAGAGCGCTTCCCGCCGCGAACGCTGAATCTGTTGCAAATAAAGCCATTGGCCTTTGACGGCCGAAGAAACCGTTACGCTTGAACCGTTGGATCGTCTGCGTGATAGCCGCCCCGCTCCCGCCCACCAAGATAACCTGCAAAGAGGCCATCCCACGAAGGCAGATGGACGGAATCTCGATGCGGAACACAACGCTGTTAGAGTCGAATCTGATGTTCCATGTCCTCCCACCAAGGCGCTCGCACAAGCTCGATATGAAATCATCCACCGCCAAACTACCGTCGCTTCCCCAGCCAAGACTCATTGCCTCAAGAGCACGTTTCAGCCTAGTTTCTGCATTCATGAAGCACCCTGAGCTGCAAGCTTAGACCTCGTGTTCCGCATACTGCCGATATAGACGCGAGACAGAGCTCTCAAGCGTCTTGCGCCTTTGCACAAAAGATGGTCCTATCTGCTCTTCTATCTCATGTATCTCTTTTTCAATAACGGAAATAGGGATCTCCTCTGACCCTTCTGCAACCCGAAGGCGAACAAACTGCGTAAGGGTCTGATAGGCCCGAACCAGAGACCCAAGCTTGAGGTACACCAGAAGCTCCCTCAAAGGAATGCCCATCCACACAGCAAGGCGAACAACGGCCGGGGAGCCTTCGTCCGGGCTCTCCCTCTCGCCTGCCCGAGAACTGCTTAGGAGATCCTGTATTGTCTCAAGAGAAACGCCGGCAGCATAAGCGACCCGCTCAACGTATTCGCTGAAAGGGAGCGGCTCAAATCGAATTCGTCCCGCACTCTCCTTCAACGAACGCACTGTCCTGGCGGTGTCGGCCGCACCCCTGCACCTCTCAAGGAACGTTGCCGGGGTGGAGCCCCCGGCCTGTTCTACGTAGACCCGAAGCAAAGCTTCAACCCATTCGGGTTCATGGCCGTTTTCTTTGCCGACGGTTGAGCTAGACATTCTTACAGTCCTTCACGTTTCTGTTCTTCTTTGCGAGATACTGAGGAGCCATTCCTGGACACAAGGAATCGGCCTCAGAAGTCCGTCAAGACGCTTCAGCGTGCGGTGATAGCGGACACGGGCTGCTCCCTGCGAAACCAAAAGAGCCTGCCCGATCTCCGCGAAGGAATTATTCGGTACAAGGGCTCGAAGTACAACCACTACTTCATCGGGCTCCGAAAGGGCGGCGAGGGCGTCTTGCACTGCCTTCGCCAGCTCCGGATTCATCCCGCGGCTTGGGCCGGGAGCTGCCCTTTGACTGACCTCCTCGAGCGTCGTTGTTGGATGCGCTCTGCGTCCGCGGCTCCAGTTAACGCGTTCGTTCCGTGCCACTGTGAGGCACCAACTGACAAAGCTGTGCCCGCCGCGATATTCAAACCTGCGAATCTTTACCATCATTATGTCTTCTACGCAAGCCACGGCAATGTCCTCGGCGTCTACATGTGAGAGGCCCAGTCCCATGAGAAAGCGTCTCAGAAGCGGGCCGAACTCCTCCGCAAAAGCCTTCTGAGCTTCTTCATCGCCAGCTTTCAATCCTTGGACGACCGCTCCGTGATCCACTTTTCGGGCCCCTTTTCTGCTTACCGCTCTTCTCCACTTACATGAACGTTCGGACGTTACAGCCCCGTCAGCCGCCAGAGCGGGGGGAGTCCGTCTTTCCTCAATCCGAACTGGCGGACCCGGGTTCGGACACGCGGCGTCCGACCCCTGCGCACGTCATTATAAGCTCAGGTGCTGACTGTGTCAATCACCTTATTTCCGCTTCTCTCCGATCAGACCGTCACGGGAAGCATAGCGATGAGGCCAGCGCCGCAACGAAGCGCCGCCTTCTCCATCCTGCCGTCGGATTGTGTCGCGAAGATGAACTGTGCCGCCAGACAGGGGCCCGAGCGGTTGTCGCGGACATTATCTTCCCATCACACGTCTGAGAAGAGACTACTGCGGCATCCCAACGATCATTGCTTGATCTAGCGCACCACCGGACGGCTCATCTGGCATTGTGTGCTCTCCCTGCGAGGTGCGCAGAGGTCTGACGCCCTACAACGAGGCCCTCCGCAGTTGATGCGACGGTGCGGGTCACGGGGAGTCACGCGGGTACGTTCCCAAAGTGAAGGGACGCCTTCCGGCCTGCGGCCGGTCGAGCAGAAGCCGGCCGATGATTCTCTTACGGCTTTTCCTTGTGAGGACGAAAAAGACCTAACCATCTCCAATTCTCGACACTAAGGAGCTGAAGCGGAACAGCTGAGCGCCTGCGTACGGAGGATATCACAGCTATGGAAGAGGCCAACGAGCAGAATGCGGCAAAACGCGCCGGGAGAAAAGTCATGGACTTAGACGACGCTCGTTTCCTCGAGAAGTTGCGGAAATACGATGAGCACGCCTGGTCAACGTTATTCGACGTGATGTATCCGCGACTGCGGCTTGCGGCTTTCAAGATCTGCGCAGCGAATACACCCGACGATGTAGTTGATGACCTCATCCAGGATACATTCATGGCCGCCTTTCAGGGCATCGACAGTTTCAAAAGAAAATGCAGCCTCTCAACGTGGCTCACGGCTATCATGCGGTTTAAGTGGTTCACTTATTGCCGCAACAGAGGATGGCTCTTCCTCTCCCTCACACATGAAATGGTCGAGACCATCGCTGATCACCACCGTGGCCGGGCCATCGACTTCGGAACACTTGCAGACATCCTCAGGGCTAGTCTTCACGAGCTGATAGAAAAGGAGAAACATGGCAGCGTCAGACGCCAAACACTCGAGTTTATGCTGGAGTTGCTCGATCAGCAACGCGGCATGCCAAGATACAGCGAAATAGCCGACCTGTGGAAGTGCTTGGAAAACACAGTGAAGGCGCGCATGTTCGACGCGAAGGAGGCGCTCAAGCCGGTCCTTGAACGAAGAATACAGGAGCTGTGACCGGAAGACACTTGAGCAAAGACATCGCCAAAACGGGCCGCCGATCGATACAGGACTGGCCCAAGGCCTTCAGCCGGTGACAAACCTTCTCAACAACAGCTAAGACACGCTTCCTCTTAGCAGCGCAAGGCGGCGGATTATCGCATCCGGGTAAGGCTGCAACCGAGCCTATGAAGGCGCTCGACAACCACACTATGAAGCGCCTCGGGGCAGGGCCTGAGGGAAAACACCGATGGCCTCGGGGCCCGAAGGTCCTGCCCCTTTATTGACTGATCGGCACGGCGTCGCCAGCACCCCGACCCGGCCCTCCCTGATCTCTCTTAGCCGCGCCGCTGGCCGCCTTTGGCCCCTGATAGGTCAACCGTTCCCTGCAAAAAAGCTCAAGTCCGGAAAAAGACCTAACCTTTCGCCGTTTTGCAGACTAATGAGGTGAAGCCTGCAGAAAGGAGGACAGTCATGATCCGCGATCCGCCCTGAACTCAAGCACGCCTGGATGCCGGAGTGGTGGTCTCTCCGGCCTTTTCCCGCGCGGTCGCCGCCTTGCGGCAACAGAAAGGAGGTGTGAATGAAATAGCCGGCAAATGCAATAGTGTCCTAGTGATTCTGATTATCTCTTTCAATCTTGAATGAGGAAGAACAGCAATGATGAAGAAAAGAATGCAACAACTGATCGCGGCGGCAATCATCTTACTGCTGCTGGGTTCGAGCGCGTGGGCGACGCCGCCTTCTTGGCCGCCGAAGTGCAAGTGCCCTACGGACCAGGAGAAGAGCTCCTGCGCAACCGAAGTCGGTGGCGATTCGGTCAACCCCAGAGACGCCAAGCCCGATGTGACCATCGCCCTGCCCGGCGCCGGCGGTTGGGCGCCAGCATTCACGTACTACGCATATCGCCAGGATGTGGGGGGGCCTCCTATCCACATCGGGGAGCAGTGGCTGCACTCGGAAGAGATGCTGATAGACTACGACAGTACCACGGCGCTGGACCTCTGGGCGAGCGCCTTCCGCGCCATACGCTTTGAGAAGCCCGATACCGACTGGATCGCCTACTCCGCAGACTCCGGTGACCGCAACACGCTCAAGATCCCATGGACCATTGAGACGTCCGACGTCACAAGCGCCGAAGTGGAGGTCCAGTACAACAGCGGTCGTGAGCGCGTCACGTACGTCTTCTACGGCGCGAACGAGGGTGACACCGCAGGCCGGCTAAAGAGCAAAACAGTCGGCGGCAGAACGGTCACCTGCCAGAGCTATACCAGCGATAGAGTCACGGAAATTGTGGACGGTCTCGGCAGGACGATCACGTACCAATACGAGACTACCAACAACAAGCTGACAAAGATCATCGAGCCGAACCCGGCAGGGCAGGATCCCCTGGATAACACTGACGGCCGTATCATCCACCTCGAATACGTTACCCATTTTGAGAAGGAGTATCTCCAGAAGATTAACGTGGGTTATCCAAAGATTCCTGATCCTGCCGAGGGAGATGACGGCGACACGGCCCCGACAACGGACCATTACTACTGGCGCGTGTATCTCCTGCGCTACCATACGTATGACGGAATACTCAATTTCGTCGATCTCGCCGCCGTGCTATACCCGGACGGCTACGCCAGGGCGGAGGAAGGGCTGGAGGCGCCGAGTACTCCCGAGAACGCCACGTTGAGCGAGATAAAGGACTACGCGGTCACCTATTATGAGTACACGGCAGGTGATTGGCCCGAGGTGAGCACGGAGACCAGCTCAGGCACCGGGTGCGCCGGATGCGGAGGCGGTCAGGATTACGCGTACCTCAACGATGTTCAGCATACGCTCTCAGACCTGGATCCCACCGATGGAGATGGATTCGATGATGAGCGCAACGCCGCCTTCTGGGAAGTGCGAATCTCACGCCCAACGGGCGGCAGCGTCGTCGAGATCGTACAGATCAACACTGAGGGGCAACTGGTCGCACGCTGGACGCAGTTAGGCGACGTCGATAACGAGAACGTTCAACGCCTCGAGCGCCGCACCTACACGGCCGACGGCCAACTGGAGAAGATTTATACCTACGACGTCACCGATGAGTTGGACCCCGGAAGCTCGGATTACTACATTAACGATGATCCGATCAGCCCAAGCCGTGTGGAATGGTGGGTGCATGACAATACCGACGGTGACGGCAACAGCGATCGTCCGTTACTGGCCCGGACACTGGTGGCCGACACTGACTCGGCCGATGAAGATGACTTCATACTCCTGAAAGAATACCGGTACAACAGAGACACAAAAGGCTATGCGGGCGACTTCCCTTATGTTATCAGCAAAGAGATCGTTTATCCGGATGAGAATGACCGCAGCGTGGCGCTCGCAACCAGGTACACATACGATTCCGCCGGCCGTGTTATCAAGACCGAACGCCCTGCAATAACGAAGAACACCCTCTACATGGACGACAAGATTCCGACGGGAACGCTTGAGTACTATGCCGACGGCAGGCTCGAGGCCATGACCGATGCCACGGGCATAAAGACCACGTACATGTACGGCGACAATGACGGTCTCAACAACGACAGCGACGGTGCCACCGATGAGAGCGACGGATCTGAGACGTTCAAGCTTACAAGGGTGATCAGAAGTGATCAGGACGACGGCATGAGCCTCGAGACCCGCCACGAGTACTCAATCGTGTCCGGAGCATGGCGACGCACGAACACTACCGTTGACCCGGACGACCTCTCCATCGAGACAACCTTCGCCTACTACGATGCCGACTACAGTGACGCGGACAAGCACGCGGGCGCTTTCGGTAACGTGATCGACGAAACAAAAGAGGAAGACGGCATCAGAGCCCGCACCTATGACGAGCGCGATCGCCTTCTTACCGAGAAAATTCAGATCCTCATCCCGCCCACTTACACCACGCGGGTCAGTATGGTGAGCACCGAGTACGTATACAACAGATTCGGCAAGGTGCTGGAGGTCCGCCGACAGAACTACGAATGGGATGAAGGTGCACAGAACTGGGCCCCATTCGACTACTCAACTGTCAACGAGTACGATGCTCAGGGCCGCCTGGCGACCGTATCAGAGATGGTGCAAGACTATTCCCAGGATGGAGACCCCTCTAACGAGACCATCCTCGGCAATGTAACGACATACACCTATCTTGCCAAGACCAACCTTGTCGAAAAGATCCGCCGAAAGGCCGGAATGGATCCCGTCGACGGGGACGTCATGTCCGAGTACGAGTATGACTACATGGGACGCCGCACGAACGCAAAATCGTACATCGACAGCTCCAACAGCAACGAAACCAAGTACGAGTACGATTATCGCGGTCGCCTCGTTGAGACTCGACAAGACATCGACGCCGCCCAGAGCGATTACCTGTACACCCGCCACACCTACGACAATCTCGGCAGGACGACGGGCACAATCCGCTACGACGGAGACCCCGACACCGGCGCAACCGAAGTGGTGGCATACGAGAAAGCGCTCCATGACGAGGCGGGCAGAATCTATCAACGCCAAGTCCTCAACCCCGACGACCTCAGCCCATCGACAACGAACCACTTCTTTGACGAGACAGGGCGCAAGAGGATGGTAAAGGATGCACTCAATCAGGGGACCCAATACACGTACGATCCCGCCGGGCGGCTCTACAAGACAACCGATCACCTCGGCAATCAGACTCTTTACCGTCTCAACAACGCGGGCGGCGTGGCACGTTCCGCCCAACGGCACAAACTGGACGACACGCCGACGTGGCGAACGGAACTCGTCTTCAACTACTTCGACGACAACGGGCGCTTGCAATTTGTCGGCGATTGGGGAACTAACGAGCCCGAGGGATTCGAGCTCAAAGAAGACCCCGTCGACTGGGGAGACGAAGACCACCCCATCGTGCCTCTCTTGAGTGACAGTCAGAAACACAAAACATCGTACTCGTACGATGCCGTGGACAGGGTGAATCTCATTCAGGCGCGCGGTACCACGACAATAACGAACTACGACATGTTCTCGCAGACATATCAGACACGTGAAGACTCTTCAGGCATTGATCGTACAACGACATACGAGTACAACCAAGGTCCGGATGACGAAGGCTACTACACCCGAGTAATAGCAGACAACGGCGGCGCCACCGAGCAGGTGAGCAAGTACTATCACGGAGATGACTACAATGCCTCGCTCGTAACTGAAATCGAGTATCCCGATACCGAAGACGTCACCTTTCACTACTATCGCGACGGGTCACTCAAAGACCGCGAGGATCAGCGTGAATGGAAAACCACCTACACCCGCGACGGGCTTGGCCGCGTCACGGACGAAGACGTGACCAAGGAAGGCGCCACCGACCTTATCGGCACGACTGAGGTGACATACGAGTACGATTATCTCGGCCGGCTGACCAAGGTGACCGACGACAACGGGGAAAGCCCGGACGGCCCCGACTCGACTGTCGAATACGAATACGCATGGTCGGGTGCACGCACGATCGTCACCGAAAAGCACACCCTCGAGGACCATGGCACATGGACAGTTGAGTCGACCATATCGTC
>Ga0114922_10003699_pt1 | contig 14239 bp, 12 predicted proteins | sample AartaG_FD_100975 | JGI IMG/M metagenome (GOLD analysis project Ga0114922, IMG submission 100975) | Deep subsurface microbial communities from Aarhus Bay to uncover new lineages of life (NeLLi) - Aarhus_00045 metaG | ecosystem: Environmental > Aquatic > Marine > Oceanic > Sediment | place...
CCTTCTTCGATTTTGTATTTCTTCCACAGTATAAGCTCTTCTCTCATTGCCTACATATGTTCGCTCTGCGATCATACCACAGTTAAGGCAAACTTTATTACCATCGCGTTCTTCGATGGATGGAGTGTTACAACATTCAACTTTTTTAGCAGACGGCAAATTATCTTGATCAATGTTGTTGGTTTTTATTAGATCACGGTAATTGCTATTCATACTATATCACAAAAAATGCATTTTATACATAAAATTCTAATAAATAAAATTAGATATGTTACGACTTTAATAATGTAATAATATGTATGTATCCAATCTGCATTTATAAACCTTTGTCTTGAAATTTATTCTGCATTATTATGGGGGAAAAAAATGGGACGTTACTTCCAAAAATTTTTCCCTCTCTGTCAATATTTTATTAAAAACAGTAAGATTTTAGGATTATCCCTCGCTTAAATTAATTAAGAAAATCACTAAATTTGGTTAGCAAAATGGAATTTTACGATGTAATAAGAAAAAGAAGAAGCTATAGAATGTATAAATCCGATGTACCAGAAGAGGAAAAAGTAAATCGAATTTTAGAGGCTGCAAGATTGGCTCCAACTTGGGCTAATAAACAAGGTATGGAATATATTGTCGTTAAAGACCCTGAAACGGTAAAAAAGGTATGGAACGCAGTTGGTCAAGCGCAAAAGTTTGCTGATGCTCCCATGTTTATAGTAGGGATTATTTCTGAGTCTGGATCAGGCACTAATTTAAATGGGCTTAAGTATTTTCCTTTAGATTGTGGAATCTGCTTTGAACATTTAATTTTAGCGGCGACTGCCGAAGGTTTGGCAACTTGTTGGATTGGTTGGTTTAATGAAACCCAAGTACAAGAAGTACTTGAAATACCTAAAAAATACAGAGTATTGGCATTAACTCCATTAGGATATCCCGTTAAAGAAAAGGGAGAAATTACGGATCGAAAACCTCTTGAGCAAATCGTACATTACGATAAATTCTAATTTTTATTGAACTCCCATTTCATGAAGAAGTAAAGGTAAAATATTACCTTAATTTATTTTATTTATGCAGATTGTAAGAATCGATGTAAAATCGTCTGAAATTAATTACGAAGAAATTTCTCAGGATTCAAGATATTATCTTTTAGGTGCTCGAGGTTTAACTTCGCAAATCGTTTACGATGAGGTTCCACCAAATTGCGACCCGCTCGGACCAGAAAATAAGCTAATCTTAGCAAACGGGATACTCACAGGAAGTCCCTTCCCAAATTCTGCTCGAACTTCAGTTGGAAGTAAAAGCCCATTAACTAATGGTATAAAAGAAGCAAATGTGGGAGGCAGACCTTCATTAATGCTCGCTAAATACGGAATAAGAGCTTTAGTTTTTGAGGAGATATCCTCAGATCTAAAATTAGTCCTTATTAACGAGGAAGGAATTGAGTTAATTCCTGGTAGCGAATATAAAGGCTTAGGAAATTACGAAGTGCATCAAATCTTAAGGAGTAAATATGGAGAAAATATTGGAATTTATTCTATAGGACCTGCAGGTGAACATTTGATGCACTCTGCAACTGTTGCTGCCAATGATATGGAGGGGTATCCGAGCAGACACGCTGCTCGCGGCGGATTAGGTGCAGTCATGGGTGCCAAAGGTATTAAAGCTGTCGTAATTATCCCCCCTAAAGAATCAAAAGTAATGATGCACGATTTAAAGAAGTTTAGAGAGACTTCGACTCCTTTTGCTAAGGAATTAGCTGACACTAAGAAAGTCTTTTCTACATTTGGAACCGCATTGAATATGAGGGCGATGAGCGAACATCAAGGAATTCCAACTAAAAACTTCCAATTTGGATCCTTCGATAAAATTATGAACATCAGTGGTGAAAAACTCCATGATCTCGTAATATCTAGAGGGGGAAAGAAAAACTTAGCTTGCTCTCCTTATTGTGTTATAAAATGCTCCAATTTAATAGTAGATGATGATGGGAACCATATAACTTCAAGCCTCGAATATGAAACAATGTGTTTAAATGGATCCAATTTACTCATTGACGACTTAGATACCTTGGCTAAAATTGATCATTTTTGTGACGATGTAGGAATTGATACCATTGAATTCGGGGGTACAGTTGGAGTAGCGATGGATTGTGGTAAAGTTTCTTGGGGTGACGCTGATTCTGTATTAAACATCCTAGATAAACAAATCCGAGAGAATACAGAACTTGGTAAATTATACGGTAATGGTGTTAAAAATATTGGAAAGAAATTAAATGCAAAGAGAGTACCAGAAATTAAGGGACAAGGTATATCTGCTTACGATCCAAGAGTATTTAAGGGTATGGGTGTTACTTTTGCTACAAGCCCAATGGGAGCTGACCACACCAGTGGGGCTGCTATAGCTGGTAGAGTAGCAAGTCAAAGTAAAAACTATGGAGACCTTACTAAAAATGATGGTAAACTTGACCTATCATTTGAATTACAAATTTATACTACGGTCTTGGATTCTTTGGGTTGTTGTTATTTTATAGGCCCGAGTTATGAAAACATGGAGATAATAGCTGCTGCTATTAACGCGATGTATAATTTAAATCTTACAAGAGAAGACGTAATAGATATTGGAAAATCTATTCTTAAAACGGAGCTAGCATTCAACGAGAAAGCAGGGATTACCAAAGAGATGGATGATATTCCCGATTTTTTAAAACAAGAACCTTCCGAACCCAGTGGTCTAAAATTTACATTTACAAAAAAAGAATTACACAATTTTTGGAAGAAGCTCGATTAAAATCTTTTAAGGTTTAGATTAAATGTAGTTTAATAATCCTTTTTTCTTCATTATTAATTCAGCTAAGATAATTAGGAGTAACCCAAAAAGCAGAATTAACATTAAAATAAGACCGATTATGAATAAATGTTTTAGGCTTAACCATAATAACATATTCAAAACAAAACTGGTGAAACCACCAATAATGAAAATTAACTTGTTCTTCTTATAAATAGAGAGCGAAAAATGCCAGCAACTTATTAACAATAGATTTGAGCTTTCGAGTAATACAAACCTAATGTTAAGTAAATCGCTATTAATCGGAAGTGTGGTTAAATTTAATACAACGACTAGTATAACAAGTAAAATTAAGAATTTTATTGAATTATTAACTACGAAAACTTGCTCAAGTTTTAAAAGAATGCTCATCAGAAATGGAGGGATAATTATAATAATTAATATTAGAGATAAAATTGCTTCGTCCAAAGCCAGTAGACTAAAGAAGATAGAAAAGATGAAACTTAGTAATACCAAAAATGAGCCTATAAGTCTGCAAAAACCTTCTTTTTTACCGCGAATGCTCATATATATAACTCTTTTAGAAAGGTAATACTTATCTAATGAAAGTTATCATGTAAAAAACTTTGAGAAATTATAAACTTAAATAGAAAAAAAAGTATTTTGAATTAATAGAGAAAAAATTGAATCTTTATTCGAATAATTCTATCACTAAAGATAATAGCATTAAAAAGAGGAAAATAATGAGTGAAATCGATATTTTAAAGGAGCTAGAAGATATTGTTGGGAAGGATTTTGCTTCTAATCGTTCGGAAGATTTATATATTTACTCCCAGGATCCGGGAGCGTCACTCCCCCGCCCTGCGGACTTTGTAGTGATGCCCATTACATCTAAAGAAGTCCAAGAGATCGTAACACTAGCAAATCGAGAAAAAATCCCAATAGTTCCTATGGGGGGCGGTTTAACATTAAGTGGGCTTGTAATTCCCATTAAAGGGGGTATAGTTATGGATATGAAACGCATGAACAAAATAATTGAAATTAACGAATTAAGTCGTTTTGCCCTAATTGAAGCAGGAGTAACTTCGGGGCAATTATTATCCTATTTAACCGCTAATCATCCCAAATTACAACCACCAATCCCTGATGCACCTCCTTCAATCACTATTGCCGGTAACGCATTAATTCATGGATCTGGTTATCTGTCCCAAAAATTTGGAGATCATGGTTCTATGATTAATGGATTAGAAGTTATACTTCCTGATGGTGAAATATACAAATTAGGCTCTTGCGCGGTTTCGGATTATTGGTTTACGAGAGGACCCATTCCAGATTTCATTGGTATGTTTATTAGCTCATTTGGAACAATAGGAATTATTACAAAGCTTTCCATTAAATTATTCCCTAAACATAAGATGAGAACTTTGGTATTTGGTTTATGCAAAGATCCAAAAACACTCCCAAAATTAATTTCAAACATAACATTTGGTGATGTAGCCGAAGATATATTACTAGGGATTTCAGATAAACCTGATTGGATGAAAGGATATGTAACTATTATGGTGTATATCACTGGAGAGTCAGAAGAAGAATTAAATAGTAAAACAAAAATCCTTAAGAAACTATATCGCGAAGTAAAGTCTAGATACATGAAAGTTCCAAAAAGGCTTGAAGATATATTTCTGGAAAAACCACAATTTGCAGCGGGTGCGTCCGATTTTAGAAAAGGTGGTGGCTTTGAATATGTTGGGGCTTTCGTACCGCTCAAATTAATCCCTGAAATGATTAAAATTGGTACGGAAATTTCTTTAAAGCACGAAATTTTTCCTACATTGGGCGCTCGACTTATCGGTCAAGGTCACGCTGTAATGTTTTTTATTACCTATCCTTTTAATCGTGCAGATCCAAAAGATATGGAAAACGCACGAGAAGCATTACACGAAACTAATAAAGCTGTGTTAGAAATTGGAGGGATTCCTTGGAAAGCAGAACTAGCGGGACAACACCTAATTCTAGAAAAGATGGATCCAAATTATAAGAAACTTCTAAAAAGCATTAGAAATTTACTAGACCCAAATGGGATAATGAATCCCGGAAATTGGGAGGTTAGATAAATGACTTTAAAAATCGAACAAGATTGGAAAGATATACTTCATAGGTGCTTCAGATGCGGGTATTGCAAATTTACCCACGACTATTCAGATTTTAATTGCCCTAGCTATAAAAAACATCGATTTGAAACATATTCTACTGGGGGAAGGCTCTGGCTCATTTATGGTTTAATAAGTGAAGAAATCCCGTGGAGTCAGGGGGTTGCAAATGTACTTTACGCGTGTTCCACTTGCGGAAACTGTATGGAAAATTGCAGGTTTGTAAAATTTAACGATTTTCTGGTGGATATTATTGAAGCTGCTCGCGCGGAAGCTGTGATAAATGGATTTTGTCCAGAAAAGCAAAAAGCTTTAATTGAACGTATGGAAAACTCTGAGATGCATAATCCATATGGTGAACAAAACTCAGATAACGAAGATTTAAAAAAGCTTTACAGCTTATCAGATAAAGCAGAATGGGTTTATTATATAGGTTGCACATCTAATTATCGTCAATTAGATTTAAGGGATGCTACCTTACGTTTTTTGAAGAAATCGGGTATTGATTTTACCTTGGTTGACGAACATTGCTGTTGTAGCCCTGTAATAAGAACGGGTCAAATAAAATCCGTTAAAGACTTCATAAACCATAATCTTACTCAAATAAACAAGACAGGTGCAACAAAAATTATTACATCCTGTGCCGGTTGTTACCGTACTCTAAAAAAAGATTGGGTAAAATATGATGCTGATTACAATTTTCAAGTATATCACACCGTAGAATTAATTAAGAAGTTATTAGAAGAAAAGAAACTAAAATTTAAATCAGAATACAATAAAACGGTTACCTACCACGATCCTTGTCATTTGGGAAGACATATGGGCATATACGATATACCACGAGAGATTTACAAACAGATACCCGGATTAAAATTAGTAGAAATGAAAAGAAATCGAGAAAACGCTTGGTGTTGCGGAGCTGGAGGGGGTGTAAAAATCGGATATCCCGAGTGGTCAGTTGAAATGTCAAAAGAAAGACTTGAAGAAGCAAAAATGACCGATGCCTCTGTAATTTCGTCTGTTTGCCCTTTTTGTAAGACTAACCTTAGCGACGCCAACAATAAATTCAATATGGATTTTGAAGTTATCGATTTAATTGAAATTTTAGACGATGTAGAATTTGAAATCTCCGATGATTAACATTTATTTCTTTTAATAAAGGTGTTATATATATGAGATTAGGAGCTCATATGAGCGTTTCAGACGGTAAACACATGGCTTTTCATAGAGGAAGAGAACTCAAGTGCGAATCGATTCAAGTCTTTATAAGAAATGTTCGCTCTTGGGCGTCAAAACCTTTAATTCAGAAAGATATTGATAAATTTGTTAAAACAAAAGAAGAATTTAAAGAAGAGATATGGCCGGTAATTAGCCACGACAGTTATTTAATAAATTTGGCAAGTATCGATACAGAGAAACTCGATAAATCATATGGAGCAATGTTAGACGAGCTTAAAAAAGCTACTCAACTAGGTATTGAATTTGAAAATATGCATCCTGGAGTTATCCCTATTAGTGATAAGGACAAGATTTCAAAAGATGAAGCCCTTCTCCAAATTGCTACCCAATTAAACAAATTAATAGATGAAACAAAGGATTCTAAGGTTAAGATATTATTAGAAACTACCGCTGGTCAAGGTAAGGGCTTGGGGCATAAATTTCATCATTTAGAAGCAATAATTAATAAAACACAAGATAAAAGCAGAATTGGAATTTGTTTCGATACAGCTCATTCCTTTGCAGCTGGGTATGATTTTACGACTAAAAAAAAATATAACGAAATGTGGAACGATTTTGACGATGTAATCGGATTGAAATATCTTTTTGCTTTCCATCTAAACGATACGGAAAAAGAATTAGGTTCGAGGGTTGATCGTCATACTCACATAGGGCAGGGAAAAATTGGGAAAGAGGCATTTAGCTTTTTATTAAACGACGATAGATTTAAAGATATGCCTGGGATACTAGAAACACCAAAAGGGAAGGATTTGGAATTCGATAAAATGAACCTTAAAACTCTAAGGTCTTTGATAGAACCGTGAGTTATTTTTGAACCTTAAACCATAAAGAACTGGTATCGTTAACTAAGCCATTATAGTTCACAGCTAATTCTTCCCCTTTCGGTATGTCTTCAATAGCTGAATATTCAATTGCCTTGTTCTCATAATCATATAAGTACTTCAAATTAGGAGTGTAGGAGTGGTTAATGAATTGACTAACGCTTAGAGTGATAGCATTTTTAAAAGCCGGTTTATGCTTTGGGTCTTCCCAAATATAGCAATAGTCGTATAATTTCGTTTTTTCTATCTTTTTATAATCTTTATTGGTGATTAACACGACATTTGCAACATCTATAATAGTTCCTTTTTTAATCAATTTTTTCGCAAAAGCACCTTTTCCTTTGCTCTCCGAAATAAATTTAACATCTATATATTCATGCATTTAAATCACAGTTAGTAAATGTTTTGTCTCATTCAATTGATGCGTGTCGTTCCGCAATATCTTTTTCTGTTTTATCTAAAAGAAGCATTAAAGAAGCTCCAATAGAGTCTAGTATCGATAATGTAGAAATGTCGAATAAAGAAGTAAACGGAGCTAAAGTCTCTAGTGAAATCGCTTTCTCTTTGCTTTTACCCTCAACTTTGATACTCAAATCAGATAGTAAGGCTATACTACTTTTAGGATTTCCTGTAAATAAAGCAATTTTACCTCCAATCTCTCTTGCTTTTTCAGCTATGGCTTTAGGAGAGGTAGTTTCACCGCTTCCGCTTATTATTATTAATAGATCTTCTTTACCATAACGATAGGTGACTGCATCAGAAACAAAACATGATTTAATCCCTAAATGCATTAGTCTCTGGGCAAAGCATCGGCCAATAAAACTAGATCTTCCAGCACCATAGATAAAAATCCTTCCATCGTTAGAATTTACTTCGACAATTAAGTCAATAAGCTTTAAGACTTCATTTGTATCAATGGTGTCAGAATTTTGTTTAACTTTGTCAGCGATTTCTAAAAGAGTATCTAGAAATCTTTCTCGTATTAATTCAGAATTAGAATCATTCATTTTCACTTTCCCTCCTTTGATACTTCCGGATTGACGCAACTTCGCCATTGATCTACTGTTTCTTTAGGTCCTAATCCAATTAAAAGGTCACCCACTTCAAAAATAAAATCAGATTTAAAGCTGTATATCCATTTATTTTCTCTTTTCAACGCGATAATATGAAAACCTCGCTTATACTGTTGATTTTGTAATTGTTTGTAAGTTTTCTTTTTGAAATAAGAATCTGTTGAGATAGTTTCTCGAACAACTATTTCTGGAGTTTCTTCAATCGCTTTTTGAAGAATAATGTGAGGTTCAAAACCTTTTAAAATGTTCTCAGCTAAATGGGCGGCGGCATCCGAAATTAACTCACAAGAAAATATTATGCGCATAATTCCTGTTAAATTCTTTGGATTATCAAGTAATTGTGTTAAATTTAAAAGATCCTTTTCAAAAATAATATTAAGACCATCCATTATAGACTCCATCTCTAATACATCTTCAGCTACTTCGTAACTTTTAAAAAATAACGCCGCTAAAGCTAACTCTATCATTGTTTCTGAAAGATCTGTTATTGTTATGTAATCTTTTTTGAGTTCTTGAATTTTATCTAATACATCAGGATTAGTCAGATCAAATTCAGATTCTTTCTGAAAATCACCAATTTGGAATGAAAAATCTTCAGTATCAAACGTTAATTTTTTCAGTTCTTTAATTGGCCCCATTTCTCCTTTTATAATTAATATATCCTCAACTTGAATTTCGTTGTCTTTTTCGAATAACCAATTTTCTTTTCTTTTGATCGCTATTAAATCCACTCCATATTTTGACCTGAAATGTACTTCTCTACGATTCATGCCTATAAATTCACAGGCATCGTTGACGGTAATTTTTACAATAGGTTCGGGAACATCGTCCCAAAATAATTGTGTAAAATCAGAAATATCGCTATTGATATATACAACTCTGGCGATATCTGCAAGAGCATCGGAGATTTTGTCAATAGAATAACCCATAACAACAATAGGTTCTAGCGCTTTAGCTTCCTTAAAACCGCCAGTTTGAGTTTGAATAATTTGTAAATTCAATAAAAATGTTAACTCGTGGATTCGCTTTTCAATTTTAGAAGTTTCGTTCGCAATTTCTTTGCTGCTAAATTTAATGGCGCTGTAAGCTAGATCAATCATCAAGTCGATCTTCTGTTTCATTTCTTTCAAAATATCTTTTAACGATATAGGCTGATATTGAAACTTCTTTCTTTTTTCATTTTTTTTAATTATTTTCTCACTCTCGTTTGATTGCCTAAATAAATAATTGGATTAAGATTATAATAAATAGCGGCGTTAAGAAATCCGCCAAAGATGTTACCATTGGAATTAGGAAATTATTAGGGTCTTTTCCTTTCCTAAATATAAATATAGAACCCATAAATAAAAACACGAACATAAGCCCAAACAAAATTAAAATAGTACTACTTAAAATTGATATAATCAACAAGGGATTAATGATTTCTATTCCAGTTACGCTTCCCAGCATGTATCCTAAGCTTATTAATGCGATAAGGCTTAATAAAATTGTTATAAGCAATCCATAAAAATCTTGCTTAAGTCTACCTGACGTTTGAATTTTAGGTGACAAAGTTCCTAAATAAAGGTGAGATGTAAGTCGAGAGACTAGAACAGTAGATATATCACCTATTAAAGAATTCAAAGACGGTAAAACTAATAAGATAATAGGAAAACTAGACAATATTCGTTCACTGTTCGAGAGTAGAGTTCCAGAAAAAAGTCCCATAACAGAACTAATTAAAACAATAATGATGGATTCTTTGAAGATTTTCTTAAAATATTCCACTCCTATGGCACCCCCAACATAATAATTGTTAGATAAAAACAAATTACTGTGAAAAAGTCATCAATCGCAGTCATTATGGGGTTTACGACATTATTTGGATCTAAACCACGCTTAAATGCTAAATAATTCAGGAATGTAGAACATGGGATTGAAATAGATAAAGTTAATGCAATTGAAATAGCTGGTATTACGATAAGTAGAGCTATTGGGAAAAGGTAGAGTTTAATTAATAAAAAATTAATTAAAATACTAAAAACTCCAATCGCTAACGCTGTTAATAACGATAAAGTCAAAGTAGCTAGAACATTTTCAAACCACGATTTTCTATTAAATTCACCGATAATAAAATCTCGTGAAGTACGAGCAATAAATGGCGCACTTAAATTACCTCTAAGAGATAACAAAGCAGGTATAATAAGAATTAATAAAAGAAAGCTTTCAAATGAAATGATCAACAGAGATAGAACGATTCCTGCAAGTAGATCGCCCACAATAGAAACCATTTCAGATGGAAAGGTTTCTTTAACGATTTTACCTTTAGTATCTCGAGCTTCCATATATCATCATCATCATCAGATGAATTAAATGTTAAAATCTCATTCATTCTCTTTAATATTTATTAAGGCTCTAATTTATTTAAAAGTTCTCATACCTCATCAAAATTTTACTTTAAGCATTAAAATTCAAGTAAACTAATGAATTACTTTTAGGAGAATGTAATAAAAAGCTAATAATTTTTAATAAGAATTAGGTGCACCTAATAAGAATAAATAAAAAATAAAAAATAAAAAAGGATTTAGTTTTACAACTTCCTAACTTTCTTCAATTGAATTAGTATTAAAGCTATCAAACTTACAGAGAGAAATCCGAATGTCAAGAATACTGAAAACCCGGGAATTGATTCTTCAGGAGGACCCGTATAAATATATGAAACTGCCATGATAATAGAGATTGGACCTGAACCACCGCCTACAGGGAAGATAATTGTTAAAGAATTATCAAGGTAATCATAAACGAACATATCGGTTGCTGATGAAGGTGCTGCTTCCCACTCACTGTTTCCACTCATATTCCAAGCCCAAAAGGTGAGGTTATAAGCATATAGATCAAATGTATGAGCGAATTTGATGTAAAACGTTAGGTTATCTAATCCAGTAGTGTTGGTGATTAAGAAGTCATTATAATATAGAACAGTTCCATTAGTAATAGAAGTATTTATTGGATTATGATCTAAAAGTGTATTTAGCAGTTCTATTCCATCGTTATCAGTAATTACTTCGATATTTGAAACTGTGATTTCACTTATAGCATCATTAGGGACTGAAACGCTAGTGGTTCCAGAGTCAAGCGTTTTATTATACATCGGATATATTGTCATATACATCCAATCGGTGTCATCTCCACCAAGGATATTCATCCAACCTCCCATGAAAGTGATCGCTCCAGTTGTTGTATCGACATATGTGTCATATTCCCTTCCAAGCGTTGAATTTCGAAGAACTACGTGATCTTCAGTAAATGTCGACTCATCAAATACGCTATCTAACATTGTTAAAAGATTCTCTAAGTCCTCTCCTGTAGATCCTGAAGTCAAAAATAATGGAGGAGATACGCCTCCAAACATTGCATACGGCGATATTGGCCAATATGTATTAGCTTCCAAGAATAGATCATCTCCCATATCTTGCCAAGTTCCTGTACTCTCGTCAAATTCTTCAAATTCCGCAATCATTGCCTTAAAGAATTGTAGTTCCGGTTGACCCGGTATTTTCGTGAAGAGTCCCCCGCTATCCAACTCCCATTCGGTCAGATTAACAAATTCTCCGTCCGTTAATACGATTGTCGCCTTTCTATATATCTCTCCATCGCGAGAATTTTGCTTGTAGTAGACAACGTCACCTATATCTAAGTTCCATTCGACGAGGGTCATCTCTTTTATCTCGTAATACAACTGAATATCACCATGCTCATGAATCATAAACGATTGTGTTATTCCTGTCATTTTATCGATTGAAGTCTCTACTTTGAAGTTGTCAGAAGAATTCTTTAATGAAAAATCAAAGTTTCCATTCTCAAGGATTACAATTTCATCAAATGGAGCTTCCCAAATCCGAAGTGAATCCAGATTCCACATGTATTCAATATCCTCCTTTAAGGTATTATTAGGGATTACGAAATTATATTGAGGTGAAAAATCTTCGTCGAAATATTGAAAGTAGAAATTATTTGCTATCCCTATCGGAATATTGCTTTCTATATGTTTATAATAATAATCATCCCAGAGTGATATATTCGCAAAAACTATTTGAAAAACCATGTTTATTTCTCCACTCTCATCGAACGCGTTGTTCGATTTTGGGAGATTGTATTCAGTAATATCTACAATTTCCATTTTATAATCTGAATAATCGCTACCACCGTCAGTCCAATCATAAAAAATTGTATCCCCAATCTCAACACCCCACTCAACTTCGTCAGTAATATCGTAATCCATCGCTCTTTGCATTGTTACATTGACCAACATAGGTTCTCCCATTGTAACCATTAGGTAACCTTCAGCATATTCTGCGACACCATCTGTCGGATTAAATTCCATATACATATAATAGTTTTCAGTTGAATTCATAAATGTTATGCTATTATCACCAATATTCGACGAATAACTATCGAAATGGTTATAACCATACATTGAAAGAGGATCGTAAAATGATTCGTTAAGAATATCGTCTAACACATCAACATCTAAACTTGAACCGTTCAATGGAAGGATATATGGAGCGGCACCCATTCCTGCTCGCATCTTATATGGAATTGAATCAGAGGCATTATATCCAAAAAGAGCAAATTCTGAAGGGGGTCCATATGGTTCTATTACACCTGCTGTAACATTTTGGTAGCATTGCGTTGCGTTAACGAGAGAAAATTCGTTTAGACCCATTCCAAACCAATCAAGAGTGACATTTTCAATTGATGTTATGTTATAAATCCATATGTCTTTAAACATCATGGTAACATCTCCGCTGGAGGCATTTGTAAGAACTACGTCAACTTCCCAATATAGTTCATCGCCTACATCTACACCCCAATGCCAATTATTATCAACGTGATCCTCTGGAACATATGGTCCTGCTTTAGCTAATGTAAGAAATCCACTCAAATTTACTGTTATAAGTAGAACCGCTAACAAAAGTAAGCTTAATTGCTTTTTATGTAAAGTTTTAAACATATTTTTTAACCTTTTATTAAATTAGTTTTATTGTTAGAATGTTGGTTATTCTAGATTATGAAAATTTAAGTTTAAAAATCCTCGTTAAAAGATTATTAATAAAATTAGCCATTTATGTCAAGAATTCTGTAAATCATTAAATGATTTGCATTTAAAGAGTTAAAGCTAAAGAGTTTTTAACCAATTAGGATCAATCAGATTTAGGGCATCTTCCACTACTTTTCTCACATTCCAATCGTCGTCCCATAACGATTTTGCTAAGGGTTCTAACGCTTCCGTGTTTCCTATTTGACCTAAAGCTTTTGCAGAAGCTATTCTTATCTTTGGATCACCATCTTTAAGCATCTCGAAGAAAGGAGATATATCACTAATGTTATCGAATTTTCCTAAAGCTAAGGCAATCCAACTCCTAATAAATAAATCATCATCGTTAACTAAGGGTAATAGTGAATTTAAACAATCTTCTTTCCCAATCTTGATTAATAGCTTAACAGCAGCTCTTTTTAGTTTCCAATTAGAAGAAATCAAAAGGGTTTTCACTTTATCAATATTCGTTTGATCAGTTATATTCGAGAGAGCATCAATAGCATAATCCCTAACTCTACTATCCGGATCATCTAAGATATCTAATAGAATCGATTTTTGTTTTTCGCTTCCTAATTTTCCTATTAGTTTTACGCATAAGGTCCGAATTTTCCAATCTTTAGAAGTAAGACTTTCAAACACTTGATCAGGAATAGTCTTTTTTGATATCTGAAGGAGTGAATTATAAGCCAGTTTTCTCGTTTTATTATCGCTACTCTTGAAGGAATTAATCATATAATCTACAGAATTTAGGTCTTCAAGCAATCCTAAAAGTTTTATAGCTTCCTTTCTCTCAATCATATTTTTACTCTTAGCAATTTCATATATCTTTTCGTATGAGTCAACTGAATTGAATATATGCTGTAACGATTGAACAACTAACCTACGTACGTCATCATCTTTACTTTTTAATAGTTTTAAAAGAGGATCAATCGATCGCTTACTTTTAATAGTGCTTAATGCCTTTATACATGCTTTTTTAACGTCTAAATCTACATCATCCAATAAGTTGATAATTAATCTTGCATCTTTTGCTTGAATTAACTTTTCTAAAGCCTGGACAGCATTGCGTCTTACTTCGGGATCATTTTTATGTAA
>Ga0114922_10003700_pt1 | contig 14239 bp, 18 predicted proteins | sample AartaG_FD_100975 | JGI IMG/M metagenome (GOLD analysis project Ga0114922, IMG submission 100975) | Deep subsurface microbial communities from Aarhus Bay to uncover new lineages of life (NeLLi) - Aarhus_00045 metaG | ecosystem: Environmental > Aquatic > Marine > Oceanic > Sediment | place...
AAACGGAATCCGAGCAGCGACACTCCAGGCCCCACTTCATCGCTCTCGGGACACGTCGGTACCAACCCGAGAACCTGAAGCAACGTGGTTTGGAGGTCTGATGATGCGTTAGCATCGAGCAGGACTATGGCCTGACAAGGGTCATTCAGGGTTAGTTCAACGCCGGGAAAAATCACCGGATTCTGACGAGATGGATCGACGGGTCCAGATTCGCCTGCTTCGTCCTGCGCTGCCAACTGGTAGTACTTTACAAAACACACATCGTGATGGTCCGTGACTGCGACCGCCGTTATCCCCTTGTCACGACAGAGCTTAATGAATTGCTTGGCATGTTCAAGCCGGTCAGTATCTTCAGTCGGGCGAGGGCCATTCCAGCGTCGGTCTCGCGGCGAGTGGATTTGAAAGTCGCATTTATAGAAATGAGTTCCTTTGTCCATGACCTCTTACCCTAACAGCGATGTTCTATACGGACGAGTACCACGTGCGACGGTGGTCCCTCATCGGAATCATACAAAGCATTTAATCCGCTTACTGAATTATCGGCCAAGTCGCTAGAAACGATAAGGAGAATCCCCAAGTCATAACAAAACACAGGGTGAAAAGGCGAAAACAAGCCTTCCGCCCACAGATGCTGCAATCTGACATCTGCGATCTGGCGTCTGGCATCGTTGTCTTCGCGTTCTTCGCGGTTGGCCCTGCTCACATCCATCTGGGCCATTCTCTGCATCTCAACATTTCTGTGCGAGTTCTTGGTTCCGGCCGGAGGCCGGGCTGGGTTCATACGGGGCTTCGCTTGCTCTGTGTTCTCGGAGTCCTCTGTGGCAGAAGATCGTCTTTTCGCGTGGTTCGCGTCCCCCGCCTGCGCGAGTGGGAAACAGGGGAAACAGGGGTCAGGGAAACAGGGGTCAGGGGAAACAGGGGTCAGGCTTTGGATTTAGGGGTTGGGTACACAGCTCTGCTCCAGGCGCATTGACATGCGAACTGCAACACGGTCGGTTGCGACTGTCACGAGCCGGCCGGCCAATGCGGTCACCCGCCCGGGTCCGGGCCCCCGATAAGCGTTTCTCGCGAAGATCCAGCCACTCTCATGGCGACCGTGAGAACTCAGGGCTCGTTCGCGCTTGCGGCGCCGCCGCGGCCTCTTCGTCGGCAGCGTCCTCTGCCTCGCATGCCTCGGTACGGCCCCGGACCGCCTCGTCGCGCTCGCTCGGCCGGGCCGATCTCGACGGGGCCGCCGTCGATCGAGAGCGCCTTGCCGTTGACGAGCGCGTCGGCGACCTTGGCGTGGGCCGCATCCAGAATCCGCCCGAAGGTCTGCCGCGATACGTTCATCCGGCGGGCCGCCTCTTCCTGGTACAGATGCTCCAGGTCCGCTAAACGGATCGCCTCGAACTCGTCGACCGTCAGCTCCACATGCTGCAGTACCGACAGGGGAATCCCCCGCGGCTTGTAGTAGGTGACCTCCGGAAGCCGGGCCACCCGTCTGCATTGTCTCGGTCTGGGCATGCCAGAGGTTCCCTTCGCAACGCAACATCCACACTGGCAACCGACTGCCGGTCCATCGGCCCGCGATCACAATCCGCAACATAAGAGCCGTGCGATCACGCGTCCAGAGACCACCCGCGCTCCACGAACTTGGCCTGGGCCCACGCCATGACCCGCCCATCGTGTACCAGTTGGGCCTTCAGTTGATATAAGGGCGGCGTATCGGACACAATCCACCCTCGAACGTCCAGGGCAAGATGGCAGGGAATGGGCTCCATGAACCGGACGTACAAATCCCCTGTCACCGCCTGCACACCCCGATGGAACAGGCAGTGGGTCATCGCCGCATCGAGCAGCGCGCTAGTCACACCGCCGTGCAGGATCCCATCATAGCCCTGGAGACCCGGATGCGCCTGAAACCGCGCACACACAGTGTTCGCATCCACGTCCCGAAAGCGCAAGCCGAGCGAGTCGGGGTTGCAAGTGCCACAGATCAGGCAGTGAGCGTGCCCGTTCTCGGCGTCACTGTTCACGAATCCCTCAATGGTCACAGACGTTGTCACCCACTTCGAGGGCCCCTGCCAGAAAGTCGCGCGCCAGTCGCTCCGGCGTTTCCTCCGGCGCGCCGGTCAACACGTCGATGCCCTGCTGCGTAAAGAGGCCTTGAGCGCGCTGGCCCATGCCGCCGGCAATCACCACATTCACCTGCTGATCGGCCAGCCATCGAGGCAACAGGCCCGGCTCGTGCGCGGGCGGCGTGACCAACTCCTGTCCCTGAATCTCCTTGCTCTCGCGGTCAACTTGGACAATGGCAAACTGCTCGCAATGGCCAAAATGCAACGACAGTCTGCCGCCCGTCAATGGAATCGCCACTTTCATCACGTTATGGTTCTCCTGATCGAATGATGGTTCTTCGGTTGGCTCACGTCTCAGGTCCCGGCGGGCATCGAGCAGCGGCTCGAACGCATGTCGCAGGGCCTGGGCCGTCGGATTGTCCGGATCGGCCGCGACAAACGGCCGGCCTCGATCGCCGCACCCGGCAAACGCCGGATCGATGGGAACGCTGCCGAGGAACGAGACCCTAAAGTCTCTGGCCATCTCCGCGCCGCTGTGGCCGGCGAAGATGTCGCTCCTCGTGTTGCAGTGTGGACAGACGAATCCGCTCATGTTCTCGATGATGCCGAGCACGGCGAGGTCCACGCGCTTGCAGAACGTGATGCACTTGCGAACGTCGATGGCCGCCAATTCCTGCGGCGTCGTGACAATCACCGCGCCATCGGCCCGGCCGAGAAGCTGGATCACTGAAAGCGGCTCATCCCCCGTCCCCGGCGGGCAGTCCACCACGAGGTAATCGAGCCGTCCCCAATCCACCTGCTCAACGAACTGCTGAATCAGGTTGTGCTTCATCGGCCCGCGCCAGATCAGGGCCTCGTCCTCGTTGGGCAGGATGAATCCGACGCTCATGACCTTCAGGTTCTCACTGTACTCAATCGGTTGAATCCGCTGGCCGTCGGCGGTGAGCTTGCGATCGCCTACCGCCAGCAGCTTCGGCACGCTCGGCCCGTGGATGTCCGCGTCGAGCAGGCCGACCTGCTTGCCCTGCAAGGACAGCCAGACGGCCAGGTTCGCCGCGACGCTGCTCTTGCCGACCCCGCCTTTGCCGCTCAGAACAATGAAGGTATGTGCGATCTCTGACATAGCTCAATCTTCCTTCCTGTTGTTTCCCGCGCTCTCAACAACCGCATGCCACAACGCTTCGATCCGCCGTCTCAGCGGGCCGTTTCCGTGCTCCACAATGCTTTGCCCGGCGAGCTGCGCTTCGGTGACCACCGTGTCATAGGGGATCGTGCCGAGCACCGGGGCCTGTCGGCGCGCAGCCGTTTGCTCGATACTCTCCGAGATCTTCGGATTGATGTCAAACTTATTGATGCATACGGCCGCCGGGATCTGGAAATGCGCGGTCAGCTCCAGGACCCGCTCCAAATCGTGCCGGCCCGAGAGCGTCGGCTCCGTGACGACCAGAGCGAAGTCCGCGCCCGTCACGGACGCAATCACCGGACATCCCACGCCGGGTGAGCCGTCGACGATGATGAGGCCCATTCCGCGCTCGGCGCCGATGCGCTTCGCCTCCCGGCGGATCAGGGTGACCAGCTTGCCGCTGTTCTCCTCACCCGGTGTCAATCGAGCGTGCACCATCGGCCCAAGCCGCGTCTCGGAAATGAACCACCTTCCGTTGATGGCGGTCTCCAGCGCGATAGCATCCACGGGGCAAAAACGCGCGCAGACGCCACAGCCCTCACAGGCGACGGGGTCGATGCGATAGGTCTTCGCCACAACGTCGTTCGCCGGGCCGTCGAGCGCGACCGCCTCGAAGCGGCACAACTCCGCGCAGCGTCCGCAGCCGACGCACTTATCCGCGACGACGCGGGCAACCTTGCCGCCGCTGAACTCCTGCGTTTGCCGCACCTCGGGCGCGACGATCAGATGCAGGTCCGCCGCATCCACATCGCAATCCGCCAGCACCGCGTCACGCGCCAGCGCCGCGAACGCCGCAACGAGGCTCGTCTTTCCCGTCCCCCCTTTTCCGCTAATGACAACGATTTGCTTCACGTTGACCGCTCCCGGCGCCAGAACTCTGTCTTGCAGGATTGCAAATAGCTCTTCATCCCAAGCCCATCTGCTCACAAAGATCCGTCAAAAAACTTCTCATACCACCACAGAAAATGCCCCCAAGCATTGTCCAGTCGGTACCGGTTGTCCTGCGGCACCTCGCGGATGCTTTCCATCTGCTCCAGGAGCAAATCGCAAGGCACATCCTTGGCCAACAGCTCGTAGGCGCATTTGGCAAGCAGGAACTTCCCTCGAGCTGCTTCGTCGCCCGGGTTGTGGTCGGGATGGTATTTCAACGACGCCTGTCTATAAGCGCGTTTGAGCTCCTCGGCCCCGGCGTCATCATCCACATCCAGGACGCGACAAGCCGCACGGCGCGCCTGTAGGTCCCGGAGAATCCTCTCACCGAATTCGCCATCATCTCGGAGCATGTTGCAGCGCTCTCATTCGATCCAGATAAGTCAGGAGACCGTGAAACTGCCGGCGGATGCCGGGCAGCTCATCTGCGATCATCTTCCCGCTCGAGTATGCCTCTGCAATCCGACGGTCGTCCGCCAAGTGCAGGAGAACATCGATACTCTCGTCTTGGCAATATTGCTCAACCGCATCGTTGCCGATGCCGTGACGGTTAATGACCACCCCGAAGGGCAGCCCCAAGTCGCGCGTCAGCTCGACGGCCAGCTTCAGATCGTTCAGGCCGAACGGTGTCGGTTCGGTCACGAGCAATACGAAATCCACACCGCGCAAGGAGTTCACGACCGGGCACGATGTCCCCGGCGGGACGTCCAGAATCGTCAAGCCCGCCGGATCAATGTACGTCTTGACCTTGCGGATCAGGGCCGGGGTCATCACATGTCCGATTCGCAGCCGGCCGCTGGCAAAATCGATCCGGCCTGACTTGCCGATCTCGATCTCGCCGATCTTCATCGGTTCCGGCGTAATCGCCCCGGCCGGGCACACCTGCCAGCAGCCGCCGCACGAATGGCAGAGTCGGTCGAACACGAGCACCTGCCCTCCAAGGCAAACGATCGCGCTGTACTGGCAGAGCGCGCCGCACTCGCCGCACGCCGTGCACTTGGCCGCATCGACGTGCGGGATCTCCACCGTAGCATCCTCGCGCTCGGCAATCTCCGGTTTCAGAAAGATGTGCCCGTTCGGCTCCTCGACGTCGCAGTCGATGTAGCAGACCCGTTCGCCCGTCTCCGACGCAACGCGGGCCAGGTTCGTGGCGATGGTCGTTTTGCCCGTCCCGCCTTTGCCGGATGCGACCGCGATGACAAAACCGCCGGCCATCTCAACCGCCCGCCCCAAAGTGCGACGGGACGCTCGGCCCGGCAGCCTCGACGAGCTTACCCGCCTTGTACTGCTCGACGGCTTCAGCAACAGTGCCGGCGACGCCGGTGAAGAGCTTCACGTCGGCGGCTCTGAGCGCTCGCTCGGCATTGGGGCCGCAGTTGCCGGTGAGCACGGCTTCGGCTCCGGCGTCGATCACGGCCTTCGCCGCGCTGACGCCCGCCCCGCCGCCGGCGGCCGCACCGGCATTCTCCACCGCCGTGAACTCCAGGGTCTCCGTATCGACAAGCACGAAGTAAGCGGCCCGGCCGAAACGCGGATCCACCTGCGAATCCAGCGCCGGGCCCACTGATGTGATGGCAATCTTCATACGTCCTTTCTCCTACGACGAAACGCAACAGGCGTCCGGCCCACGGCTCGTCGGGCACATGGGCTAAACGTCGCACTGCTGCTCTCGGGCGGACCGTTCGCTATCCGGGCGTCACTCTTTCGCGGCCGCCGCCGATTGAAGCTCGTCGATCCGTTCCTGGATGTCTTTCAGGGCGTCCTGGAAATAGGATGCCTGTTGCTTGAGGGCCTCCAGCTCCTGCTGCGGGGCGGGTGTCATGGCCGGCGCGAAAGGCGCCACCGGCGCACCCGAGGCGGGCCACCCGAAACCAGCCATGGCCGACCTCGGCACACCCGTCGCCCAGAACCAGTTGCGCCGGCCTCGACCGCCGCCGCGACCGCGACCCCATCCCCAGAAGCCCCGGCCGCCCACAGGATTCATGTAGCCCGGCACCGGATACCCGGCGCAAAGGCCGGCGGCTCTACCTGACATCGGTCCCATCCCGGCGGGACCCGTACCATCTCCACGAGGCATAGCGATTCTCCTTTCGTGAAACGAGTTACGCTGTCTTGTCTACCGAACTCACTGTCTCGTCATGACCATTCCGCACTTCGGGCACGCCTTCTGACTGCACGGCTGGCCCACCATATGCGACTCGGCATACCCGCAGCCCGGGCAGACACATCCGCCACCCGGCCCGGCCGCAAACGGCCCACCGCCGCGACCTCTGCCGCGACCACCACCCCGGCCGCCGCCGCCCATTCCCGGACCGCCGCCGCCAAAGCCGCCCGGTCCGGTTCCGTCGCCTTTAGGCATCAGCAAAGCTCCTTTCTTCCTCTACCGGCTCGTCCCACAGCGCCGGTCCGCTTTGTACGACCACCAGCCGTCCGATCTCGCAGTTCAGGTGGCGCGAAAGGACCGCGCACTTGGGACGAAGCAAAAAGAATGCGTTCTTTCGTGTATCGCTGAGCGTTTCGAAATTGCCCTGGCCCTTGGCCACGATCAGGTCCGCTCGCTCGAAACGCTCTCGAAAGGCCTCCGAGCAAACCTCCAGGACGGTGCCCGGGGCGTCGGCGCCGTTGTCAATAACTTCCACCAGGTCGGTCAGGCCGGCGATTTGGGCATCTTCGATCAGGACATCGTTGAGGATTGGGCCGCCCTTGACGACGAACGTCACCTTTTCGCGCGGCATCCGCTCGATGAGCAGCCGATCGAAGACGACCTCGCCGGCGTTGTCGCCGAGGTACAAGATGTCCCGGGCCTCCTCGACGGCCTTCTCGAGCCGGCGCACCACGTCGGCGTCGATCCGGTCGGTCAGGGCCTGCGCGGTCGTCTCGGCCACGCAACGCTCGTCCACGGTCGAGTTGACGCCAAAGTCGATGATGTTGCCCGCGATGGCCAGACGAACGGCCGTCTCGAAGGGATTCTCGGACCCGACCACGCGCTCGCGCAGGTCCGGGTACATCGCCAGCGCGAAGCGGTTGTACCGGTTCTTCACCTCCAGATACGGATCGGCCACACCCGTGAGCCGACGTACGACGCGGTGGATCTGGCGGGCCATCGCCGGTGGGCTCTGCCGCAGGTCCATCTTCTCCCACATCGCCAGCGACTCGCGCAGCACCTTCTCGTGCACGGCCTCGTCGTCGGTGATCATCCGTACCGAGTCCAGCACCTGCCGAATCGCACACGGAATACAGTCAAAATACGTTTTCATGAAGCCCTTTCGTCGGCGCATCCGATCAATCCGGCACCCTGCCGCAGCCCCAAGAGCCATCCATCCACGCCGGATGCCCCACAGGCCACCCACGCGGCCACCCTGTTATATTATGAGCATATGCCCAAAATGTGCAACCAAAAATCCGCAAATCGTGAAAAAAGTTCCCCTCCTACCCCGCGTCCGCGCAGGCGTAGCGTGCATCGATGAGCAGCAAGAGGCGGGCGGGAAGGCCGTATGCCCCATTGCCCCATCATTCCGCCATGCCAGTATTGTATTGTTGTAGACGGGACTGTGCGAAACAAAGCCAATTTCTGGGCAAAGACATGCTTACACGAGCGTAAGCATGGCACCCGGGAGCCCGGAGGCGGTGCGGGCGGTTTGTGGGCTTGGCGCGCGTTTGGGTTGACGGCTGCCAGCGAGCGGCTTAGGATACGGCGCTGAGTCAACGGACTATCGAAAGGAATCATGATGGACACAGTACTACAGACGAATATTGCCGGGACGGAGCCGAGCCGGGGCAAAGTCCGTGATATCTACGACCTGGGCGACAAGCTGCTCATCGTGGCGACCGACCGCATCAGCGCCTTCGATGTCGTGATGGCCAACGGAATCCCCTACAAGGGCGTGATCCTGACGCAGATCTCGAAGTTCTGGTTCAAGTTCCTGGGCGGCGAGGTCGAACATCATCTCATCAGCGACGACATCGCGGCGTTTCCGACGCCGTTCAAGGAGCAGGCGAGCCAGCTCAAGGGCCGGAGCATGCTGGTCCGCAAGGTCGAGGTCCTGCCGATCGAGTGCGTTGTGCGCGGCTATTTAGCCGGCTCGGGCTGGAAGGAATACCAGCAGAGCGGCACCGTCTGCGGCGTCAAGCTCCCGGCGGGACTCAAGCAGTGCGACAAACTGCCCGAGATGATCTTCACGCCTGCGACGAAGGCCGAGCGCGGCACGCATGACGAGAACATCAGCTTCGAGGAGGCCGTCAAGATCGTCGGCGAGGAGAAGGCCCGGTACGTTCGTGACAAGAGTATCGAGATTTTCCAGAAGGCCGGCCAATACGCCGAGACGCGAGGCCTGATTCTGGCGGATACAAAGTTCGAATGGGGCGTGACGGCCAACGGCACGATCATCCTGATCGACGAGGTGCTCACGCCGGACTCCTCGCGCTTCTGGCCCGCCGACCAGTACGAGCCCGGCCGCGACCAGGAGAGCTTCGACAAGCAGTTCGTCCGAAACTACCTCGAAGATATCCACTTCGACAAGTCCGGCCCCGGCGTCGAACTGCCCGAAGACATCGCCCTCAAGACCAGCCAGAAGTACATCGAGGCCTACGAACGCCTGACCAACAAACCCTTCGCCTGGAAACCCCAGGCGGTATAGCGAGGGAACATTTATGGCTAACAGGTCCGGAGACTGGCTCGCCCAGGCGCGGCGTGATCTGGATCACGCCGCCGACGCCTCGGAGCACGAGCATTTTGAGTGGGCCTGCTTCGGCGCCCAGCAGGGCGCGGAAAAGGCGGTCAAAGCGGTCTATCTACACCTGCACGGCGAAGGCTGGGGCCATTCGGTTTTGAAGTTGCTGCAGGGTCTCGCGGACAAGGTGACCATCCCGGAGGCCCTGCTCGACGACGCCAGGACTCTGGATCGACATTACATCCCCACCCGGTATCCGAACGGATTCGACGTGGGCTTTCCCGGTGAATACTACACGCGAAGGGAAGCGGAGGAAGCGATTGAGCATGCGCGACGGATCATCGGATTCTGTGAAGGTCTTCTTCGCGGATAAGGACAAGGTCATGCGCGAGCTGCGTGCCTGGGCCGCCGAGCTGAAGCGGACGCGACCCGACGTGGCAAAGGTCGGCCTGTTCGGCTCGTACGCGACCGACACGTACGGCCCGCGCAGCGACGCGGATCTGCTCATCGTGCTTCGCGCCTGCGACAAGCCGTTCCGCAAGCGCATCTCGGACTTCCTCCCGGACAACGTCTCCATCCCCTGCGACGTATTCCCCTACACGGCCGATGAAATCGAGCGCCTCGTGTGTGACGATTCGCCCTGGATCAAACATATCCTCCGGGAAATCGTCTGGCTCTGACGGCTCCTGCCACCGAGGGCGCATAGGACAAACATATGACATTCGAGACATCGACTATCCATAGTCGAGAGGATTCGGTGGGTGGGGTGGGCTGTGCTTGCCTTCTCTCTGTCCTGCCCGCTGGGAAATGACGAACGCGGCACACGCCGTCCAGCCTACTGTCAGGAGTTCTTTTACACATTTGTCCGGCGGGGCCGTTATTCTATAGTGAGAACTGAACATGTTCGGTCTCCATGAAGGGCGGCCATGACGCATGAAGAACGAGTCGCGGTTTTTGATCGATTGCGAGAGAAGCATCTTCGCTTTTTGACGGCCGTGCTCTGGAAACTGACCGGGGACCGTGAGATCTTCGCCGAGGCCATGCAGTACGCCTTGCTGGGCCTGTGGCGGCATCTGGAGAAGCTCGAAGGCGACAAGGCCCGGAGCTACCTCTACCGGATCGCCCTGAGCGCGAACTCCAAGGCGTGGCGCAACAGGGTGGGCCGGGACGGCGTTCTGCCGAGACGCATTGCCTGGAATGAAGGATCCGGACAGGAAACGGGCCGGACGGAGCTCCATAGAGCGGTCCGCCAGGCGATGGCCCACCTGCCGGAAAAGCAGGGCAGAGCCGTGATGATGCGCTACCTCGAACAGAAGGACTATGAGGACATTGCGACCAGCCTCGGCTGCTCCGAGGCGACCGCCAGGTCCCATGTGTCCAAGGCCGTCGCGACACTCAAACGCAGACTTGCACCAAGAATCCAGTGGGAACGGGATGATGGCGAAGGATAACCTGAACGAAATCCTGAAGAGCCTCGGCGGCGAAGAGGCGCCGCCCGACGTCCGACAATTGGCCGAGGACATCGCCGGGCGCTTCCGCCGCGATCTCGTCCAAACCAGACCATCTAAACACTTCCTGTGGAGGGAACATATTATGAGAAATCGAATGGTACAGTTAGCGACCGCGGCCGCGATCCTTGCAGTCGTTTCCATCGGTCTGTATCACCTTGGCGTTTCGCCCGACGGCGCGGGCGTTGCATGGGGCGACGTGCTGGCCAAGGTGAAGAACGTGCCCATCGTTACCTATAAATTCAGACTGACGATGTCGTACCCGGAGGGGCGGCAGTGGATAGATGAATCCGACGTCTACGTGAGCAAGGAACACGGAAGCCGGATCGACTCCTACAAGGAGGGTCAGTTATACATGCTCAAGTACTTGCTTCCCGCCCGCAAGGTCGCCTACATCGTTCACCCGCAGCTCAAGCGATACTTTGAGCGAACCCTGTCGGATGAGCAGGCGGCGGCGATGGTTGAGCAGCAGGACCCGAGGCAATGGCTCGAGTGGATTCTCTCGTGGGACTACACCAAGCTCGGACGCAGCGAGATCGACGGCGTCGAGGTCGAGGGGATCGAGGCCAAGAGGGAAGATAAGGAGACCCTCCGGCTATGGGTCGACGTCCAGACGAATTGGCCCGTTCGGATCGAGTCGGAGGGAGAGATGATGAGTGAAGGCCAGCTTCGCCCGTCGCACACGGTCATGGATCACTTCCAGTGGGATGCCGAGATCGATCCCGGTCTGTTCGAGCCCAATATTCCCGAGGATTACACGCTGAGTCCTCCTCGATAGCGTCTGTCGGAAAGTGAAACAGCCGTTTGCCAGGCACACGACAAGAGCCACGGCCGGCCTTCTGAAGGCCGGCTTTTCTTATTCGTGCGCCCGGCAGGGCGCGGTCACTTGGAGGTGAAGTCGTCACGGCTGTTCTCCTTTCCTTGACGTTTATCAAGTGCACCTGCACCACGGAGCGCGTTATTTGAGCCGACTGAGCTCACGAAGGACGGCCTTCTCGATTCTGCCGCTGTGGCGAAAATTCGCGTTGCGAGGAGAGCGACAAAATTGTAGGCTATGGGTTTTGGTCTACGATTTTGTGGGCCGGGGGCATTGGCACGAGTGAAGGGCACATGGCGATGAAGGCAAAGTTGGCGACGGAAGTACAGCTCTTGAGCGACGTGGCGAAGGCGTTCGCGGAATCGCTCGATCTGGAGGCGACGCTGAAGAATATTCTCAAGTCGCTCGATACGCACCTGAAGCTGCGTCGGGGGATGATCACGCTGCTGGACCCGGACACTGAGACGATCGATGTCAAGATCGCACACGGGCTGAGCGAGCGGTCGAAGAGCCAGGCGCGCTACAAGCTGGGCGAGGGGATCACCGGTCGCGTGGTGCAGACAGGCGAGCCGATCGTCGTGCCGGACATCGCCAAGGACCCGCGGTTTCTGCATAAGACACGGTCGCGGAAGACGGCGAGCGGCAAGAAGGTCGCGTTCTTCTGCGTGCCCATCCGCGTCGGGAGTCGGACGGTGGGCACGCTGAGCGTGGATCGCCTGGCGGGGCGTGGGGACGACTTCGACGCGAGCTTGCGGCTGCTCAATATCATCTCGACCATGGTGGCGCAGGCGATCAAGCTCAATAGGCTGGTGGAGTCGGAGCGGAAACTTCTGCGCGATGAGAACGTGCGGCTGCGACGGGAATTGAAGACGCGTTTCGACGTGCATAACATGGTCGGCACGAGCAATGCGATGCAGGAGGTGTACCGGCTGATCGAGCAGGTGGCCGACAGCAACGCGACCGTGCTGATCCGCGGGGAGAGCGGCACCGGCAAGGACCTCGTCGCCCACGCCGTCCACTACAACAGCCTGCGGGCGAGCAAACCCTTCATCAAGGTCAACTGCACGGCCCTGCCGGAGACGCTGCTCGAAAGCGAGCTCTTCGGCCACGAGAAGGGGGCCTTCACCGGGGCCGTCGAGCGCAAGCTCGGCCGCTTCGAGCGCGCCCACGGCGGCACGATCTTCCTCGATGAGATCGGCGACTTCCCCCCGAACCTGCAGGTCAAGCTCCTGCGCGTGATCCAGTTCCGCGAATTTGAGAGGCTCGGCGGCAGCGAGACGATCAAGACCAACGTCCGGGTCGTGGTCGCGACGCATAAAAACCTCGAGCAGCAGATCACCGACGGCCACTTCCGAGCGGACCTCTACTACCGGGTGAATGTCTTCCCGATTTACCTGCCGCCGCTGCGGGAGCGGAAGGATGATATCATGCTGCTCGCCGACCATTTCCTCGAGAAGCTCGCGCGGGAGAACAGCAAGCACATCACGCGGATTTCCACGCCGGCGATCGAGATGCTCACGCGCTATCACTGGCCCGGCAACATCCGCGAGCTGGAGAACTGCATCGAGCGGGCCGTGCTCCTCTGCGAGGACGATGTGATCCGAAGCGAGCATCTGCCGCCCTCGCTGCAGATGGTCCAGAAGAGCGATGTGACCGCCAAGCCGTCGTTTTCGGAGATCGTTGCCAACAAGGAGCGGGAGCTCATCGTCGACGCGCTGAAGAAGTGCGGCGGCCAGCAGCGCAAAGCCGCCCGGGAACTCGGCCTCACCGAGAGAATACTTGGATACAAGATCAAAAAATATGGGATTCACCCCAAGTACATCTGAGGGCGCGTCGGCCGGTCAGTTTGCGTTTGCGCGGCCGGACAGCGGCGTGTCTTCGGCAATACTCCCGGCCAGGTAAGCGAGGGCGCACTGGCCAACATTATGGACCCAGTCTGCATCCAGGCTCACGGCGAATTCGGCCAGCAAGGACGGCACGTCCGAGCCGTTCGGCTCGCTGCCGGGCACAGGAAGCTCACGCAGGTGCTCGGCCAGCAATTCCTCCGCCCGGGCGATCCGGGCGGTCAGCTCCTCGCGCGACTCGTGCAGGAGCTTCGCGACGGCCGCCGCATCCATCCTCTCGATGTGACGAAACACGAGCACCTCGCGGGCGAACCGATCGAGCCCGTTCAGCGCCTCTGCCAGCTTCCGCAGTTTCTCATCAGCGACAAGCGGCTCATCGGCGTCACGCGGCCGGTCCGACGTTTCATCCCCGGCCATGTCCCGCCCGATGATATCCGACATCGTATCGACGAGCAGCCCGAGTTGTGCCGGACACTCCAGTTCGCGGGCGAGCAAACAAGTGGTGATCAGCGTGTAGATGCCGATCTGCTCCGCCCGACTCCTGCTGTTGGTGAACCTGGCGCATCGAAGCAGCGTGTATCGTGCGTAGAATTTGACGATCCACTCGCACAGCCGCAGCATGTCCCCACCGATGCAGTCCCGCTCCCCATCGTCCATGGTCCATCCTTCCCGCCAGAGGTTTCGCTTCATATCATCCCGGCGGATGTCCCAATGAAAAGAGCACCGCCGTCTCCGCGCTCGACCCAGGCCGGCTAGGGCCCTCGAAGGACGTGGAGGATGAACGGTGCTCTCTGCAGACGAACACAGGCAAAGTCCGGCTGCTTTGTGCCGAACGCAGATTCAAGGTAGCTCAATCAAGAGACACAAAGCAACGGTGCTCTCTGCATAAAACAAAGAGCACCGAGCCTTCCAAACGCCCCTTCGCGTACAAACTAGCCGTTTGAGTCGAAGCGTCTGAAATCTCAGTGTTATCATTGTCTCATGCGGCTGCGTTTCCCAGCCGCAATCAATTATACCCTCGGGTCGCCCGCGACAACAAAGAAAACAATAAAATCCTGTTTCCGCCGCACGGGCAGGAGGCTATGAGAAGATTTCGCGTTCGACCTGGCCGAGGTAGAAGCGGCCGTCGTTGCGCATGAAGTTCAGGATGGCGTCAAGCTGTTGGTCGATGAAGGCCCGTTCGTTCGACACGACGGCGATGCCGAGGATCGCGCTGGTCTTGTTGTC
>Ga0114922_10003701_pt1 | contig 14238 bp, 9 predicted proteins | sample AartaG_FD_100975 | JGI IMG/M metagenome (GOLD analysis project Ga0114922, IMG submission 100975) | Deep subsurface microbial communities from Aarhus Bay to uncover new lineages of life (NeLLi) - Aarhus_00045 metaG | ecosystem: Environmental > Aquatic > Marine > Oceanic > Sediment | place: Aarhus...
ATGGGGCAGCGCAGGTTGATTTGCGCGCCCGCGTCGTCCAATTCGAATAGGTTATCGAGGATCGATTGGTTGTCCACGCCGGTGTGTTCTCGGTGTCTATCCGGATCGGTTTCTTTGATGTCATAGAGGAAGAGGTCCACATGTTGCATGATTTCCAGGTATCGTTTCAAAGGCGCGTAACCGTTTGTGTCCAGGCAGGTGTGTAAACCTTCGCTCCGGGCTGCTTGGAGCAGGGCTTTGGTGAACTCGTATTGAGTCATCGGTTCGCCTCCGGAGATAGTGAGTCCGCCTCCGGAATTCTAGAAATACGGTTTGTCCTTGAGTACGATTTCCATGACGCACCAGAGAATGCGCCCAGGTCCGCGAATCCGCAACGGAAAGGTGATTTCGACGTCGTTGTCGAAGCGGCGGGCTCACAGTCGGCACTCACTCTATGTGGAGAGTTGGTGGCACAGCACGGCCAAATCAACCTCGTCGGCTATCACGAATCCGAGAACGGCATGCGGACCATCAATATGCAGCAGTGGAACTACAAAGGCATCGACGTGGTCAACGGGCACGTCAGGCGTAATGATGAGAAGTTCGAAGCGATGCGGGAAGCCGTCGCCCTTGCAGGTCGAGGCCTATTGCGTCTGGAGCCGCTCGTGCAGTATTATCCCCTCAGCATGACCGAACAGGCGTTCCGTGACACCATAAACCAGAAAGAGGGGCTATTCAAAGCGGTGCTGGTACCAGACGATCCGGCAGCCTAGCGCTCGCGCAGGACATCCAGCCGACACCCTTGACCTTGTCTGATGCCTCTTGTTGGAAGGGAAAAGAATGGCAGATAGAACAAACCCGAATGATCGTCCGAACATCGTCTTGATGGTCTCTGACGACCACGGGAGAGAGACGGTCGGTTGCTATGGCAATCCAGTTGTCCAGACACCGCACCTGGACCAGCTTGCTGAAGACGGTGTGCGCTTCGTGAACAGCTTCTGCACGACGGCGTCCTGCGCCGCAAGTCGCTCGACGATCCTCACGGGTCTGCACAACCATGCCACCGGCACCTATGGTCATACGCACGGCAGACATCACTTCGCCTGCTTCGACGACGTTCAGACGCTGCCGGCCATGCTCGGGGAAGGCGGCTACCGCACCGGCCGTGTCGGGAAGATGCACTACGCTCCCGAGACGCTGTTTCCGTTCGACTGGGGACATCCCGACCTTTTGTTCGGGCGCGACGATGTGCGAATGTCAGAAGCGTGCCGGGAGTTTATCAGTGGACCTGAACCGTTCTTTCTATACTGGTGCTCGCACAACCCACACCGGGCGGGCCTGGTGGAAAGCCACCCGTTGCGACCAGACAATTTCGGGAACCCGCCCGAGCGGTTTCCCGGGGACGAAGAGCAGACGTATTCGGAACAAGACGTTGTCGTACCACCTTTTCTGAGCGACACTCCGGAGGTGCGCGCGGAACTTGCCCAGTACTACCAGTCGGTTTCCCGTCTGGACCGTGGCGTGGGTCGCTTGATCCAGATCCTGAAAGAAGAGCAGAAGCTCGATCATACGGTGATCATCTACATCTCGGACAACGGCTCACCGTTTCCGGAGGCCAAGACAACGCTGTACGAGCCCGGCATGTGCCTCCCCTGCATTGTGCGGAGCCCGCTGCATCAGAACCGCGGGACCATCTGTGACGGGTTGATCACCTGGGCGGATATAACCCCGACGGTACTGGACTTCGCGGGATTGTACGAGGACGAAACGCGATTCCACGGGCGTTCCTTCAAGCGTATCATAGACGAAGAGAGCCCGACGGACTGGCGTGACGAAATCTACGCGTCGCACACGTTCCACGAGATCACCAACTATTACCCGATGCGAGTGATCCGCACCAAGAGGTACAAGTTTATCTATAATATCGCGTGGAAGCTGGGCTACTCGTTTGCGAGCGACCTGTGGGAGTCGGCGTCCTGGCAGGCCACAGTCCGAGAAGGAGCCGAGAGGTTTGGAACCAGAACCGTCGATGCATACATCCACCGTCCACGGTTCGAGTTGTACGACTTGGCGGCGGACCCCAATGAGGTAGAGAATCTGGCGGAGAATCCGCACTGTCGCCAATTGGTGGAGACGTTTGTCGAGAAGCTTAAGGGGTTTCAGACAGAGACGGAGGATCTCTGGTACCACAAATGGACCTATGAGTAGTCCCCCGGTGTCCTCCAACCATCAAGTCCAGCCGACAACCGAAACGCCGCGGTTGGTTCTCATGACTGTCAACGGGTTAAGGAGATGACAGGGAGAGACCGATGACTTCAAAGGAAAGAGTTCTTACGACCATCGCGCATCAGGAGCCGGACCGCGTTCCGGTTAACTACTACGGCAACGCCGGCATCGACCGGCGATTGCGGGAGCACTTTGGCTCTGACGACATTCTAGACGCGCTTGGCGTGGACTTCCGTCAAGTAAGCGCTCCCTACAAGGGACCGCGTTTGCACGAAGACAAAGGGGATATTAAGGTTGATGAATGGGGCATCCACAGGCGATGGGTCGAGCATGAGTCAGGCGGGTACTGGGAGTATTGTGAATGGCCTCTGACGCACGCCACGCTCGAAGAGATCGAGGCGTGGGCAATGCCGAACCCCGACCATTTCGATTATTCCGGGATCGTCGATGCCTGCAAACAGATCAAAGACTACTGTGTCACCTGCGGCAGTGCGGGGTTACCCGATACCATCAACGGCTGCGGTATGCTTCGCACGATGGAGCAGGTGTTGGTGGACCTGATAACCGACGATGAGGCGGGGCTCAGGTTGATCGACAAGCGAAACGAGATCAGGCTCGAGGTCGTGGCTCGTACGCTGGAAGTCGGCGGAGGGAAGATTGATATCTTGTGTTTGGGCGAGGATTTGGGCACCCAACGCGGTCCCACGATCAGCCTGGAACTGTTCCACAAACACATCCGGCCGCGCATCCAGAAGTACGTGGACTTGGCAAAAAACTTTGACATCCCAACAATGTTTCATTCCTGTGGGTCAAGCAGTTGGGCGTTCGACGACTTCATCGAGATGGGAATCGCCGTTGTCGAGACTCTCCAGCCTGAGGCGGCTGACATGAGTCCGGAGTATCTGAAAGGTCGTTTCGGTGATAAGTTGGCGTTCCATGGATGCATTTCCACGGCGGGACCATTGGCATATGGGACGCCAGAGGACGTGGTGAGCAACGTGCGGGAGACGCTCGAGATAATGATGCCCGGCAGCGGGTACATCCTGTCCCCCACCCATCAGGTGCAGGACAACACACCCACCGAGAACGTCGTCGCGATGTATGACGCGGCCAGAAAGTACGGCGTGTATCATAGGTGAAATGGCACCCGGCGCACAAGACGATCGAGCCGACGCGGAATTGGACGCCACTCCGCTTGAGATTGCTCCTGTTGGACAGGGAAGGATTGTACGAGAATGAGTAAGCAAAGACCAAATATCCTGCTGATAACGCGGTGGTGGTGCGGATCATCGAGTATAGGTTACAAGACGTCTGCGACTCTGAACAACTCTATCGCCTGATCACCACCATCTTGGCCCCTGCCCAAACACCCCCTCAGGAACTGGCTGCGTTGTACCGCGAACGGTGGGAGGTGGGAGATAGAGGCCGCGCTCGAGGACGACGTCGACCCTGACAAACGCTCTTTCATTCACGTCCTGCACGTAGTGCGACGCAAACTGACCCATTTCGTCGCTATTGTCCGCTCGGGACAGGAAAGCGTTTCATGAATCCGTTCTCGACGAGACCCTCGAAGAGCGTGTCGTATCGAGCCGCGGCAGACGAAACCCACGAGGAGTCAAACGCGAGATGAGCGACTATCCCATACGATCACAAAACAAGCTAACACCCAAGCGCATCGACATCCGCAACCACATCAGGATCGTTGAGTAAACAGTATTGCCCGTAGGGCAGTCTCCCGAAAGAAGCGAGGTGACGGCGCAACCCGTTGGTTGATCAGTAGGTTACAGGAACCTGCGCGCCGTGCTAACGGTTCCGTTGTCGGACGCTCCTGCTTTCTTGCGGGTGACAGAAGGGAAGATGTTCGGACCATGCATCCAGCAGCCAAAAGTATCGGAAATTCGGCCGATATCCCCGAGACACGTGTTTGTGGTGGGTGGCGGGAAGAAAGTTCTTGACATTTGCCGCTTGTTTCATTATAATTGGTTCTGCTCTTTGAGGTAGCGGACAATTCGAAGCCGCGTTGCGAGGTTACGTAGCGGGGTGATGGCGGTCAAAAAGTCGAACTCTTCACTGTGTGGAAAGGGGGCAAATCCATACCTGTAAAAAGTTGTTGACACGGTTTGTGTTGTGTGGTATACTTCTGTGCGTTTTTGGGAGGCGCTCAGTTGAATGATTCGGCGCAAGGTCGAATCGTCACGTGGGCGCGTGGACTGTGTGAGTTTGTCTGTATCGTTAGATTATGGTAAACGACAGACAGTTGGTCTTAGGAGGCCGCGCCGTTAACGCGGAAGGAGAAACGGCGGTATCCACGAAAGAAACGAAAGGAGAAGCAAAATGGGGAAGGCAACTAGACTAGGGTTAGGGGTAGTTTTCGCGGCGGCGGCTCTGATGAGCCTGTGCTTCGGATTGTTGCCAGGAGCGGCGACACTATCTCTACGCAACGTGTTGTTGGCTCAGGAGGCCACGGGCGTCTATCTGGGTTTGGGCGAAGACGTAGGGGAGTTTGTGTTTGAGGACAGGGAAATCGTTCTGGTTCCCGGTCAACAGCAGATCCTCAACGCGGCGGCAGTGTACAGTCCGCCGGAGCTTTTGCCGCCCGAACCGAGCATATATGTCGTGGTCCCGCCAGAGCTGGGTACCATCACCAGCAACACACCGGACATGTGGGTAACGTTCACGGCAGCACAGCCGCCAGGGAAGATAGCTCTGGCCGAAGGCACGATCGCGGTCAACTTCAATGGCGTGCTCAGCCAGAATGTAGCTGACACGACAGTTGCGCAACCGGCGTCCGATGTGACGATAGTCGCCCCACAAGACGGTGACACGGTTTACGTGATACCGATCCAGGCGGGCACAATCCTCACGCCGTACCTGCCGATTCGCTCTCGCACGGACAGCCCGCTCGGTACCGACAGGGTGGAGTATCGGCGTGACGTTACCGCTGTGCTGGCAACGGATACAGACACGCCCTACGACGCCTTCTTGCCGGTCAAGGTCGATCCTCCGACGATCAGCTTTGGTCTCCCCCTATTTCAGGGTGACAGCGTTTTGATCGCCGCTTACCTCTATGCGCTGGGGAACACAAGCGGTTTGCCTGACGATATCGACGAGATAACCGTCGATGTCGCCGCACTGCCGGCGGACGCCGACGATAACGGCATTCCGGACAACCCGTTCGACATTCAAAGCCTGGCCATCGGTGTACGGGAAGGACAAGAATTGGGCGACCCGGTAAACATCCTTGTGGCGGAGGTGCCGGCCGATCTTGCAGCGCCGATAAGCTTCCTGACGATGGATCAGGTGGAGATCGAGTTCCCGGCCGATTTCGCTTCCGGTGTGAATTGGGAGGGACTCGGCTACACTGTTGACAATGTGGTTCAGCTGGAGTTGGTTGTCAGAACGTCGCCGGGCATTCTCGGCATACACGGGCTTACGACAGCCTTAGACCTTGCGACTGCGTTTCCGGGCACTGCGGCGGGGCCTGTGGTTGACATCCATCTGCTCGCATTGATGGACGATGCCGCGGAACTCGAGATAGACGACTTCGATCTGCCGGTGACGTTGCGGATACCGGTTGACGACATCGACGCGAACAACCAGATAGTGTTCACTGAGACCGATCTCGACGCAGCATACAATACAGCCCCGACGACCAGTCCTGCCGTATTCGAGCAGCTCGCTGGCGGCGTTGCCGAGGAGGAAGGGCTTGCGGTCATCGAGGTGAATGACTTTACCGCGTTTGTGCCGCGGATTATCAACGGCGCGCCGGCGATTGGCTTTGTGAATCCGGCGGTGGGCTCAGAGGCCGGCGGCACAAACATCGGCATCTTCGGTGACGGGTTCCAGGCAGGCGCGGTTGTGGAGGTCGGCGGTGTGCCGGCGCCCGTGCTGGGCGTTCTTCCGACAGTGATCGGGGCAGAGACAGGGCCGCTTCCGGTCTATGGAGATACGGCTGTTGATGTCGTGGTGACCAATCCGGACGGTTTGTTCGACGTCCTGGTTGGCGGATACACCTACTTGGCGGAGCCGCCCAACATTCTCGACATTGACCCGGCCGAGGGCGCGCTAGCCGGCGGCGATACCGTGACGATACTCGGTGAGTTCTTCGACGACGACATCCGCGTCATCTTCGGCCCCAACGAGTCGGGGAGTGTGACGTTCCAGAGCATTACTGTTCACACGGCCGAGCTGACGGTGATAACCCCGCCGGGCGACGACATTGGTTGCGTTCCCGTGAGCGTTGTCAACCCCGGTTCCGGGCTGTACAACGTAGTTCCGGACGGTTTCTGTTACTGTGCGGCGCCCGAAGTTACCGGCGTGGCTCCGAGTGAGGGTGAGGAAAACACGCAAGTAACCGTCTCTGGTAATAACTTCCGCGAGCCGCTCACCGTGACCTTCGACAGTGCAGAGGCGTCGATTGTGACTGTCAACACTCCCGAGGGTTGGGTAGATGTATTGGCGCCCGCCGGCGAGGGTACGGTCGACGTATCGGTGACGACGATATGCGGTACCGGCACGCTCGAAAGCGCGTTCACGTACGCAATCCCTTGTGTTTCGGTCACGGCGATCGATCCTGATGAAGGTCCGGACGTCGGCGGCACGGACGTGACGATCACCGGTTCGAACTTCGATCAGGGCGCCGATGATCTGACAGTCGAAATCGGCGGTACCGAGGTCACCAACCTCGTGGTGGTTTCCACCACGGAGCTAACCTGCACGACGCCTGCCGGTGAAGCCGGCCCTGCGGACGTTACCGTGAGTTCCGCGTTGTTGGCGTGCAGCGATACGCTCGTAGGCGGGTTCACGTACCAACCGACGCAGGTGGCGATCACCGTCGGCGTTATCGGTGCGAATCCGGGCGACGCGGTGGCATTGCCGATAGATATCGCGTCGGATAATGACGGCCAAGCGTCGACGGTCAGCTTCGATCTCGTGTTCGATCCGACCATGTTGGCGCTTGACACCAGCCTTGGCAACAACGGCATACTCGACGGTCCTCCGACCGACGCTGCCGGCAAGGACGGTTCGATCAACGTACCGACGCCGGGTCTCGCGAAGGTCGTTATCGCCGGGTTCAACACGAACTCTATCGGTGATGGCCTGCTTGCAAGCGTTGGGTTCATCATCGATCCTGGTGTTGCCGTGGCGACCGTCATACCGGTAGACATCCAAAACGCGGTGGCCGCCGATCCAGGCGGCAGTCCCAATATCACCGCCGGTCTTGACGGCGCGGTCGTTGCCACGCCGATTGTGACCATTACGGCCATCGACCCGAACACGGGCGATGTGGCTGGTGGACAAACAACCACCATAACCGGTAGCGGGTTCCTCGCCAGCAGCATGTACGTGCTGTTTGACGCTGACCCGGGCACCGACGTCACCGTGATAGACTCGAATACGCTGACAGTAGTAACACCGATGCACGCTGAAGGTGCCGTTGACGTCACTGTCGGCATAGCGGGTATTCCGTTCGCAGATTGGAACCCAGTGCTGCCGGGCGGATACACGTATACGATTGTGCCGCCTGACGTAGTCGTTACGTCGATAGACCCGGCTGCCGGGTGTGCGAACGTGGCGACACCGGTGACGATCACCGGGGCAGGGTTCGTTGCGGGAGCGGTGGTGACAATAGGTGGTGTTCCGGCCACTGATGTTGTTGTGGTTTCGGATACCGTGATTACCGCTGTCGCACCGGCAGGAACTCCGGGTGATGCGTTGGTGGTTGTGACCGTTGGCGTACTCTCCTCCGACGATCAGGTGTGCTTCACCTATCTGGAGGTGCCGGAGATCACCAGAATCGAGCCCACTGGCGGCCAGAGACCCGGCGGCAACGTCATTCTGTTCGGCGATATCCTCAGCAGCGACGACGTGGTAACGTTCGACGGTGTAGCAGCATTCACGTTCATTGCCGTCGACGGCGACCTAGGCGCTGTTGGTGCGATTGTTCCTGCTGCACTGCCGTTTGGGTTCGTGGACGTCGTTGCCACGGATGGCACGACCGGATGCTCGTCGGCACCGTTCACGTTCGAGCTCGTCCCGATTACACCGCCCGACATCGAGTCCATAACGCCGGCTGAAGGCTGCATGACAGGCGGCACGGCGGTTACCATAACCGGTACCGGGTTCAAGGCGGGTGCGACCGTGACCTTCTCGAAGGACGCGTTCTCGGCGGATGCGACCGACGTCGTGGTCAACACCACCGAGATAACCTGCCTGACGCCTGCGAAGACGGAAGGCTGCTGCGTCGACGTGACGGTGACCAACTCTGACACTGGTGCCGACACGCTCGTGGAAGCGTTCTGTTACCTCGAGACGGTGACCATTGATGACGTATCACCTGCCACCGGCCCGGCGATAGGCGGTCCGCAGATAACGATAACCGGTACGAACTTCGTGCCCGGCGCGACGACGGTCATGTTCGATTCAGTTGTCGCGACGATAGTGAGCATCAACGGCACTGAGATCGTTGTGTACCTGCCGAAGTACGTCATACCGGATGGTCTCAGCCACGTCGATGTTGACGTTGTTGTCACGGTGGATGACAGTATTGTTGAACCGTGCAACGTGGCGACGGAATCGTTCCGGTACCTGCGCAACATCCAGGATCTCGGGCTGAATCCGGGTGACGTCGCCATCGGTAAGGTTGGTCCTGTCGATGTCGCGATAGTGGCCGTGCCCGGTTGTCCGGCGGACGACACCATCGTCACGCTGCCGGGCGTTACGATCACGATACCGTGCCAGCCTGGCGGTCTGGTGGCGTTGATAACCGCCTCGGCCGATCTGGCGGATCTGTTCCCGGATCTCGACGCGATAGGCGAATCTGCCGGCGCGAGGTTTGTCGACATCAACTTCGTGGCCGCGGACGGCACCGACTTCACCGGTACGTTGCCGGGTCTGCCGGTCACGATAGACTTCGACGTTGATGCGAGCGGTCTGACGGTCGAGCAGATACTCGACCTGAACCTGGTCGCGGCCGACACGGACTATGGTCCGGATAATCTGTTGGCAAACGCCTTCCAGTCGGTGCTTGGCGCGAACGCGCTGACGGTCAGAGACGTCGGTCCGGTGTTGCTTGATGCGGCTGGCGAAGTGCTGGATCCGGAAGCCGAAGGGTTCGATCCTGCGGACATCGCGGTTGTGCGCGTCCAGCTCAGCGAGTTCTCGATTCTCAGCGTTGCCGTGCAGGCAATATGTGAAGTCCCGTGGGGACCGATCCTGACGCTGATGGCGGCCATACTCGCGCTGCTGGGTGCACGTGACGGCGGCGGCGGCGGTGGCGGACCGTGCTTCATCGCGACCGCAGCTTACGGCACGCCGTTGGCCGACCAGATCGACCTGCTCCGCGCGTTCAGAGACGACGTGCTGCTGAGCAACGCGGTAGGCACCGCGCTGGTCAACACCTACTACACCTACAGCCCGGCGATAGCCGATGCCATATCGAGCAGCCCGGTGCTGAAGGCCCTGGTGAGACTCGCGCTGACGCCGTTCTTGCTCATCGCCAGATACTACATGGTCATCATGGCCATGGCGCTGGCAAGCACGGCAGCATTCGTCGTGAGGCTGCGAAGGGTTAAATAGAGCAATACGAAACGAAGAAGCTCCGGCTTGGGGGCAATCCCCCAGCCGGAGCTTCTGTATTTGGAACTTGTTCCCATACCTCCAGACGTGCCTATTCAACTGCAAGCAGGGGCCTAGCGGTCCTTAGCATTCCCAAGTTTGTCCCATGTGGGCGGACAACCATATCAATAACGTTTCCCCAGGAAAGTGCACAAGAGCAGGAAGTTCCCGTTCTTGACTCCAGCGCTAAAGCGTGAGCGTGTCGTGTAAGAAGCACACGTTTTGATGAGTCTAGCGCCACGAGTATGACTGGGCAACTTCATGATTGGCGGCACTAACACGTGCGGCTAAGGGTATGGTTTCATGAGTGTACAGCGCCACGAGGGAAGAAGGGAGCACGATAAAGGTCCTCCGAAACGCCCACATTTAGCCGTCGCATTCGTCCTGGGCGTTGTTGACCTGACCGCTCTGGTCATATCCTTCCTAGGGCCCCTGGACATCTCCGTGGAAGAAATCTCTCTCTTGGCGTTGACAAACCTTGCTGTGCTATCTCCGTTCTACAAACATGCAAGACTAGCTAAACTCTTGGAACTCTCAAATATCGAGCACGAGATGAAGGAAGCTCGCAAGGAGCTTGGAGACGTTCTTCACAGTATCAATGTCATGCGCCAAAACATCAACATAAGCCAGTTCCAATTTGAAGGACTACAGCCCAAGGGCGGGACAGTGGAAAAAGATCTTGTCGAGGCAACCGTGGCAGGAAGAAGCACGCGGGACATCGATTCTGCCCTGGCAGAGCTATGTAGACTCGCGGCCATGACGGACATGCGGAGGCAAGAAGAAGGCCTAACCCAAAGGGGCCGGATCAAGGAGATGTGCAAACACTTGGAGGTATTGGCAGATCGCGAGTATCCGCTTGCGCAACAAATGTTGGAAGAGTTGAGGCGGTGGCTGTGTGACTGTCAGCATAGGCGATATGACTAGCGAAGAATGACGAATGCCTGTGGGTACGTAAAAGAGAGGGCGTCAACGGTCGTGGCTCAGCTCCTTGCGGCTCTCGAACCACTCTTGCTCCGACATGGTAGCGGTGCCGAACCCCGGTTCAGAATGACGCCTACTCACGGTACGCCGTTGGCCGACCAGATCGACCTGCTGCGTGCGTTCAGGGATGACGTGCTGCTGAGCAACGCGGTAGGCACCGCGCTGGTCAACACCTACTACACCTACAGCCCGGCGATAACCGATGCCATATCGGGCAGGCCGGTGCTGAAGGCCTTGGTGAGACTCGCGCTGGCGCCGTTCTTGCTCATCGCCAGATACTACATGGTCATCGTGGGGATGGCCCTGGCAAGCATGGTGGCATTCGCAGCTAGGCTCCGAAAAGTAAGATAAAGGGACGTTGGTCCGGTGTGTGGGCAGACGCGCACGCACCGGCCAACACCTTTGTGGTGGAGGGGTCTGGATGCGCCAGAAATGTGTGAGCACGGCTTATTGCATATGTGTTTGGGATAGAAGGAGTGTAGGGAGCTGAAGATGAGAGTGTGGCTAATGCTATGACACTCAGATCATCCCACTTGTCAAGGAGCACGTTGTCTTGGATATTGGCAAGTACACAGTCCTTCTGATCGCGATCATCGTCGTCGCGGCGATAGCTCCTGATTTCGCTCTTGGCGACCTCTGTGGCGCGCTCGTCATTTCAGCAGATCCTCTAGCAACTGGAGCGCGGATCTGGATGTTGTTTGCTGCAATATACCTTGATATAATTCATCTGGTACACAGCCTCAAGCTGTTTGTAGCTCGGCTAAGTGGCGCGCTCGGTAAACGGCAGACTTCTGGAGACATTGGACAAGCAACGATAGCGGGTAAGCGGGCCAAGAAGTCCCTCGCTGTCGTCTTCACCTTATTGTCGCTTGACGTAGGGTCTGTCAGCCTTCGCCTCTTTAGGGTGATCGTGCAACGGTCCGTGGAGAAGCAAAGAGAAAGGGTCAAACGATGACAATGAAATTCACTCTACGTGGCGCTATTTTTGTGGTGGCTGTGTTGCTCTGTGGAACTGCATCTGCCGAGAGGAGGGATGCCGTGGACATCGGATCCGAGAAGCAGCTTTTCATAGACGACGCGCTGATTGCGGAAGCGGAAAATGTGACCCTGACGATGAACCCTCCGCGCAAGACGGGTGAGAGGTGCATCGTTGCCGACAAGCCCTGGGAGAGCCACCGGGTTTGCGCCTACAACACGGTTATCGAGGACGGCGTCTACAAGATGTGGTACGACGCTATCGCCCAGGATGGCAGCCGCTGGTTGTGCTATGCGACCTCGACCGACGGCGTTCACTGGGAGAAACCGGACCTGGGTCTTGTCGAGTTCGACGGGTCGAAGGCGAACAACATCGTCTTTCCGCCGGAACGACGCAACCACGAGCCGGGCTGTGTGTTCATAGACACCAACCCGGACTGTCCTGCCGCCCAACGCTACAAGATGGTGTGCAGCTACGACGGCCCGGCCGGGCACGCCACGTACGTCTTCTCGTCGCCGGACGGGGTTCGGTGGGAACCGCTGGGCGAGAAACCCGCGTTCCGGTCGAGCGATACGGGCAACGTGGCGTTCTTCGACGAGCGGATCGGCCGGTACGTGGGTTACGTGCGGATGTGGGCCCCGAAGCGCAAGGTCGGCCGCTGCGAGTTCGACGATATGACTGACTGGGGCAAGGAGAAGCTGGTTTACGGGTACGACAAGCTCGACCCGCCGGACCTCGACCTTTACACCAACGCCGCGCTCAAGTACCCTTACGCTCGAGACGTCTATCTCATCTTCCCCAGCGCGTACTTCCACTATCCCGACCCGCCAAAAGGCAAGTACCGGAACGACGGGCCGCTCGACGTGCGGCTCGCGGTCAGCCGGGACGGGATACACTGGTCGTGCCCGGACCGTCGCCCGTTCGTGCCGCTCGGTGTCAGCGGCAGCTTCGACGACAGCGCCATCTACATGACGACCGGGCTCATCCGCAAGGATGCGGAGTTGTGGATGTACTACGGCGGCTACGATTTCACGCACGGCGCGTACGACGTCGCAAAGGACAAGGCAAAAGGCGTCATATCGCGGGTCGTGCTGCGGCTCGACGGGTTTGTATCGGCGGACGCGGCCTATTCAGGCGGCACCCTTACCACGGTCCCGATCCGGTTCACGGGCCGGCGTCTCAAGCTCAACGTGCAGACGAGCGTTGCCGGCTCCGTCAAGCTCGAGCTCCTGGGCAAGAAAAGAAAACGCATACCCGGCTACACGCTGGGCAAGTCCGACGCCATCAAAGGCAATTTCATCGACAAGACCGTCTCCTGGAACGGGAACGAGGACGTCTCTGCACTCGCCGGCGAGCCCGTGCAAATCCGGTTTGTCATGCGTGACGCAAAGCTGTTCGCGTTTCAGTTTGAGTAACGGCGTACAGGGCGCTCCGGACGGGGGTGGGGAAGTACTCCTGCTATTGCTTCATACCGGTGAGCGTTATTCCCTGAATCATGTATCGCTGGCAGAAGAAGAATATAAGGATGATAGGGGCGGTCATTACGAGCGATGTAGCGGTCATCTCGCCGTAGTACGCCATGTGTTCCGCCTTGAACCATTGCAGGCCGAGAGCGATCGGCATCAGTTCCTTGCTGTTGATATAAATGTACGGCCCGAGAAAGTTGTTCCACGCGCCCTGGAACGTGCGTATGGCGATGACGGCCAGGGCGGGTTTGATAAGCGGCATCACGACGGTCCGGTAGATTCGGAAATGGCCGCACCCGTCGATCTTGGCCGAGTCCTCGAGGTCCGTCGGTATCGTCATCATGAACTGCCGGAGCAGGAAGATGCTGAACGCGTTGCCGAATATCGCCGGCGCCCAGAGCGGTTTGAGCGTGTTGTACCATCCCAGCTTGTTGAATATCAGGAATACCGGGATCATGGTAACCTGTTGCGGCAGCATCATGGTGGCGAGCACGAAAACGAACACAATGTCGCGGCCGCGCCACCTGATGCGCGAGAACCCGTATGCCACCAGGCTGCACGAGAACACCGTCAGAACAACGCTCAGGCTCGTTATATAGAGCGTGTTGCGTATCCACAGCCAGAACGGGATAAACTCCGCCGCGTTGAAGTAGTTCCTGAACAGTTCGACAAAGACGACGGGCCGTTCGAGCCAGAGGCGCGGAATCCATTGTATGGGCTGAACAAACACTTCTTCCGGCCGCTTGAAGCTGGTCGTGATAAGCCAGACGAACGGCAGCGAGAACACGATACCTCCCAGGACAAGGACACCATGCAGGACGCCGCTGCGCGCCGCGCGTTTCGCTGCCCGCCTGCGTTTCCAGTTGTAGCCTCGCACGGTCTCAGCCATAGTGAACCCATTTCTTGGCACCCTTCAACTGTAGAAGGGTCAGTATCAGGATGAGCACGAAGAGTATCCACGCCTGCGCCGACGCATACCCCATCTTGAAGTAG
>Ga0114922_10003702_pt1 | contig 14238 bp, 10 predicted proteins | sample AartaG_FD_100975 | JGI IMG/M metagenome (GOLD analysis project Ga0114922, IMG submission 100975) | Deep subsurface microbial communities from Aarhus Bay to uncover new lineages of life (NeLLi) - Aarhus_00045 metaG | ecosystem: Environmental > Aquatic > Marine > Oceanic > Sediment | place...
AATAGGCGGGGGAATTGTCAGTAACGGCGAGCTTGTGCACGGCTGCGATGAAAACGGAGCCGAACTCGGACATATGATAATATACCCGGGCGGCAGAAGCTGTAACTGCGGCCAAAAAGGTTGTGTCGAAGCGTACGCGTCCGCCGACTCGACAGCAAGAAGAGCTACCGAGGCAATCGAAACCGGAGCCAAATCCAGTCTTAAGAAAGTGCTGGATGAAAAGGGACACATAACCAGCAAGGACATCTACGAACATCTGGCCAAAGGCGATAAATTGGCCAAAGAGATTACCGACGGCACAGCCGAAGCACTTGCTGTTACCTGCATAAACATGCTGCATACCACAGAGCCAAAGCGAATAGTTTTTGCCGGCGGAATGATAGCCGCCGGTGACGTATTGTTGAACCGTATAAAGGACTTTTTCGATAAACACATCTGGACATTGAAAAAAGAGATGGTCGAGATATGCTTCGCCACGCTCGGCGAAGACGCAGGCATAATAGGCGCCGCCGCACTTGCACAGCACGCAAAACAACAAGGCAAGTTAAAATAAGCCGCAGTTCATAACCTTTCTCTAATAGCGCCCTGTGGCAGCGTCAATTCTCCACCTCTTGCGCCATTTCAGGGTTGGCTCACCGTCATCCCAGAGCAGCGGCAAGAAGATGTTCCTGCCGATCCCGCGTCCGTGGTGCAGGCTGTACCGGTCGTCGACATATACATGTGCCGTTTTCTCACTGCCGGTAACCGGAATCACGAAATCGTGTCGGGTGTTGAAGGAGTCGGTCGAAGTGGGCTTGGTGGGCAGCACTTTCAATTCAGACCACGGGCCGGCCAGCGCAGTTGCATACATTGTCGCTGTGGAGTTCCAGTATTGGAGTCTGGAGGTAAACCAGTAGTATTGGTCTCCTACCTTGATGATGTGAGGCGCCTCACGCCTGCAGTTCCGGAAACCTTCGAAAACCTTATCGTCAACACTGAGGAAATCCCCAGACAGCTTGTAGATCGCGAGACTGTAATTGATGCTCTCTCGATCCGGATGGTCCAGAACCGTCACGAGATACGCGCTGTCCCCTTCTCGATATCAGGAAATCCTATGAGCCAGAAGAAGGTATCTCTCTTGCCTTCCCTTTTAGATAGAGCGGGGATATAGTAGCCTTGAAAGGTTGACTATAAGAGCTTAGTTAAATTATAATATTATGACTAAACTACTGTTACGAAGTATTTAGGCAATGAAAGTGTCAATCAGAGCGTAAATCACCCACTAGGCCTAATATTGAGGCTATGATTGTCTAAGAAAAAACTTACTCAAGGTAGCTTAGGATAAGTGTGCAGCTTTTTTCATTCAGGACTTTACGGACAGTTGATCGGGGACGAGGTTAATGAGTCTAAGAAAGACAATGACGGAATCCTTTAGCATGTTCTATCAACTGTTTTTCAGAAAAATGATGCACCTTATGTTTTGGGTATCACTGTTTCTCTTCTCGCTTGCCTATATGAATCACAAACTAAATATTTCACAACACATTTTATTTTTTTCGTTAGTGAACCTCGTATTCTGTCTCGTCAGCTGCTCACTCACAAGTGAAGACAAACTTTCGTTTAGGGAAGGATGGAGGGAGATCAAGTCTATACCATCCAACATGAAAAAAATGTGGGAAATTGCGTGGCTGTCCTTCGTTGCAAGTGTTGTTTGCATTGTGGCTTTTTGGTTTATTAAAAAGAAGCCGGAATTGCCCCGAATGAGTGACATCCTTCTTTTAGGTATGAGTTTTTTCAAGCTTTTCGTTCTAATCTACTTCACCGGTGTTATGGCCTATTACATAAAGAGTTTTATTAGAACAAAGCCAGAGCAGATACTAGACGGATTATCTGCTCAAATCATCGTTGCAGGAACTCTATTTAGGAGTTTTATTCCAATAACGATTGGATTGGTAGTTGTGTCCGTGGCATATGTGATTGGTTTTACAGGTTGTTGTTTGCAGGCTAAAGCCCTTTCTGCTAAGAAGCTACCTAACCGTGTTAGTAAACATAGCACTTGGTGGAAGCTGGCTCCGCGGCTCTTTATAGTCATACAATCATTAACCATTTTGTTAACCATCACGTTTGAGTTTATTTTGTTTGGAGCTTGTCCAGGCTCGGAATTATATTCTGGTACATATTTCGTGAAAACACTTGAAGGCATAAATTACTTGGCTCAATCCGCCCATGTATTTAGAATTAGTGAGTTTGAAACAGACAAGGGACTTGGCAAAGGGGATTTTTTGCCTGTGATTGAAATGCATCGGTCAGATAAGAACATCAATGCAGCAATTGAATCGTTTAACTCTGCTCGGACCGCAGCAAAGCAAGGGCTGAGATACACATGGAGGCATCATAACATATTTAGAGTCTGCTATTGGACTAGTGATATGATGCTTGTTGCGCTCGACTTAGGCGGCCAATATCTGACTCTTTTCAAATGTCTGCAGGACAATGATCCCGTTTTAAAGACCATCAACGACGTCTTTGGTAAGGAAGATGTGTCTGAAGACGAAATTACGGCAACACTGTCTTTACCCGATATTAGAGCAGGTCTTTACGAGATATGTTATGAATTTAAGAAGTGTAATGATATATATTCCAGATTATGGCCTGCATGGTTTTGGAGATTGTTAAAAATTCCTTTTCCAGGATTATCTGTTTCCGATCAGTTAATAGCAGGCGAGTGTGGTTTTTGGCTTTGGCTTCACTATTCTTCACTTAAAGAAGAGTATGGGGAGGGACGTGTTTTACTTTACCGAAAAGAAGGTATACAACACACCCATGAAAAAAACTTAGACGAGCTTAAAGCAAATGGTATCAAATTGGCAATCATTTATGACTTCAAGAAGAAGGACTGGACCCTAAGGCAAATAAAGTGATGCTCTAACTGCGAAGTATTAGTGAAGTACTAAGTAAAATTGCGAGTATGACAGAATTACGGCCAAGTATCATTATCACCATAGCATGTGTCCGCATCAACATCCAAATGGAATATATCCTTATACTGTCTTACGTTTGTTGACAAGAATCTTTATATTTGGTGGAATTGCTGTTGGTTGTTATTTCGTTCGGGTAAAAATCACAGATAAATCATAAAGACTTCCTCAATTGTTGCTCATTAATCCTTGTAGATAAACATACCCATCAAATTCGAATTCCAAATGGCGACCCCGAAGCCCGTCATAATTCAGGACGGCCCCGGCTGAGTTCATCGATTTGAACTGTGGTTTAGAGCGTTTTTTATAGTAATTTTAATCACACTTAGTCATCACAACACAGATACGTTTCTCTGTACCGAATGAAAGACAGTTATAATTTTCGGTCTTCTGTAATCTTCTGCTGCTAAACAAGTCCCTGAAAACGTTAAACAAGGATATCCTCCTATCCCTTGGAAGGAAATGGTCGGGATGATAGATAAGCTGATGCACTTTTATTTCGGAGTAAATTACGAACTTCTCTGGCAGACAATAAAGAACAGAATTCCCGAAATCAAACCGGTAATAATCCAAATTCTCCAGGATTTTACCAAATAGACAAACAATCCATGACTAATTTTTCCAAAAATATGTTTTGCCATGCTCGGTGAAGGCACAGGCATAATAGGTGCTGCTGCTCTTGCCCGGCACACAAAACAGCAGGGCAAGCTAAAGTAAGTTACAGGTTGCACATTACAAAGGTATCATCACCTTTTTCGACCATGCAGGCTTTCAGTGTGTTCCTGCACGATATTTCCGGAAGGATTTTGCTTTGAGACAATCGGCTGTTTGCCGTTGGCAAGCTCATAAGTATCGTGGGCAATAGCTGACTGTTCATTCGTGGGGATGACGAACACTTTGACCTTACTGTCTTTGGTATTTATTTCAGCTTCTTTTGCGATTGCGGCCTTGTTCGCCGCCAGGTTGAGCTTGACACCTATTTGAGTAACGGCGTTACATATTTTCTCGCGCATAAAGACGGAATTTTCCCCTATCCCGCCGGTAAAGACAACGGCATCGACGGTATCCAGAACTGCTGCATAAGCGCCAACGTATTTTTTGATGCGGTAGCAGAAAACATCGATAGCAAGTTTTGCCCTGACATCACCTTTGTGTGCGGATTCTTCGATGTTTCTCATATCATTCGAGATGCCCGATAAGCCGAGCAGGCCGCTTTGCTTGTTGCAAAGGGTATTCAGCTCATGCACATCGTAACCTTTATCGGCAAGGTAAAAAAGTATGGCCGGGTCAAGGTCACCCGAACGGGTCCCCATCGGTACGCCTTCCAGAGGCGTAAGTCCCATAGAGGTGTCAATCGACCTGCCCTGCTTTACGGCGGTAACAGAGCAGCCGTTTCCGAGATGGCAGGTAATGGCGTTGATATCATATTTGCCTCTGCCCATTATGGCTGCGGCACGACGGGCTACATATCTGTGAGAGATTCCATGAAAGCCGTACCTTCGGATGCCGTACTTTTCATAAAGCTCATACGGAAGGGCATACATATATGCAACTTTCGGAATAGTGGCATGAAATGCGGTATCGAAGCAGGCAATCTGTTTTACATCCGGCAGATGGTGCTGGGTGGCCAGGATACCGGCAAGATTCGGAGGATTGTGCAAAGGAGCAAGGTCAGCAAATTTTTTGATTGAGGCAATTACCTTTTCGTCAATGATTACAGAGCCGGTGAACTCTTCACCCCCATGAACGACCCTGTGGCCGACGGCGCCAATCTCGGATATCTTCCGTAAAACTCCCACTTCGTCGTCGGCAAGCGTCTGAAGTATAAGCTCCATTGCCTTTTTAACATCTTCGACCTTTTTTGTTATTGTGTGGGCCTTGCCGTAATAGAAATGTGATAGCGAAGAAGTTTCTTCTCCGATTTTTTCGACAATGCCTCTGGCAATAACTTCCGCCCTGGGCATTTGGTACAAGTAATACTTGACCGAAGAGCTGCCTGCATTTATAATGAGTACTTTCATTTTAGGTGCTGTCCTTTCAAACATGAATCCTTCTTATCCTGTTTGGTATTTGTGTTCTCCAATAACTGACCCAAAGTAAGAATAACCGTAGCAATAATATCATCAACAGTTGCTCCTCTTGAAAGGTCAGTTATGGGTTTCGCAAATCCCTGCAGAAACGGACCGATGGCCTGGGCGTTAGCCATATACTGGGTAAGTTTATATGCAATGTTACCGGAATTTAGGTCTGGAAATATGATGACATTCGCCTTTCCTGCAACAGTACTTTCATCTTTTACTTTTTTAGCGGCCACTCTGGGGACTATGGCCGAGTCGGCCTGGAATTCGCCGTCGATAGCCAGTTCGGGCCGCCGGGCCCTGGCGATTTTGAGGGCCTCCCTGACTTTTTCCACAATCGGCCCGGTTGCACTTCCCCTGGTGGAAAACGACAACAGGGCCACGCGAGGTTCCTGCCCTAATAGCCTCCTTGCGCTTACGGCAGAAGCCAGAGCAATGTCCGCCAACTGCTCGGCCGTAGGGTCGATATTGACGGCACAATCGGCATAAATGAATGGTTTGTCCTTTTCCCCGAGAAAGCTGGGAATAACCATAAGAAAATAGCTGGAAGGAGTTTTAATTCCCTCAATCAGACCGACGGTTAAAACGCCGGCCTGAATAAGAATTCCGGTTGCGCTGGCAACACCGCCGACAGCAGTATCTGCATCATCGCAAGAGACCATCATGCCCCCATAGAACAGTGGCTTGGCGACAATGCGTTTTGCAACGGCCGGAGAAATTCCCTCTCTTCGACTGCTGTATGTTTCCGCATAAAAATCAAGCTTATCATTTTGCTTGGGATTTATGATTTCGATACCGTCGAGATTAACGCCGGCTTTTTCAATCGATGCTTCAATCTGAGCAGGTGTTCCGAGCACGATGGGCCGGGCAATATCTTCGTCTTTGAGTCTGCGGGCGGCCTGTACTATCCGCTCATCTCTGCCCTCGGGCAAAACAACTGAAAGATTTTTCCCCCTTGCTTTCTCCCTGAAACTGCTTATAATGTCCATCCTCGCGACTTCCTTGTTTTGTAAAACTAACATCCTGTTGTTTTGTATTAATCTTAATTTAACTGTGAGCTTATAATAATGCAAGAAGAAATTGAATTTGTACGATTAGTAGGTAACGAAAGAAGAGTAGGCTCTCATCTTGCCGATGTTTCACAGAACTGGCAGGGCAAGAAGCAGCGTTTCTTAATGATAAGCCCTCACGACGACGATGCGGTTCTCGGAGCGGGTTTGCTTATTCAATTGGCTAAACGGGAAAATATACCCGTATATATACTAATCGTTACCGACGGTAGAATGGGCTACTGCAGCGCAGATGAAAAAGACAGCATTTCTGAAATCCGGCGGAACGAAAGCTATGAATGCTACCAGGGCCTTGGCATACCGAAGAAGAATATTATCTGGCTTGGCTTTCCGGACTGCCGGCTCAACAATTACCGCGGCAGAGCACCCGCCGAACCAAAGACCCCTCTGGCAATCAACGGCTATACAGGACTGCAAAATGCCTTTACTTATCATTTGCGAAAGATAAAGCCGACACAGTGTTTTTTGCCTACGTGGAACGATTTGCACCCCGACCACCGTATCGTTTACGAAGAGCTGCTTATCAGCTTGTTCCACGCAGCGGGCAATATCTGGCCAGAGATAGGTAAGCCGTTAAGCAACGTACCCTATGTCCACACATATGCGGTTTATTGTGATTTTCTCGAACCCCCGACGCTGCGAATGCGCACGCCCAGGTCATATCTGGAAAAGAAACTCAAGGCAATCTCGGCTTTTCGTTCGCAAAAGCAGATATCCTCGCTGATTGAAAATGTTCGCCACTGCGGGCCGGAAGAGTATATACGGGCGATAGAATTCAAGCTATACCGGCCTGCGAAATATCGCGCTCAGTTCGAGGAAAAAGAGGCCATCAGGATGGTACGCTGAAAAAATCACGGCAGCAACGCTGTTTTATTTCCTTACAGTCACAATACCACATATTTTTTATATTGCCGCCCTACTTAACCGGAAGACGAAGTATGGCGTTAACCGGGTAGTGGTCAGAAGGATAACGGCCATCGACATTGTCGTAGAGTATTTGCGCATCAAGCACTTTTATGGACGATGGTACGAAGACATAATCGATTTTATTGCCTTTTCGAGTTCCGCGGAAGGCGTGGGCGGTCCTGACATCGTTGACATCGGGATGCAGCAGGCGAAACGTATCGACCATTGGAACAGGATTTTCGGACAGCCGGCCATCGGCGCCGGTGAGTGCGGTTTTGCCTTTTAAATAAACAACAACGGGATTGTTTTCACCTGTGTTGAAATCACCCGTCAGGATAAACGGGTCGGGGTGCTTTCTATCGCGAATGCGGTGAGCCAACAGGACAGCGCTTTTTTCGCGGGACGGCTGGGAAACATGGTCCAAATGAAGATTAAACATATAAAAAGCCCTGCCTGATTTTTTTTCGATGAATCTTGCCCAGGTGCAGATGCGGACACAGGCATTGCCCCAGTGATTCGAGCCGGGAACTTCCGGAGTATCGGAAAACCAGAATGTCCCGGACTCATCAACGTCAAAAAGGTCGAGACGATAAAGGAGGGCAGAATATTCGCCATCGGTCTTGCCGTCCTCACGGGCAACGCCTATCCGGCCGTATTTACCAAGCGCATTGCATATTTCGGCAATCTGAAAATCCAGCGCCTCCTGCAAGCCAACAATGTCAGGGCGATGATCGCACAGGACGTCAAAGACCATTTCCTTTCGATTTTTCCAGTGATTTTCGCGGTCATTTGCAGAGCCGTAGCGAATATTGAAGGTCATTATCCGCAATTCCAGGCCGTCTGCTGCTCTGTTCGAATCGGCGCCTGCAAGGGCCTGACAGGAACATAAATTGAAAAGCATTAACAAGCTTAAAAAAATCACTACCGGGAAAGTTGCTTTGAATGCTTTGTTAGTTATTCTGTAGTACATAACTTACTCCGAGGGTTTAAGACAAATTACACTTTTAAGATTTACAAAGCCGATGGAGGGAGTCGAACCCTCAACCTCAGCTTTACGAAAGCTGTGCTCTTCCATTGAGCTACATCGGCAATTACGCAGGCTATAATACCGAACGCTGCCTAGTTTGTAAAGAGGCAAAATCATGTCAATCAGCAGATGTGACACAGCGATGCTAATACACAGAGCAGGACAGGTAAGCCGTTTGAAATTGGGTCCCCGACTGCGACATTCGAGGATAAATTTGTTTTGGGTTTGAATTGGGTTTGTTTTTGTGCCCAGCCAGCGGGAAATATTTTCATAATCCTTTGTTATAGCACTTCTTATGTTCATTTTTGGCCTTTTGGCAAATGGGTTTGAATTGGCTTTGTATTGGGTTTGATTGGGTTTGTTTTTGACTTTTGTCAGACTGGTAAAAATCGTATAATTCATTGTTGTAAAAGACTTTAAGCCTGTTTGGACAATTGGTGAATTGGGTTTGTTTTTGCGAAAAGAGGTTAGACTTTTCGCAATTTTTTCATCGAAAGTAGAACATTTCTTATAATTTTCGCTGCTTTTTTTATTATTTAGCCGGATATATGACATTTTCAAATCCGAAATTCTAATCCTTCGACCCTGCTCAAGACAGGTCTCTAAATCCGAAACAAATTCAAAACGACTCAGCGGAGGGAAAAAAGAAGTCCCCCTATAATTAGAGGAACCTGCACGTTTGATACGAAAATTTGGGGATTTTATGATGAGTGAATCGGTCTAAGTGCTTATGAGGAAAAGAATTAAAAATTTTTTAGAAAAATTGAAATTTGTTGAAAATTACCAGCGTTTTTTGCGCGCGACAAGCAAGGAAAAGTGAAAAGTTCAAAGTTAAAAGTGTAAAGTTAAAAGTTGAAAGGAAAAAGACACGGATTAGGAACATCGAAAAGAAGCATTTCTACTGTAGGCCAGCATGAGCATCAAAAAATCACACAGCCGGGAACTGGCGAAGTGAGTAAACAAGAGCGAACCGCAGGTAGAAATGCTATTAATGATTTAGATAGCAGGACGTAGTAAATAAAAAATAGTACCGAACCGAAGGCAGCACAGGGTGGTGGAGTGAATTAAACTGGTGTGAACCGAAGGTAGAACGTCTCATATTCAGTTCTCTATCCAACGGCACGCCTCACCTTCGCGAAGCCCGCCGCGGGTTTCGCGTAAGTGTGAAGGCGATGGTTCGCCGCTTAGTCTCGTGATTCATTTGTGTTTAGCCAAACGACGCGCCAAACTCCTTCGGGTATTGCGCGGGCGGTACCGTCTCCATCTTTATCTTCGTATATCATCCGGAACTTCGCATATCGGCAATCGCCGTTGGCCTCGTCCAGAGTAACGAATACCTCAGTGATTGCTGGCGCTTCGTCTACAATGCGATAGATAGAATACGAAGTGACGTTGATGTGGCTAAATTGTAGTCTCACTTCTCCTGCATACCGTTTCCTGTCAGGAGTGACTCTGGACCAGAACAGTTCAGCCATGCCTCCGTAGTTCCCCTCACTCCAGAATTCTAGAAACTGGCATACAGTATGTTCGGGCGTGTCCGCATCTGCATTAAAACTTTGATTGAGTTGCTGTAGGTATTCTTCTGATACCTCTCTTGGAGACCAGTCTGCTACGGCTTGCTTGAGCTTTTCCGTCTTAGTCATCGTGTCAATGATCTCACGAAATGTAGGTGTGCGCGTTTCTTTCTCGAAGGCTTTGCGCCGATCTGGTTCTGATTTCTTTGCGGATATCCAATCCCGAACAACAAAAAGGAAGCACCACGATTTTGCGGCAACAACTATATTGTCATAGCCGAGGTCCATCCCATGGAGGATACCGTTTCTATATGGAAAGGCTATCTTCTCAGTGCGAGTCCTTTTCCGGCTGCGCTGGAAGATTCCCTTTATGTCGTTAATAGCACCGTCGGCGGTCGTAAGTGAATCCCAGGCATCTAGGCTGATGCCCTCGGCGTGTAAGCCTTTGCCTATTGCATCGTTCACCGCCCCGTCCATAATCATGAGAAGAAGCGGGACGACGGCGTGGTATCTCTTTGCCTTGTAGTCTTCCAGCGCAAGCTCAATGAATTTTCTTCTAATTTGCAGTTCTTCTACGCCGTTAAAGAAAAACATCTTGTCGGTTATGTTGTCTGGTCCGTAGTAGTCCAGAAGTATCTTCGTCGCTGCGTCACTTCCCTTCGCTTCATATTCATCAACAATCTGCTTGAGCGAAGAAAACTCAAAAGTGTCATGAGCGAGCCATCCTTCCTTCGACAAATAGCGATTGAACTTCGAGGGGTACTCTGTGTACTCCTTCATTTTCTCACACATGTCGTCGTAATGGGTCTGTAGCTCCGCGATTTTCTTGCTCCCCAAGCCGAGAAAACCAAGAGCCTTATTAGCGCCAAGGATTAACTTGAAGGCGCTCATTTGCTCCCTCATATGCTTTATGCTAGGGGTCTCTTCAATGCTCATCCGGCATCACCATTTTCTACGGCGAACGCTGCTGGTCTGGGGCCGAGGTACGAGGTCCCTAGAACCAGCTTGTTAGCTCTCATCCAACTTGATTGCAACTGACGCTAAGGCTTGACAAACAGAATCAATGCAGATTGTCCAACCGTCTCTTGGTGATTGAGGGGTTGAAGATGCTCCCATCAGTTGAAAGCTGTTATCTAATTCAAGACTTCCTATATGTGCGGCTCCCTGACGAAGTCCATTGAGACCTCTGAGTGGAGCAGTGATTAATCGTGCCTGTTGTTCATCAATTCCTTTAGCGATCAAACACTCTTCTAGAATTTTGATTTGCCGATACTTTTCATTAACTGTTCCCCCAAGAGATTCCCACACTGAACGAAGAGGCTTGAGCCGCATGGTTTCGATTATCCAACCATATAGGATCTTTGCGAGTTGTGCAACTTCAGAAAATTGATTCAGAATAGGACCAACGCTTAACATTGATAACTCTTTTGTGGATGGTTCAGTCTTCCTAAACAACTCAATTGAATGCTTCACATTGAGTACCATAGCAATCTTCTTTCTTGCTTCGCGCACTAATTCAATTACTCCAGGTGAATGAGGTGGTTGTTGCTGCATTCTTGTTTGGAACAGTTCATCACAGAGTTCACCACTAGGCAAGGAGGAGAAGGACGCCCAGTAGGATTGTTCTGGTGATGGAAGATTGGCAATATCTGGAGCGAAGGCATTAACCAACCCCTGAGAGTTTATTCCTACATCCACAGTACCTCTATCTCCTGGCAACGAGGCGATGCCCCAATTACGCATATGGAAGGATACGTGATACCCAGGAACCTGTAGATATCTTTGAAGCACCTCTGGACGGAACCATAGGTATCCGTAGATTCCGATGCCTTTCTCTATATAGTTTTGGAGAAAGGTGTTTTCAGGAAGGCGTTCTCGCTTGCCCTCGTCATTGATAATGAAAGACGGCCTTTCAGCTTTATCCGAAGAAGAGGATCCAAAGTAATGCCAAGGGCTTCGATCGTATCGTGGCTTGTCATAGGGCTCGATAACAATGTTCCGATGAAGAATTGAACGCCCTCGGAAGAAGGAATGATGTGTAAAATCTGGTGTATGCACATTTGTTGATATACACGCAAGCTCCCCGATCTCATATTCCTCGACTGCGGGGATCTCTAGCGCATCCTCAGTCGATGCATTGGCAAAGCGATCCGCTACAATTGAGATCACTAAACCCATTTGTTTCTCCGCTAGAAAGTCTCGCAAGTAATCGCGGTGAATAGTCACCCTTGCAGCCGGATCATATAAGTCGTACTTTTCAACAAATGTCTCTGCCACAATGATATTGTCGAGTGGGTGATAGTATCGGTTGTTTTCTCTTTCCTCAAGGGCATGATAAAGCCGAAAATCTTGGCTTGGTTTAACAATCAAATGCTTGGAAACTGGATGGCGAAGTATTGAGGTAATAGAATAACACTTGATATCTCCAAAGTGCGAGCAAGTTCCAAAATCGAATTTGTCATCAAAGTTCCAGCCAGGATCAAAATTGAAATAATCGGGCGATTTGATTTCAACTACCGAAGATGCAAGTTGATCTATTGGAATAAGCGCTGACCGAATTAACCATTCTTCTTTCCGCCATTCTGGTGAATCGAAGGTACCCTCTTCCTGCACAAGGAAGCGATCTACGGTAATTGTCTGTCCGGCGCTAGGATTGTACTGTGGTTGATTCATATCCGCATACTGAAACCAATCCCTAAGAGTGATTGAAGGCATAACGTCTTGAAAATCCTAACTATCTTCAAAAACTGTCTGTTTTATGGTCTGGCTAACAAGATATTATATGCTTTTCCTGATAACACCGGTTATGGTATTCTCGAAATCAATAATTGACAACAAAAATGTAGTTCCAATGCGGCCCCGCGCAGCGGATTTGCACTCCGTCCCCTTGAGTGTTCCACAAACGGCGAACACGCCGGAGAGCCTTCACCTTTGGCTGCAAAAATCGGGGTGTAACCGCTAAGGTCAACATATACTGCAGAAGTAAGATTTTCAAGAAAGAAATCATTAAATTTTTAGAACTTTCGACAAGCTCAGGACAGGCTCTGCTCATTGCAGGCTATTGCTCAGGACAAGTATCGAACAAGTAATGGTGAATATCGAAGGGAAGAGGAGAAGAGGGTAAGAAGGAGAGAAGGTGAGAGGGTAAGAAGGTGAGAAGGTGAGAAGATGAGAGGGTAAGAGCATTTCTGCCCCCCGGCAGACAAGAAAGCAGGCACGAGATGAGTTTTGAGTGTTGAGTGTTGAGTTTTGAGTTGAGGAGGCCTGTAAACTAGTTTTGAGTTTTAAGTGTTGAGTTTTGAATTAAGGAGGCCCGTGATTTAGTTGTGAGTGTTGAGTGTTTAGTTTTGAGTTGAGGAGGCCCTTCGGTCGATTATTTGAACAGACCCTTCGACTGCGCTCAGGGTGACAATTCGTACTGTGTATAGAGGTTTGGGGAGTCAAGGAGAAGCGTGAATATATCTATTTTTTCTCCCTTTATAAACAAGTCGCAACAGCTACAATGTTAATATGAAAACGTTTTATGTCTATATTATGGGCAGTAAATCGGGTACGCTATACGTAGGGGTGACAAGTGATATTAAGAAAAGAGTTTACGAACACAAAAACCATTTGATGCCCGGCTTTACGGATAAATACAATATTGACAGGCTGCTGTATGTTGAAACAATAAGGGATGCTTCTTCAGCTATTAATAGAGAAAAACAAATTAAGGTTTGGAAACGTGAAAAAAAGGTGGCCCTTATCGACTCGATTAATTCTGCATGGAATGATCTTAGTGAAGATTGGTACAACTGTTGACAACTTTTTGGCGGCTGCTTCGCAGCAGAATTTTAAATAGACCCTTCGGCTGCGCTTCGCTCCGCTCAGGGTGACGGTTAATGCAGTATTTCTACCGAAGGCCAGCTTTTAAATGATTAATGATAAATGATTAATGATTACTTGACCACTAAGGGGTGAATTATTGATTGTTGTGATTGAGGAGTGGATTTGAGATTTTTTTTAAGATTTCAGGTTGGATGGTTGGGGAATTCGTATTTCGTATTGCGTATAGCGAATAGTTAAATGACCCCTTCCTACCGATGGCATAAATTACGGTCGTTGCTCTGTAATGGAATTATAGAACCAGCATGGCCTCAGTGACGGCTTGTGAGGTTCAAATCGCATATAAGCATATCCAGGCAGGCACATGGGATTGCCCCTACACGGGGATGAAGTTTTTTCGGATTTTTATTGACGGCTGGTTTTTGGGATTTATAATAGGCTTTAGTTTTGGAAAGAACAATTTGCGAGATAAATGAAAGGAAAAAGAAGGTTTTATAATCGAAGAGCAAAAATAATTTAAGCGAGGTAGTAATTCACTGAGTTTTCAGACGTTTCGACTCAAACCAGCAGTTTGGATGCAGGAACGTTTGGGAGGCTCGGTGCTCTTTGTTCGTACAAAGGGCACCGCTGCTTTTGTATAGTGAATCTGTACAATGCAACGGCCCTTTGGGAAAGTCTATAGAGCATCGCGTGCTTTCACGTCCTGCAAAGGCTCTGCTGGGCCTGAGTCGAGCGTGAGGCCGCGATGCTTTATTTGTATCTGCACTGCGGGATAATCGGAATGTTACGAACAGTGAAAGGGAGTACGTATGCGCGCAGATATATTAGAAAGTGAGCCATTCGGACGTATGAAGCTGGAGG
>Ga0114922_10003703_pt1 | contig 14238 bp, 12 predicted proteins | sample AartaG_FD_100975 | JGI IMG/M metagenome (GOLD analysis project Ga0114922, IMG submission 100975) | Deep subsurface microbial communities from Aarhus Bay to uncover new lineages of life (NeLLi) - Aarhus_00045 metaG | ecosystem: Environmental > Aquatic > Marine > Oceanic > Sediment | place...
CGAGGTTTGAGATGGATACAGAAAGACCTGAGGAGGAATCCTCGACCCAGGCCGGCGCGGAAAACAAGGAAGGCAAAGGCGAATCGGAGGAGCAAGAGCAGTCCGGCAAAGCAGGCGAAGAGGGAGAGAAGGACGGCGGTTTCCGTAACTTTGTCGACGGCACCGCCCGGATCGCGGTCGGCGTGGGCTCCACACTGGGCGAGGCGTTCAGGGGAATCGCCGGCTGTTGCAGCGGCCGTAACCATGTAGTCATGGTGCGCGTCGACGACGACAGCCTCAAGCGAATCGACCAGCTAGTGGACGCCGGTATCTTCCGCAGCCGCAGCGAGAGTTCCGCCTGGTTGATCGGCCGCGGGATTACGGCTGAGGCGAAGGTGTTCTCTTTGCTGGAGAGCAAAGTCGAAGAGATCAACCGTCTCAGGGACGAGCTGCGAAGCATGCTCGGGCTTGAGGAACAGGAGCCGGAGCAAGAACAAGAGGCTTAGACGGCCGGCCTCGGCCTGCCAAGAGCCCGTCTCGATCCGAGGTATATGGCGAAAAGCGCCAGCACCGCCCCACAGATTTCCAAGGGCATTACGGGCTTGGCGAAGAAGAGGTAATCCCAGAGGAGCGTCAGTACCGGCTGCAGCAGCAGAAGCAGGCCCGCGCGCGATGCGGGCACACCCGGTAGGCCGGTGGTGATCAACACCCAGCCGACGACCTGGCATAGCAGGCCGTATCCGATGAGGGCCCAGAGCGTAACAGTGTCATTGACAACAAGTTTTTCGCCAAGCGCCAAGGCGGTCGCTCCTGAAAGAGGAGCGCTGAGGAGCGAGATGATCGCCATCGCCGCAAGTGGTGTCAGCGTGGGATCGCAAGCCTGCGCGCGCTTGAGCAGCAGGATGAACGCTGCGTAACTCAGCGCTGTCAGCAACCCGAAGAAAACCCCCGCCCCGAAGTCGCCACCGGCGATATTGACACCGGGCACAACGATAAGCGCTAGGCCGCCTATAGCCAGAGGAATGCCAACAGTCCTGCGCCACCCAAGCTTTTCGCCAAGGAAAAACACCCCGAAGGCCGCGAGAAAGAAAACCTGGAAGTTGCCGATCAGCGTCGCCAGGCCGGGGCCGAGGAAGCCGATAGCCATATGCCAAACGCCGAGGTCGGCGGCGAAGAGAACGCCGCAGATTGCCAGTAATGCCATCACCCGGCCGCCGTGCCAAAATCGTTCTCTGTAGATCAAAGCCAGCACCAGCAGCACCACTCCGCCGATTGCCATGCGGTAGAAGCTGATCGCGTTCGGCCCGGCGTCGGCGATCCTGACGAATACCGCTGAGAAACTGATCAGGCATGCACCGGCAGTAACCTGCAGCGTGCTTAGCCCGTCGTGGTGGTTGTAAGGTTTGCCGATCATCGTAGGTAAGTTCTTCAGAAAACCCAGGAGAGCTTGGTGAACAGCGTGTGCCCCTGATCGTCGGCGACGCCGAATTTCGAGGAGCCGTACTGGTAAGCGAACTGCAGTGCTCCGAACGGCGGGATGAAGCGCCATACGAGAACGACCTGCGCGTTTTTCTTGTCGATCACCGAGTTTGTCTGGAGGAAAAGCTTGAGATAGAAATCGGTGGCGAAATAATAATTGCTGCGAATCGAGTGTATCCAGGTGCTTTCGTCTTCAGGGTCGGGATCGAGCCACAGCTTTGTCAGCTCATAGCCGGCGTTCCAGGCGTCGGTGATCTTGAAATTGACCTCACCACCGAGGAGTCGCAGATCGCTGCCATAGTTCCTCCCGAAGCCGTAGGATGCCCGCCACGATCTGCCGGCCCGGTCGTTGTAGCCGACCTGGATCTCGGTGCGCCTGTTGCGGAAATCCTCCTCGTAGCGCTTGAATTCCTCAGTCTGTTCAAGTTCGATTTCCCATTTGCTGGTCAGTACGATTTCCAGCTGAGTATCCATCTCCCAGCTGCGCAGGGTGCCGGACTGGCTGTAATAGCGGTTGTAATTGACCGACGGCTCGATCCGCTCGATGCCATAGCTATTAAGCCAGAAGGTGCGGCTGATGTTAGTATCGAATTCCTTGCGATTGTCGTCGCGAAAGAAACCCACCGCGTTCATGTTTTCTCTCAGCCCCTCGTCCCAACTGGAGTAACGCACGTGGAAGTGGGCGTTGGCGCTGTCATATGACGGCCTCAGGAACCAGGCGAGCGCGCCGTCGTTTTCCGGGCCGTGCGCGCGGACGAACTGGGCGGTCATACCGAAGGTGTCGGTGAAGAACAGCGTCGTGTCGATTCCGATCGAACCCTGGTCATTCCCCAGCCAACGCCGGTTAGCAGCCAGAAAGCCGATGTTCGAGCTGCCGAAGATCGTGCGTTTGCCGCGGATGATGCTGTATGTGGCGTTTTGCCCGTTCTCGGCCATGTCTCCCCCGGTCTTTTCCGGATCGCTTTGCGCGCCGATGAAGGCAACGTCCCAGCCGACCAGCTTGCCGCTGAGTTTGGCGCCCCATGGGATCTCGCCTATCCGCCGGCTGTAAAACTGAGTAATACGCTGTCTGAAAAGCTCCGCGCCCTCCAGGAAGAACGGCCGTTTCTCCTTAATCTGTAACTCGAAGCGGGTCAGGTTGATCTGCTCCGCGTCGGCCTCGATGGTAGCGAAGTCGGGATTGATCGTCAGGTCGGCTCCCAAAGTGCTGGTGATCCTGAAGCGCGCGTCGAGCCCCACATCTCCATCCGCTTTCTCTCCCTCCTGGAGCTGTGTGATCACGTAGGGTATCACTTCGTAGCGCTTGGCTTTCTGTTGGACCGTAAGGCCCGTCAGGCTGCCGAATTGAGAGACCCGCCCGACAGCCTCAAGCGGCCCCGCCCAGGAGCTGTTCTCGAGCCTCCTGGGGTAGGACCTGAGGAAGTTTGCGCCCCAGGTGACGTCCTCGCCCGCCTTGAATTTCAATATGCGAAACGGGATGGCGAACTCCGCCGTCCAGCCGTCCTCGGTTCGTGTCGAAGCACACTTCCAGGCCCCGTCCCAGCTGCTCTCCTCGGCGCGCCCGTTATCCGCGATGCGCCCGTCGTCCTGCGTGCCGAGCAGGTTGGTGGTGAAGTAGTAGGCGTTGCTATTGTCGTTAAATGTGTCGAGGAAAACCGCCACCGCGTCGTCGGCGGAGAGGCCGGCATCGCGGCGTGTTTGCGCAGCCGAGATTTTCGAAGGATCAGGATCATAACAATAGAAGGCGACAAATAGGGCGTTTTCGTCGTAACCCACGCGTACAAGTGTTCTGACCGGCGAAGGTACGCCATGTTGCGGTTCGATCTGAATGAAGTCGCCAAACGGTTCGGCGCGCTGCCACACCGCGTCGTCGAGTTTGCCGTCGATGCGCGGCCGCTCATCGAATCTCACGGCTCGGGCCGTTACGGTTTCCTGCGCACGCGCGCCGGAGCAGAACATTATCAGCAGTACAAAGAGAAGACCGGTTCGCTGGATGTTCATGTAGTAGCTGTCACCTCGGATCACGACTTGTTCTTGAATACTGGCTGCTACATGCTTTCTTTATTAACTGCTTCGTCGACAGCCGACGCGAGCGCCTCCATCGCTGCCTGCAGTTCCTCGCTCGGCTCGTAACAGGTCACCGACACATAGTAACATCCGCGGTGGAAAATAATCTGGTACTGATCGAGGGTGCACGCATCGCCGAACTTGTCCGACTTCTCCACACCCTTGGAGTTCTCGGCGAAGATTCCCGCCGCCGCGCCGGCATCGTTCATTTTATAGATTTCGACGCGCGCCTCGAAATCTCCCCTCACATAGTCGGCAAGTGCCAGGCGGTCGAAGCCGTACTGCAGATAGAGCTCGGCGCCGCCGTTGATATGGCGGAAAAGAGCCTCACCAGGGAAGAGGCGGGGATCTTCCGAGCGTTGCCACCCCTCAGGCACTCCATCGGGCGGCAGTAGACTGAAAATCGCTTCGTCCGCCGTGCCGGCGGATACCGCAAACAGTACTGCAAATACGATGTTTATCATTTCTCTCTCCGCTGAATTTATCCCAGGTCCACCTCTCTAAGTTCGATTTCGCCGCCCTTGAACATGCCGAGGCTGAGGTTCTCCGCGCGCACGAGGAAATCGTACTTCTGCCTTCCCTCTTCTATCTGCTCCGGAGTGGCGATGCCCTTCTCGATCCGCTTTTTCGCGATGAGGTCCCAGCAGACCGAGTCGGCGGTCACCGGGTCTGTCGCCGTCCAGATGCTGTTTGCTTCCCACATGTACTGGGCATTGGCTGCGGGCCCGCCCTCGTAGCATCCGCGAAGGCCGTCGACGATGTTGAGCACCACCTTGTCACGCAGAGGCGGGAAGGCGCAAACCTCCGCGATGAAGCGATTCATAATTTGGTGGCCGCGGCGGCAGTTGGAAGTGCTGCCGTAGGAAAGGTTCTTGAGGCAGAGAGTGACCATCGGGCCGGAGTTTTTGAGCACCGGTACGTTGATGATCTTGTCCAACTCCTCGGTGACGAGTTTGGCGAAGTAGCTGCGCGTGCCGGTGTGAATCATGTAGGGCGTGTAGTATTCGTCGTACTCCTGCTCGATGTCGAACTCGTAGTAAACGCTCTTGTCGATCCGGTCCATGCCCTTGATAACCCTGCCGCCGTTTTCCTCCGCGATATAACACATCGCCGAGCAGCGGATATCCGGGTAGTTCTTGGGGATGCACTCGGCGTCGTGGAGCAGGTCCTCCTCGCGGTCCCAGAGGACGATGTTGCTGCTGGCGACACCGACCTCGACGAGGCTGTTGATGACTGCGCGGTTGAGCTCATGGGTGTTGCTCAACAGCTTGCCGCCGGTGGGATTGACCTTGATCCCAACCCTGTCGCCCGGCTGGAAGAAGCGCGCCCAGGCGTCGCGCGGATCTTTCTCCCCGGTCAGCTCCTTCATCGCCGCCGCCAGCATCGCCGTTGCGGCGTGGGGATCACCGTGGTTGGGCTTCTGCCCCCTCGTTACCCCTGAGTGGCTGGCGCGCGCAACGAGACCGGGGAAGGGCCCCGGCATCGAGATCTCCTTTTTGGGCACTGCCAGGGCGGTGCTGATATTGGTGACCACCGAATCGGCGTCGCAGGGTTCAGGTTTCTTTTCGGCCTCCTGTAAGGCCGCATTGCAGGATGAGGTTCCTGCGGCGAAGACCGCTGCTCCGGCAGCGGCCGCCTTTAGAAATCCGCGCCTGTTGAAACGACCGGATACTCCGACCTGAAGGTCTTTATCAGTCATCTGTCGTCCTCCTCTTACGGTTCGATTCGGCGGTGATCGATCGGCTTGCCGCTGTACACACCCAATCCGAGATTTTCGGCTCGGGCAAGGAAATCATAGGTCTTGCGGTCATGCTCGAGGTCGCCCGCCTGCGCGATGCCCTGCTCGACGCGCTTCTTGAAAATGAAGTCCCAGCCGACCTTGTCGGCGGCGACGGGATCGGTGGCGATCCAAATGCGGTTCGGCTGCCAAATGTACTTCGCCACGGCCGCGGGGCCGCCTTCGTAGCAGCCGCGCAACCCATCGATGATGTTCAGCACCAACTTGTCGCGCACGGGCGGAAATGCGCAGACCTCGGTGAGAAAGCGGTTCATGATTTTGTGCCCACGGCGGCAGTTGGAGGTGGCCGCAAAGGACATGTTCTTGAGGCAGAGCGTGACCATCTTGCCGGCGTTCTTCAGCACCGGCACGTTGATCACCTTGTCGAGCTTCTGCGTCAAGATGGTAGTGAAATAGCTGCGCTTGCCGACGTTGATCTGCCGCGGTGCCCAGAATTCGTCGTACTCCGTTTCGTAATCAAACTCGTACCAGATGCTTTTGTCCAGCCGGTCGTCGCCGAGCATCACCTCCCGTCCGTCGACGGTTTCCGTATGTAGCAGGCCCGTGAAACCGACACCGGGGTAGTTCTCCGCGGTGTAGCCGTTCTCAGCCAGGCGGTCATCGAAGCGGTCCCAGATGACGATGTCGCTACGAGGGATTCCGGCCGATTCAAGACCGGCGACGATCGCCTGCAAGAGCTCGTGTGTGTTGCTCAGCAACTTGCCGCCGACGGGATTGATCTTGATGCCGATGCGCTCGCCCGGGCTGGCGAACAGGGCCCAGGCGTCGCGGGGATCGGCCGCGCCGGTGAGCGCCTGCATCCCTTCGGCAAGCATCGCACTCGCGGCCAAGGCATCAGCGTGGTTCGGGTTTCGGCATTCGGTGGCCGCAGGATTAAGCACCTCCGCCACCACACCAGGGAATCTGCCGGGCAGCGACTGAGGCGTGCGCGGCATTGCCAGGGCGGTGGCGATGTTGGTGCGGATCGAATCGGGATCGAATGGCTCAGGCGGTTTCTCTGCTGTCTGCTGCTGTTGTTTCTCCTGGAATGAGAAGCCGGATGCCGCTCCTGCGAACACGGCGGCGCCTGCGACATCTACGAAATCCCTCCGACTCGGGCCCTCCCCCCTGCATCTTCCTTTTACAGCCATACTTTGTCCTTTCCATTGCTTGCTTTAAGCCGGGATGCGGCGATTGGAATCCGTCGGGAACGGTGAGGCCATCTCCGGCGATGAGTGCCGCGCGTAGGAATTGACGGCGGTTGGAAAGACTGTCGTTACTCCCCTGGCAATTAGCGTTCATTGCAACTCTATCTCTCTGATCTTGCTCAGTTGGTTTGCGTTGGGATAGAGATCATATTTTTCCTGCAAGAAATATTATTCGAGCTATTCATCCTGTTCGGTATTCCGGTTCCCTCGATCAACGCTGAAGCATCAAGCCTTTTTCTCGCCACCCAGCCTGACCGTCCGATGATCGATCTTTTCGCGGTCGTAGACGCCGAGCCCAAGCTTGTTTGCCCTGATCAACTGGTCGAGGTTGCGATCGCGCTCGCTACGCTGATCCTCCCAGGCAACTCCCTCGGCGACGCGCTTGGCGAAGATCTTTTCCCAGCCGATGTGATCGACGGCCACCGGGTCTGTCGCCACCCAAACGGTCTTGGCGTTCCAAATGTAGCGGGCGACGGCGCCCGGGCCGCCCTCGAAGCAGCCGCGCAAGCCGTCGACGATATTGAGCACCACCTTGTCGCGAACCGGCGGGAAGGCGCAGACTTCTGCGATGTAGCGGCTCCAGATGTTGTGGCCGCGGGCGGAGTTACTGGTGACGCCGAATGCCAGGTTTTTCAGCGCGAGCGTCACCGACGCGCCGGCGTTCTTGAGGATCGGTACGTTGATCACCTTGTCGACCATCTGAGTGATGATGTGAGTGAAGTAGCTCTTTGTGCCGCCATTGATCATGTAGGGCATCATCTCTTCGCTATACTCGCCGGCTATATCGAACTCGTAGAAGACGTCCTTGTCGAGCCGATCCTCGCCCTTCCAGATTTCCTCCTCGCCCTGCTTCTCCATGTACTCGGTGCCGATGATTTTTATCCCGGGATAGTTCTCCTCGGTGAAGCCGCAATCCTTGAGCTGCTCCTGGCGGCGGTCCCAGAGGATGATGTTCTCCTTCGGCAGGCCGATCCCCAGCAACGCGTCGATGATCGCATGAGTCAGCTCATGAGAGTTAGCAAGCAGCTTGCCCGCGACCGGATTTACCTTGATGCCTACGCGGTCCTGAGGCGAGAAGAACTTGCTCCAGGCGTCCTCGGCCTTTTCGTCACCGGTGAGCATTGTCATGCCGGCGGCCAGCATCTCGGCGGCAGCGGCAGCGTTCGGCTTGCTGCCCTCGACCGCTTCAGGGTGATAAACCTCGGCGACAACACCGGGATAGCGACCCGGCATCGATTGCTCCGTGCGCGGTACTGCCGTGGCTGCGTCGATGTTAGTGTGCACCGAGTCCGGATCAGGTCTATTTTGATGTGGCGCGGGTGTGGTTGTCGAGGCGTGCAGTTGCCCTGGGCCGAGAGCGGCAGCGGCTCCGGCGACTGCAGAGCTTTGCAGGAAACGGCGACGGCTGAGATATCCTTTGTCGCGTCTCATGATTCCTCCTCACGCAGGTGGGATGTAATCCCGGTTATAAACGAATTGCCACCCCTCTGCTATAATCAGGGCGGTGTGAACATGGTCCCTTTTAAGAGAACTCTGATAATTCCCCTTTGGCTAATTATATTCGCAACTGCGCTTAATTTCACTCAGCTTTGCATTGCGCAGGAGCGCGAGCCGTCTCGCTTCGAGGCGAGCGTGCGCCTTGTCGAAGTCACGCTGCAGGCACAAGACAGCGACGGCCGTCATGTCACCGACCTCCAGCAGAGCGAATTGAGGCTTTTCACCAGCGGCCGCGAGCGCGATCTCCGGCTGTTCCTGCCGCGGGAGATAGCCCTTGGGCGTTTCGGCAAACTACGGCATCTGGACGTTGAATACCGGGAGTACGAGCCGGTCGAGCAGCCTGAACCGCGCTATTTCGTTATCTTCATGCACCAGATGCAATACGAGTTCGGCTTTTTCCAGCTTGCGCGTGCCGCCGCGCGGGAGTTCATCGAGAAGAAGATGCTGCCGAGCGACCGGATTTCGCTGGTCTGTTTCGACAAGTACGCCGATCTCGAGGTCGACTTTACCGGTGACAAGGAGGTCCTTCTCGAAGCCATCGACGGCCTTCAGTTCAAGTTCCGCAATATCGACATGCTCGATCGCTATTACTCCTACCTTGCCCAACTGGCGCGGCGATATGCGGGCATGCCGCATAAGGTGAGCATCATCCTTGTTGCCGCGGGGATGTTCGGCGTTCGCGGGCAGGGGGGCTATAGCGACTACCGTCGCGCCATCGAAGCCTTGCAGGATGCCGATGTGCGAGTCTACGGACTCGATGCACGTGGCCTCAGCTTCAAGGAGCCGGGCACGCGCGTCGCTTCGCTGCCTGTAGGGATCGTCGATCTGGTCAAGCAGGGTGCCAACCTTGGCCTCTACAGCGGGCCGACGGGCGGAAAGACCTTCCGCTACCATAACAACCTGCTTTCGCTGTTTGAGCGTATCGACTACGAGATGAGCGCCTATTACGTCCTTGGCTTTCACCTCGATGAGGACGAAGGCGACAAGCCTATTTATGTCAGTATTGAATGCTCGCGCCCGGGAGTGCAGCTTCGTTACAAGAAGAAACTCAGGCCAAAAGCCGAGAACTGATCGGCTTGTCCGGAGGCGTGCGATTAGTCCCCTTCGGGATAGATCTCCGGCAAACTCTCCAACAGCCACCTGCCTTCACGCCTTACCGTCGTTATCGCGAACGGCTTTTCCTCCAGGCCCTCACGGAGTATCATTCCGGCAATCATACCCCGCTCGCCGTCGATCCTGACAGAACTGACGTGAAGCCTCGCGCCCTCGAGTTGCGCGTGCATCCGTTCTCCGAGACCGGCAAGATTTTTGTCGTAGGCCTCGCGGTCGTCACGTTTCAGCCGCGCCAGCAGTTTCGCGGTGGGCTGATCAGGAGAGACCCATTCCATCGCTCGCTCTATTTCCCCGCGCTGGGCCGCTCCAAAAAAATTGTGGAGTGCGCCGCGCACGGCCGCCTCGTCGCCGATCAGTCCGCAGCCGGAGAGGACCAGAATCATGGCGAATAAGGCCGTTGTTATCGCGCGGTTCATTGCTGCTCCTCCTCGGGTTGGGGCGGTTGGATGTTTCCGATCCTTGAGAACCATTCGCGGTTGAAACGGGCAGAGTAAATAGCGAGGTCGGCGCTGCGCTCTGCTTCGAAGGCCAGCATAAAGTTCAGCGAGATATCGCCGGCGAGCTTTTCGTAATCCTGATCCGCTTCCGCCTTCTCCTTGAAGCGTTCGAGCTGCCTGCGGGTGTAATCGGAGTATTTGATCGACTCCTCGGCGGCATCGGCCGTCGGGAAATCCAGCACGCAGAGTATCTCGAGCGCTTCGCCGGCATCGACAGAGATGATGCAATCCTCAAATCCCGCAAGCATTTGCAGCAGGCTGCGCGACTCCTCGCTGTGCCGCATCACCATCCAGCCGGGGACGCGTTTGTCGGCTCGCGCCAGCATCGCAGCGGATTTCGATCCGCCAATCCCTTCGGCACCATCATCCCTGTGCTCCAGATATTGCTCCAGCAAATCGCGCGATGTGGAGAGAACGGTAACACCTTCTTGGGGAAAAGATAAAAACCCCGCGCCGGAGATCAGGTTTCCCATGCGGGGTATATCGATCCGGAAACGTATTACCTCGTTAGCGCCGATCCGGAAGGTTTCCGTTTCGCCCGCCTGCAAAAGCGTCAGCACGGTCTCCGGCTTGATGTCAGCCCTCAGCACCGCGATCGCCGGCAGCGCGTGCACGAGGTTCGGATAGGCCCGCCCTACGAATCCGACGGCAAAGGCCAGCTCATGAAAACCGTTGCGCAGGTCGATTCCCTGCGCCGCCAGCATCAGGTTGGCAAGCGAGAGGCTGTCGAGCAGTTCCCGCCCGATTTCCGAGCCCACCAGCCTGTCGATATCGAGATGTCCGATTGCCAGGTATACGCCGTCGGGCAGTGTAGCCAGTAACGGCGGGATCTCACCTCCCGGCTCTATCGGATTCCGCGCCGTCTCGCCGCCGCATCCGATAAACAGCAGGCAGGCGGCCACGAGGGAAAAAAAGAGAATCGACCATTTTCCTAGCATGCCGAGGATTATATCAGTTGGCGGGAGACGTGCTCAAACGATAAGCGGAGGTTTGCTGCGGGGACTTAGTAGTCGCGCTCCTTCATCGCCCGCTCGGTCTCGCGGTCGATGTCTTTGCGGCGTATGGTTTCCCGCTTGTCGTACATGTGCTTGCCCTTGGCGGTGGCGATCTCCAGCTTGATGTACGGCCCCTTGAGGTAAAAACGCAGTGGCACGATGGTGAAGCCCTTCTCGGTGACGGCCCCGATCAGTTTGTTGATTTCTCGCCGGGTTAGGAGCAGGCGGCGTGGCCGGGTTGGCTCGTGGTTGTTGACGTTGCCGAAGTGATACGGGCTTATGTGGCAATCGAGCAGCCAGACCTCTCCGCCCTTGGGGCGGCAGTAGCTTTCCTTTAGGTTGGCGCGGCCCTCGCGCAGACTCTTCACCTCTGTCCCCACGAGAGAAATGCCCGCCTCGAAGCGCTCGGCTATGTGGTAATCGCGGAACGCTTTCCTGTTTGTCGCGAGCACATTACCGGCAGTGCCGCCCTTCTTTTTCTTCTTTCCCATTGTACGAAATCCTGCGCAAGGCCGGATAGTGTACCGCCGCCGGACCGTGCTGGCAACCGCCCTAAGGCAATGAAAAGAATGAGGAAGCCCGGATTGTAAAGATGTATACTGGAGACCGGTGAATTCAAATGGAGGACCAGCGAAACGAGACCGCATGGATCGGCCTCGGCTCCAACCTGGGCGACGGCGTGGCCAATCTGCAATCTGCGGCGAGGGAGCTGATCACGCTTCCCGGCCATGAGCTGCTCAAATCGTCATCGATTTACAAAACCGAACCGGTCGGCGAAGGCTACGGCGACGATTTCTATAATGCTGTCATCAGCATGCGGACACCACTGCCGCCGCGCGAACTACTCAAGGTGTGTTTGCGGATCGAGGCGGAACTGGGCAGGGACCGCGTTGCTTCGTCCGACCGCGCGATCGATCTAGACATCCTGTTTTACGGCGACGTTATCCTCTCCGATCCTTTCCTCATCCTGCCGCATCCCAGAATAGCCGACAGACGATTCGTGCTGGAGCCGCTGGTAGAGATCGCCTCGAAACTCATCCATCCCGTCTTTCAGGTGACCGTCTCCGAACTGCTCAAGAACCTCGGAAAGGGCCAGCGCGTGGAAAAGCTTGATGTTAAAGCAGTTAACTAAGATACAAAAGCATCTCTGTTATATAAGTATCGCGCATGAGAGTATCCTGGGAGCATTGTTACATTAGTAGCCAGCGTGAATCCGCGGCTTTTGCGCCGGGTGAGGGCTTATATGTCGAGCAGCAGCATCTCAAGGCGAGGTGTATTATGGGCATCAGACGCCGGATGCCGGGGAAGTGCACTTGCCGTCGATGGTGCAAAGCGCGGGGCGTGTCAAACTTTGAGGGCTTTAAAACGTCTTAATAATTAGGTATTTTACGGCGAGAGAGATATGTACACTTTAAAAGGTGCGGTTATGTCTGGAAGAACGTTGCTTGCCATAATGTTGGCGCTTGCCTGTTGCGCCCCCTTGGCAGCAGGTCAGAATCGTGAAGCGGCTCTCGATGCCCTCCAGTGGTTCCCAGAGGGTGCTTACGGTTATTTGGCCTTCTGCGATTGGGCCGGATTACAAAAGACAATTGTTTTTACCGATTTCGGTGACGTCTTTAGCAACTCAGAGTTTGGTCTTCTGATCGATTCTACTCCTCTGCCTCAATCGGCGCTGGAAGGTTTGGAGTGGGTCTGCATGGCCAGGCTTCTCCGTCTCCGCCTCGCGGATGAGGATGAGATGGGAGAGACCAGGCAGATTCGTTCAATCGTGACCATCTCCGATGGAGAAGTTGTCGAGAAGAAGAAAGAGAGGCTGGGCAGGGAGGAGGTGCTGGCAAACAGCATCCGTGGCGACGAGGGGAGTATGTGGGTCCTGGCCTTCGACGACACAAGGGCCGTGGTGAAGGACGGCCTCGCGGCCGGGTGGCTCAGCCGAACGGGCGAAAAAATTATGGGCAGGCCGATCCTATCGATCTCCGCGGAAAAAGAGGGAGACGAGCAAGGTGGGTATTTCGCATACCCGGCCGTCACCAACGAGTTGCTCCTGGCCGATGATATCGAATTAATAAAAAGCATGGTAGCTGCCGGTATGGGCCGGGGATCATTGTTTATTTACGCGCCGGAATTTATGGACCTGTCACCGTTCATTCCCGACCTCGGGCAAAGCTGGCAGGTATCCATGGTGAGGTCAAGAAACCGGCAAACCATGGAGTTATGGAAAGAACACATGGAGATGGAAGAGCGCGTGGAGGATCTGCAAAAGCAGCTCGACGAAGGACTGCAGTACGAAATCACAAGTTTCGAAGCGGGTGACACTATCGTTGAGAAATCGATCTGCATTTTCGGAAGCGATGAGGTCGCATCCCAAAGCGCCGAGGAGATTAGGCAGGAACTTCTGAGCAAAAAGAATGATTTCTCAAAGCGTTCGTATTCGATAAATATCGTGGTTCTCAGCGATGATGGTGAAGTAGTAAACAAGGGGCGGACCAAGAGGTTGAACCGCGTCTTAAACCGCTCTTCAAGCCTCTCAGGTAATAAGGCCGGCAAGACTGAAGTAATCGTCGAGGATAACGTTGTGACCACGGTGTTTGTCTGGGGAGAAAGAGAATTGCAGACGCTGCGGTTCCTGAAAAACTCAGGGCAGTCGGAAGACGGTGGCATAGTGATAACAACGGACGAGGGTGAACAAGCCAGGTTGGAGATTAAAAAATAATCTTACCGTCCTTGACCACTTTGCGCACGTGGTTGACTCCCCAGTGATAAACGATATGGAAGTGACTGGGGACGTCGAGGATGATCACGTCGGCGCGCTTGCCCGGCTCGAGGCTGCCGACGGAATCGGCCATGCCGATTGACGCTGCGGCGTTGAGCGTTGCTCCCACCAGCGCCTCGGCCACCGACATCTTCATATTGAGGCAGGCGAGGGTGATCATCAACGGCATCGACTCGCAGTGGCTGCTGCCGGGATTAAAATCGGTCGCCAGCGCCACGGGCATCCCCGCTTCGATCATCCTGCGCACCGGCGGGTAATCTTTCATCATCAGGAAGAAGGCCGCCCCGGGCAACGGTATAGCGATCGTGCCCGCCTCCGCCATCTTACTAATGCCCTTTTCAGAGACGAACTCGAGGTGCTCGGCCGAGATTGCCCCCAACTCCGCGGCAAGTTCTGCGCCACCCAGGGGAGTTAACTGTTCGGCGTGAACCTTGAGTTGCATGCCGGCTTCGCGCGCGGCGGTCAGGATGCGGCGGGATGCCTCCAAATCGAATACCCCCGTCTCGGTGAAGATGTCACAATACTTCGCGAGCCCTTCCGCGGCGACTGCCGGAATCATCTCGTTGACAACCAGATCAGCATAGAGGTTCGTGCCTTCCGGCCGGGAGCGGTATTCCGGCGGAACCTCGTGCGCTCCGAGGAAGGTCGGGACGACGGTCAATGGGTGCGATTCCGAGAGCCGCCGCACGGCCCGCAGCATCTTCAACTCCGTCTCAAGGTCGAGGCCATAGCCGCTTTTAATTTCGACCGTGGTCGTGCCGAGGGTGAGCATGCTGTCGAGGTGGCGAGTGCCGATCTCCACGAGCTCGTCCTCGCTTGCCGCGCGCGTGGCGCGCACCGTGGAGAGGATTCC
>Ga0114922_10003704_pt1 | contig 14238 bp, 19 predicted proteins | sample AartaG_FD_100975 | JGI IMG/M metagenome (GOLD analysis project Ga0114922, IMG submission 100975) | Deep subsurface microbial communities from Aarhus Bay to uncover new lineages of life (NeLLi) - Aarhus_00045 metaG | ecosystem: Environmental > Aquatic > Marine > Oceanic > Sediment | place...
AGTCTCTAAGCTCTCACGGGTTCGTTATCTCCGGTGGGCAGACGACGGTGGCAAGCCTATTTTATGACAAGCTGCGTCGCCAGTTGGGGTTGGTGGGGTATAAGGATGTAATTCTCTTCGACGAATTCGCTTCAAATAGGGGTGCTAACAAGTGGTCGGGAAATAGTGATCTTATAGACATTCTTAAGGATTATCTTAATAGTGGACGTTTCGGTAGGGGAACGGCAGAGTTCGCATCTGGATGTTCTATTCTTTTTGCTGGAAATATTGATTGTGACCGCGAAAAGAAATCTGTGTCTGTTCGCTATCGTAGCTTGTTTTCCCCACTGCCACAAGCAGTCAATCAAGATCGGGCATTTCTTGATAGAATTCATGGGTTTATTCCGGGCTGGAAAGTTCCTCAAATTCGTGAATCTAAATTGGCCAAAGGTCATGGATTTGCAGCCGATTTTCTCAGCGAAATTATGCACAAAATGCGGGATAGAAACTATGTTCCTATAATAATGCAGAATATTAATTTCGGATCAATGTCGCAAAGAAATCAGAGATCACTCGTTAGAATTGGGTCCGGTTTACTTAAATTGATGTTTCCCCATAGAACACCAGAGACGGTAGAACCAGATGAATTGAAAACCGTCCTAGATATAGCGGTCGATCTTCGTCAGAGAGTTGTGGAGCAATTGGCTATCATAGCACCCAATGAATTCGGTGGGATTAAGTTGTCTTATAAAATTAAAGAAAAGGAACAAGTAGATGAAAAAGAAACGGTGGCTTGATATATTGGCATGGGTAGTGGTGTGTCTATTTGTTGGGGGTGCCTGTGTTACGATATTCCTAGCTTTTGGGTTTGAAGGGACTCTTAAACTCCTTGCATACTTTGGGGCTATTATGGGAGCTTTAGGATTTGTAGGTCTTTTTGGGTGGGCTGCAAATAGGATATCTAGTCATTTTCCCTTTTGATATTGAATTAGAGGAGAAATATTTTGAAGATACAAAAGGAAGGTAACAATAAATGAAATGGGATCAAATAGAAGGTTGGTTTTCAGCTATCGATGCACAGTTTGTCAGAAAAATATGTAATGACACCCATGATGGAATTATAGTAGAGTTAGGATTTTATGGTGGGCGATGCACGGCGGCTATAGCTCCGATTTGTCGAACAAACAATAATATATATTATGCCATCGATAATTGTAAAGGTGGAGATATCAGTGATCCGGCGACTAAAGCTCAGCGGTCTAGAGATATGAGAAAAGTATTTGAAGCCAACATGGGAAAGATGAAATTGTTGGATTATTTAAATGTACATGTTGTAGACAGCACGGCAGCAGCACAAATGTTCGATGATAAAAGTGTAAATTTTTGCTTCGTTGATGCCTCTCATGTTGCCGAAGATGTACAACGGGACATAGAGGCATGGTGGCCTAAGATTAAAGTCGGAGGTACTTTGGGTGGTCATGATTACCTATGGCCATCAGTAAGAGAGGTTGTCAACAATTTTGTTAATATCAATAATTTGAGTCTTGTTGTAAGTCGGGATCGACAATGTTGGAAGGTGATCAAATAGGAGAACAAAATGAGCTTCGTAACAGAGCCAGAAGTGGTATTAGTCGGAAAGCCGGTGCTTGAGATTGATGGAATTTTGCGATTCTTAGAAGAGCATGGATATTCTTGGCCAGAACTAGAAGAAAAGTTAAAATCGATGGTATCATTGGGGGACGACGATGGTGAATGGCTCGTGGAAATGGCGGGGCGAATGTGTTACCAAAGTTGGCCAAAAAGGGGCGAGACACCAAAGGGGCGATCACATAAGGAGCATGTTAAGCATCTAATAGAGGTGGCCCACGGCGCCTGTATTGAGCACGCAAACTTTAATTTTGTTATATGGAATGTAAGTCGCTGCTTGAGTCATGAATTGGTTCGTCACAGAATCGCATCGTATAGTCAATTAAGTCAGCGATACGTAGATTCATCTAATGTGTCTTTTGTAGTTCCGCCAGCTATCCAGGAATTAGCTAAGACCGATCCCGATACTTATCGGACGTGGGTAGAACACTGTGAACGGTCCAGGCAACTTTATGAAGAACTAACAGAGAAACTGTCTATCATGTACGAGAATGTCGAGAGCAAGCTGGAGCGTCGTAAGAAGGCTCGTCAAGCTGCTAGATCAGTACTCCCTGGATGTACCGAAACCAAGATATTTGTGACTATGAACGCTAGGGCGATTCGTCACCTGATCGAACTTCGAGCAAACCCAGCGGCTGATCTGGAAATCAGACAATTGGCTGTCAAGGTGTGTCGAATCCTACAAGATAAAGCTCCACTGTTTGCTCATGGAATTGGTATTGTCAAGCTTGAAGATGGAACCGAAGGCGTTGAGTCCGAATATCGTCGAGTCTAAGAAAACCAAGAATTGGTGGAACAAAAATTAGCGTTTGGCGTATAATGAAATGAAAGGACTGCCATGCACGAGTCAATCATGGGCGAATTTAAGACTTACGTCCGAGATGAGCTTGGATTATCACAAAAAACAATCGTCGCGTATGGTTATGATGTTCAAGAATTTCTTCAATTTACAGGACAAAAAGACGTGACGGCTCAACTTATTGAAGATTTTATGGGACACCTACAACGAACAGGACTTAAATCAACTAGCATCAGAAGAAAATGTATGTCGATACGCTGCTTGTGCAACCATCTTATTAGTCTTAATCGTCTTGATCCAAATACTCTCAAAATGATAGATTCAGTCCGAGTAGAAAAGGAAATACCAGATGTCTTGGAATCTCAGGATGTGGATGCTCTTTTATCCGCTGTTCAGAATCGTACACCTGTTTGCAGAACAAACAACATTCGCCGCGATGTCGCTATTATATTAACGCTGTATCATAGTGGTTTGAGAGCAGAAGAATTGTGTAGTCTGAATATGAGCGATTTAAATTTTGCCAGACGTACAATCAAGGTAAAGGGCAAAGGTGGACGTGATCGAATAGTCCCGACGACATCACAATGTATTGAAGCACTTCAAAAATATATCAATTCAGACCGCAAAACCACTGCAAACGCGATATTCGTCAAATCAGATGGAGAACGCCTCACTCGCAGAGCCGTCAGTAATATGCTTATGGCCCTTTCGTGTCGGGCTGGGATTAAAAATACTACCGCCCATACACTACGACGAACTTGTGCGACTCAATTAATGAACAGAGGGATGGATTTGGAATTGATACAAAATCTGTTAGGGCATCAAAATCTATCGACTACTGAATCATATTTATCCGTAAATCTTAGCAAGATTAAAGACATCCACGCTAATTGTCATCCGTATGGGCGATAGAACTAATAAGAAAAGGAAAAATAAATGAGAAAAGTTACAAATGTACCTGAATTTGACCCGGATTGCGATTGCCCTGATTGCAGGACTGCGAGAGGAGAAACGGGTAGGATCGTTACCACAGATGACATGGCTGAAGACTTTCTGGCTAAAACACGACGGATTATGTTGGTTGGTGAAATCAATGAAATATCGGCTGCTCATATTTGTAATCAGATTCAGTTTTTTTCTTTGATAAAAGACCCGATTTATTTATACATAAACTCTCCTGGAGGGTGCATGAGCGCTGGCTATGCCATAATCGACCAGATGAGGGCCAGCCGTGCTCCTGTCTATACAATTGCCAGAGGGGCGGCGCATTCTATGGGAGCTATGATTTTGGCCTACGGAGAAAAGGGTCACAGATTTGCAACACCGAATTCTTCGATTATGCTACATTCACTTATTATTCAAAATCCTCCCGATCCTATTAATAGTCATTTACAAATGACTGACTATCTCCAAAGGGATTGGCGCAAGAAGGTGAACGATCTCTCGAAAAGATTAAAAGTGACACCACAAAAATTAACAGAATTGATGGAGCAAACAAGTTGGTTTTCACCGTCACAGGCCACCAAAATCGGTTTAATAAATGGAATCTGGACTCCCCGAAGAGAACAGGCGATAGAAGGAGATTTAATTAAATGATGGAAATACAACGCCGTATTACTCAACCTTATTTCAATCTGGCACGGCATCAATATGCACCTCTGATACACAAGTTGGCATTCAGGATAGGCATTAGTCAGGAGAATATAGATGAGTTAAAGGCTCAAGGTGTCAAGGAATTACTTAAGTGTATGATTTGTTATAATAAAAGTGGTTCGTTTATGACGTTTTTTTATGGTAGATTAGAAGGTGTTTTTAAACATATGCGAGATAAAGAAAAAAGGGCCAAACGTATACCGACTATGTCTTTAGATTTTATGAGAAGTTTAGTTGAACCCTATCGTGATATTAGCGCTAATATGGCAGCACAAGAATGTTTAAAATATCTTGATGAGGATGAACGTAAAGTGGTGGTAGAAATTTTCTTTAATGACAAAACGATGAGGGAATTGTCACACGATTGTGGGGTTGTTCCTTCGACCATTTATCGTATAAAGACGAAGGCAATAAATAAAATAAAGCAAAGATGTAATATGGGAGTTGAAGTAAATCATGGTACATGAAAAGGGTCGTAACAAGAGTAAAAGAGAGCAAAAAAAGACCGAACGTTTGATGAGATTGGTCGGTATTGATTTTTGTGCATGTGGTGCCGAATATCACCTACGGTGTTGCGGAAGATGTAGAGAAACCCATATGAATTCTACAACCAATCGAGTCGAATGTAATGAAGCTTATCAAGTAGATCGTTCAGATATAAAGTCTGACAAGCCGAGACGGCCTAAGCGTACATGGAAATATGGTCGTCAACAAGAAGGAAATGAAAATAGACGCATTAAACAACAACGAGGAGAAAAGAGACAAAGAGATTCTTTGGATTAATTGCCAATGTGTATAAGTTTTTAATAGAAAGGTGAAAAATGAAGAGATTACTAGTTATTTTAATGCTATTGGTGGCAACGGTTTTACCGGTGGGTGGTTGTGCTGTGTTTGGCGGTGACCAAAATTGGCAACAGAATGATTTACAATTAAAAGCTAACATTTTTATGTTATCTAAAATAGCTACACGGATTGCCCTAGCTGAAGCCCGAATGCCGCCCAAGGATGCGAAGCTAGTCAGGGGATATCTTGTGGCTTTGCAAGATTTGTTGGCTGTGCCTGGTTATCCCAATTTTGTTGGCGCTCGTGCATTGGTAGCTACAGAATTGCCTCGCCGCTATCACGTCTATGGTTTAACAATTATTGATGTACTCGAAAGATACTTGAGAACAACAACCCTAAACCTTACAGACGATCAGGAATTGATTATTGCTATTATTGTATCTGGTATTGATGGTGCAATTGCAGCGGTAGATGAATTTGCGAGGTAATAACCTGAAGGGGGGTCGGCATGTTTCGTAAGATAAGTGTTCTTTTTGTATGGATGATAATCTGTTGGGGCATAGGAGTTTTAACTTCGAACGTTGTAGCAGGTAAGGCTCCTATAACACCGACAAAGGAAGAAATAAAACTTGAAATTTTATCACCGCTATTAGATGAAATAGAACTAAAACAAAAAGAAATGCGAGACACAACGGTTCTGGTAAAAGCCCGTAATAGCAGAGGCTCTGGAACAATTATTGACTGTTTTGAAACCGATACCGAAGGAGTGTTCGAGTACCGAGTGTTAACTAACTCGCACGTAACTCAATCAAGATTTATCAAATTGCTGTTGGGTGTAAATTTTCTTACCGGAGCTATTAGGGAAAAGGTTATTGATACCGGCTGTACAGTTACTACTTTTGATCATCTCAACAAAACCAATAGTCAGCATGATACAAAAGTAATAATAGAAAATATTCCATATGATATATCTATCTTGTCGTTTATATCCGATCAACAATTTGCCATAGCCAGAATTGCTACTAATGATATGTTATCGCAAGTTCGTGTTTATGACGAAGTCTTCACTAGTAGTTGTCAATTGGGCCAGGCTCCAAGTCCTACTACCGGAATAATATCGTTTATATTAACAGGAATCAATAGCGAAAAAGAATGGGTAATCTATTCCCACACAGCACAGATATCACCAGGTTCCAGCGGAGGTGGGCTCTTTAAGCGGTACGGTGATCACTACTATCTGATTGGTATTCCTTTTCGCGTGTTAGCTTACAAAGAACAATGGATTGCCCATCTAGCACATGCTATTTCTATTTCTACTGTTCGGGAATTTATCGATCAGAGTTTGGTGTCATACCCATGAGCAAAATACTCTCAATTATCAAAGGTATGCAAATAGCCAAACGACCTAGTGATTACTGGGTCGCATCAGACACTAATTTTCCAGAACTAGATGCAAGCCACACCATTATACAACGAAACGGACAGTCCGTCTGGGACCATACTATGGCAGTGATAGATGCTTTAGAGACAAAAAACCACATTACATTATTAGCTGGCCTTTTCCATGATTTAGGGAAGTGCTCTGTTAAGAACATTGATAATCCTTCAATGCCTAGATTTCCTTGTCACGCTACTGCATCGGCAAATATTGCAAGGATAAAATTAACAGAATGGCAAGCATCGCTATATCTCATTGATAGAGTAATGCGGATCGTATTGACTCATATGTATGACATTATTAGCGTAGTCAACGAGAAAACAATACGTAGATTTATTTCTGATGTTGGATTAGATAACATAGAAAACTGGTTTATGGTCCGTCGGGCAGATTCAGCGTCTTATTCCCAGCATGGTCAATACAGGAAACACATAATTGATCCATTTTATAATTGTGTAAAAGAGTATCTAGAGACACTGCCCTATGAGAATAGTCCAATTCAATTACAATCAGAACCGAATATTGATATCCGTGGGAAAGAGTGTAAAAGTGATGATACGTTTTTGACAACGGAGGGTGGTTAACTTGAGTTTATCTGAATATCAACCAAAGGGATTCTCGCTACAAATATTTAAAGATCGGTATGCTATTCATGCCGAGGAATCATTTGCACAGGCTTGTGAACGAGTGGCTCGCACAGTTGCAGATGCCGAATTGGGCGTTAAACGGGATGAGTATTTTACTCGATTTTTAGATATTTTGCAAACAAATCGTTTTTCGCCTGGGGGCAGAATATGGAGAGGAGCGGGGCGTCCCAGGGGACAGTTATTGAATTGCTTTGTCTATTGCGATGAAAATATTGATTCCAGAGAAGGATGGGGGGATACGCTAAGGGCTTTCACTATTATATCCGGTACGGGCGGTGGAGTAGGAATTAATTTTTCTAAAATACGACCGAGAGGTACCTTAATACGTGGTACCGGAGGGGAAGCCACTGGTGCCGTTAGTCTAATGCGGGCTATAAATGCTGTTGGTGATGAATTGAAAGAGGGTGGTGGGAGAAGAGTTGCTATACTTTTTTGTTTAAAATATGACCATCCCGATCTTCGAGAATTTATGGAAGTAAAACTAGATAAAAAAGAACTAAAGAATGCCAATATATCTGTCTTAATTGACAATGAATTTTTAGAATTACTTGACAACAAAAAAGAAGTAGTGTTTAAATGGCAAGGTGAAGAGCGTGGACGAATGTCTGCTGAAGATATCTGGGATAAAATTATATACAATTCGTGGTTAAATGGTGAACCGGGATTACTTAATTACGGTCTAGCTAATGAGATGAATACCATAGGCTATAAGTGTGATTTATTATCCACTAATCCATGTGGTGAACAATGGTTATCCCATGCAGATTGTTGTAATCTTGGAGCAATCAATCTTCATACTCATATTATTGATGGAAAGATTGACTGGGATTTACTCGAAGAGACAGTCGCCATAGGGGTTAGATTTCTTGATAATGTATTAGACCAAAATCATTATCCACTGCCAGTAATACAAGAAACATCTCAAAGAAATAGACGAATTGGTTTAGGTGTCATGGGACTCCATGACATGTTGCTCGAACTTAATTTAAAATATTCAAGTCAAGCCGCAAGAGATATTGTTGGTAATGTAATGGAATTTATAAAGAAACAGGCTTATCATGCCAGTATAACATTAGCAGTAGAAAAGGGATCATTTCACGCTTTTGATGCAGATAAACATATTAAAACAGGATTTGTAAAAAAAAGCCTTAGTCGCAGACATCATCGTTTAATTAAAGAACATGGTCTGCGTAATTGTGCAATACTTTGTGTGGCACCGACTGGCACCATATCAATCGTTGCTGGTTGTTCATCGGGTATTGAACCGTTATTTCAGCCTGTTTATAAAAGACATTTCAATCAACACAAAGACATGCATGATAATAAAAAAAGAAACGGAGAGACAGAAATTGTTGTTCACCCATTATTGATAAAATTCCTTAACGCTGGCCGATCTATAAAACATTTTCAAAGCGCCCACGACATCTCACCAGAGGACCATTTGGCCATGCAAGTAGTTTGTCAGAAACATGTTGACAATTCAATATCTAAGACGGTCAATGTGCCTACTGACTATTCTGTCGAGCAACTGTCGAAAGTAATGAGGAAATATATCGGTGAACTCAAAGGGATTACAGTATATAGAGATGGGAGTCGGGGCAAATCCCCATTAACTCCTATTCCTTTATCAGAAGCAAAGAAATATTTGGAAAAGGCGAAAGAACAAGCGGCAGTTGATGATTGCCCGAGTGGTACGTGTGATATAATGGAAGGTGGTAAATAGATGGCTAAAGAAAAACCTGAACTGAGCGAACAAATGCAGGAAGTTATTAGGATGATACGAATTCATAATCGCAACGGTGGGTCAGGTGTATTGCGAAAAGAGGTGGCAGAGGGATTAGATGTATCTGTTTGGAAAGCTAGAAAACTTATCACTCAGGCTGAGACCATTTTGGCAGGGACTCCACGGGTATGTATTGACCCAAATGATCCCCTTTTCAGATCAGAAGTGGCAAGACACATAAAGCGGGCAACTACTGCTGCAACTGTCGCCAACAAAATGCACTCTACAGAAGAAGATGTTTTGGCTGTTGTTGATGACTTAGAAGAGTGTGGATATATAATCTTAAGACGAGGAAATACAGTTCAATTAGGCAAGTCTGTAGAGCATACGGCAAAGGGTATTGTTTTTGAAAATCATTTTCATGATAAGCCCATTTCCTTTGGTGTTATTGCGGATATGCATTTATGTAGTAAGGCGGAACGACTAGATGTGCTCATCGCGGCGTATGATGAATTTGCTAGAAGAGGAATTAACACAGTTGTATGTCCTGGCAATTATATCGATGGGGAATGTCGATTTAACACTCACGAACTTTTGGCTCATGGTATTGCGGATCAGTGCCAATATGCGATAGATCATTGGCCATCTAAACCTGGGATCAAAACCTACTACGTTGATGGCGATGATCATGAAGGTTGGTTTCAGCAGAGAGATGGTATTGAATTCGGGAGATATCTAATGCTGGAAGCCCAAGCCCAGGGCAGAGACGATTTGGTTTACATGGGATACATGGAGGCGGATTTCGAGTTAAAGGCTCCACAGGGTAGTGCCATTGTTAAGGTTATTCACGCTGGTGGGGGATCATCGTATGCATTTTGTCACGACGACACAACGGAGATACTAACCCAAGACAGAGGGTGGCAATTGTTTAGAGATATAGTTGCACAAGACGCAGTAGCTACCCTAAATGAAGAAAAGGATTCAATGGAATGGCAAATACCACAAGAAGTTATAGGAATGCCATATAAGGGGAATATGGTAAAATTTACCAGCAGGGTAATTGATATGCTAGTTACTCCGAACCATCGGATGTATACGAGAAGATATCCTCTAGGTATTAATAGGCTGAATACTGGGAACTTGTTATATCCAACAAAATCTCATCCTACAATCACTACACAATGGCAATTTATAGATGCAGAATCGTTGTTAGAAAATTATAGCAGACAAAAATGGCAGTTTAAGACATCGTGCAAGACATGGGATGGGGTAGATTTAAGCCATGTTAGTATTCCACCATATAGGGCCGCAAAATATGGACACAGTGTTAAAGAAATAGAGTCGATAGACATAGACCTAATGATCGAACTTGCTGGTTGGTTTATAACCGAGGGCAGTATTGATAAAACAAGGAAACAAGTCTGTCTGTGTCAAGACAAAAAAGCAAACCCAGAAAATTGGGAATACGTTAAAGAAGTTTGTGAAAAAATTGGTCTTGGATTTTGGAACGGTGGAAGAAACGACAAAGACTTCAGTATCTCATCCAAGCGACTAGCCATGTATATGGAAGAACAATTTGGTAGGACCAGTAAAGACAAAATGATACCCAAATGGATGAAAAATCTACCGACACACAGACTTAAAAAGTTATTGGATATATGTATCCTCGGGGACGGATGGATAGCTAACAAAAGTTTTGGATATAAATCTATAAGCAAACAACTCAGGCATGATATCTCGGAGATAGCCATTAAATGTGGGTATGGGGTTACCGAACACGGAGATACAGTAAATATTCGTTGTTTGCAGAACGAGCCGACCATTAACCAAGAACCAGAAAACATATCTTACGATGGCATGGTATATTGTGTAACGGTATCAAACGGTATTATCTTAACACGAAGAAATGGTAAACCATGCTGGTCTGGCAATTCATATGCATCCCAAAAGCTTGTTGAGTCGATGCAAGGAGGAGAGAAGCCAGCGGTTTGTATTATAGGTCACTACCATAAAATGGAGTTTTGTTTCCCCCGTAACGTATACTGTGTTCAGGCTGGATGTATGCAAGACCAAACCAGATTTATGCGGAAAAGGAAACTTGCCGCACATGTTGGTTTTGGTATTATTACTTTGCAACAGGATATCAAGGGAAGTATTACTAGGTTTGTACCTGAATTTTTTCCATTCTGGGATAGAGGTTACTATCTGAAAAGAGATGGAATCACTGAAAGGTTACAAAAAGGAGTATAAGCTATGTGTAAAGCAAAAATCTTTTCGATCTTGTTGTTGGGTTTAGCAGGATGTAGTTTCAATCCTTATGATATACCATTCATAGGATGGCGTTTAGAACATTATACCCTCCCTTATGATGAAATTTATAAAGGTTGTGGTAAACCAATTGCTGAAGCTTTCGTTGATGATAGGGCTATATCTGTTCCTAAAAATCCAGTAGAATCTGATTTTGATGAGGCTTTGATTAAGATGAAACGATTTATGGAGGATATCTAATGTCTAAGTTTATTGATTTAACTGGGCAAGTATTCGGTAAATTAACTGTCCTGCGTTTATATGGTAGAGATAAGTCAGGGAATATCCGATGGTTATGTCAATGTAAGTGCGGTGGAATGACAATCGTTTCTGGCAGTCATCTAATAAATAACAATACGCGAAGTTGTGGATGTCTTAGTTATGACAATGCCCTGACACATGGTCATTCGAAACAAGGTCCATTAAAAGATTACTCACAACACAAGTAAGGAAAACTAATGAATAAGATTGAACAGACCTATGCCTGGAGCAACTCTCGAATTAAGATATTCAGAGAGTGTCCATGGAGATATTATTTAACCTACTTTTTGGCATGGGAAGGATGGTTAACAAGCGCACCTCAAGAGAAACGTTCTGCATATATACTCAAAAATTTAACAAATTTGCCAATGTGGGCTGGCGAAATCGTCCACAATATTATAGAGGAAATCATCTCCACTGCTCGCAAAACAGGAGAATGGAAAACACTTAAACAAGCCCAGCATGATGGCGTCCAGGAACTAAGAAAGGGCTGGAAACAGTCTGTCGGAAAAGAATGGCTAACCAGCCCTAAAAAAGTCAACCTTAGTGAACACTATTATGATCAAAAAATTGCACCAGACAAACTTCAGTCCTATAAACAGAAGGTCTTAAAATCGCTACAGGCTTTTTATGACATACCACTGTTTGAAATTATGCGTAATCTTCCATCTAATGCATGGTTAACCATAGAGGATTTTGCTCAATTTGAGTTAAATACAAAGGAACGGGTTAGTGTCAAAATCGACTGTGGATTCCGGTATAATGGTAAGGTGTACCTTTTAGACTGGAAGACAGGAAAAATTGATGATAACGTAATAGCACAATTGACCACTTATAGTATGTATGGAATAAAAATGGGTTGGGCAACAAAGCCTGAAGATATCGTGATCATTCCTGTGTATCTCGCTGCATATGCAGAATTGGGTGAACAAGCTATTCCGCATCTGGATGTTACTATGGAACACATGAAGAGACAGGCAAAAATCATTAGAGATGAATATCCGTTATTAACAGCAGCATTTGAACACAAAGATGATCCGGACTACTTTGAAAAAACGGACAATGAAAATGCTTGCAAGTGGTGTTTCTTCAGGGATATGTGCAAGGGAGCCAAAACAGAGATTGATGAAGGAGTCACCCCATTCTAAGAGCAATCTTATATTTTGACGGAGGCATCAGAAAAGGAATTATGGCCTTGGGATTTGTGGCATATGATATGAATGACAATGAAATATTTTCAGGAGGTCGCTTGTGCGGGAAAAACGGCACTTCCAATATCAGCGAATATCGTGCCCTCATCGCAGGTCTCGAACGAAGTCTCCAATATGGGATTGAGTCTATTCATGTTATCGGCGACAGCCAATTAGTCGTGAAGCAAGTAACAGGATCATTCAAAGTAAATAAGCCAGAACTCAAAAAGCACCGTGACCGTGTACTAGAACTTTTAGAACAATTTGAATATTATACGATAAAATGGGTACCCAGAAGAAACAACCAACGGGCAGATGCTTTGGTGAATGAAGCATTCGAGAGGAGAAATAAGAAATGTTCAAGACAACAGTCAAAGCGGCGATCTTAGCCCTACTCTTTTGCGTCTTGCCTAGTTGCATGGCACCAGAAGCAATCAAAACAGACATTCAAGCCCTTCGCAATAACATGGGATAACTTGAAAAACTAGTCGATCAAAAAGCCGACAATACCGTAGTCGCCGAACAAGTCGAACAAATTAATAATCGTATTGAACAAACCACTCAAATTGCTGAAGAATTATCTGTTTGGCGCAAAAATGTTGAAGCGGACACTATAAATTACGGTGGGGCAGGATGGGTCGTCATAGGCACGGGCGTTATGGCTTTAATTTTTGTCGGTGCAGGCTTGTTGTTGGTTCGAGCGTTTATGCGTCGTGGCAATTTACTGACATTGCTTACATGCGCTGTTCAAAAGGTTGGGAAAAGTTCGCCAGAAGCAGTGCGGGCAGTTAAGGATCAATTAAAACGAGAAGTTGCTGATGGTCGATTTGCAGAACAGGATAGGAAAAATCTTGGTAATTTTGCCAAGAAAAAGGGCACATTCGCGGAACAAAAATAGACTTTGAAAGTATAATAGTGTGTGGATGTGATTGTGAATATAAGAATTTTTTGAAAAAGGTGGATAAAATGGTAGGACAAAACAAAAATGTGTATTTTAAAGTTACAGTAAATGGTGAACAAATTGCCGAAAAATCAAGAAAGACTGTTGATCATGGTGTTAACTTGTTATTGACGGCAGCGGAGGAAAAAGGAATTGATTGGACTTCACACGACCTTTTAATTACGGTTATTCCCAAAGTTTTATCCGCTATCGATATTGTATAGCAACATTATCGTCGCACGTTTCAAAAGGGGTAATGTAAAATGAATTGGGTACTTTTAATCGGATTGGATTTTATTGCTTATTTGATTATAGCTCTTGTTATTGGCTAATTTTTGGAGGAAAAGTTTTGTCAACAAAATCAGTATTTCAGAACTTTTTGGAAAAACATGGCAATGCTATTCCTAATGCCGAATTACATGGAACTGATTACGAAGAATTTAACGTGGCGGTACCAGAAGTTCTCAGACAAGATCGAGCAAACGGTCGTAAACAAGAGTTAAAGCGAATACTCAGCAAGGGTGTTGATGAGGTTCGAAGTTGGGGATGGCCCGTATCCACTGAACAAGATATTGTTGTGCATTATGATTTACTTTGTGAATATGAGGAATATCGCCGTAACGAAAAATTGGCTGACCGCGAGCCCAAAGATTTTCATATATGGACCACCAACAAAGGAAAGGAAGGAGAGATATAATTCCGTCTTACGACTATAAATGCCGAGCTTGCGATTATGAATTTGAGGCTTTTCACACAATGTCTGCGGAACCACTAGTAGACTGCCCTGAATGCCATCAACCAAAGCTGATTAAGCTAATTGGTATAGGAGCAGCAGTAATTGTTAAGGGTACTAAAACACCGTGTCATGGTG
>Ga0114922_10003705_pt1 | contig 14233 bp, 11 predicted proteins | sample AartaG_FD_100975 | JGI IMG/M metagenome (GOLD analysis project Ga0114922, IMG submission 100975) | Deep subsurface microbial communities from Aarhus Bay to uncover new lineages of life (NeLLi) - Aarhus_00045 metaG | ecosystem: Environmental > Aquatic > Marine > Oceanic > Sediment | place...
CAAGATCCCCAGAGAAACTGCCGCCCTGGCGAGTTTTATCCAGTGTTTTTGACGCACAATTGCGGTTGTCTCGCTGAGGCGCTCCTGAATGAAGCGCTTCGTAGATGCATTCGAGAGCAACGACTCGAGAAGTGATGGATCACTCAGCCTCAATAGGTGATATTGCTCAATATTGGCTTTATAGGCTTGATCTTCGAGACGCTGCATTGACTGCAAGACGGCAGGTGGAATTTCAGATTCAGATGCTTGAGTCAGAATGGAACGAACCTGGTCAAATTGAAGGCCTTGTTGCTGAGCCCGATTCACCGCACGGATGGAAAGGCGATAGTGGTAATTCTGATCACTCTGTCCTTCCCATTCGAGGAATCGTGCGAGTTGGTATCGCACCGAACGTGGTGCAAGGCGTGGGATCGTAACCGAACCGTCACTACGGATGATTGCCTTGCCTTTTTCCTTGAAGGCAGGGAAATTGGTATGGGTGCTTTCTAATAACTTAAAGAGTTTCGTAGGTGAGAAACTCGATACCGGTCCATGATCAGGATCACGGCCAAGCTGGACGATCCCGAACCAGCGCAAGGGGCCCTTCAGCAGGCTGCGTAGCAAAGCACCTTCAACGGCATACCAGTGGTTGATACCATCAAGCGGAACCCCTTCGGCATCGTGGATATACCAAGTATCGAAATTGCCTCCTGGCCGTTGGAAGGCTGGATCCTCTTCATAGATTGCGCGGACGAGGTCAGAGAGGGCGTACCATTCCCCCATCTGAAGTTGCTTAATCCAGCGAAGCAAGGTCTCTCGTGGTAGTAAAGGATCGTTCGGCCATTCATCACCGCCAGCCTGTAACGTGGTGAGAGCGGATAAGTCATTCCATAGTATCGAGTTTTTCCAGGAAGTGTAGAGCTGCTGAAGACTCAGCATGCGATCGGCAAGTAGGAAATCGCGCACCGCTGTCAGGTCAGTCTCAAAGGATCCTGTCCGAAGAAGGCCGATGTCCTGCATAAGTGCCAGGCATAAGTTCAAACTATCAAGTTGGATTAATTGAGAGGAAAGGAGGGGAAGTGCAGCTTCTACAGAATTCTTTGATTGGCGGCGTAAAGCCGCGAGAATGGTTGTGCAGTCGTCGATTATGGTGGCTGCGGCTTCAAATCGGTCATTTGGAGGGGAAATCGGTTCAAGGTAGGGTGATGGAGCCATCTGGGGGGAACTCTCTAGTTGTTGATGTACCTCAATGGGAAGGTAGGCATATTCTTCGGGCCCTTTAGGAGTATCGACGAAAGCACGACCTAACAAGCCACGATACCAGAGTGCTTCGGAGGGAGAGGTTGTGCCGCGCCAGGGTTTATCTCGATCACGTCGACTGGGACCCATAACACGCACATGTCCGTATCTTCGTGCCCAAGAATGCCAGGGCGTACTACCGCCAAGGTTTACAAGCTCGAATAATGCTTCTGATGTTTCGCGAGGGAGTGCGCCGATAATCTCCTCGAGGAGTTGAGGTTCTAGCATGCGATCGGCCAATTCACTGGCCTCATCGCGAACAGAACCCTGAGGAGGATCGAACCCCCAGAGTTCGGCAATGATCCGTAAGAATCCCAGATCCTGGTCTTGCAGGTAATTTCGCAACGTTCTCATGCAAACTGATTATAAAATTATGATGGAGGGAATGGGAGGTTGGCCGCCTGTTAGATGATCACTTTAAGTTCATGGGGCAAGAGTTCGAGCCGGATTTCTGTGACGTTTGAATTGAATCCAGCAAAAATCTCACCATCAAGATGGATCATCACGGGGCGCTCGGATTTTAATTCGAGCTTCCGGAATTTTCCCATCTTCACCTGCCTAAATCTCCCATGTGTGCCGTTCATCACCTCTGGTATTAACCGGAACATCATCAGACGGGATACATGTTTGATCAAGGCGTAGTGAAACAAGCCATCATCAGGGATCGCCTCCGGAGCTACATGAAATCCACCCCCCTCTCGTGGACCATTACAGGCCACAAACATGAGAACCTCTTCCTCGAATTCTTCCTCATTGGTGGTGATGTGCATGCGCGGGGCGTCATGGTTGCGGATGATAGTCTGAATCACAGCCCACAAGTACATTGTGAAACCTTGAAGCTTCGTAATCTGATAGGAATAAAGCGTGACGGTGGCGTCGAAGCCAACTCCCAGCGTGTTATCCCAATACTCTGATTTCCCCGTATTATCAGTAACCAGGCCAATATCGATTTTCTTGTACGCACCGACAAACACGCGCTCGATTGCCTCCTCTGCAGCGAGGGAGATGCCGTTGTTTGCACTAAAATCGTTGCCGGAACCAACGGGAACAACCGCAAGGGTGGGGCGATTCTCTCGCGGGTGCTGCATCAGCCCATTGATCACTTCATGAACGGTCCCGTCACCACCTACAGCAGTGACGATCTCGAAGCCCTCGGCTGCAGCTTGTTCGGCAAGTGCAACGGCGTGCCCGGGATACTCCGAGGCAGACCAGGAGGCACCCCCGTGCCGCTCTAGAGCGGATTGGAGATAGGCTGCCCGATCCCATGATCGACCACGATCTGAATGTGGGTTAAAGATCATTTTGATCTTCTTGTCCATCTGTCTTCTCTCCTGGCAACATTATGAGTTGTGGTTGGATAATGGGCGTTTTGCCCACCGCAATATTTTAAGCCTAGCGCAGATTGACAATCGGTCGTTCGCCTTTTAAAGTGGATGTATCAAGAGCCTCAGGCCATCAACAGGCTGCGTGTCTTCTCATGCCGTGGCAACCTCCGGCCAATCTGACGGATCCCTCGCAAGTTGAGGTGATCATGAGGATAGCGCCGACCGACTGGAGGAACGCCCTTTCGCTGCGGCGCAGGACGAGGGACTTACCGGCATCAGCGGCAGAGCCGGCCGCCCAGCGAATGGCAGGGGGCTCGCCTCTTTAACCGATCAAACACCAAGGTGATCGAATCGTTCTTTCCCCGGGCCCTTTAATAGAAATTCAGTTAAACCATTTGTAGGGGTTTATGGTTCAACATTTGTTTGTTTGTTGCCTACATATGCTTTCAATTCTGGTAAGCGAAGCCGGAGCCATGCCGGAATTAATGCGAGGATTCCCAGAATCGATGTGAGGATGAAGGGAGCCTTTGGTCCGAAAGCAACCCAGATCTGACTGCCGATCCAAGGTGCAGGGAGCGAAATGATGCCGAGGCTGGTTGCGACAAAAGCATAGGCTAAACCGCGCAGGTGCTTCGAAACTCCACGTGCGATGAGCACATCAAGAGCAGGTCCAAAGACGGCTGCACCGATACCAAGGACGATCCAGGAAAATGCGAATCCCCAGAAGCCGCTCGCGGTTGCAAAGATCAGTGGGGCGAGCATCAATCCACTCAGGCCGAGCATGATGCCGTACCTGGTCCCAACCCGATCGGCAAACCAGCCGCCAAATGGACTGGCGATTACCCAAGCAACGCCATGTAGGCCATCCATAATGCCGATGCTTTGTTTCCCAATACCGACGATCTCGTTCAGATAAACCGGCATTAGATTGAAGGAGAGATCCAAGGCAATATCCTGGATGCCATCCGTGATCAAGATCCAGGTGAATAGCCCTCCTGCAACGGCGAGAGGCAAGATCTCCCCGAACGAGTTTTTTAGGGATTCGAGTGAAGGTTTTTCTCTCCCCGCACCATTTTTTTGCTCGTCATCCCGTACCAGGAACCAGAAAAGCAGAGCTGCGAGTGCATAAAGCAGGACCGCAGATAAGAACATGGCTTGATAGCCGTAAGATTGTGCCAGGTACCCACCAAGAGGAGGCGCCAATACCCAGGCGAGGTTTAACACCGAGTTTCCTATACCGAAAGTCCTGCCCTGCCGATCTTCAGGCACAATGTCAGCAATGTATGCGCGATAGGCTGGTACAAGTAAAGCTGTAGCTACTGCAAGAAGAACAGGCCCTAATAGAGCGAGCTTCCAGTCACTCGCTAACGCATAGGGGATATAAGCCACAATTCCGGCTAGGCTCCCAAACCACATGGCACGCAAGCGGCCGATGCGATCTGACATCCAACCACCTAACATGCGAAAAATCAGTGGGAGGATCATCGCCAGTGTGAAGAACAAGCCGATTTCACTGACGGAAGCACCGAGTTCACGCAGGAAAATGGGGATCTGTACGGTCGTCATTGCTCGAGTTGCCTCGGCAAATGTACGACCAATGAAGAGCAGTAGGATTCGACGGCTTATTAGCGGTGCATTAGGGCTATCATGCATGAGGTAGTAGTTAATCCCCCTATGGGAAGAATGCCGACTTGCATGGGATCCTGCCTTGATGAGAGAAAGGTGATCCCTTCCAGAGTGGGTTTATTCTCGCATGGAAAAAGCCGGATTTCAACCATCACCACTCTAGCGAAGACGAGAAGTGGGCACGTCTTTATCACCACTTCAGTGTAAAGTTAGTTCTTTAGAGCGAGAAGGTTTTTCAATTGCGTTTGAGTTTTCGCCGAACTAACGAAGTGGATTGTATGTAGACCCAAAGCATTCGCGGCCTCGATGTTAACCATAAAATCATCAATAAAAACTGCTTTTTGAGGGGAGACTTCTAGTCGTTCGAGGGCAAATTTGTATATCTTTGGATCTGGTTTTACAAGACCAATTTCGGCAGATATTACAATTTCATCAAATGCATCCGCAATTTGCCACACATTCTCCAGGGCATGTCGCAGGTCTGGCCAGGCGTTACTCAGTAGACAGGTTTTGAATCGTTGGCGCAGGTCACGAATAAGGGTAATTAATTCTTGGTCGACCCGATCTCCCGCCCAAAAATCATCTTCCAGTATTTTAATTTCTTCCGATGATAGCTTGAGGCGCTCCCCAAGAGAGTGCCAAATATTTGCGGCATTGGAATTTCCCAAAGCGGCGGCTCGACCTTCACTGCCTCCGAAGACAAGGCGGTCTAACTCACCTTTCTCAAGCAGGAGCCTCTCTTCCCATTGAATGCGGCGACTACGATCCATTGTGCGAACGAGCACCCCTCCAAGATCCCATATCACAGCTTCAATCTTCAGTTCAACATCTTTCATCAAAGGACTCCGATTTTTGTCTAGGATTTCTCCACTTGGATAGCTCGGTCGTGTATTTATTCAGCATCGAGGTGATCCTTGTAATTATCGTTTCGGTCTCGAAGTCACGCTGCGGATTGCTATTGGTGCTGGATTTGCGATCAACCCCGAAGCAGCGCGATCGCCTGTGAGAGCGCCCCGGGGCTACCAATCAATCCGATCCGATCTCCAATTTGAAGGACCGTGTCACCGTGAGGCACAATGACACTTTCATCACGCTGCATACTCAAGATTAATACATCCCCGGGTAGGCGCAGTTGACGCAGTGGTGTGCCGGAAAGCCGAATGTTTCTCAAGGATACCTCGGAGACGTCGATATTATCCCGATCTTGATCGAGGAGCAGGTCAAAGATCGTGGGGAATTTGAGTGCGCCTTCGAGCGCCATGGCCGTCGCAAGTGCTGGCTGCACAACTTTCACCCCTAGCGACTGAAGCTGGGGTATGAGTTCAACATCGCTGATACGTGAAATCACCAGGGGGATGGCATAAGATTCGCGGGAGAGCGTGCAGGCCTCGAGTGTTTCCTCGGGTGTTGTGGTGAGGTCGATCAGTACACGAGCGTGATCTGCATTCGCTTGTTGGAGGGCATCGGCGATACCGGAACATCCCGTAATCAATGTAACGGGTAATTTTTCAAATGCCTGAACACGGCTCTCGTCTGGGCATATGACCACGATCGATTCTTGACTCGGAAGAAGCCTTTCAACGATGAATTCAACCAGTTGGTCCTGTCCGATAATGATAATGCCCTCACGTCGCTGCTCTTGTTCTGGTGGGTAAATGCGATTAAAAAATATTGGTGAGAGCGTGCAGGAGATGACTGCGAGCAGGATGACGGCTGCATTGATAGCTTCGCTGATGGCACCGATGTTGAGCGCGATGCTCGCAGCCGCAATGATCAACGATAAGCGCGAGGAAAGCAGAAAGCCTGCGCCAATTGCTTGTCGCCAGGAAAATTGACGCTGCAACAATAGCGCGGGGATGACTTTGACGATATAGGCTCCAATGAGCAGGAGTGGGACTAACAATAAGGCTTGTCGTGACGCGAAGAGAGCGCTGAGGTTGAATTCAACGCCAACCATGATGAAGAAAATCGGAATGAAGAAACCATACCCAATCGCATCTAGTTTCTCTTTCGCATTGTTGTCGTCTGGCCCAGCCACGAGGCCTGCCACAGCGCCCGCAAGGAAAGCGCCGAGGATTAATTCCACACCGAGCGCTTCGGCTAGTACAACCCAGGCGACCATGAGGGCAAATGCACCTCTAACGCGAATCTGGGTGGTCGTTGTGGAAAGCTCACTCAATATTCGTTGGATGATATTGCGGGACGAGAAACGTTGGGTAATCCGGGCGGCTATGGCGAAAAGCGCTAAAAGAACCGGGATGAGTAGTAAATCGAGAGTTAATCCTTGACTACGAATGGCGATAAGAACAGTAAGAAGTAAAAGCGTAACGAAATCTGCGATCGAGGCGATGACGAGGAGATATTGCCCGTATACCGAACCTAAAAGATCCCTCTCTTTCAATACAGGGACGACCACCCCCAGAGATGTTGTGCTCAGGATCAACCCTAACAATAAAGGGCTTTTTACAGCGATGATGCCTGCTAAGACGAAAGTGATCAGGATAGCCAATCCAATTGTTCCCGTTAATAGCAGGAGGGCTATGGGAAGAGGGGCTCTCCAGCGTTTTTGTGCGTCCCGATTCCTTGAAAACAATAATTCAAAATCAACCTCAAGCCCTGAGAGAAACATAAGATAGGCGAAACCAAATTCTGCAAGAAAGGTGAGCGTTGGCGAATTTTCGACCAGATTTAGACCGCTGTGACCAATAATGATTCCAGCCAAGATCTCACCAACCACGACGGGGATCGCAATCCGTCTTAGTCGGGTGGCGATAACGGGGACGACCAGCGCGAGGGTGGTGATCAATAAGAGTGCAATGAAGGGATTATGCTCCACGACTGGTCTCGACCTCTCAGCAAGGGGTTGTTACGGGTTAGTGTATCAGAGATAAAAGGTACTCAAAACTATGGACTTGAATATTGGGGGGAAGGGCGGAGGATATTAAGGGTATCGGCCAAAAGGCCGTATGCAGTTGTATGTGGCCCTGGATCTTCTTCAGTCACAGTAAGCGCTCCAAGAACATCACTGTGAAATGTGACCGCAGAGGATGTGCCCATCACGGAAAACAATGCGTCAGATTGATCAATGAGCTGGGGTTTGACGGTTGCCGCGACCGATGTGCCATCGCGTTGGATTTCGCAGATTAACTTCCAACGTTGCCCATTCTGCAACGCCAACTGCACATCTTCTGTTTGAATATCCCGGATACCTTGGCGATGAACATCTTGGGGTAAAAGAGAGACTCCCATCAATACATTAACCAAGGCTGCCACCTTTATGGCCGCATCCCATCCGTCAATATCGCCCGAAGGGTCCGTTTCAGCGATTCCGATCGATTGGGCATATTTCACCGCCTCATCAAAGCTCTCGTCCGATTCCATCCGTGTGAGGATCAAGTTTGTCGTTGAGTTCAGGATGCCACGGAACGATCTTAACTCAGCGGCGGGCAGGGCATTCCGCCATAAGGAAAATATCGGTGCTCCGTCCATAACAGTCGATTCGAAAAGGAAGCGACAATTGTTTGCCGCGGCAAGTTGAATTAACTCCTTGTGCGCGTGGACGACTGGTCCTTTATTCGCTGTCACAACATGCATGCCCAGGCTGAGCGCCATCCGAATGTGATCGAGCGCTGGTTGGCCATCCGTGTAGCTGACGGGAGTGTTCTCTGCCATGACGCTTGCCCCTGAAGCCTTCAGGAACGAGGACAAATCTTGCGACGTGGGTTGAGTCTGGATGGTGAGCGATTCTCCGCTCTTGAGGGTCTCAAGTACCTGGGATAGGTCCAAACCATCCTGGTCGATAACAGCGCCATGTCGGCCTGTTTTGATCGCAACAACCTGCAGGTTCAGATCGTACTGATCCAGGATAAAGCTGTGTTTATCCAGTAATAATTGCGCAAACGCTTGTCCAACGTTTCCGAAACCCAGGAGGCAAATTTTAATTTTTTGCATAGCGTCCTTTGATCGAGGGAGGTGATTATATCAATGGCCAGGGGTAGGGTCTGCCAGGACCAGGAGGCGGGAAGATGGGATTTTCCAGGATACTTGACGACCGTCGGTGGATCGCCGAAATTTCTGATTCGGCCAAGCATGAGCAGAGCTGATTGTACAACTCGCTGCCCGGAGCTAATTCAGCTACTAGGTCTTTAATAGGAACGAGCAGATCATCTGGGATTTCCTCGCCAACAAAGTCCCAGACTACGGTACGTAGTTTATATTCTTCATGAAAAGAAACACCATGATCAATAAGCCAGAGATGGCGTTCTTCATCGATTAAGATATGACCAGATTTTCGATCAGCGTTGTTGATAATCACATCAAAAAGGGCTGTGGGGCGAAGACGTTGCTTTTGTTCTTCACTCAAGGTGAAGTAGTGGATCTCAGGATCTGCTTCGACACAAAGCTGAAGAGAGCCAGGACCGGCTGGTGCGTCCTCGCGTTTCACCGTTGGTGGCACCAAAGCCCAATTTAGTGCTTGGCTGATCATGTAAGCAGCAACTTCTCGATCACTCAAGCTTCCATAGGGGAAATCCCATAAGGGTCGTTCCCCCTGCTCGGGTTTATAAATAGCTGGGATTTGGCCCGCTTTAGCTTGAAGTTGGACCAGAAATGTAAAGTTGGATCCCCAAGCCACTTGCCCCATGACCTCGATCTCTCCTAACGCGAGGATCTCATGGACGTTTTCGAGTACCTCGGGCTGCAGCCAGCGGCTATTTGAATAATGGTGCATGATCTCAACCGGATAATGGAGTAATTAGGGTCAACAGGGGTATGTCCCACCGTGCCCTGCTAGTGCTTATGGCCGTTACGCTTGGGGCAGAAATGTCCTTCGGAGTCAATCGGTTGACCGCAGTTGCCGCAGATAGGTCGGCCTCGCTCTGCGATTTTGAGCGCCAATTGGCACATCTTGCGAAGTTGTGAACGGCTACACCAGAAGCGAACGACAGCGGCTTCTTCCGGGTCGGCGTCCGGAGGCTGGATTTCGCGTGCGACAAGTACGAGAAGGTCTTCTTCTTCATCGTAGCCTAAACCCATATGGCCCACACGAAAGAGGGGTTCAATGGGTTCCTGAAGTTCCATCTCGCTTTCCGAAAACTCAGGATCAGCAACTGAAAGATCAGGATGGCGTTCATGTAGCTCGCCGAGAAACTGCTCCAAACCGATCGCCAGGGATTGGATCTGCTGTTTTTCCACGATTAAAGTGATGGATTGGTCGATCCCGCGGCCCTGTATATAGAAGATCCGCTTCCCTGGTGGACCGATTGCGCCGGTTGTCATGTGTTCAGCGGGCTTGACCTCATACGTTATGGACGCCATGGTCAGTATGCTCGTACTCGATGGTTTGCCATAGATTGGTAAGAGTATATCACCCGGAACTGGCGCGATTGGTTGCGGTAGTGTCATTTATGCCAAGGATACGAACGTGATTGTTGTCGATAAGCAAGATACTCACAGAAGCGGGTTCAATGATGAGACGTTGATACAGATCAAGGGGGATACCTGCAAAATGAGTAAGGACCAGTTTGATGGGATCCGAATGAAATACGCATGCCACCTTTGCTTTTGGGGTACCGTGTTTGGAGCGCAGGTCTTCTAATTCGGACACGACGCGCGCCTGTGCTTCTGGGAATGATTCACCCTCGGGGAAGCGTGCCAGTGATGGGGTGTTTTGAATTATCGGCCAGAGCTTCCTGCGCCGCAGGGATTTAAGTGATTGACCCTGCCAATTACCATAGCCGATTTCGATCAGGCCTGATCGTTTAATGACGCTTAAACCCTGAGCTGCTGCGATGGGTTCAGCCGTCTCGATCGTTCGATCAAGGGGGCTGGCATAGACCGCCGTAAACTTAATCTGCGAAAGGTTTTTCGCAAGAGCTTCAGCCTGAGTCCGACCGTGCTCGCTAAGATGGACGCCCTTCAATCTTCCGGCGAGTTTCCCTTTGCTTACATAATCGTTATGACCATGTCGGATAAGGTAGAAAACCGTCATGCTTACTCCTAATCCAGCTCACTCCGCCGTAGACTGTGGCGCCGTTTAACCTTCTCAACTTCAACCTCACTTAATTCTGGAAGTTCGGTGATCTTTTCAATCTCAAGCGCGGCTTGCTGGGCTTTTCGCCAGCGTTCAAGGCGTTCCTTCACGCTTTGTTCGTAGCCTTGCTCGCTCGGGTTGTAGAAATATGTTCCCCATAGTTCCTGGGGCAGATAACCCTGACCCACATGATGATCGGGATGATTGTGAGGATACTGATAACCCTCACCATGGCCCAGCGCTTTCGCATCGCGGTTGCTGTCCTGTAGATGCTTTGGAATATCAATAACGCCATCTTGCTCCAGGCGTTGATAGGCCTTGAAGTAGGAGGTAGATGTGTTGGATTTTGGCGCTGTGGCAAGATAGAGGGTAGCCTCAACAATGGGGTAAACGCCCTCGGGAAGACCAATGAATTCATAGGATTGCATCGCTGACGCAGCAATGACCAAACCCATTGGATCCGCCAGCCCAATATCCTCTGAAGCCAGGATTAAGAGACGTCGTAAGATGAAACGCGGATCTTCCCCGGCGTAGAGCATCTTTGCTAACCAATAAAGCGCCGCATCCGGATCGGAGCCGCGTACAGATTTGATAAAGGCTGAGATCGTATCGTAATGGGCATCCCCGTCCTTGTCATAAAGCACCGCACGGCGTTGGATCGATTCCTGTGCCACAGAGAGAGTGATGTGCACACTGCCCGGCTCATCTGGGGGAGTCGTTTCAACAGCTAGTTCTAGTGCGTTAAGTGCATTGCGAGCATCTCCACCAGCGACTCGCACGATATGCTTGAGCGCATCTTCATCTAATTCAACTTTGCGATCACCATAGCCGCGCTCCTTATCTAGCAGAGCGTTATGGAGGACACACCTGACATCTTCATCGTCGAGCGACCGCAATTGGAAGATACGCGAACGAGATACCAATGCCCCGATCACTTCAAAGTAGGGGTTCTCCGTAGTTGCTCCGATTAATGTAATCGTGCCATTCTCGACAAGTGGGAGCAGGGCATCCTGCTGAGCTCTGTTCCAGCGATGAACTTCATCAACAAAGAGGATCGTTCTTGTACCATAGAGCTTTCGGCGTTCACGAGCTTGGTGAATTAGCTCGCGCAATTGAGGTTTACCTGCCAACACGGCAGAGATGGTATCGAAATGAGATTGTGTGGAATTGGCGATAATCATCGCCAGCGTTGTCTTCCCAGTCCCGGGTGGGCCCCAGAAGATGATGGAAGCAAACAACCGATCCGCTTCGATTGCACGCCGTAACAGGCGGCCTTCACCCACGATATCATCCTGGCCCTGAAACTCATCTAATGTGCGCGGTCGCATACGTGCCGCCAAAGGCGCTTCGCGGGCTATCTGATCCTGCATGGCGTGGTCGAATAAATCCATTACCGGCCATTCTACCATTCATGGGAGTACGATCAGACTTGATAGGGGGAGTGTGACAGATGGGTATTCATTTTGGCTATGTTAGAATCCGCCGACTGTAGATAATCTACAATGTCAATCATAAGGAGTGTGGTATGAGTGAAAGTTTGGTTAAGGATAATGCTGTTGTAAGCATGTCCTATGTGCTGACCGTCGATGGAGAGGTCATTGATTCCAGTGAAAATATTGAAGGTGAGGCCATTGCATTTATTCAAGGATTAGGTCAGATCATTCCGGGTCTTGAAAAAGTCCTTTATGGGATGAAAATCGGTGACTCCAAGCAAGTAAAGGTTAAGGCTGGAGAGGCCTATGGAGAAATTGATCAAGAAGCCTTTGTCTGGGTCCCCCGAGAGGATTTTCCTGAAACGATTCCACTCGAGGTGGGGACAGTATTTGAGATGCGTGAGGAAAATGGCGATACCCACCTTGCCCGAATAACGGAGTTAGGGGAGGAGCAGGTGCATGTCGACCTGAATCACCCGTTGGCAGGCAAGGAGTTATCGTTCGATGTAAAGGTTGTAGAGATACGAGATGCCACAAGCGAAGAGCTGGAGCATGGCCATGTTCATGATCATGGCGCCCATGGTCACTAGAGTAGATAGCGTTTAAGAGTCATGCCATTCGATCGCTCGACGCTGGAGATCACATTAGCCTCAGCTTCACCGCGGCGACGGGAGTTGATGGGGCTTACGGGGTGGTGTTTTTCCGTTTGCTCTTCCCCAGTTCCAGAAGCCCCAAGACTGGGCGAGGAACCAAAAGAATTTGCGACGAGACTTGCTCTGTCGAAAGCAAATGCAGCCAGAGATGCTTGTCCGGATATTGCAGTGATCCTTGCGGCTGACACGATGGTTATCCACAACGGGGTGATCTTAGGGAAACCGGCAAATGCAGCCGAGGCCTTTTCCATGCTACAAGACCTGCGTGGACTGGAGCATGATGTGATCACGGCAATTGCCCTTCTAGTTAAAGATCAAACTTCTTTGACGGCGTTGTGTGAATCTCGGGTGCCGATGCGTGAGTATGAAGAGGGAGAGATTCAAGTTTATGTTGAGGGGGGATCGCCGCTAGATAAAGCAGGAGCCTATGGAATCCAGGATCCAGATTTCCATCCTGTAGACATTGAAAACTTTTCTGACTGCTTTGCTAATGTGATGGGTTTACCATTGTGTCATCTTGTACGTGCTATGAAGCAATTGGGGTATGTTGTTCTCAATGATGTCCCAGAACGCTGCATGCAATTTACAGGATATGGTTGTACGATTTACCCAACTATATTGCGGGGTGATCTTTGAATAAAATCCTAATGGTAGTGATCATCGCTTCGTTCTTGTTGGGAGCATGTGGTGACGGATCGGCAGTAAACACGCCGTCGGTATTACCCGATCCTGCGCAAACGACCGATTCAGCTCCTAATCCAGATGGTACTGCCCGTCAATTTCTAGAAGCCTGGGTGATTGGCGACTACAACGCCATGTACCAACAACTTAGCGGTCTTACGCAAGATGGTCTCAGCCCGGAAGCCTTCTCCGAGCGCTACCAGGACATTATGCGCTCCGCAGCAATTACATCACTTGACTATCAGGTGGTTTCATCGCTGATCATCAGCCCACAGCAGGCCGAAGTTCGATTTCGGATAACGCTCACAAGCGCCGCAGTTGGGGACATCATCCGTGAAAACAGGATGGACCTGACTCGATTGGCCGGAGAGCCTTGGCGGATCGCCTGGACCGATGCAGTCATCCTGCCGGAACTTGAGGGCGGCAATGGATTAAGCTTAGCCCCTGTGACTCCCACTCGCGCTAATATCTATGACCGGAATAATCGGGCCTTTGCGGCTGAAGCGACGGCGGACCAACCCAATGCGGCGGCTCTGTGGATCGTCCCGAATCAGATTGGTGATGAAGAAGCCGAAGAAACAATGCTCTCTACGCTGCGAAGGCTATTCGATCTTGCAATTGTTGACCCGATCCTCGAGCGCTACGATGCCTTCCGCAACACGGATTATTTTACGCCACTTGGCGTTGTTCCCTATGACGATTACTTCACAGTTGGTGGGTTGTTAGACTCTCTCGGTGGCACGCAGGTGAGTTGGTACAGCACACGCTATTATCAAGGCGCTGGTCTGACACCATTCGGTGGTGGAGCTGCTCCGCACGCTGTTGGATATGTGAGCCAGATTCAGGAAGCAGAGCTCGATGATTACCTGGCGCGTGGCTACCAGGGGGATGAGTTTGTTGGACGCATAGGCATCGAGCGAGCCTTTGAAGACGAGCTGCGAGGAGTTCCGGGAGGAACGCTATATCTAACGGACTCAAGTGGGCAGGCGCTGCAGGTTTTAGCCTCACGTGAGACAGAACCACCATACGCCATCTACACCACACTGGATCGGGATCTGCAACAAGTAGCGCAATTATCGATTGCGAACTACACCGGTGCTGTTGTCGTATTGGAACGAGATACTGGCGCGGTGCTGGCTATGGCATCCTCACCTGGTTTTGATCCGAATTTATTTGATTTTCAAAACCCAAATGGTCCCAACGGTG
>Ga0114922_10003706_pt1 | contig 14230 bp, 14 predicted proteins | sample AartaG_FD_100975 | JGI IMG/M metagenome (GOLD analysis project Ga0114922, IMG submission 100975) | Deep subsurface microbial communities from Aarhus Bay to uncover new lineages of life (NeLLi) - Aarhus_00045 metaG | ecosystem: Environmental > Aquatic > Marine > Oceanic > Sediment | place...
CCGGTTAATGATTTTATCCCGATTGTCAAAATTGATAAAAACGATAAAGTTATTATCGAAGCCTATGCAGTCTTAGGCTTAGCAAAAGACCATGCAAAATGGCAGGCTGTATCGAATGTAGCATTTAGGAATTATCCTGACATATCATTTGATGTGAACGCACTTAAGGACGCAGAAGAGAATGATTTAATAATTAAAATGTGTCCTGAGAAGTTATATGAACTAGCTAGTAATGGATCACTCAAATTAAAGGATGATTACTGGAAACATTGCACTTTATGTAATTCTTGTGAGAAAAACTCTGATGAAAAGATAAGCGTAAAGTCAAAGGAAGATGCGTATATCTTTACTATTGAAAGTGATGGTGTCCTGGATTATGATGTGTTAATTAAAAAGGTTTTTGAGATCTATAATGAAAAAATTGATGAATTTGTAACAGAATTAGAGGAGCTAGAGATAGAATCCTAATCAACCGCAAATTTATTAAAATATTAAAAATTTAAGTGTTTATATTTTCAATTAAAAAGTTAAATGATTTAGTAGTATGAGCCATCGAATTACAGGACCAAGTAACTATTACAATAGAAAACTGATCCGAGATTTATGGAAAACCAAGCGGAGAATTTGGAAAAAGGTTTCAAAAAAGTTATCAGGCCCCCGAAGAGAGAAAGTTGAAGCAAATCTCTATAGAATCAACAAAAAAACAAAAGAAAATGATGTTATTGTGGTTCCAGGCAAAGTATTAGGGGTTGGCGAAATTGATCATAAGTTAACTATAGCTTGTTTAACTTGTTCCAAAACTGCTAGAAAAAAAATCGAAACTTCAGGAAGTAAGGTACTATCAATTGAGGAATTACTTGAACAAAATCCTGAAGGTAAAGATGTTAAAGTGTTTTATTAGTAAAATATGGAGTGGAGAATTTATGCACGAATATCTTTTATTGGACGCTAAGGATAAAATTTTAGGGAGATTTTGTAGCCAGGTAGCAAAAAAGGCATTACTTGGTGAAAAAATCGTCATTATTAATGCTAAAGATGCAATCATAAGTGGTACTAAGCGAAATATTCACGAGAAATATCTAGAAAAGCTGAATATAAGTACAGCAACGAATCCAAGGCGTGGTCCTTTCTGGCCTAGACGTCCTGATACCTTTATGAGGAATATAATAAAAAAAATGCTCCCTACTAAAAAAATTAGAGGTAAAGAAGCTTTAAAAAGAGTTCATATATATATCGGAGGAATTCCTGATCGTTTCCAAAAAAGGTATCAGACTTTAGTTCCGACAGATATCCCGGATTCTGAAAAGAAAAGGCTTTCTTATTATAACAAATTTATTACTCTAGAAAATCTTTGTACGAGAATTGGATGGAATAAATTAGAAATAGAGGCTTAAAAATTATGTCTGAAAGAACAAAAGTTGTACAGGCTTCCGGTAAAAGAAAAACAGCGATCGCTAGAGCAGTCTTAAAGTATCCTGCTAAAGGACAGATAAAAATAAATAATGTACCTTTAGAAAATTATGAACCGGATATAGGAAGAATGCGTATTCAGGAAGTGTTAGATGTCATCGACCACCCTAAAATAGAAAAATGTGACATTGCGGTTAGGGTAAGGGGCGGTGGAAAAATGGGACAAACGGATGCGGTTCGAATAGCAATCGCTAAATCTCTAAATAAATTTATTGGAACTAAAACAATTGAAAAAACTTTCAGAGAATACGATGAATCTCTACTTTCAGGAGATTCAAGAAGGACTGAACCTAAACATTTTGGTGGAAAAAAAGCAAGGGCTAGGCGTCAAAAATCGTTTAGATAAATAATTTTAATATGAATTATTCTACCACGTCTACATTTGCTCCTAATTTTTGGATGTGATCTACGAAATTCGGGTACGAATCTTCCACAATCTCTATATTATCAATTTGGGCTGAACCTTGAGCAAATAAACTTGCTATAGTTAAAGCCATCGCAATTCTATGATCGTTTTCATGATTAAAAGAAGTTCCTCTTAATTCCTTGCAGTGATAAACTGTGAGTTTATCTTTTTCCTCTATTACTTTAACACCCATTTTACTTAATTCTTTAGCAATTATCGAAATTCTATCACTTTCTTTTTTTCTAAGATTTAGCGCATTGTATATTTCTGTCTTGCCCTTAGCAAATGCTCCAATAATAGATAATATAGGGAATAAATCGGGAGTGTCTCTAATATCTATAGCTGTGCCAGTCAAAGGATTCTGATTTATATTACCCTTTACGATTAGACAATTATTTTCTTTCATAATCTTAATATTCGCACCCATTTCTTGTAAAATCTCAACAATTCTTTGATCTCCTTGCGGTTTTTCAAAATTTAAGTTTTTTATGACAACTTGTGATTCTTCAGGAGTTAATATTGTGGCGGCTAATATAAACGAAATCGAAGAAAAATCACCAGGTATATCGTACGTTTGAGCTCTATAGTTTTGCTTACATGCAATTAAATAGGACCCTACTTTCTCATTGTTTAAGTTCTCCTGAATTTTAATGCCAAATGACCTTAATACATCCAAAGTGATTTTAACATATGGATAAGAAGTTATGGGAGATGTAATTTTTACAATGATTGAATTTCTTTTCTTACAATCTAACAAAGGACACATCATAAGTAGAGCTGAAACAAACTGGGAACTAATATCTCCGGGAATGTTTATGATATCACATTTTTTTCCTTTACGCTTTACCTTTAATTCCTTTTCGTTTAATCTATAATTACACCCGATGCTTTCTAATGCATCCAATAAGGGAATAATTGGTCGTTTCCTTTTTATGAATTCCCCTGTAAAAGACAACCCACCCTCAATTAGCATTGCAAGTGCAGTAAATATCCTGATAGATGTGCCAGAATTCCCGCAATCTAACAATTTTTTAATTGATTTGTAATTTTCATAATTACTTTTAACAATAAAGGAATGATTTGATGCTTTTGACACTTTATTGCCTAGCGCTTCTAAAATTTTAATTGTCACACCAACGTCACCAGAAATTAAAGGGTTTTTAATGATTGAAACTCCATTTGTTAAGCTAGAAGCGATAAAAGCACGATGAGAGTAACTCTTAGAAGGTGGAGCATTTATGGTACCATTAAGTTTTTTTGTTGGAGCTATTCTAAGTTTCATTTTTTATTTTCATATTCTGATTGATTTAAATGGATGTTAAGTAAAAATAAATGAAGGCTTTCAATATAATTTTGTTTTTATGAGCGTATTAAGTTTAAATAGAGATGTATAACATAAATTATTAGATTCATAAAACATAATAGGAGCAGACTACTCAATATATATTAATTAACATATATAGTGAGTTTGGCTCAATTATATCATATATTTGATGGTTATAATGGGAGATAACACCTTAGGAACAAGATTTATAATTTCTTCGTTTGGAGAGAGTCATGGTAAAGTAATTGGAGTTTTGATTGATGGCACACCCGCTGGATTAAATTTTGATTTGGATTTTATTCAGCATGAATTAGATAAACGAAAACCTGGACAGTCGCACCTAACTTCAGCCCGTAAAGAATCAGATGAAGTTGAAGTTCTATCAGGAGTTTTTAATGATAAAACTACTGGTGCCCCAATTTGTTTAGTCATCAAAAATCAATCGTATGATTCTACAAAATACGATAAATTTAAAGAATTTTTAAGACCTTCTCATGTAGATTATGTTTTACTAAAGAAATATGGTGGATTTGCTGATTATCGTGGATCAGGAAGGTTCTCAGGGAGAATAACTGCTGGATTTGTAATGGCAGGTGCAATCGCGAAATTGATTTTAAACAAATTCAACATCTTAACATTTGCATACACAGAAAGTATCGGAAAAATTGCAGACCCAACCGATTATTTTGCTGGTGATATTGAACAGCTTATCGAAGTGAGGGATAAATCTCCTGTAAAAGCTCTTAATGCGAAATTATCAATAAAAATGGAAAATGAAATCGAATTCGTTAAAAATTTGAAAGACTCAGTAGGTGGAAGTATAAAGTGTGTTGCTAAAAATATTCCCCCAGGCATTGGTGGACCAGTCTTCAATAGCCTTGAAGCTAAGATTAGTAGAGCCATTTTTGCGATCCCGGCAACAAAAGGTATAGAATTTGGCGCTGGGTTTAAAGCTATGAATATGAGGGGGTCTGAACACAACGATCCATGGATTATAAAAAATGGGGAGGTATCGACCTTAAAAAATGATTCAGGAGGGATTATTGGGGGTATTTCTACAGGAATGCCTTTAACTTTACGAGTAGCTATAAAACCAACAGCATCTATAGGAATGTCGCAAAAAACTGTCAACATTAGAACTATGAAAGAAACTGAATTCGAATTAGAAGGGGAACACGACCCTTGCATAGTTCCAAGAGCAGTTGTAGTAGTAGAATCAATGTTGGCAATAGTACTTTTAGATCAATTATTAATAGAAGGTTTTATTCCAACCGTATTGAATCGCTAATTTTTTTAGATATCTTATTATTTTAAAATTACATTAAAATAATGCCAGTAAATAGAACTTTATCAAAAGTGAAACGAATATGAAAGAAAAAGAAGAAAAAATCAAGACAGCGATTTTAATTGGAGCCGGAAATCGAGGAATGACTGTTTATGGTAATTATGCTTTAAGATATCCTAATAAATTAAATTTTATCGCTGTCGCAGAGCCAATTAGCTATCGGAGAAATAAGTTTGCACAACTTCATAATATTCCTTTAGAGCGGTGTTATGAGAGTTGGGAACCCATTTTAAGGGAGGACAAATTTGCTGACGTTGTTTTCGTCTGTACTCAAGATCAAATGCATGTGGGACCTAGTTTAAAAGCTCTAGATAAAGGCTATGATGTTTTATTGGAAAAACCTATGGCACACACTCTCGAAGGGTGTTATAAAATCGTAGATCGGGTCAAGGAAACAGGGAGAATATTAGGAGTTTGCCACGTTCTAAGATACACTGCTTTCTTTTCAACAATCAAGAATGCAATTCGCGAAGGTTCGTTAGGAAATCTTATTAACATTTCACACAGAGAAAATGTCAGTTGGTATCATATGGCACATAGTTTTGTTAGAGGTAACTGGCGGAATGCGAACGAATCATCTCCAATGATACTTGCAAAATGTTGTCACGATTTAGATTTGCTTTATTGGATGGTAGAAACTTTACCAAAAAAAATAAGTTCATTTGGAAGCCTTCTACATTTTAAATCAATAAATGCGCCTATTGATTCTCCCGATTATTGTGTGGAAGGATGTCCTATAGAAGATACTTGCTTGTATTACGCTCCAAGAATATATATTGACATCGTACCAATAACCCAAATCTTAGAAAAAAGTGAATTAAAGAAATTTAAATTTCTCGCTAATTTAAGAAAAAAACATAAAAAAATGCTAGCCATACTAAGTAGACCAATCAAACTATTACAAAGTTTGAGATATTGGAGAGATTGGCCAGTAGAACCGCTCTATTCTGGACTCCCTGAAGAGGAAAGTGAAGATTATTCTGACGAAACTAAAATGAGAATATTAAGAACGAGTCCTTACGGAAGGTGCGTATACAAGTGCGATAATAATGTTATTGACCATCAAGTAGTAAATATCGAATTTGAAAATAATGTTACAGCAAATCTTATAGTTCATGGATTTAGTGAGAAAGAAGGGAGATCTTTACGAATTGATGGAACTGAAGCTACTTTAATTGGAGAATTCGCTGATTCCGGACAAAAGATTACTATTTACGATCATTTTACAGGCACAGCTAAGGTGATTTTTTCAGAAAAACTATCAATTGATTATTCTGGTCATGGAGGAGGCGATTTTTCTTTAATAGATTCTTTTTTAGAAACGCTTACTAGCCCCGAAAATTCTCAACCTCTAACAAACGCCGACGAGACTATTGAAAGTCATCTCATGGCGTTTGCTGCAAATAAAGCCAGAGAAAAAAATTCAGTGATTGAGATGGATGAGTTCCGAATGAAATTAGTTTAAATGGAAAATGCAAATTTTTAATTACTCTAGCTTTATTAGATAAATATACTTAGAAAAAAAAAACGTGTTTAATTTGAGTCGTAAGATAGATACTTCTGCGCAGTTCATAGAATTTTATGCTAAGAAAGGGCAGTATTTAGTTGAACTTTCGGAAAACCATTTTAAGAATAAAGAATACAAAAAATGCCTTGAGCTACTTTCGCAAGCACACGGAATGTTTGAAAAAGGAGGCGTAAAGGATGAAGCTGAGAAGGTAAAAGCTAGGTTTAATGACATAAAAAAGAACTTCTTCAAAAGCACTAAGATTTAGTTTTCGGTCATATTCTGTATTTTTCTATTAATATCCGCGATATGTGGTCCATTCCAAAATACTTTTTGGCATCTTTTATTAGAGCATTGAAAAAACTCATTATAGTTTTTAAAAGTTTCACGTTTAACAAATTCTTCTATTGCATTCTTATTATTAACCTTCTTTAACATTGTATTACAAACAGAGCATCGTGTCTTTTCTATGTTAAAATCATATTCTAAATTTAACTTACGTTTAATTTGATTTAAGTAGTTATATACACCTTCCCCTTCTAATAATATTGCGTTTTCTTTAATTTCTTTATAGAATTGTAAATCTTTAGTTAATACAATTCTGTTGCTCCATACAGCATATTCATTTATTTTTTTATCCGGAACGGGATTAACGTTATAATGATCTATTAGATCACTGGCATAAATTGTATCGTACCCAAAAATTCTTAAGAATCGCGCGAGCTTTCCTAACATTGCATCTGCAAGAAATTTCATACCTATTACAATTATATTTAAGTCATAAAATAAATTAATATATTTGATATTTTTTTTAAATCTAAAATAATATGCTGATTTAAAGTGGAAGTTAAAGAGTTAATGAAAAAAGCAACACTGTTCCATGGACATATATGTCCGGGAATTGCTATTGGCGTGTTGGTTGCTAAATATGCTTTAGAACATGGTTTTGAGCACTCCCCTGATGAAGAACTAGTGGCTATTGTCGAAACTGACAACTGTAGCGTTGATGCGCTCCAAGTTTTATTAGGTACCACGTATGGTAAAGGCAATTTAATTCATAAAGATTATGGTAAAAACAATTATAACATCTACAGTAGAAAAAACCAAAAAGGGGTCAGATTAGCTTTAAAAAAGTCTATTTTAAATAATAATAAATTGTCAAGAGATGAGAAAATTCAGAAGTTTCTTGGGTTGAAACCTGAAGATGTTTTTGAAATTAGAAATATTGAATATGCTCCTCCTATGATGGCTCAGATAGAAGAATCAGTGCTATGCGAGATTTGTGGAGAACTTACAATGGACAGCCGGATGATGAATTATCAAAACAAAAATATTTGCATCCCCTGTTATAAAGATTTTAAGAAGTAAAAATCCAAAGTCTTTACGAAAATGATACATATATACAAACAAAAATTTCAGTAGGGGAAAGAAAAAGTATATTTCTTTTAGTTAATAAGTATAAAATGTAAGGAGAGAAATAATTATCACTTAATATGGGATGATTTGAGGAAAATTATGATTCAAGAAGTGCAAAAAGATCAAACTCTTTTAGTAAAAGGACCTTCGAGAGTTACTTTATTAGAAGGAAAGGTTGAAGTGTTTGGAAAGGAATTTTCACCTAAGAAAAGCGAGGCAGAAAATACCCTTATTGTACCCAGTGCTACTAGTTTTCCATTATTCGCACTGGAAGCATCAAAATTAGAGATTTTTACAAATAGTAGCGAAAATATAGAAATAGTAGAAGAAAACACCATTTCCAAAGAATGGGTTAAAATTAAGGATTCTGTTATAAACGCAATTAAGAAAAATGGGGGAAAAAAACCACTAAAACTGATGGTTTTAGGCTTGAGTAATGGTAAAACGAGCCTTATCAAATATCTTGCAAATAATATTCTTAAAGAAGGATTTAAAGCAGGTTTTCTGGATTCTGATTTAGGACAACAGCTGCTATACCTTCCCACAACTCTTAATATTGGAGAAATTAATAAGGACATCGTTTCGAGCGGTGAAATTGATGTTGAAGAAACAGTATTTATTGGAAGTACTTTCCCAAAAGCAAATTTCAAATTTATTATAGCACATTCTTGTAGCGAATTAATAAATAGATTTTTATCAAAGCACGAAGATACAGATATCGTTCTTATTGATAGCGACGGATGGATAAAAACTGAAGCAGGAGTAATATATAAGAACTTTTTCATAAACACCATAGATCCGGATCTTTTAATAGTATTTCATGATGATAATATTGAAGAATTAGAAGAAATTGAAAAGAATGCATCTAAATCGAAGAAAAGAACAATATTCTATTTAAAGGAAGAAAATAAATATTTCTTCGAAAAAGATAAGGAAGAAAGAAGGTTTATACGCCAGAGTCAATTTGCAAAAGTTTTAGAAAATTTTAGAAAAATATCGATACCCTTAGAGGGAATTAAATTCATTAAAGCGGGTTATAACCAGGAGGAAGATAAAGTCACAGAAGAAGAAATCGATATCAATGATTTAAGAACCCTCCCTTATCATTATGTAATTTCTGCGCTATTAACAGAAGATTCGAAGCTTATTCGAATATGTTTACTTTTCGTAATTAATTTGGAGAAAAATTACATTCTCCTTTTTTCGGATTTAAATTTTAAAGAGCAGAGTAGCATAAGAAAAATCTTACTAGGTAGTCTAAGATTAAGTATAAAAGGAAATCACCAAGGTTATCTTTATTTATAATTGTTATCTTTAAAAGTATAATACGATTAATTGAAATTGGACCATCCATATTTTAAATCACGATTGAGTGATGTATTTGGGAGAGAATTTACTAACCAAATTCCTTAAATTAATGTCAAAAGATATCACTGAGTCTGATTTAGAACTTATTTCGTTAGGCAGGTCGCTAGGTCTCGACTTAATTTCTTTTGCTGAACTTCGTTCGTCTCAGGATAATAACTTTATAGATCGAATTAGAGAAAAAGCTTTGATAAAATTAGCTAAACATGGGGATAATGTTCTAGTTAAGAACGACACGTTTTATGCGGGTAGTATTGATTTTATGGTGTGTGATGGGCCTAAAGGTAAGAGCTTTTTTCTTCTCGAGACAAATGGAGGTTCTAATCGAGGGCTGTCTATTCTTACTAACAAACAACAAAATCTAATGTATAATGGGTACTTTCAAGCAATTAGTCAGGCAATAGAAAAATCTAAAGGAAATAACGAAAAAGTATTGGTGCTAGTAGGCGTCCCCGTAAACGACGCTTTAATCCATGAAAAAGTAATTATGGTTGAATTTTTTAGGAAAAAAATTAAATCGATGGGTTATTCACTTAAGATTTTTAATTCCGATAGTTATGCTAAGGAATATAAGGCAGAAATTGTGTTTTTAATAGCGGATTATAAAGAATTGGATAAAACGTTAACATTTTCTAATGGATGGATTAAATATTTAGGCGAAAAAGTTAATGTTTTGATTGGAGATGGTATAGCGAGACGTCTAAACGACGAGGATTTTGTTAATCTAAGTCAAAAAGATTTTTGCAGAATAAATACAATAATTGTAAATCCAATTTTCAAAATTACTGATAATAAATCTCTCACATATTTAGCAAGTTTTTACAATAAAAATCTCCTTAAAAAGTTTAATCTAAAATATTTACTCTTCACAAAAGCTAATAACGAGGAGGAATTAAAACAAAAAATAAACTATTTAATAAAAAATTACAAAAAATCTTTTATCATTAAACCTATGGGTGGATCTGGAGGAGCAGGAGTAATTCCAATCTTAAAGAATGAAAAACCTCAAAGAATTAAACACATTATAGAAGAAAGTAAAAGAGAGTTCTTTGCAAAATTTATGAATAATCGTAATCCATATCCCTATACAATTCAAGAGATGGCTGACTTTAATACGATCATGTGGAAGGGCGGAAAGCACACTTATGATATAAGACTCTATTTAGCCCAAAAAGAAGGGCTTATAATCCCCGTTGGAGGCCTAGCAAGAATTGCTAGAGGGGTATATAAAGGCTCTTTAAAGAAAGAAGAATTTGTGGTAAATTTATCTGGTTTCGATGGTCAAATTGAAGTTGAGCGAGGTATTGGATTCTCACAGAAAAATAGTATACTATTAAATTTGTCTATAGATGATTTTGTTAATATGTCTTGCATTGGATGTACCTTATTCGCTAAGATATGTAAAAATTACCAACAATTAATTAATTTCTCGGATTGGGATAAAATTATTGGTTAGAACAAGCGTTTATCTTAAAATGTTCTAGAAGTGTTGAATGCTTTCTGGGGACACTTACCTTTTCTTAAAACTTATTGGTTTTTCAGAAATATTACTATAAGCAGTAAATAACACTTATTATTTTATACTATTAAAAACTCTTTCTCATTGAGATTTTTCTCGCTTAAACAATCCTTATGATAATAAAAAGTTTCATTACCACAAAATTTCCCGTTTATTAAATTTCCTAAAGTTATTTTGAAGTGTGAATTTAACTTTTGAAGTTTAATTTCTTCTCTACAAATAGGACAAATCATTAAAATTCAATATATATATTTTAAATTAAATTAAAAATGAAATATTTAAAGTTAACAATTTTAAAATTCTAACTTAAAATTGAGCTAAGAGTTAAAGAATTTTAGAGAAGCTGAAACTAAGAGCAATTCATTTTTCTTTTGAGTATGACCGCCTTTTTTAAGGATTAATGTATTTTTTTCTGTGATACCAAGTAGTGTAACATTTTCTTTGAAATTTTTAAACTTAATGATTTTGTCATTTTTAGCATGAATAAGGAACACCCTTTGAGAGTATTTCTCCCATTCTTCATCCGAAATTAAGCTCTTAAATTGTTCAATAACAATGTATGGTGAAAGTTCTTCATTTTCTTTTTTATTTGGAAACAATTTAACTCCCTTCATTAAATAGCTAAGCATTACAATTATATTATATTTTGGTAGATTTTGTTTATAATAAGACATAGACGATATAGCAATAATTTTCTTTATGTTTTCACTTGAAAACCCACCACATAGGACAGTAATAGCTCCGATACTGAATCCAACGGAATAAATTTTATAAGATTTTAGCTCGTTATTATTTTCAATCCAACTAACTATTTTTTTGAAATCATCTATTCTTTTTATAAACTGGTTCCTTTTTCCAACTTTTTTAGATTCTCCAGTACCTCGTGCATCATATACGAGAATAGTATATCCCTGATAAGCTAAAGGTAAATAATAATATTCGAGCGTTTCTTTTTTATCTGAAAATCCATGACTCACAATTACAACAGTATCATTTAACCGATCTTTATTATTTTCATCAAATGATATTAGGAGCCCTCTTAGATATTCGCTTTTTCCTTTTTTGCTTTGATCAACCTTGATTTTTATGTTAGATATTTTCAAGTTATTATGCTTGATTGAAATCCAACGATCAAAATAAATATCCCTAAAGCTCCAATATATCTCAAATGGTGTGTAAATTATTAGAAAAGTCGTAGTTGACAAAAGAAAACACGTATAAAAAGGATTCCCCCACGAGGCATTTACATCCCAGATATATGCACTAAATAAAAGATCAAAAAAGATAAGTATAACACGTTTGTGATTTTTAGAAAGCATTTTTACATGTAAACATAGTAAAATTTAAATAAAAAATAAGAGGATATAATTTAGGTTAATTATGGCTTGTTAGGTTTTGGACAACCGTGATCGTGGGCTATTTTACATCCAGGTATACTTTTTAAACCCGGACAAGGGTCGCATTTAACTTTTCTTAGCATTGTTACTACTGCATCGACTTCCATCCCGAATTCTTCGTCTTCAGTTTCATCTGCTAACATTTCGTCTTCAATTTCGCTCAAATCGTAAATGACATCCTCTTCGAGATTATCCTCTTCATCGTATAAATCTAAAATTTCATCTCCATCTTCATCAACTTTCCCTACTGGAACATCTTCTGCTTCAGTTTCATCTGGTATTTTCTTTTTTTTGGCCATTGATATCACGATTAATATTGTTTTATATTGTAATATTATTATAAAAATGAATGGTTAATATAAAATTTAGATTTTATTGTTTTTTTTTTAAAAGTAAAAATCCGATATTAAATCAAAATAGAAATTCGAATTTAAATTCGTAGCATTTTTTCTGATAATAGCTATTAATAATATTTGTAATTATTGATCTCATACATAAGATCCAAATTACCACTTAATATTTTAGAACAAGAATAAATTTGGTCAATGTTGTCTCTTAATTCTTTATTCGTATAGGTAACATATTTGAGTAAATCAAATCGAGGATAGAAAAATTTAAACTTAATATCAGGTAACAAATTACCAGATTTCAATAATTTATTAAGTTCAATGCCTTCCTCGGAACGCATATACAATTGGTAAACTAATGAATTAGATAGTTTCTTGAAAAATTCTAATAAATTACTGATATTTTTTGAGTTTATTTCATTTTTGAACGAGGTGTTTGATTCTTGGACAATAAAAAATACCAATTGGGATAAAAATTGGTTTATTCTACCGATTTTTGATAAAATTAGAGGAAAGTTTTCGGGCATTGGAAGAGTTTTCATAAAGCTTCCGTTATATCTAAGGTATTTTCCTGACATATGTAATGTCCCGTACAACGAATTGAAAACTTGATTAATGATATCTGAATTCAATATCGATAACAAACAAAAATAATCGTCTGTTTTGTATGATGGTACCTTCAAAAAATACAACCCCGTTAAATTAACAAAAATACCTGGATCGTATACACACGTAATTTCTTTTGATATTTCTCTAAAAATTAACTTTTCACTTGAGAGTTTGCTCCATATTTCTTTGTATTCTGGTTGGTAACTAAAGTAAGATATCTCTTCATCGACTTTGGCAATCTTGATTCGCTTGTTAAAATTAATGAAATATTTTCCTACATTTCCAGTCCCCAATAAAAGGAGATCCTTATCAGATGCTTTAAACTTATTCATATATTTAAAGTTTTCTGCCCATTTAATAAATCCAAATGGCCGGTATAGAATATTAAGGTCCTTTATTGCATTTGATAAAGGCTTAAAGTTAGAATAAAGGTAATTAATTAAATTGGTATTAGAATTTAATGGAATTATAAAAGAAGGTAAAGAATAGACAATACTTTGGGGAAATTTAATTATTTCATTGCTGTAAAGGTGTTTAAAATCGTCAATATTGTCATAATTTTTAATAACAATGGTATTTTTAGTATTGACAGTTTTTTTGCACGATAGAATTATGGGATAGGCTGCCGTGTTTTTAAATATTGGCAATGAAGATATATTTATTATTTCCTTAATCTCCGTTTCTCGTAATAATAATTCTCTTATTTTTAAGCCATATTCTGCTGAGAGAAATTTATTTGTGGTTAAAAAGGAAAGACAACCGATTCCATTTTTTAGGATTTTTAAAGATTTTTCGATAAAAACTACGCTTAAATCATATAATCTATAAGCAGACTCAAATTTTTTTTTTATTTCTTCCTTAAATTCTTTATCAACAATCTTTTTATTTTCTACATAGGGGGGGTTACCAATAATAATATCAAAATTTTTAATATCAAACTCGATCAAATAATCCATGTTAAAAAGATTAAAGTTTAGATCGACAGTATCGATAAAATCTTCAATTTCTCTCAAACTTGGTTGAATATCTTTATTTTTATTAAGGATATTCTCGTTTTTCGAATAAAACCATTTTATTAACATTAATTTTGACATCAATATAGATGTTTTATCGATATCAATTCCGAATATATGATTCTGAATAATTTTCTTCTTAAGATCGAAAGGATTTTGTTCCGGTTCGCATATATTATAAAAATTGAAAAGCAAATTGGCAGCAGCAATTAGAAATCTTCCCGTTCCGCAAGCGGGATCTAAAATTTTAATATCCTTTAGCTTTGTTTTAAGCTCATCTTTAAGATTTTTATGCTCTATAAAAAACTTTGAAAGGCTTAGAGTAGTATTAAAACTCTCACCTGTTACTAATATTTTTGAAATATCGCTAACAAAGATTCTAAAAATATTTAATACCATTAGATCAGCAATCGGTTGAGGTGTATATATTACCCCTCGATTGCGGGTATTGATTTTTTCAGTAATTCTTTTTTCTTCGAAATTCTTAATTACCGATTCTAAGGTAAAAGTAG
>Ga0114922_10003707_pt1 | contig 14227 bp, 19 predicted proteins | sample AartaG_FD_100975 | JGI IMG/M metagenome (GOLD analysis project Ga0114922, IMG submission 100975) | Deep subsurface microbial communities from Aarhus Bay to uncover new lineages of life (NeLLi) - Aarhus_00045 metaG | ecosystem: Environmental > Aquatic > Marine > Oceanic > Sediment | place...
CACAAGCTCCTACACAAGCTCCTACACAAGCTCCTACACAAGCACCTGCCCAAGCACCTGCCCAAGCACCTGCCCAAGCACCTGCCCAAGCACCTGCCCAAGCAGCTCCTGTGGCAAACACTGTTCCACAGCAGGATTTAGCAAAAGATGAAGAGTTTGACTTTTAATTTATAGGTATATTGATGACACGGAGAGGAAGCTGCTACGAATGTGGCTTCCTTTTCTTATAAAAATGAAATGAAGTTTAAATCTTTACATTTAGAAAATTATCAAGCACATAAGGATACTACTATCAACCTTACCACAGGGTTGAATATTATCATAGGCGAATCGGATATAGGTAAATCATCTATTCTCCGTGCACTCCGAAAATTAGTGAGGGATGTTCCTGCAGGTAAAGATCATATAAATAAAGATGCTACATCTATGAAGTTATCGTTAACAGTTGTTGATGATAATGAACAAGAATTTATTATAATCAGGGAAGTTACTCCATCAAAAAATTTGTATTGGTTAGATAAACAAGAGTTTGGAGGGTTTGGTAGGGAAATTCCTGAAGAAATTCAGAATATATTAGAGATGTTTTTAATTGAATTAGAAAACAGTGAAAAAGTTGATCTCCACTTCTTTGATCAACACGATACACCTTTTATGGTTGCGAGAGGGTCTGCAGGCATTAGATCAAAATTACTGGGGAGAATCGCAGGATTACATACCTTGGATAAGGGCATTGTTGCAGTGAATAAAGATATACGCGCAGGGAATAGTATACTAAAAACTAGATCAATAGATAGAGAGGAATTACAGAAAAAAGTTGATAATTCTGTAGATACATCAAAGGCGCATATACTTCATGATATGTGTAAAGCGCAATTACAGGGGCTTGAAAAACCTTTGGATAAATTAGTAAAATTAACCATTTTACAAGAACAATTTAGTGAAATTCTTAAAGAAGGTAAAGAGGCAAGGAAGAGCTTTAATAACCTCCCAGAAATTGACGTAGATTTTTCTAAAATACGTGAAGATATTCAGAAGCTTAATAAACTTCAAGAGTTTTATAAAGCATTAAATTCGATTGATACTCAAATAACAGAATTGCCTACTATAGAATTAGATGAGACTATAAATTTTAGTGAAGTACGTGAGAATATTCAAAAGTTAACTAAACTTCAGGAACTTCGTAAAACGTTGGAGCTTATTGAAAGTAAAATAATTGCATTAACTATTATAAAATTTGATCTAAGTATAGAAAAAGCTCAAAAAGCTTGGGCAACAGCATTAGCTGAATTGAAAATTTGCCCTATATGTAAACGATCAACCCTAAATATAGAAAACCATTGTAAGCAATTATGAAATTATTGATTTTTACAGATGCGCATCTTCGAGCGTCGACACCTTGCAGTAGAGTGGATGATTATCCTATAGCAATGTGGGAGAAGTTTCGACAGATTTCACGAATTATTATAGAAAAAGGGATTAATACAGTTTTGATAGGGGGCGATTTATTTGATGCTCCTGATCCATCAATAAGTATTGTAAATAGCTATTTACAATTATTTACTCATTGGAATATACCAATTTATAGTATTGTGGGATCGCATGATAAATTCGGGTATAATGACAATACACTATACCGGACAGGATTAGGCAACTTAATTGCTTCTGGTACAGTAAAATTACTTAATGAAACTCAGCGAATAGGATATAATACTCAAATTGCTGGAGTATCTCACTCATATGAACTTGATGAAAATCCTGCAACAGATATATGCGTAAAAAATTAAACTCTGATGAATACATGATTCAAATTTGCCACGGAATGACTGTAGACGGTCCTTGGGGATTTGGTAAACATACAAATGTAAGGGACATTAAAACTGAAGCAGACCTTCTTATATGTGGTCATTATCATCCAGGATTTGCTCCAGTACAAGTAGGAAATACTACAGTAATTAATGTTGGATCTTTAGGACGCACCGAGAGAGTACAACGGAGATACTCACCTGGCGTAGTGGTTACAACTACTGATACTCCTGGTAAAGAATCTTGGGAATTTATACCCCTTAATGTTTCTGAGGATGTGTTCAGTACCAAGGAAGTTAAAGCCGCGGAAGTGTTTGGTGACATTAATGTATTTATTCAATTATTGAAAGATCGTTCAAGTAATAAAGGATATACAAATCTTAAGGAATTAATTGCTTTGATAGGACAAGAGGGTAAATATTCTGAAGAAATTATTACGAAGGCTTTGGAATATGTTGAGTAAATATAAATTATCTAAAAAGAGTGGAAGGTACAAAAAGCACTTGGACTATTTAAAATATATGTTGTGTTTCCTGCTCATCGCCGCAATCTCATGAAAAAGGTTCAAGCAGTTTCAGAAGATACTGCGATAGGTAAATATACTGAATTAATGGAAGATGAAGGATACAGTATGTGTGAAATTGAAAATTTTTTTTACAGTTGAGTTGGGCTTTAATTAAATGATGAATAAAATTCAAAAAGCTATAGATTATTTTCACAGTGAGCTGAAAAAAGATAATGGTGTAAAAGCTTATGTAAAGTCACGTGGAATATCAAAAGAATCTGTTATTAAATATGAATTAGGGTATGCTCCAGCACATCCTACAATGTGTAATAGATTTCACGATCGAGTGATTTTCCCTATACACTTTCCTTTTGGTGAGCCTGTAGGATGGACCGGACGAACTTTAATCGATGCTCCTGCAAAATACTTGAATGTAAAAGAATCTGCAGAATTTCAAAAAGGTAGACTTCTTTATATGTATCACCGTTCAAAAAGGGCAATCGCTAAAACAGGAGTAGCAATTTTAGTTGAAGGGCAGATGGATGCACTCATTTTAAGGCAATTTGGATTATTCAATACTGTAGCATCGTCTGGAGTAGCTTTTAAACCTGCTGTAGCCCGTATTTTATCGCGCTACGCTCAAAAGGTATACATTGTATTTGACCCAGATGATGCAGGAGAGAAAGCTCGATTGAAAGCACAGAAATATCTTGAAGAAATATATACAGAAGATTCAAAAATAGAAGTAGTGGTGGTAAGTCTTCCTGATGGGAAGGATCCTGCTAGCTTTATGCTTAAATATGGTAAAGATGCATTTATAGCATTATTAAGGAGCGGTAAAAGTGTCTGAAAAGAGGCTAAATGAATTAGAGGCAAAAGTAAATAGTCTCAAAAAAGAGAAAATAGTGGCGGAGACAACGTTAAAAAGTTTGCGGGAACAAAAAGATAAAATAGTAGCAGAGTTAACTACTTTAGGGATTGCCCCTAAAAATCTTGGTGAAGCAATAAGTAAGTTAGAAACTGAGATTAATGCCAAACTCATAGATATTGATTCACAAATACCGGAAGATATAACTGATGCATGAGCAATTAATTCCAGTGCAAGAACGCCTTGAACAGTTTAAGACAAAACTGATAAAGGAAGATACTCGTAAAGAAGAGAATACTGCACAGTTAGAAGAGAAAACTCAAGAATGTGTAGAGTTGGAAGAAAATAATAAAATTCTCAAAGGAGCGATAGGCTTATTGGAACAATGTAATATATCTGCTCGAGATTTTGTTAAGGTTGAAGTTGAACAATTAGTAACTCAAGGTTTACGAAGTATTTTTGAGGATCCTTCCATTCAATTTAATATTGATTTTGTTTCAAAACGTAATCAAATAGAGGCAGAATTTACATTATCTCGTGAAGAAGATGAAAATACTATTCACGGAGACATTTTATCAACATACGGCGGCGGTGTAGTGGACGTAATTAGCATTTCTTTGCGTATAATAATTATGCAGTTGATGAAAGTCAAAGGACCGTTAATTTTAGATGAACCCGGTAAGAATATATCTGCGCAATTTATTAGTGCTTTTGGCAAGTTTTTAACTGAAGTGTCTAATACATTTGATCGACAAATAATTATGATTACACATAATAGTAAATTAGTAGAATTTGCAAATAATACAATAGAAGTATACCAGACTAATGGTGTATCACATATTAAGTGAGGATAAAATATGGCTGGAGATAAAGTTAATACAACAGAAACAACAGAAGGTAAAAAACACGATTTTGGAAAAGAAAAATTTGATCTCCTCCCAATGAGGCCATTATTAGAGCTTGGTAAGTTGTTTACACTCGGCGCTGCAAAGTATGGAGTACGTAATTGGGAAAAGGGAATGAAGTTTGGCAGATTATTTGCAGCTATGATGCGACATGCGATTAAGTGGTGGGCGGGCGAAAAATATGATTCAGTAGATGGACAACATCATTTAACAGCAGTTATGTGGAATGCTATGGTTTTAATGGAACTTGAAAATACTCATCCAGAAATGGATGATAGAGAGCCTCAAAATTATCCAATGAAAGAAGAGGAAGAAAGTAATGAGTGATAAAAGAATTGACTGGAATGCCCCGCAAGCCAAAAAATTGATGAGCGCATATGTACGAGGCATTAGAGCTCTTGAAAAAGGCTTTGATGTAAGTATTTCTACTGTTTTAGGATGTACTACAGATGCAGTACATATTAAAGCGCGACGTATGATGAAAGATAACCCAGATAGTAGAAAACGATGAAGAAGAATAAAGTATCTGTATTAAATAAAGTAGTACAAGAAGTATTTAAAGCTAAGACTGTTGATGAAGCACGTGATCTTATGAAAGAATGTTTAGAGGCTTCAAAAATTAATGATGAAAATAAACAAACTATGTTAGATGAGATTGAAAAAATTAAAACACTTGATAAAATTCATCAATACATAGCAAATACTATTTTGGTATATGAAGGAGATAGAGTAATATGAAAAATCTCAAAGTATACTGTGCCCACCCTATCAGTGGATTAACGTGGGACGAAGTTGTAAATTATTATAACGGCATTAAAGAAAAGTTAGAGACTATAGGATTATCAGTTTTTCAACCTATGACGGGAAAGGGTGAAATACGTACTGAAATTAGTGAGAGATTTCAACCATTAAATTTCAAATCGGCTGTTGCATCTAATCACGCTATTTTTGAACGTGATCAATGGATGGTTAGAAATAGTGACATCCTTTATTTGGATCTTACAGGAGCTGAATTGACATCAATTGGCTGTATGATGGAATTAGCGTGGGCATCACTACTTGGAAAGTACACAGTGGTTGTTATGGATAAAGAAAATATTCACAGACACGCCTTTGTGGTAGAGGCAGCAGATATTGTTTTTGAAAATGCTGATACTGCTTTAGTATATCTTGAAAAAATGGTGAATCAAACAATATAAATGAATCAAATAGATAAAGAAGAGGCTGTCCAAAAAGCATTAGGGACACTACTTTGTTATAAAGTAAGTATATATGGGCCTCAAGGAGGTTCAATCGGTCGACCAATGTATGTTGATGATGCAATAACTCCAGCCCGTGCAATTTATTATGCATGGAGAGCATTATCCACAACACCCCAAAAAAGATTTTTATCATCCCACAAATATTCTTTTATTAATTGGTATGATCAATGTTGTAGTGCATGCATTTTAGTCGATGGCTATGATTATGGCGGTGTACTTCCAGATCTACGGCTTGTTTTAAATTATTATGGAAATGTGCGTGAAGATATGTCAAAAGAAACGTTACGTAGATTAGAATGCGTACAAAAAGGTATAAAATATGAATAAGGGATATAGTTTTGAGGTAAACGAAGTAGATTTTTGGCGGCTAACATTCCCTGATATCGATGGAGAATATATCTTCCGGGTGGAAGGGTCAGGTAGGTCAAAGAATGCCACTAAAACTGGCGCACAAAGTATGTTGGAAGGTGATGTTTCTTTGGAACTCGAAAAAGCTGGAATATTACCAAAAGATATTTTGGTAGAGTGTAAGCACTATAAGACGACGAGTAAAAAGAAAGCCGGTAGTGGAAGGCCGATGAAAAGTTTTTCGGTCAAGAAAGAATGGGTAGACCAAGCACTTCATGAAGCTGAACATAATGGTCGACTATCGATTGTAGCGATTAAATTTAAAGGTGTTCGTCCAAATGAAAAGGAATTGACCGAAAAATACTGCTGGGCTAATGGCCATTTTGGAAATTCTATTCATTATATTATTCCCAGAAGCCATTTTATTGAAATTATTCAGTATTTAAAGAGTATAAAAGATAAGAATACTGTAGATCTTTCACAGATTTCTACAGATGCATTGTTAAATGAAATTAAGAAACGTTTGTCAAAGAAAGGTTAAGTTATGTTTAATTGGGTAGAATTTATTTTTGGTAGTGTTATTTCAGCTACTTTAATGATTCCCGTAATGTGGTTAATTTCCTTATGGGGGAAGGTTCCTTATAAAATTGCCTTAAAAAAATCTGAGGAAAATCCATTAAAAGCTACAGAAGAATTTCTCTCAAATATTAGAGAAGCTATTGTAGATCAAATACTTAACAAGCAACCAAGACTTTTTGAAGCTATTGCAAAGCAACGGTCAATTTTAGCTAATCAGGATAGAGATCCTATAGCAATATTTTTGAATCCAGAGATATTTAAAGAGTTGTTACGTAATGCGTTAGGTAAAGATCATTTTGAAGAAGTTGAAAATTTATATAAAGCCATACACGCATTAGATATGCCTATTGGCCATTTAGGTGATTTACCGATTTATGTTACTCCTCTTTTAACCCGCGCACCGGTTTTTGTTGCCGGTGGAATTAATTGGACGATATAACCTATGCCTATAGTCGATGCATTTGACTTTTGGCTTGTTATTGACCATGAAGCATTAAAGATAGCTTTTCAAAAATTACCTCCACATCGCCGTAAATATAAGACAATTCGTAAAGAATTGAAAATTAATCCACAACAGTTGACAGATTATCTTGAAGGTCGAAGACATCCTAATCTATTAAATTTTAAAAAACTTTGTTTGTACATACAAATTTCAGCAGATGAGCTTTTAGGGTTGGTATTAGTCGAAACTCCTCCTACAGACGAATAATCCAGTTTAGTCCCTTTTTAGGGAATTTTCCAAATTTCTTTTAGTTAATATCTAACTATTTTAATATCAATGAAATTGATTAAGAGGAATTAATATTATGCTTAAGAAAAAAGTTGCTACTATTATCACTGCTGTAACACGGTTATGTGATAACTGCGGTAAATCTGTAACACTTGCCACAACGGATGCTAAAACTATTTGTAAATGTGGTGAAGTTATTTATGATGTAAAAAATGATAATAATATAAATGGAGAAACTATTCATGAGAAAGCCGAACTCAAGGCAGGAGATAGTTCAACAGAATCGAAAGATTCTGAGTAATATCGAACAAGGCAAAGTAACCAAGCGTAGAGAAGCTTTACAAAAGGAAGGACATATTTTATTTGTAGAAGCTAAAGACCGCGGCTTTCGTAAAGTGGGCTATGATGTATTTCAACGTAGAGAAGATATTGATGCAGGTAATATTTGGTCTGTTGAAAATATTGAAGGTGAAGATTGGTTGATATGTTACACCGATCAAAATGATCATATCCTTCGCAATTTGAAATCAGCTGCAAAAAATTATCGGATGAATAAAACTGCTACAGTAATTAAAGAAGCTGTGGTGATAGAACCTGGTGATTTAGTTGAAATTACTCCACGCCATGCAGAATCAGTACACAATAAGTATAAAGGTAAAAAAGGTGAAGCAACAGCATCTATGCCTGATCGTACCCAATTATCTTTTAATGATGGTAGTTCTCTCTGGATTGAAAATACAGATCTTACGGTTATCAAGGATGGTAGAGAACTTGCTATTAATGATTCTGTGCGCATGTTTTCACGTAAAGATGTAGGTGGTAAGGTAGTTAAATTTAGCTATGATAATAAGTATGTTATTTTTGAAGGACCAGGAGGTCAAAAACTTACTGCAAGATTTGATGAACTTTGTAAAATTACAAAGACAGGGTTAGTAGTCCAGAATATTTTTACAGACCCTACCAATCCTAATGAAAATAAAATATTGAAAGAGTATATGAAAGGGATGCAGCAGCAGCAAGGTGCCGAAGGTTTAGAGCCACCTCAACAGAATATGGAAACTGCAATGTCTCCAGACCAGGGCGAAATGGATGATGGATTTCCCCCTTCAATAAAAGCAACTCCTTCTGCGACAGAAATGTCTGCAGGTACTTCAATACCTGCTAGCCAGTTTGCGAATACTGAATTTGTAGGTATAGTAAAACGTGGCCGTCAATTAAATGTTGGCGATACTGTACAAAAGAAAAGTACTGGTGAACAAGGTACAATTGTTGACGTCAGTTTTGATAAAAAGCTTGGTAAATTTTATATGATAAATTTTGGGGCACAAGAACCTACTCTTATTTATGATACAGATCTTATGAAATTAAGTCCAGGTAAATCATATGAAACATCCGCACCTGCACTACCTACTGATACTACTCCAATGAGAATGCCTGGTGCTGCAGGAGTTGATAGTCCTTCAAAAAAAGCAGTTCTTGGGCCACAGTTTGATAATGTTAAGACTGCTGCATTAGAGTTTGTTGAAGGTATGGTTGCACAAACATTAAAAAATCACGAAGCAACTGAACCAGGCACCGTAGTTACAGGTGAACTTGAAAATGAAATTGTTAAGCAGGCAATCACAATGTATATGTCTAAATATCTTCCAGAAAATCTTAGACAAGCATTGTCTGCTGAAGATAAAAATGAATTAAGTCAGTGGTTATTTACTACTGCGGCAGATGTAGAAGCTGAAGCGCCCACAACTGAAGAATTTACACAATCTGAAGCATCTTCTGAAGTAGATGTGTGGGATTTGCAAAGTAATTATAAAAACATGCAAGTGGCAACACATGATAGGGCGACTGAAAAACTTTCAAAAGAATTGGCATCACATGTAGTATTTACTACTGTGAAACCTACTGAATTACTTACACTAAAAGATAAACAGAAATTTGTTCGTGATGCGGTACGTACAATGGTTGAGAAAAATGGTATGTTAGTTGATGCAGCTCATCTTATTACTCAACATGTAGCATCTTTTAAAGACATCAATTGGACATTACTACGCCACGGCCTTTCTAGTATGGGGTATAAACATGCTGATCAGGTATTAGAAACTGCTGGAGATGTTTTTGCTTTTACTTCATTTGAAACAGTAGATGGTAAAAAATATGCACTTGATTTACCAGGCATGGAAACATTACGCGGCGGTGGAGGCGGATATCCGGGTGGTATGGACGTAGATCCTATGGGTTGGGAAGTTAAAAATCCGGGACCAGGTGAACCTGACCGAAATCAGTTGCAAGATGCCCTCCAAGAGAATTTAGCTGATCAGGCAGTACCATTTGAGCAAGCTGCACCGAAAATTAATATTGAGCTTGACCCTGAAAATAAAAAGATTACTATAGATTATGATCAAGAAGAAGCACCTTCTATTGAACTTGAAGGAGCTCAGGAAGTACCTCCAGATGAGGGACCCCAACCAGGAATAGTTGGACCAGGACCACAACCAGGTCAAACTGGTGGACAACAACAAGCACCAGACGGTGGAGCAAGTGATTTTAGCGGAATGGATGTGCCTACTAACTTTTGAATGAAAATAAATATTAAGAATAAATGAGGATAAAATGACTAATTCAAATCGTCCAAAATGGTTGGATGTTAAAAAACTTAAGAAAGCTGCAGGTAAAGAGGCTGAACAGCAGGGTAACCTTCATGTGAATTTACCTGTAAATTCTCGCAAGGTAATTGCGACATATATTTGTCCCCAATGCCGTCTTCAATTTACCACAAGTGATGTTGAGAAACAAGTTAAAAAGGCTGTAAAAACTGGTACACAGTATATTGAATGTCCTAAATGTAGTGGAATCCTTCGTGAAGGGCGTACTGCAGTCGTTAAAGATGTCACAAGTATTGTTAATAGGGCAGACAAATATAGGGATTCTAATAAAGCGCCGAGCCGCGGTATTGATACCTGGATAGATAAGGCTATCTATGGTAGAATAGTACAAAGATTGGGTGAGCATGTCCAACAATATGGGATTGATAATCCCCAGTTGAAATTTCAACGTGGTATAAGAGCGCAAAAATTTCCAGGCCAACCAAAAACTGCTAAAGGCGCAGAGTTTACTATTGAATTTGTTGATTTTAACAATACTCGTAATAGAATTATTGTGCAAGCAGGCCTGACTATTGCAGGGGAGCTTATTTGCCCTCAGACATTTAGAACTCTTTCAGGTACTGAATATCCATTAACTAAACAGGCTATTGATGATCTTACTTCTGGTAAATTATACGATTCTGTGATGTCTGATGCTACGATAGGTCCGTTAACTTATCGTTATCCAGATCCTACAAGATTCCGTGAGATTTCTGCAGATAATAAAAAGATACAGAAAAAAGCACAAGGTATAGATCCTGCAGCAATGGACGCAGAAATCCAAGGTATGGGTGTAACTGATCCTACTGATATTCAAGCAATGAAAGACGTACTTACAAAGTATCAAGCAACTCCCGCAGGATCAACTCCTATAGGTGCACCTCCTGCTAATACTACAGCTCCTGCTACAGGCGGTGGAGCCTTTATGAATGGTATAGGTCTTTCAGGTAAATTGAATATGAAAAAGACTGCAGAGGAAGGAGATATTGTTAAAGATTTTACAAAAATTTATAATGAAACTCCATATGACTCTAAGATGGCTGAAGCAATAGATAAAGAAATGGACGAAGAAGGGTACTTTGGGATAGGTTTTTTGAAACAAGATGAAAAAACAGGTGAAGATATTCCTATAGTAGGAGAAGAAGCAAAAAAAAAGCATTTAGAACAGGATAGAGTAGGTAGAGCTTATATGGAATTACTTAATAGTTATGAGATTTCTCCAGATGATTATGATCCTCAAAAAGATTTTCCAGATATTTTAAAGCGTGCTGGATATGATGTACCTGAGTGGGGCACATATTATTTACCTGATATGGATGATATGTATATAGAGGACGAACCTCCTATTAGTTATATTACTCAAGAAGATGAAATTTATCCGAATAAGTTATCACCTTATGAAAAAGAAAGACTTCCACAACCTGGAGAAAAATTTGATCTTCCTGGAAATCTTCCAGAAGGTATGGCAATTAGATTAAATATGAAAAAAGCTGATGTGATGAATCCTTATCGGGGTAATCCTCCTGAAAATACTATGGGAATGCAACCTGGTGATGTAGATGATACATGGGAGCAAGTAGGTGTTGAAGCTCTATACGGAGCAGTTGCGGACGGATTATCATTTCCTGAGGCGTATGAAGCAGTTCGTACAGCTACTCAAGGAAATGCGTTAATTACTCAGGCCGAATATGATCAAATGGGCCAAATCATTACTGGTGATACAGGCCAGCAAGGTATAATTGCGAATAAAGCTGCAGAGTTGATTAAGCTCGCTGAAATTGATACTATTAAATATCTTCATAAAACTGCTGAAACAGTTCGTGATGAATTTGTGTTTGATGATATGTCTTCTGGTGAAACCGATCAATGGATTAAAACATATGTAGATACATATAATAAAACTCTTGACAATGGTGAGGGTATTATTACTGCGTCTCATAAAGCACATAAAATTGCAGCAAATATTATTGCTGAAGGGCGAGTTAAATTAGCGTTAAGGGACAAAGATACTTTGGTTCCGCTTACTGAAACCGACCCTGATTATTCAATTGCCACCACTGATGAATTTGAAGCAGAATTTGGTGGTAAATATGAAGATACTGATGGAGGAATTTTACCAATAGAAGATCGTGGATACAACACCATGTTTAAGGGTACTGCGTCTGAGATTAATCATAAAACTGTTTATGCTGATGTTAAACAGAAAGATGACAAATGGGTTGTTACACCTAAAGACAGTGAAAAAGTCCTTGGAGAACATGCTACTAAAAATGAAGCTGTTAAGCAACTTCAAGCTATTGAGATTAGTAAACATAAGAAAGGTTCAATTACAAAGACTAGTACATATCAATTAACTCCTTCAGGAGAAATAGCGTTAAATATGCTTGATAGTGGTCAACAATTAGAAGGATTTGACCCAGTATCATTAAAAACAATTTTATCATTTGTTTTAGCTAATCCTGATATTACTATTGAAGATTTTAGATCATTAGTATCTATGGGAGGACCTTCCCCATATCAATTAGAAGTAGCATTTAATCGTGCGCTTAAGAAAGATTATATTAATGAACTGCCTGAAGGTGCTACGCAGCAACTTAATATACAAGACGTTAAACCTCTTGGAGAGGCTGATCTTACATCACTTAATGAAATTGGTGGTCGTGATGATGACCAACTTCGAGAGGATCAAAGTCGTGGTTTAACTGCACTCGATAATGTAGATAAAGTAGAAAAAACTGCTGAACCTACAGGCGTTGATTTGGATGCTGATGAAGTTGGGCAGAACCCGATGAATTATAGCCGTTTGAAAGGGCAAATACAAGATTTACTACGCGCAGGAAACATTCCTCCTTCAAAGGTGGACATACACAAGTTGAAAGATGGTGGATATTCATTGAGTGAACTTCGCAATTTAATTGATGCGTTTAAAGCTAACTCTGATAGTGTATTTTATCCTACATCTCATGCGGCTAAAATAGATCCTGAACAATTACAGAAAAAAGCTGAAGAAAAACTCAGTGATATGTTTAAACAAATGCCCGGAGTTCTTGATCCCTCCGAAGAAGGTACTACCGAAAATAAAAGGAAAGTGATAGAAAAGCAAAAAGATAAGAACGATATTAATGAATAAATTTTATATATATTTGTATTTAGACCAGGATGATATCCCTTTTTACGTAGGAAAAGGAAAGAATGATAGATATTATGTATCTATGCATTTAGATAAAAATAATTGTAATAATCTTTTAAAAAATAAAATTAGAAAAGTCGGCGCAAAGAATATCAAAATTCATTTTCTTTATAAAAATATTACTGAAGAAGAAGCTTTTCGTCAAGAACGATATTGGATTAAGTATTATGGTAGAAGAGATTTAGGAACTGGTACTCTCTGTAATTTAACAAATGGAGGAGAAGGTTTTAGCGGAAGAAAACATTCTAATGCCTCTAAGCAAAGGATGAGTGATTCTTTAAAAGGTGAAAAGCATCCTATGTACGGTAAACCTCGATCTAGTGAAACCAGAGAAAAAATTAGTGAAACTCATAAAGGTATTGGCCATTCTGATGACGCCCGAAGGAAGATATCTGAAGCACATAAAGGTAAGAAACACTCTAAAGAAACTAAACGGAAAATGAGTGGTTCACATAAAGGGCACGAAACATCTGAAGAAACTAAGCAAAAAATTGGGGAAGCTAATAAAGGTAGAATACTTTCTAATAAACATAAACAGAAAATAAGTAAAACAATGAAAGGTAAACATCATTCTATAGAAACTAAACAGAAAATTAGTAAAACTAAAAAAGGTGTTCTAAAGTCTAATGGAACTAAACAAAAAATGTCTGAAGCGGCAAAACTGCGATGGAGATAAAAATGAGTAAGAAGCCAATAACTGCTGCAGAGCCAGAGGAGCTTGAAGGTGGAAAAGCTGATGATAGCTCATCTGAAGAATTTAATTCTGAAGAACTTGCTAAAGGTGTTGAAATAGAAAAGGAACATACTAAAGATGAAAAATTAGCAGAAGAAATTGCTAAAGATCATTTGAAAGAAATTCCTGATTATTACACACGACTGCAAGTGATGGAAGAAGAAGCAAAGGCTGAACTTTTCAATGAAGATAATAACGAAGAAAAGGGAGGTGGCGAAGACATTCCTGAATCCACTGAAGATGTTCTCTTATTATTGACTCTTGCCGCACGCCAAAACCGTAAAGCTATGGGACTGAATCCTAAAGGAATGGATCATGTTTGTGCATGGTGCCAAAGCACATACGATGGTATTACAGGTGAACCTATTAGACGATTAACCCCTGAAGAATACGCTACTGTGCAATCACATGGTATGTGTAGTAGGTGTGCTGTAGAACAACAAAGAGAGGCTGAAAAAGCTCGTGAACTGCAGGTAATAGATAAGAAAGATTTTGATTTTTCTTCATTTAAGCCCGCAAATAGATTAAATTTGAAAAAGAAAGCTATCAATTGGCCTTGGGGAAATAAAGAAGAAGCACCTGAAGAAGAACAAGTAGGTGAAGCTGTTGAGCCTACTACACGAATAGAACCACCACAATTCCAGATGCGTAGATCGCCAGGA
>Ga0114922_10003708_pt1 | contig 14225 bp, 10 predicted proteins | sample AartaG_FD_100975 | JGI IMG/M metagenome (GOLD analysis project Ga0114922, IMG submission 100975) | Deep subsurface microbial communities from Aarhus Bay to uncover new lineages of life (NeLLi) - Aarhus_00045 metaG | ecosystem: Environmental > Aquatic > Marine > Oceanic > Sediment | place...
CCAAGCTTTAAGAAACTCCGTCTATTGGCCAGAGTCTCTTCAGTGGCTTTTTGCCAGGATAGAGGTGTAAACTTGGGGTAGTAATGGAGAGTCAGATAACCATCGATCGTGTTGTCTTCAATCCATCCGCCGACTCCATAACTCAGAGCCAGTGCTTGAGTATAGCCGTAATTATAAAAAACCGCGATGGCCGCAGCCAGATCCCTTCGCAGATTTGCGGTATCGATTTTCCGCTTCTTTAAGGTATTGAACAAACTATTGACCATCTTTCTATTATGAGTTTCCAGCGTACCTATTCTTTCTTTGGGGCTTTTCTCTACCCAATTATTGCGGAGTTCAGGGCTCAACTTTGAAATAGTCTTTACAGTTTCATCGAGAGTTGAATTGAATGCCTTCTTATTCGCAATAGGATCCGTTTTTGAAAGCTTGATCATGCCCTCAATAGCCTTCGCAGTTTCAGCAATTATAGAGACTGGCTCAAAGAAGTTTTCGGCGGCCCGGGGGCTTTGCTTTCGCCAGCCTGCAGACAACCGGCCATTCTTCCAGTGCAAAATCGTCTTCGATTCTCCAGGGCTTAGCGGTTCAATCAGAACAAATGGGGGACCTTCTGATTCAGCTAAGCGTGTGAATGCACACTGATTGACGGTCACCTCATTTCCGGCCAGTCTTATCCTTCCACTATTCTTTTCCGTGTATGAGTCGAAATCAAGCAATACAATCTTGTTGGCGCTCAGGGAAAGGGTGTTCGCGTTCAACCGGATACTTGCACTACAGCCGACTATCTTGATCGTATTCTTTTCCTTCTCATCTATATCTTCTTCCACTATATGCTCATCACCAGGGAGAAGGCAGAAACAGATATCCCTCGCATCCTTCTTAGCGTCAAAAGCAGCTTTTAGTGTCGTGTATTGTCCGTCTTTGCCAATCGTTACTGCGCAGCCCCCTTTTTGCTCACGCGCACACAACTCGTTGATTGCGTCTTCTACCGTCTTTATCTTGCTTGCGTCCGCCCACTTGGTGCAGCCTGTTGGGTCATAGGCCACCTGACTCGCCAGGCTGAGGTTGGCTGTAAAGCGGATCGGAAGGTGCAACGCCTTATCATCCGCATCCAAGAGGGTTGCCTCCACTTGCTGGCTTTGATTCGCTACATTGGCATCCAATTGCCACTTAATATCGGCTACACCTTTGTCATTGGTTCTTACGTCCATTTGAGCGGCGTTACTGTTAGGTTCCGGGTCAATACTCCCTTTTAGCAGTGCGCCACCACTAGCCAGCCGTTTGAATCTGATTTTCGCACCCAGGACCGGCCACTGACCATTTGACACGCCAACCTGAAGCGGTTTGCTCAACACCTTTCCGGGCATCGCTTCTTGACCGTCACCGCTAACGTAGAAAAGGCTGGTTAGTTCCGTCACCGGTGGGAACATATGGCGACAGTCGATGACTTCTGTCCACTTGGTTCCATTAAATCGCATCAGCGCCAAACGGCAGTAATGATGGAGCATGCCATGGGGCGACTGTAATTCGGGTTGATTGGTGTTTTGGTCCAACGGCCATTCCACGTCGGCATTGGCGGTACGAGCAGGAATCAACCAGTAGTCACCGGTTTTATAGGAACCAGTGGAGAATCGTACTTGAACGCCGTCTTCCAGATCAACCCACTGGGAGTTCGTAGGCTTGATTTGCCCCATCGGCATGTCCCAACGTCGAACTCTAGGATTGTCGGGAAAGCTACCCAAGTCCACAGGGCCGGTTGCTGTTGCTGGATCAATCGTCAGTACCTGGCCTTCTACTTTAGCAAGCTGGACAAGTGTGCCGGGTTCACCTAATAGTTCGCGTATGTCGTCTATCAACTCGACCCATTGCCCGCTGGCAAAACCCAACATCTTGTCTCGGCCCGTGCTGCTAACGGTGAGTTTATTCACGTCTTGCTTTTCCCACTTGGTCACGACTGACCCGTTGTCACGAGACCACTTAAAGGTCGCAGTACCGCGTTTACCACCGTTGTGAACCTCAACTCGGTAGAGTTGGTTTTCCAATCTCCGATACCCCGCACCCGGTGCCACGATGCAGGGATCAGTAGACTGGGCGCCAGCTTCGGCCTGGGCGGCCAACTTTCCATCGCCGGGCTCAATCTCATCTTTCCAGGAACCGAATGCACTTAGACAATTTGCATCCATTCCCACGTCACCCACCCAGTGGAGTTTCACCTGCCAGATCGTCTTCGTCCGCGTAGCAGTGTCCGGACCGCCAAGGGCAACCTCGCGGATCTGTGGGTCTTCTAAGGCAGTTATGTGTCTTGACCAAACATCCAGGTAGGCCAGGTAAGTCCCGCTTTCATCCACCGGCTGAGCTCCCGGCAAATCCGGCTGTTTGGCAAAAGGAACGATATGTTCGTTTTCGCAGAGGAGACCATCCACATAACAATGGCCACATGAAATGTAAAAGTCGCCTGCCGCTTGCAACGTCGGTGGATTTTGATTTTCCGGTCGTGCCTTCTCCTCCGTCGTCAGATCGTCAATTTTGGCAACCAGGTGAAAGCCCCCCCGATGCATTGGAGCGCCACAATGACCGATGACATCGATTGTTTCAGCCTCTGCCCGGTGAGCTATTAAGTCGACTTGCTCGTTCCAGTCCGCATCAAGTTGAACCCGGCCCTGCTGCATGCGGACTCCACTGTAATGCTTTTTCCGGTTAAACGTGGATCGTGTGTAGTCGCCCTTCATATCGTGATTTCCTTTTGGTGATAGATGTTAAGTCTACGATTTTAAGTCGGATAGATGATTCCAGCCTCCAACCCAAATCGCAGGTATTCGTCCAGGCTGGTGCGCAGGTTCTCGGCGCGCTGCGGTTGTTTCAGGAAGCTGAAGGCTCCCATCTCGGAACCGTCCTCAGCCCCGGTCCTGATCGATAAGGGGCATGTCTGCCTCAATTGTGCATAGGCGTGATGCCCGTATTGGGTGGACGTGAACGCCGGAACCAACCATCCCAGAATGCGCTTGCGGATAGTATTGCGAGCCATCTGCGACAAAGGGCCCTGCTCCTCCGCCTCCGAGATCTGCGTGGTGATTTCCAGGTCCGGCTGACAACGAAAACGACGCGGAGTCTCGGATTCAAAAGGAACAAAACTGAAGCGTACACAGCCCACCTGTCGTCGTTCCACAACTACCTTATCGGTAAAGATACAATTACCAGCTTCAATGCTGAGTGCTTCGACACTGCCAAGCACCGTGCACCTTTGCAGCTCCATCGCTGTGCCCTTGGCCTTGATGGCGGTTCCCCCAGCCCAGTCTACGATGCTATCTTCCAGGTACAATTTGGACACCGCCGACCCCAACTTGATCGGCCCACAAATGCTGCGAAACAGATTGATTTTCAGTTGCTCATTTTGGGTATCAACCCCCAGGCCGCCCTGATCGGGAACCAGCGTGCTATGGGCCATTCGCAAATCTCCCAGATTTCCAGCCAGAACGGACAGTTTACCTTCAACCAACAGACCGTCCAAAACCAGTTCGCCAGCCGTAAGACTTGTCAGCGCTGCCGTGCCCGTCACACATACGTCGCCGCGTACATGTGGACGACGCTCATCCGGCTCAACCTGACCCGGTACACGATGCTTTTCTCCCGGCAACCCACCCGGCACATCTACCTCGGGCCAGTCAGCCGCCACAACTAGCAACTGGCTTCCTTCCGGAATCTGGATCTGATTGTTGCCCGTAAGATCTTCCTCGTAGGTATGACTGTCTAGAATGGTAATGACTCCCACCGTTCCGGCGGGTTGTAGCTTCCATTCTGACACTGCCTCGGCAAGCGTGGCAAAAACTTGTCCAGGAACTGCAACCACCTCCTTGCTGACTCCCACCTGCCAGGTAACCTTGCGGCTAAGGGCCTCGGCCACGGATTCCCTACGATTGTACGGGCCGCCGCCCACATCGCCGCTGAATCCGTAAGCATAACTCACCTGCACGTTGGTAACGGCAACTGTGGCAGGGAAGGTCAATCGCCCCAACACCGGGTCCACCGCCACCGTGATGGCCCGGTCAACCATAACAATTGTGCCATCGGCTTGGAGGAGCTCGTAGGTCTTTTCGTCAGCCGGAATATGCCAGTCCTGCAAGTCACAAATCAGAATTTCGTCCGGCGGTACCGCCACAAGACTCCCATTGATGAAAATTTCCAGAACCGGTTGGGATTGTGCATCCATCCTGTTATCAAAATAGAGATAGTCTGGCGTCCGACCATCCACCAGCGCTTGACGACGCGCCTCCAATTCATCGTAGAGTGGACGGCGACGCAGCAATCCAGGTACGTTGACCTCTTCGGCCAGATGAGTGATTTCCGTTTCAGTCTGGGGTTCGTTGAACAAGGATTCGTCGTACCCAAGCGGATTGAAGGTGTAGCGACTATCCGGCGGCGAGGCGACAGCCCGGGCCGTGCCTCTCGTGACAGGGTAGCTCTGCAATCGCCACAAGAATAATCCTATGTTCGGAATGTTGTGCCGACCGCGACCAATGGCGATGCGCCGCACATCCACCGTGTGAGCAATTGTGTCAAAGGGTGTATCCAGAAGTTCCAACTCATTGGTTCGGCGGAGGTCTGGTGTGCGTTGATTGTGGAGCCGGATGTGATTGTAGTATTGAGTAGTCCCGAGCAGTTCAAAGAACTCCAGTGCGCGAGCGCGCCAGCCAGTGGTGTCAAATGCCAGTTGTTCCAACACCGTGGCCGTCCCCTTACGCCGACGGTAGCGCAATATATTCGCCACTCGCGCGCGCTGACTGAAAGCGGCCTCAATGCCAACCGAGTGCAGTCCACGCACACCAAGTAAATCGCCGATATAAGGAATCACCCATTCATCGCAGGTTTCAATGAACCAGTTGTCATAGAGACGAGCAATATCGGCTTCCATAAAGCCTGCCTGTTCGGCAATCACAGCAATGAGAGCTTTTAGCGGTTCGCCCTGCTCAACATCTCGAATGCGATAGATGGAGGGAAGTAACTCATAGAACCTTTCAATGGTTAGTGCCATACAGTCATCTCCGTAAGAGCTATTCCTTCTGGGTTTACAAGTAAGAGTTCAGCCGCCTTGATGCCGATCTTGCTCTGATCCCAGCGAGCGATATGCGCTGGCAGGCGCATGTGCAATACGGCAGCCTGCGATGAAAAGTGCAGTTTGTCCAGGTCAACAGCGATGACCCCATTGACTCTCTGCATGACGGCCAGCACCTCGCTCGCTGTGACGGCCTGACTAAAATCGCGTGCCTCAAAAGCAAAGGCTTCCAGCAACTCTTTGAATACCGCTTCCAGCACATCTTCCATAATGAAGTCACTATCCACCCGCACTTTGGCCACCACATTGAACGTAAGCGATTGACAAGAATCGACCAGCACCTGTTGATCCGGATGTCTGGCGGCATCGATCCCGGCGATTAGGTTCTTGTAAAGATCAGAGGTCTTATCCACGCTCTTGCCATCAGCCGCCGCTACGGTGAGGTGGACCATCCTTCGCTCTCCATTCCACAACAAGGCGGCCTGGGCTTTCCCAATGCCAGCAAACGCCCGGGCAAAATCTTCAAAATCCTGAAGCGAAACAATCCGGTCCAATGTTAGCACCGTGAGCGGCGCGTTCCGCCGCGCCTGGTCGCGTTGTTCTGGATCGGCGGCTCCTGTCGGAGCAAGGGGATTTACGGCACTTTTCACTCCCAAGGGTCGGGTCATCAGCAGACTGATTTGTTCGGCATCCACCATCCCATTCATACCTGTTCCTACACGGTAAGTGGCCTTCACATTCTCCACACCAGTGGGCAAGCGTGCACCGTTAATGCCATCGCCGAATTGAACAGTGACTTTGCCATCGTCGGCCAGACGGGCTATATAAGCCCTCTTTTCCGCCGGGAGTTGATACAGCGAGGGCACCTCTTCCCACAAAACATCGTTAACACGAATTTCCAGAGTGCTATCCGTGCCGCTCGGAGTGGAGGCCGAGACATATGTGAGCGGTGTCTGCTTGAGGGTAAACTTTTGCATACCTTGTGATCCATCACCGCTTCCGATAACTTCGGTCTTGGTTTCTCCGTGCGTGGCCCTGGCTACGTTTACATTTATGGTCACGGTCTCGCGGAGGTAAACATTTTGCAGTGTGGTGGCAAGAACAAGCGTGGTGAATTCACCATCCGCCTCGGTTCTCTCCAATTCCACCACTTCGCTGACGAACCTGTCCTCGTCGCTACGGAGCTCCAACTTTGATTGTCCTACTACTGTTTCTTTTTCCTTTTCTTGCTCCAGTATGAGATCATCCGGTTCAGCTGTGACAAATCCCGTAAAGCCGTCCTTGTCCATCAGATGCCATGTGATAATCCCTTTGGATTTGTCTTCTTTAGGAGGTTCGATAACATCAAGCACATCACTAGATTTCAATACTACCTGTCTCAATTTATCAGATGAGACAAGTAATAATCTGACTACTTTGGTCCTCTCTGCAACCTTGACACTCTGTAAATACCGTCCGCTTACGATAAGTGTTCGTCCACTCTCAAGCCCTTCTACTAGCTTGTCAAGATCAATTTTGTTTCCGAAGATTGGTTTTGTAAGCGGTGTATCCGCGATCTCAAGCATTTCACTTTGAGCAAAAACGGTGGCTGATCGCGGAGAATATTTCTCGATATGTTCACCGGAAATCCTTAGACGTGTGGTTTTTGCTGTAATGTTATAGTCAGCTACCGTTTCCTCGTCTATTTCCTTTACACGATATAATTCAGCTTCATAATCAAGGCTAGAGAGTACAATCCAGCTGTTAAGCACTACTTGACTATAAATTGCATCAAGATTAATGCTTTTTGTATCTGTATCGAATTTCTTATCAACCCAAGATTTTTTACGATTTGCATACTCTCCGGGTATGAAGACTCCTGTATCTGGATGTTTTTCACCGATTCGTAGAGAGACGGGAAGTGTCTTCCAATCCATTGCATTGTGACCGAAAAGAGCTGCACGAATACGAAGCGCAAAGACTTTGGGCCCTGCGGCTGGCGGTTTAACGCGCGGTATGCGGCTTCCTAAAGGTTTGTCCCAGTGTATGCATGTTCGCTTATTCTTTGAATCGACCTCTACCTTTGAAACTCGGCGAAACTCCCACTTTTCATTTCCAACCTCTTTTTCGCGTTCTTCTCCTACAATCACTAACGGATCGCCAGATTTTAAATCTGTTGTGATACCTTCAAGATATATGCAAGTATCGCCAAATGCTGGCAAAAGCGTAGCGACCAGTTTTGGCTTCAACTCATTCCACTCTCCTCGCGCTTCGATCTCCTCAACCGTCTCAAAAACCTGGGGTAATTCGTCCTGGCCCGGCACGCTTTGTGCCTTTGTACCGAGACCGATCTTTGCAGATGACGGCGATCCCTGTGCTGTTTCAAGCGTGAAGGCCAGGTATGTTACTGCAGCCACACCAGGCCGCAATTCATACCCGATGCTGCGGGCCATCTCCAGAATCGAACGCCGTTCTGTGGCTGTACGCAGATACCCTTCATTGGCGATGCGCTCCTGATAAAAGCTAAGGACATCCAACACCATGGCCCAGGCGTCGAGCAGGGCAATCGAAGGATCGTCGTCGTCGCGCGTGGTCAAATCCCTGAGTGCGGATTGTTTTGATAGAGCGGACTGCATCGTCGCTTTGAAGCTGGCGTGGGTACCCACGCGGTAAGCGAGTGCGGAAAGTCCCGGCTGGTTATGCACCGGTACTGGCGTTAAGGCCTTGACGCCTTCACAGCACCCGCAGGTATCCAGTTCTTGTTTCTGCTGGTTCATAGGCTACCACTCATTTCAAAACCGATTCTGCCGTTCTCTGGAAAGTTCGGATCGTTATCTAGCCGGACCACTTCCAATGCCGCCGGCTTCAGGAAACCGTTATCTTTTTCCTTACTTGGCGTCTTTCCCCACCGCTGAAATCGCTTCACCTCAACGGAAGCAACGCCAGCAACCTCCATGGCACGCTTATAAACCTGGCTGAGGAAAACCGGCTGACCAAAAGTAAAATTGTCTGGATGAAAGAAACCGCGCTGGCCGTTGGATAGATCGTGACGGCTGAAGACCTCTAACAGAGACTTCTTTACGTCGCTTGAGAAATAGCCCTGCTTGACACAAATCATCAGGACAATATCGAGTGGAACGAACACAGGGCCGTTGATTTCCAAATCATAACCGGCGATCCGATAGCGCCCAAGGTGCTCACGGATTTCATCTTTGAAATCCGCATCCGTGTCCACGGGCAGCCCTTCTTTACGATCAATTGTGACAAAAACCGTGTACCAACTACCTGTCCAGCGAAACGTTGCTACCGCCTTTTGTACTTCCGGATGTCGCTGGGCCACCTCGGCATAGTCTGCTTCCGTTACTGCACGTTGCTGGATGCGGAACGCCTGCGGAGCGAATTGCTTCACTTGCTCCATGGTCTCTGCGTCTGTGCCGCCTGCGGCAGTCAACGGATTGTTCACTCGGGTAATCCCCCCGACACCCCACACTAGGCGGCCGATTGCTCCCGCACCAATATTTCCTGCGCGACCGTCACCGATACGATAGAAGGCGGACAGAGTGGAACCAGCCGACGGTTTTCTCCCCAACACATCGTCGCCAAAACGAAGATGTGCAGTGCCGTCGCGTTCCATTTCTACTACGAACTCGGCCGCAAAACGATCGCTGCCGAGCAGATCATGACGGGCTATCCACGTCTCGTCGCCATCACTCAAACGTACAACAGGAAGCGCTTCGCGCGGCTTCTGCACCAATACCTTCGAAGCCGATAGCTTGCACGCTTGAGTGTGTTTGTAGGGAGCGCGAGAGGTGATGTCTTTTCGTCGTAGTCGTGGACGATAATCCCCCTTTTCCGGCACTGATTCGGGCACCAGGAATTCAGGGGGAATCGTGAGACCATGATCAGCCAGCACAACATTGCCGCGCGCGACACTCACGTCAACCAACTCTGGATTTCCGCCTTCCAAAGTGATAAGTGCCGAAAGACAGAGTGGAAACGGAAGCGCGTCTTGTTCATGCCATTCAATTTCCATCACAGGTGTATTGTTTAGCGGATCGGTGGAGGCCTCCGCGCGCTTCAGGCGGACCGCGTGGCAATGGGTCGGATCAGCATCAGCTTTGACACCTGTGGTCGGGCTAAGCACTTCTTGCAGGATCAGCACATCATTGGGTTTTAGCGACAGCGCAGGTTCATTCAGTAACGTGGCTCGCGTGCTACCACGAGGCAAACAACATTCAGAATCGCTCCAGGTATAGAATGAGATCTTGTTGTGGGCGCTTTTCAGCGTCAGATCATGCATCGTCTCAAAGACAACCGGCTGGTCACCAAGAGCCTTTTCCAGTTGGTCTGGTGGAACAACGACCGTCTGGTCCGGCCCGCGAGTAAGGAGCACCGTGCCACCCGGTAATGCCTGGTTCTCTGCTGCCCCACCTTCTTCCACCTCTAGATAGACCCACGCCCGCGCATTGCAGCCGTCGTGCATGAAATAGTCGAGCAACCGCGCATGACGGCGCACGGAAACCCTCTTGCGTGCAGTACCCAGATAGACCTCTGTAGCCACCGCATCCTGAAAATAACTCTGGTGATCACTAACATAGGCCAGCAACTCAACCAGCGCCATTTGGGCATCCGCAGCGTTGCGTTCTTGCCAGTCAGGCATAATGACGCTCAACCGATCCAACATCAGGCGGCGGAAGCTGGCGTAGTCCTTGGACAGATAATTGATCTCTGGTTCGAGCAGTCTTGCAGGCGGACATTCTGTTGCGGCCTTGCAATCGAATTCACTGGGGCAACCCACCTTGAAGGAGAATTCCACAGCGGAAAGCTGCGGATCAAAGCCGTCCGGCGGTGACAGGTTGGTCGGTGACGTGACGATGCGCAGTCTGTATCTAGAGAAATCGCCCCTTTCATTGACCTTGATAGTGAGGACATTCTTTAATGCAATCGCTTTTTCTACCTGAATATTCTTGACCCGCACTCCCCCTTGGATAAGCAGATTCCCTTTTGTCAGCTTGGGCGCTGGAGGTGGGGGGACAGGATTCGTTTGCCCGGGCAGGTTGTGGAGGAAATAGACCCGCAGTGTTTTCTGATCCGCAGCAGCCACTTCCAGATAATCGATCCCGTTTAATGAGGGCGTTATCGGGTTGCCATTGGCATCCTTTGGCGAAGCAACGGCCTTGCGACGCCCCTTGTTCTCGCAGTGAAACTGGGAATCCATTAGACTCCTCTTTGTAATTGCGCCACCTTCTGTTGCTGGGTGCGCCGGACTGTGTACTTGATAGTCACGAGCAGGGTGGAGTCATCACTCTCCACATCTACGTCATTTACTTCGATCAAATCCCCAAGCCATTGCTGCAGCGCCCCCTGCACCAGAAACTGTGTGGTCGTGGCCAACTCGTTGCTGTTCGGTTGAAAGACCAGTTGCATGAGCCCGCTGCCAAAAGTTGGGCGGTTAACCCGCTCGCCGGGCGAAGTGAATAGGACTTGCTCGATCATATCCCGGATGTGGTCGTCGTCGTCCGTCTCGGCCGTGCGGCCGCGGTTGTCAAAGTGGAACGGAAAATCGATATTCATAGCTCCTCACATACCGGTAACACGCGTTTGCGTCGCAACGATCACTAACGGCGTGCCGTTCGGCGTACAAATTGCCTGGCTGTCCATCAACAAGACGGGCATTCCGTTCGACGTCACACGTGTCGCCCCGCTCACCCACTGCGCGGTGACACACGGCATGGGCGCCCCAGACGGCGTCGTAAACGGACAACCGGCAACGACGTAAGGCGCCGGTTGCATCACAATCGGCTGGCCGCTGACGAGCACCCGTGCATTGGGTGCTGTAGGCTGGGCTTGCCCTGCGTGCGCGCATTGAACGGTCGCGCCAAGATGAAGTAGAAAACCAGGCATGAACTCGCTCTCCTTGTATCAAGGTCAGGTAATCACTAACGCACCGTTGTTTATGGTGACGGTTGGCCCAGTCATGATGAGACTGGCCCCTCTGCCGTTTTGAATATAGATGCCGGTGTCATTCACGATGATAGAGGCACCGGTGGCGCTTTTCAGCATGATTCCGCCCGTTGGCCCGGGCAGGTCGCTGATCACAAAGCTGTTCTGGCCGGCTGTTTGCATGACGATATTCGGCGAAACCGGCACCCCCGCATGCGCCAGCGGTGGTATGTCGGAAGGTCCGCCCCATCGGCAACCTACCCAAATGGGGTAATTGGGATCGCCATGCTCAAACTCCACCCATACGCCGGCGCCTATGGGTGGCACCATATAAACACCCATGGGTGGCCCGGTGGGTCCTGCAAGGGGCGTACAAGGCTCGGCCCAGGTAGAAGGCACTACCCCTAATACATCGGGTATACTCAACATTAAGCGACCACGTGTTTCGGGATCGACATTATTCAGAACGGTGCCGCGAAACTTACCCAAAAACTGCTGTGTTGCATTCGAATTGCTCATGGTATCACTACCGGTGTGTTAGATATCAATCCGTCGCGAGAGAGGCTGAAATTCTGTTTATATTCACCCTTTTTAATGTTGTGGGTAACGCTATCCACATAATAGAGCCCATCATAGGTGACACCCGCCCCACGCACACCGACAAGCGTTCGGGCGCGCAACATCTGCCCGTATTGCATGACATCGAGCGATCCACTGCCGCTTATCGCGGTAGAGTTATTCATAAGGAAACTCAAAATATCTCTTGCTGCCTCGTCCGGCTGTAGTTGAGCGCCGCTATTATGCATCTCGATCTTTGCCGGCGGTGTCGGCCGCAGCCCCAGAGGCGGCTTGGTGGCACTGATATTCGGCACGGGTATCGGAATGGGGATCTTATTCGTGGCGGGATCGAAAATCGTGAAAATGCGGATCTTTTTTGCCAGACCATCGAGTGAAAAACTCAATGACTTGACATTCGTGTGGGCATCCATATTCACACTGAGTGCGCGCTGAGGAATCGGCACGCTAATGTCAGGTCCGAAGTAGGCAATGCTCTGCCCCGGTAATGGCCCGGGCTCTATGTAAAAGACGTAGCCGTTTCGCCTTGCTAAATTTTTGATATAAGCCAAATCGGTCATACCCGCCTGGCTCTCGATTCTGCTTGTGGGGGACTGAACGGTTGAAATAATGGGTGGAACAATGGCCGGAACGACACCCAACGCGGCATAGGGAGCCAGAGCGACAGCCACCTTAGCCGCATCGGGCATTGCAGGGTAAGGCATGACCTTTTCCACGATATCCATGGCCACACTTAAATCTTCTCCGGTAATCGTCAGTTTCGACTGCCCTGGTTCGTTGCTGGGTTGTAGTTCCTGACGCGTAACAAAGCCATCCATGATCACGCTGGGAATGCCGCTGAGTGTAACCATGATGACGACCCTCGTCACGATGGGATCAAAATACCCGGCAGGCAGCAATGCCAGTTGCAGTGCCGAGGTCTTCCCCATGCTGAAACTTAGCTGAAAGCCGCTGCGATCCCGGGAACTCGTCACCTGCACACTTTGCAGCGCTTCTATGACGGGCAACGGCGCCGGCACCGGCACGGCCGGCCCGATCATCAGGGTGAGAATGGCATTACCCAGCAGCATTGGGAATCTCCGGAATTCCTTCGGGCAACGTGATACGCAACCGTCGACCGATTTCGGCGGTTAAATCCGGCGGATTCATTGCGGTGTTTGCGTCGCAGATCCGCCAGAACTGAAGTGGATCGTTAAGGTAGCGCGCGGTGATGTTATCGAGCCTGTCCCCTTCCACCACCTGGTGCTCCTGGAGCAGTGTGAAACGGTCCGGCCCGGGCACGAAGCGGCGTTTGAGATAGACGATTTTCCTGCCATCGGCCGTTTCCAGGGTTGCCGTCTCAATGTTGTGATAACGACTTGTGGGGGGAAATAATAAGTTGCGTGTGGTATTCATAATTGCAATCCTGTAACAACATTTTGAGCGCTATTGACAACGTTCAACGTTCCCATCACTTCCTTGGCTATTTGGTGCGCCAAAAACAGGCTGTGCCCCGGATGGAGGACGCCAAAGTCCTGATAACTCAGCACCGTAAGTGACAGTTCCACTTTGGCTTGAATAGGATTTAGCGACGGATCGTAAGCTTCTTCAGTGATACTGAAGCTCGTGATCCGCACCGGAAGAACCCGCTTGGCCCCCCAGGCAAAGAGCACAAACGGCCCCTCAATGGGTAGAATCTCGACGGAACCGATGAGCGAGAGAACCGTATTGGCAATCACCGCCGCAGACTTTGGATAGAGCATCATCTCCAATGCTGAAAGACTGGGATAGATACCCATCTGGGTCGCCATGGGGTTGGCCTCTTCCAACTGATCCGCGGCATCAATCTCGATGCTGAGCGTGATCGTCTCCTTGGGTGGTCCGCTTAATCGCAACGCCTCTCCCGGATCGCCATCACCTCCGGCCGCGCGCGCCTCCAAACGGCGCATCATCGTGGTGGGGTTGTATTGAAACACTACCACACTTGCGAGTGGATTAAATATATCCACGCCCACCAGGGCGCCTTTGATCAGACGTGGGGAACTGGAAAGTGCAGTCATTGCAACGATCCTTTCATCAATGGGTTAGCCGTGTTTTTTCTCAATATTCCACTGACTTTCAAAACATTGGTTTATCGGGGAAAACCGTCGGCTATATTTCCTCCTGCTCAGACGCAATTGAAGCTCATCCGCTGCTCACTCGTTGTAGGATTTATCGCACGTTCTGGGTGGTGCAAATCCATAAATCGAAGCACTGTCTCCTGCACTGTAAGCTGGTACGCGCCGGGTTCCAGGGAACCCAGCCCCATCCTGACCAGGGCAAACCAGGGATCGTTCGCGGCCAAGGGCCCTTCGAAGCGACGGACTTCAAGGTTCAGCTCGAAGCTATTGTCATCGCGCCGGCAACCGGTCGCGCTAACCTGATCCGGCGTATTCAGCAGGCCTGTCGACACGATGGCAACGACGACTTCCCGCGGCCGGCAGCTTGCAGGAGCTTCTCTGAACCGTCGATACAGGTTGGAGGTACTCGCACCATCTCCGGCCGGGACGACAATTATGGCCGGACCGCTTTCCAGTTCACCACCAGAAGGGACAACCGTGATGTCGATTTCTAGACGTTCGATCACGTATCCGCGTCCGCGAAGTTGTCGTTAATAATGGCACCGCCGTGCATCGGCCGGTTAGCAACGTCGACACCCGGG
>Ga0114922_10003709_pt1 | contig 14224 bp, 12 predicted proteins | sample AartaG_FD_100975 | JGI IMG/M metagenome (GOLD analysis project Ga0114922, IMG submission 100975) | Deep subsurface microbial communities from Aarhus Bay to uncover new lineages of life (NeLLi) - Aarhus_00045 metaG | ecosystem: Environmental > Aquatic > Marine > Oceanic > Sediment | place...
CACAGCGTGGCGTGCGAAAAACGGTGACCCGCCTGCGCCGAGGCTTCGGCGGGCAGGCTGGCACCAGCGGAGCGAGTGAAACGAGCGGAGACGTGCCGTTCCGTCTGGAACGGTTGGAGTTTGCTCTGCAAACTCCCCCGGCAGGTTTCCTGCCGCCCGTTCCTCCGGAACGGCTGGAGTTTGCTCCGCAAACTCCCACGGCAGCTTCGCTGCCGGCCTGTCACCGCTTTTCAGTCGGGCATCTCGATGTTTTCGAACAACTTGCCCAGGTCGGCCCCTCCTTCGATGGTGGCGAGCCGCCCCATGTTCTTCATCATATTGCCCATCACTTCTTTCATTTCTTTCTCATACTTCTTCTCGAGCTCCTCCTCCCTCTCTTTCGGGGGCTTGCCCATCTCCTTCATGCGCTTGCCCAAGGCTTCCATCCTCTTGGCGATCTTCTCCATCTTGGGCTTGGCCGCTTCGGCGGACCCCTTGTCCTTGACGCCCTCGAGGACCGAGTTCATGTCCTTCATGCAATCAATCATCTCCCTGGCGGCCCGGTCATACTTGTCGCCGCCGCAGCCGCTCATGACAACCACGAGGGCCAACAGTCCCATCAACACCGCTACCTGCTTCATACCAACTCCTCCTACAGAGGGTGCCCCAGGCAGAATCTTGACACCGATGCTGACGACGGCCGAGCCACCGACGACTTCGATCTCGCCTCCGAACTGGTGACCAACGCGGTCACCTCTGAAGGATCCTACCAGTGACAGAACGAATTGCCACAAAACCGACGGGGATTATAGAGGGTACAATAGCCACGCGCAAGGAAGATAATCCCGCCCGCGACGCTCCCCGAACGTTCGCCTCTGCACCGCCTTCCATAGAAAATGCTTGTCAACAGGCATGGTTCTCGACAGAATTGCCAACGTCTCCAGCGGGCAGGCAGAACTTCTGAGATTCTCTGCACCCTTTTGTGGAGTTTCACGGACTCATGGCTGAGGACGCTCGACCACCCAGGGCGGCACGTGTGGACCATGGGACGCTTGAAATGCTCGTCACCGAGCACCAGGCAGAGTTGTACAGGTATGTGAAGTACCTGGGCGCGGACCACGCCCTTGCGGAGGATTTGGTGCAGGAGACGTTTCTGGCCACGTTGAAGGGGGCCTGGCCGCCGTCTCTGAGCGACGTGCCGCGGCGTGGGGCGTGGTTGCGGGGGATCGCGCGCCACCTGTTGCTCAGGCATTGGGAAAGAGAAGTGCGCAGCCCCGTAAGGTTGGACAGCCGCGCCCTGGAACGGGCCGAGCAGGTGTGGACGGGCACGTTTCCGGGAGGGGAAGACGGGACCCTCCATGTGGAGGCCTTGCGCGTCTGCGTGGAGCAAATGCCTGAGCGCAGCCGTGAGATGCTGGACTTTCGCTACAGCCAGAGGAAATCCAGGAGCGAGATGGCGGCGGCCTTTTCGATGAGCGAGCACGGGGTCAAGTCCGCCTTGCAGCGCATTCGTGCGCGCCTTTGGGAATGTGTGCAGGCGCGCCTGAAGCTGGAGGGGGCCTGATGAAACGAGAGGAATGGACTGACCGTCTCGTGGATTCGTTCCTCCAGGAAGCCGTAGCCGGCGAATGGCCGTCCGATCAGACTCGACAGATCCTGGCGCGGGCGGCCTCGCGGGGACGGCGCCGCGTACGCGCGTGGGCGCCTTTGGCTGCCGCCGCGGCCGTGCTGGTGCTGACGGCCGGGGTGTGGACGTGGTGGCCGAAGAAGGGCGTGCAGCCGCCGGTGTACCCGCCGCCGGCCGCCAGCGGCGCCTACACGGTGGAGGGCGACGCCCAGGTCCGCCGTGGCGCCGTGATAGAGACACATGAGGGTGAGGCGAGACTGCTGCTGGGAGGATACGCCCGCATCACGATGAGACCGGGCAGCACGGCCGTGATCGCGGGCCGGGAGAACGCCGAAGAGATCTTTCTCACCCGCGGCGAAGTGGAGTGTGAAGTTCAGGGCAGGAAGGACAGACTGTTTTCTGTGCAGACCGAGTTGGGGACGGTCTCGGTCGTGGGCACGCGTTTCACCGTCCAACTGACAGGAGAGGAGAATGACATGAACGCCAAGACCATGTTGGTCAAGGTGATCGTGGGCACCGTGATGGTCACCAGCCTGGGCGCCAGCCCGTCGGTGCTGCACGCGGGCGAGCGCGGTACCTGGGGCCGACGACGGCCGGGATTGGGCACGGAGCGCCCCACGATTCAGGACGCCAAGACGCCGTTGGAAAAGGCACGAGCGGCCTGCTCACTTCAGGAGCGGGCGCTCAAGGCGCAGCGCCAGCAGATCGAGAACGACGTGCTCCAAGACGCCGAAGTCGCCGCCGCCATGAAAGCGTCGCAAGCCGCCGCCCGCGCCTATCACACGGAACTGAACGACCACCCCGAGTACGGGGACCTGAAGCAGGCCAGGGAGGCGGCGGCTGCCGAGTTCCAAAAACTCATGGCGCGGTTGCGCCGAGGCCGGCGAGAGGACTGGCAGAAGAACCGGCAGGAGTTCAGCAAACTTCGCACCCGCTCCGCCGAGCTGCGGGGCAAGATGCTCAAGTTGGCCGAGGCGGTGCCGGAGCTCGCCGAGCTCAAGAAGAAGAAGCAGGACGCGCTGATTTCGTTCCTGACCAAGTACCAGGAGAAGCTGAACGCGAACAAGGAGTACGCGGACCTTGGCAAACAGCTCGAGGGAATCGCCGAGTGGGTGAGAGAGATCGATGACCAGATGACCGAAGAACGGCGAACGCGGAGGGACGCGGACAGATGACGGCGCAGAGGCATCCGGGCAAGCAGCGCAACGACGGCGGCCTGGGACGTAACGCGCCATGCGCAAGGGGAACCCAAGTAGGAGGTAAGGCCATGCTGAGGAAGTCATGTGTGTTGTTGGTGTTGGTGGCACTGACGGTCGGCGTTGCGTTTCTGGCCCGGCCGGCATCTGCGGCGGAAGAGCGCAAAGACGGCGACGGGGAGCCGGCCGTCCGCGAGAACCGCGGGGACGGGGAGGATCGCGACCGAGGCGACCGCCGGCGCCGGTTCGGCACGCTGATGCGGGCATTCCGCAAGCAGCGTGCCGGCGAGAAGCTGACCAAGGAGGAGCAGGAGGCCGTGGATAGAATGCAGCGTCTTCGGGGGCGCGACGGGAACCGCGATGGGGGCCGCGCTGGCGCGCCGGGCCGCGGCCCCGCGGTGGATCTCGTCGCGCCGCCCGGCCAGAAACCCGGGATCGGCGCACTTCAACGCTTGAAACACGACGAGCGGCTGAACGTCATCGACGACGCCTATTACCGCATCGCCGAGATCCACATCCACACGAAGGAATACGGCAAGGCGGTCGAGGCGCTGCAGCAGTTGCTCAAGACCTCTCCCGACAAGCTGGCGATATCGCTGACCCATCTGAACCTCGCCGAAATCTACCGCAAGGAGCTGGACAACAAGAAGCAGGCCATCGCGGAATACCGGAAGGTCACCGGCGAGTACGCAATCGACGCGCAGAAGCGACTGGCCAGCCTGTTCGAAGAGCTCGACCAGATCGACGAGGCCGTCGACCAGTTCGAGGCCATCATAAAGGCCACCCCGGACAAGATGCAGAAGGTGTTGGCGCTCAGGGAACTGGCAGAGCTGCTCTTCCGCAACGAGCGCGAAGACGAGGCGGTCGGCGTATTGCAGCGCCTCACCAAAGCCGTCACCTACGACGAAGCCAAGGAAGTCTCCAAAGCGCTGGTGGTAATACGGGCCCAGCGCGAGGAGGCGGAAGAAAGCCGCCGGGGGCGGGAGCGTGAGGCGCGGACGCGAGCATGGCGGGACCGCTTCGGTGGGCGAAGACGCCGCCGCCCCGCCGCGGACCGCGGAGTGCGACCCGAACAGGGCCGCCCCGTCGAGCGGAAGATAGACGACCCCCAACCGGAGGAGCGGCCCATCGAGCCCAAGCCGCGCTGACGGCGAACAGCGGCCCGCTTGTCCCGCCGGCGGGATTCGGCCCAGGATCCGGCTTTGCCGATCCGCACGCCCGGGGTACAATGCAGCAGCATTTAGCTGCATCCGGCGGAAGGGACAGCGCTGGCGGAGTTCGATGAAAAGAGGGTCAGGGTGCGCCGGTACCGGCGCGTCGCCAAGATCGGGCTGGCGCTTCTGGCGCTGGCCGGCTGCTACGCGGGCTACCGGCTGTACTGGATTCACCAGGTGCGGCTGCGGCTGGACGCGATCGGCGAGGCCGGGTATCCCGCCACGCTGGAAGAGTTGGATGCCTGGTACGAGCAGCCGGCGGGGGAAAACGCGGCGGCCTTTTATGTCGAATCCTTCCTGAGCTTCGTCCCGCTCGACAAGACCAGGCGGGAGCAACTGCCCATCACCGGTACAACGCGGCTGGGCGACCTGGCCGATCCGCTGCCGACGGCCACCCGGAAGCTGGTCGATGAGCACATCGCCGCCAACCAGGCGGCTCTCGAGCTATTGCACAAAGCGGCGAAGGTCCAGCGCTGCCGCTACCCAGGTGTGTTGGACGCATACAGCCGCGAGCTTGGCGAGCACGTCAGCCGCGTCTGGGATCTGGGCGGGCTGCTGATATTGGACGCCATCGTCCACAGCGAGAATGACAGGCCCGGCCCGGCCGCGCGTTCGGTCCGCTCGTCGATGGCGTTGGGCCGGTCGCTGAGGCAATGTCCCCTCACCTACGCTCTGTTGGTCCGGATATTGTGCGAACTGCTGACCACGGAATGCCTCGAGCGCTTGCTGAACCGGATGCACCTGGGCGAGAGAGAGCTTGCCGACCTGGCCGGCGCCTTCGACCGCCCGGAGAACGACCGGAGCTTCTTCTGCACAATGGTCGGCGAACGATGCAAAGGGAGTTACGCCTTCGACCATCCCGAGTTCATGTGGGGCGGCATGCGCGGCGGCTACGAATGGCGCCCTTCACACTCGCTGTACGAGGTCACGGGCCTCATGGAACGTGACCACGTGTTCTTTCTTGACGCGGCGGCGGAGTGGGTGGATGCTGCGGCGGCTCCGCTGCCCCGGCGGTTGATCGCGTTCAAGACACTGGAGGCGAACGTCAAACAGCAGCAGCCGAACTGGCCAAACCGTCAGACGCGACAGCTCGTCGGCCTGTACCTGCCGACGTTCCGCGCGGTGTGCGAGCAGGATGCCATGAGGGTTGCGCGCCTTCGCGCGGCGCACATCGGCATCGCCGTCGAGCGATCCCGGCTCAAGAGCGGGAAGTTGCCCGCGGCGCTGTCCGCCCTCGTCTCCGCGTTCATCGACGCCGTCCCGAAAGACCCGTTCGACGGCAAGCCCTTGCGTTACAAGAAGTTAGAGAAGGGCTACGTCGTGTACAGTGTGGGACCCGACGGCCGGGATGACGGCGGCTCCGATGAGACTGACGACGTTGCCTTTGCTGTCAAGCGCTGACTGGCCCCGCCGGCATGGCCGGACAGCCTCGCCGGAATCACCACCATCCCAACGCGCGGCGACTTGCCTGGGGCTTGAGGAAGTGGCGCGGCTGTTGTAGAATCCCATAATGACTGAAGCCGACACCGAAGACCGGCCGTTCGTGGACTACCTCGCCCCCTTCGAAGCGTTCCAGGCGTACGGGCTTCGCGGCGGCACGATCTACCGCGGGCGGGTCCGCCCGGAGTTCGCGCGGGACCGAGAGGCCCTGCGGCAACTTCTCGACGCCGCGCCCGGGACCCACCGCCTTGAGAACATAGACGGACGGCTCTATCTCACCCTCCGCACATACCACGGCCCGCGCCCGCGCCAGCGCTTGTGGCTGCACATCACGCTCCTGCTCATCGCCATCGTCACCATCGTCGGGGCGGGGGCCGACCTGTCGCGCATGTACGGCCGGGATTCGCCGGCGCACGACGACAAGACACAGTTGCATCCGTTTGAGTTCGCCCTCGAGTCCATGGCGCGAGTTCTGGACGGCAAGACCGAGGAGATATCGGCCTACTTGTGGCCGGACTTCGCCAATTACATGGCGAGGGGGATTCCGTACGCGGTGGCGCTGTTGTTCGTTCTGCTGTCGCACGAGATGGGCCATTTCGTGGCGGCGCGGCGGTACGGGGTGGATGCGACCCTGCCGTTCGTGATCCCGGCCCCGTTTCTGTTCGGCACGCTGGGGGCGATCATCAAGATGCGATCGCCCATCGCGCATCGGCGCTCTTTGTTCGACATCGGCGCGGCGGGGCCGATCGCGGGGCTCGTCGCCAGCGTGGTCGTGTGTGTCATCGGCCTGAGCATGTCCAGCTACGTGCCGGAGTCGACGATGATCGGTCAGCCGTTTCGATTCGGAACGTCTGTGATGTACAGGGGCCTGGCCCGACTGGCGATGGGGCCGCCGCCGACGGCGCCCGGGGTGCACGTGCTCAACCTGGATCCGGTGGCGATCGCGGGATGGTTCGGCCTGTTTGTGACGTTCCTGAACCTGATGCCGCTCGGGCAGTTGGACGGGGGCCACATCTGCTACGCGCTGCTGGGCAGGAGACAGCGATACGTGGGCTACGCGGCGTTCGCCTTGCTGGTCGGAATGGGCTACCTGTTCGTCGGCTGGTTGGTGCTGGCCGCGTTGGTCCTGCTGCTGCTGCGCATCAAGCACCCGCCGGTGATGGACGAGTCCGTCCGGCTCGGCCCCGTGCGGACGGCCGTCGGGATTGTGATCATTATCCTGTTCCTGCTCATGTTCGTGCCCGTGCCGCTCGTGCTTAGCCGTTACTGGGGGTAGATGATGACGGGGCTGGCCGACTACGGCTTGGGACGAGAGGAGATCGCAATCATCACCCGCCGCAGCGTTCGAAGGATCTATGTCATCGGGGACACCGACACGGGTAAGACCACGCTCGCCGACGCCATCGCGAAGCACTTGGTGCCCAAGTTCAGCACGGCCGCGGTCGACCTGGATGCCGGCCAGGCGTCGATCGGCCTACCGACGACGTTCGGTTGGCAGGTGCTTCGGCCGAGGGGCAGTCACAAGCCGGACGGGCTGTTCTTCACCGGCTCGACGTCGCCCACCGGACATCTTGGGGAGTGGCTGGCCGGGGCGGCCCGGATGGTGGGGGAGGCGTCGGAGCGCGCGGCGAAGGTGGTCATCGACACGTGCGGCCTCGCGTGCGGCGAGGCGGGCCGGGAGCTGCACCACGCGACGGTCGAGGTCATCCGGCCCGGCCTGGTCGTCGCCATCGAGCGCCGGGATGAACTGTCCGAGCTGCTGGCGCCGTTCCTCCGATCGGGGCGCCCTCGCGTGATCCGGGCGACCGCTCCGGCGCAGGTCAGAACGCGTTCCCGGGCGACGCGGCGGAGCTACCGGTGTGGGAAGCTCCGGGCGTACTTCGAGCACGCGCGGGAGTTGCGTTTCAGCCTCGACGAGGTTGGCATCCTCCGGCCGCGGCCCGACCCAGCCGGCCGGATCGCCTCGCTGCGCGACGAGGGTGGCCGGGACGTCGCGCTCGCCATCGTCCAGAAGTACGACTCGCCGAGGGGCACCGTAACTGTGCTGACCCCGGCGCGGCGCCGGGCCCGGGTTCGCACCATCGTGCTGGGCTCCATGCGGATCGCCCGCGACGGCCGCCAGCTCGCGAGGAACGTGTAGCGGCGCGGTGCGTTTGGCCGCCGATTCCTGGGGTATTTCGCCGCGAAACGGCCGTTTTCGGTTGAGGCGAAACGGGGGGTGTGATATAATTGTCTTTTGTTCAGCACGTCATTTGAAAGCCGGACCCAACAGATGCCAGACGCTCCGTCCGGGGAAAACATCCGCGACGTCCGCATCGAGGATGATCTGAAAAGCTCGTACCTTCGCTACGCGATGAGCACGCTGATCGCGCGGGCGCTGCCGCGCGCGGAGGACGGGTTGAAGCCGTCGCAGCGGCGGATCCTCGTCGCCATGCACGACCTCGACCTCGGCCCGCGCTCGAAGCACCGCAAGTGCGCCAAGATCGTGGGCGACACCTGTGGCAATTACCATCCACACGGCGACCAATCGGTCTACGCGACCCTGGTCCGCATGGCGCAGGGGTTCAATTGCCGCTACACGCTGGTGAACGGGCAGGGGAACTTCGGCTCGCTCGATGGCGACCCGCCCGCTGCGCCCCGGTACACCGAGGCGCGGATGGACTACCCGAGCATGGAGATGCTCGAGGACATCGAGAAGGACACCGTCGACTTCGTGCCCAACTACGAGGAGACGCGGACGGAGCCCACGGTCCTGCCGGCGAAGTTCCCCAACCTGCTGTGCAACGGCTCGACGGGCATCGCGGTTGGTATGGCGACGAGCGTCCCGCCGCACAACTTGGGCGAGGTGGTCGATGCGCTGCTGGCGCTCATCGATGACCCGGACATCGACCTCGGCGGCGTCATGAAACACATTCAGGGACCCGACTTCCCCACCGGCGGGATCATCTGTGGCCGGGAGGCCATCGTTCAGGCGTACGCCAGCGGGCGCGGGAACGTGGCGGTGCGGGCGAGGGCGTTTGTGGAAGAGCGCAGTGCCGACCGGAAGAACATCGTGGTCACCGAGATTCCCTACCAGGTCACCCGCGCCAGCGTGAAGGAGAAGATCGCGCAAGCAGTGACGGCGAATCGGATCTCGGGCATTTCGGACATCCGTGACGAGAGCGATCGCACCGGCCAGCGGCTGGTCATCCAACTGAAGCGCGGGGAAGACGAAAACATCGTGCTCAATCAGCTCTACAAGTACACCCCGCTGCAAACGACGTTCAGCGTCCTGCTCATCGCGCTGTACAAGGGCCGGCCGCAGACGATGAAACTGCTGGACATGCTGCGGGCCTACCGGGACCACCGGATAAACGTCATTCGCCGGCGGACCGAGTATCTGCTGCGGCGGGCCGAAGCGCGGGCGCACGTCCTCGAGGGCCTCAAGATCGCCCTGCACCACATCGAGGCGGTCATTGAGTTGATCAGGAAGTCCAAGGACGTCAACGCCGCCCGTGAGGGCCTGATGTCCAAGTTTCAACTGAGCAAGGTGCAGGCCCAGGCGATCCTGGACATGCGACTCCAGCGTCTCACCAGCTTGGAGAAGCAGAAGATCGAGGACGAGTACCGCCAGTTGATCGAGAAGATCAACGAGTACAACGCCATCCTCGATTCTGAAAAGCTGGTTCTGAACATCATCAAGGAGGAGCTTCTCGACCTCCGGAAGAGATACGGCGACGAGCGGCGGACCGAGATTGCGGGCAACGTCACCGACATCGAGATCGAAGACCTCATCGTGGAAGAGAACGTGGCCGTGACGGTGAGCCACGCGGGCTACATCAAGCGGGGGCCGCTGGGCACCTACCGGCTCCAGGCGCGAGGTGGCGTCGGCATCACCGGCGCCACCGCCAAGGAAGGTGATTTCATCGAGTCCCTGTTTACCGCCTCCACCCACGACTACATTCTCTGCTTTACCACCGGAGGCAAGGTCCACTGGCTGAAGGTGTATGACATCCCCATGCTGTCGCGCACCTCGCGCGGCCGGTCCATCGTCAACCTGCTGGCGGTTCCCTCCGGGGCCGCCGTCACCTCGATGATTCCCGTGCGTAACTTCGACGGCCGGAATCTGATGATGGGCACCGAACGCGGGGTGGTCAAGAAGACGGCTCTCAGCGCTTACGGCCGCCCGCAGCGCGGCGGCATCATCGCCATCAATCTGGACAAGGGCGACAAGCTGATCGGCGTGCGAATGACCAGCGGCTCGGACGAAGTGCTGCTGTGCACGCGCGACGGCATGGCGATCAAGTTCCACGAGACCGACGCCCGCACGATGGGCCGCGCCACCCGCGGCGTCAAAGGCATACGGCTCCGCAAGGGGGATGCCGTGGTGGGGCTGATCTGCGTCCCGTCGGAGCAGGCGGATACCATGCAGCTTCTCTCTGCGTGCGAGAAGGGGTACGGGAAGCGCACGGCGTTCCGTGATTACCCTCGGCAGAGCCGGGGTGGCCTGGGCGTGGTCAGCATCAAGACCAGCCAGCGCAACGGCAAGGTGGTAGCGGTCCGGGGCGTCCAGCAGACCGACGAAATCATGCTGATGACGTCGGGCGGAATGACGGTGCGGACGCGGGCCTCGGACGTGAGCACCGTCGGCCGCAACACGCAGGGCGTACGGCTTATCCGGCCCAAGCCCGGCCAGACCCTCGTCGCACTGGCGCGCCTGCCCGGAACTGCCACGGGAGAACAGACCAAGTAAACCCAGGCCAGGACCTTGTCATCCACTCCCCTTCAATCGGTGCCCGGCGGTCTGCGGAACGGCCTGCAGCGGATGATGAACTACGTCGGGGCGGGCGTCCTGGACATGGCGCTCGCCTGCACGGGCGTAGGCCTGTCGCTCCTGGTCCGAAGTGATCCCCGCTTTCAGACCGACCACTTCTATTCCTGGCTGGCGCTGCTGTTCGCCACCACGGGGGTGGGAACGGCGCTCGGGTCCATCTATTTGTCGCGGCTGTCGGACCGGTTCGGCCGAAGGCCGATGCTCCTCATCTCACTGGCCGGACTGACCCTTACCACACTGAGTCTGGGATTTGCTGCCGCCTGGTGGCACCTGTTCGTCATCATGCTCGTCAGGTCCGCCTTCATGGGCATCTTCTGGCCCAGCCTGGAAGCGCGCATCACCGACGGCGCCGAAGGGCCCGAAATGGCCCGGCGGCTGGGCCTCTTCGGCATCAGTTTCTGTGCCGGCCTCCTCCTCGGCCCGGCGGCCGGGGGAGGGCTGAGCGACCTCGGTCTGCGCCTGCCTTTCTTCGCCGCCGCCGCGCTGAGCCTCCTGCTGCTGATCCTCATGGCCGTCGTTTTCCGCACGGACACAGCCCACGATGGGCATCGCTCGCCGGCGCGCCCCGACGATCAAATCGAGGAAGAGCCTTTGGCGCCGGCCCCGCGCGTTCGCCGTGCGTTTCTTCTCTGCGCGTGGATCGCCAACGCCCTCACCTACGCGGCCGCTGCGATCCTGCGCCAGATCTTCCCCAGCTTCGCGAAGCTGGCGGCCGACCAGGGCGGCCTCGGCTTCACCGGCTTTCAGGCCGGCGTGATCGGCGCGGGAGTGGGCCTTGCCATGCTCATCGCGTTCGTTCTCCTCGGCCACCACCACTTCTGGCACTTCAAGTTTCGGTACCTCCTCTTCGGGCAGATCATCTCCGTCCTCGGCTGCCTCGTCTTCTCCACCTGCTTTGAGATGGCGACGCTCTTCGCCGGCTCGTTCCTGTTCGGAACCGGCGCCGGCATGGTGTACATCGCGAGTATCTACTACTCGCTCGAGGGTCACGCCGCGCGCGCCGGCCAGAGCGGGCTCCACGAAGGGATATTGTGCTTCGGCTTTGCAGGCGGTATGATCATTACGGCCGTGCTCACCAGGTCGCACCGAACGCCGTACTGGATTTGTGTGGCGCTCCTACTGGTGGGGATCGCGGCGGAGAGCCTCATCTGGATCCGCGCGAGAGGACGCGCATCACGATGAACGTCAGCAAACTCGAGAGCAATCTCGAAGACGTACGCCGGCGGATGGCCGCCGCGTGCGCCCGGGCCGGGCGGGAGCCGTCCGAGGTCCGCCTGGTGGCGGTGACCAAGACGGTGACCGCGGACGCCGCCCGCGCCCTGGTCGGCCTGGGCGTTCAGAATCTCGCGGAGAACCGCGTGCAGGAGGCGGCGCGGAAGCAGGAGTCACTCGCCGACCTCGACATCCGCTGGCACATGATCGGCCACCTCCAGACCAACAAGGCGAGGGACGCCGTCAGGATGTTCGATCTGATTCACTCGGTCGACAGCGAGCGCTTGGCGGCGGCGCTGGATAGGAGGGCGCCGGAAGGGCACAAGATCCCCGCGCTCGTCCAGGTGAACGTGAGCGGTGAGGAGAGCAAGTTCGGCGTGTCGGCGACGGTCGCGATCGACGAGCTGCGCCGGATTGCCGACTTCCCCGCCATTCGGGTCCAGGGGCTGATGACGATGGCGCCCTTCGTGGACGACGCCGAGCAGGTCCGCCCGCTGTTTGTGCGGTTGCGCCGGCTGGCCGCCGAGGTCACCACGCTGGGCATGCCGCGCGTGGAGATGAAGCACCTCTCGATGGGGATGACGCAGGACTTCGAGGTGGCGATAGAAGAGGGCGCCACCCTCGTCCGCATCGGGACTGCTCTGTTCCATGGGGTGTGAAGACAGTCGTCGGCCACCCGTCGCGCAAGCCGATCGTCTTTTTTCTTGATCGCGCCGAACGGGCGCAGTATTCTCAACGGTTGGTTACTGTTCTACGGGCGATGCGTTCGGAAAGGCTCGGGAGGAGGATTCTCGGATGAACCCACGCAAGCGAATGATCTACGTGATCCTTTGCACGGTTGTCATCGTCGGTGGCGTGTGTCTCGCGGTGGTCATCACCGCCGGCGGGAGCCCGGTTTCCGCCTTCGCCCGGAAATGGGACTCCGTACCGCCTCAAGATCGCGCAGAGCTGGCCCACAGCCACCGTGCGCTGCTCGACGCGCACATGAACGGAATGGACAAGCAGACGGTCAAGGGGTTTCTGGGACAGCCCATGAGCGACGAAGCGGTTGCACGCTACCTGGGCATTCTGGAGAAGCTCAAGAAGGAAAGAAAGTTCTCGGAGAATGACGATCTCCTGATGTTTGACCTGGGGGCGCTCCAATTGCCGGGGGGAAGCTATCAGATCATCGTGTGGGTGCGCTTCAATCGGGACGGGAAGGTCGACTACGCGGTTCTGGACGAGGGCCTCAAGGCCGAGGTGTTCCGGGGGGAAGAGGAGGGCGGGAAGAAGGAGTAGACCGCCTTTCGGTCTGATACGCCGCCTCGGGAGCGATCAGGCTACATACTTCTAATCAGGCGCCGTACTTCTGGAGCCAGCCGGCATTGGCGAGCATCATCGGGATGAGATCGACCGCGGGGAACACGCCGAGCCCGCCGTGGTTGCAGGCGCGCTCGCCGAACTTCGTCACGTCGTCGGGCCGGCACACCTTGCTCCACAGAAGCGTGGGCACCGGATGCCAACTGTGCACCTTCATCACTGCCGGCGTCGAGTGATCGCCCGTCACCGCGATGACGTCGAAGCCCAGCTTGCGTATCCGAGGCAGCAGCTTGTCCGAGTGCTCGATCACCTGGACCTTCTTGGCGAAATTGCCATCCTCGCCGTAGCTGTCGGTCTTCTTGATGTGCAGGAAGAAGAAGTCGGACCGGTCGAAGTTCTTCCGCAGGGTCTCGATCTCGCCCTCAATCGTCTCCCCGGTTTTGAGGACCTGCATTCCGACCAGCCGCCCCAGCCCCCGGTACATCGGGTACGAGGCGATCGCCGCGGCCCTCGGGCCGAACACCTGGGTGAAGTCCGGCAGCAGCTCATAACGGTCGATCCCGCGGAGTAGCACCATGTTGGCGGGCCGGTCGTTCTTGAGGATTGCCTTCGCCTTTGCGGCGAACGCGTTGCACAGCCGAGCGGCTTTCCTCGCCCCGGGGTGAGACGCCTTGACCTCGAGCGGAGGTATCCCGGTCTCCTGCGGGTCCGAGTCGTTCAGGCCGCGATGCAGACCGGGGCCGCGCAGGACGACCGCCGCCCGGTGCTCCTTCACCGTCTCGACGAACAGTTGAACGCCCTTCAGCTTGATCTGACGCAGCTTCCTGCACAGTTTCCGGTTCAGCTTGGTCTCGATCCGGCCGGCGCGCCGGTCGGTGACGCGTCCCTTCTTGTCGACGGTGCAGAAATTCACGCGGATGGCCAGGTCGCCCTTCTTCAACTTGAAGTCGATGCCCAGCGCCTCCAGCACGCCGCGGCCGATGTCGTACTCGAACGGGTCATATCCAAAGAGGCCCAGGTGGGCGGGCCCGCTGCCGGGGGTGATGCCGCGGGCACAGGGGATGTGGAGACCGCAGATGGATTCCTTTGCCAGGGCGTCCAGGTTCGGTGCCTTTGCCGTCTCGAGCTCCGTCTTCCCGCGCGGCGTCTTTGGCAGCCCGCCGAGACCGTCGAGCACGACGAGTGCCATCTTGCCGCCGGTATCGCGTTGGATCTTTCGGAACAGATCAAATCGGTCCATGCGTTGCTCCGTTGGCTAGTTGACTCCTGTCTCGCCGAAGAACGGTATCCAGGTGGATTTGCCTCCCGGCCTGACGTGTGGCAGCTTGCGCCGAACGTGGCCATGTTCGTCAAGCTCGGGCGAGTAGGATTTGTCAAACGCTTCGGCGAACCCGTACACGTTCTTGAAATCTTCCTTTCGGTCTGTCTCCGTCTTGGAGAGGAG